>Ga0182740_1000025_pt1 | contig 353787 bp, 327 predicted proteins | sample eDN5th37CKraftBY_FD_128872 | JGI IMG/M metagenome (GOLD analysis project Ga0182740, IMG submission 128872) | Enriched backyard soil microbial communities from Emeryville, California, USA - eDNA 5th pass 37_C Kraft BY (version 2) (version 2) | ecosystem: Environmental > Terrestrial > Soil >... | reverse complement strand
GCGAAGTGTGCGATCCGTGCGCAAGCGCATCGGTGCCCTGCTCGATCAGTTCACCCCCAACGAATGCGCGAACTATCTCGTCAACGCTGGATACGCGGCAACCTAAAATGATCCTGCTCTAGACGGCCAAACCAGGGACGCCAATGCCCATTCTGTTCTACGACCTCGTGGGTTCCGATCCATCACGCCCGTTCAGCCCCCATTGCTGGAAAACGGCGATGTCGCTGGCGCACAAGGGGCTCGCTTTCGAAGCCGTTCCGACCCGTTTCCTCGATGTGCCGACGATCGAGGGAGGTGTGTCGAAGACCGTTCCCGTCATCCGGGACGGCGAACGGGTCGTGGCGGATTCCTTTGCGATCGCGCTTTACCTGGACGAGGCCTATCCCGATAAACCCAGTCTGTTCGGGGGAAGAGGCGGCGAGGCGCTTGCCCGCTTCGTCGAACGCTGGTCGCAAATGACGCTGCACGGCTATCTCGGAACCGCCGCCCTCATGGATATCTATGAGCGGCAGGATGCCGAGAACAAGGCATACTTCCGCAAGGCCAGAGAGGCCCGTTTTGGCAGAAAGCTGGAGGACGTCCCGGCAGGCCGGGACGCCGGCCTCGACGCGTTTCGCGCCTCGCTCGAGCCCCTTCGCAGCATGCTGTCCTACCAACCCTGGATTGGTGGAGCCGGACCGCTTTTTGCGGACTACATCGTATTCGGGGCCCTGCAGTGGGTGCGAGTGGTCTCGCCATTTCGCCTGCTGGCGCAGGATGATCCCGTTGCCGAGTGGTTCGACCGCTGTCTTGACCTCCATGGCGGACTTGGACGGAAAGTACCGGCTGCCGCCTGAACCGAAACGGTGCATTCGATCCCGTCGTGCTGCAGGCCTTGGCAATGGGGCAGGCGGCCTGTATAGAGCCGCCACCTTCCAAGGACATTTATCAAAGGGACCGACAATGGCAATCGAACGCACGTTTTCGATGATCAAACCGGACGCAACGAAGCGCAACCTGACCGGCGCAATCACCAAGATGCTCGAGGATGCAGGCCTGCGCGTGGTGGCATCGCGCCGCGTATGGATGAGCCGCCGCGAGGCCGAAGGCTTCTACGCCGTTCACCGCGAGCGTCCGTTCTTCGACGAGCTCTGCGAGTTCATGTCGTCCGGCCCGACCGTCGTGCAGGTCCTTGAAGGCGAGAACGCGATTGCCAAGAACCGCGAAGTCATGGGTGCCACCAATCCCGCGAACGCCGCCGAAGGCACGATCCGCAAGACCTTCGCTTTGTCGATCGGCGAAAACTCGGTGCACGGCTCGGACGCGCCCGAGACCGCTGCCGATGAAATCAGGTACTGGTTCTCCGACACCGAGATCGTCGGCTGAGTTTTTCTGCTGATCTTCATCCGAAGGCCGGGGTATTCGCCCCGGCTTTTTTCTTACCGCCGCGGACAGGGCGGGCGCGTTCAAGCGCCTTGCGAGAAACGGAGGATGTTCCTGCCGTCCTTGTCCTTGAGCGTCAGCCGGCCTTCCTTGACCTCGAAGCTCGCCGCTTTGCGCAGTGTCTCGAAAAACACCTTCTCCCGCTCCATGACTTCGGGAGCACAGGCCATGAAAGTCGTACCCACTTCTCCGATCGCGATGGTCCCGTCACCGATCTCTGCCGTGCCGGAATAGCTGTTGCATGGTCCCTTGCCGAATACCTTGCCGTCCGTCCGAGCCGAGAAGGTCGCGGGCATGCCGGAGCCTGCGGTGTCCTCTGAAACCCAGATCGCATCGAAGATATTGGAGGTCGGCACTGGCGTTTCCGAATTGCGGACCATCTTCACCAGGAGGGATGGCGTCGTGTCGGTCGTGGGGTCGATGGTGTACCGCGTGTCGTTGATGAACCACAGCGTATCGTCGACGGTGATGCGGGCCTGCAGCGCGTATTGCGTGTTCGGCTGAATGACCGCCGGATCGAATTTGATGGTGAACCTGATCGGTACCTGCCCGGCAGGGTCGATCACCTGCTTGCCGATGATCGATGCGGGTGCGTCGGCGAGCGAGACGTCGGCCAGTTCCACGGTCAGAACGGCGTTTGACGGTAGAGCGATGCGCTCGCGATAGGTGACTTCGCCCGATATCGTCCTTTCGGCAGCGGAGGGCAGGATCGGAAATGCAAGTGTGCCGACGATCAGCGGCACAAAACCGAAGATGAAGAATTCAGCGATCCGTCCCGGCATCGCTCGCCTCCTCTGGGTTCACCTTGGGAAACGGAGCAGAGGATTGCGTTTGTTTCGTGACCTCAGCTCTTGCGCCAGCGCGCAGCCGCGTCATCGTCCGACGTCCTGGCCTCGACCCAGTTGCCGTAGTCTCCGTCCGCGCGATGCTCCTTCTTCCAGAAGGGCGCCCGCGACTTGAGGAAGTCCATGAGGAAGTTCGCGGCGTCGAACGCAGCCTGACGATGTCTTGAGGCCGACACGACGAGAACGATGTTTTCGCCGGGACGGATCCTGCCGTGCCGATGAATGACGGTCAGGCCGGAGAGGGGCCAGCGTTCGACGGCCTCGGCCGCGATGCGGCCGATTTCGGCTTCGGCCATGCCGGGATAATGCTCGAGCTCCAGCGCGGACAGACTTCCGGCTTCGTCGCGACAAAGCCCTGTGAAAGTCACGACCGCGCCGATGTCCGGCTGCCCCAGCGTCAACCTTCCGATCTCGGCCGCCACGTCGAAATCTTCGACCTGGATGCGCACGGTCGGCGCGGCAGGCATGCTAGCCTCCCGTCATCGGCGGGAAGAGTGCGATCTCGCGCGCGCCGGCAATCGGCTCGCCGTGCTCGACATGCTCCTGGTTGATCGCGACGCGGATGACCTCCGGGTGGACAAGGGCGTTCTCGTAGCCATCTCCGCGCGACTTGAGCCAGCCGAGCAGGTCGGCGACCGTCTTGACGGATTCCGGAAGCATCACGTCTTCCTCGGGCTTGCCGATCCGCTCGCGTACCCAGGCGAAATAGATGAGCTTGGTCATGCCGGTCACTCGTCCACGATGTGCTTCAGCCCTGCGCGGAAATAGTCGTAACCTGTATAAAGGGTGACGATCGCGGAAATCCAGAGCAGCACGATGCCGGTCTCCGTTGCATAGGAGATGATCTTGTCGAGGGCTGGGCCAGCAAGCAGCACGGCGATGGCGACCATCTGGATGGTGGTCTTCCACTTGGCGAGCTGCGTCACGGGCACGCTGACCTTCAGACCCGCCAGATATTCGCGCAGGCCGGACACGAGGATCTCGCGGCAGAGAATGATGATCGCCGCCCAAAGCGTCCAGCCGGCAATCGTGCGGTCCGTGTCGGCGGCCAGCAGAAGCAGGCACGTCGAAACCAGCAGCTTGTCGGCGATAGGGTCGAGCATGCGGCCGATATTCGACGTCTGTTGCCAGGCACGGGCCAGATAGCCGTCGAAATAATCGGTGACACTTGCCGCAATAAAGATGACGAGCGCCGACCAGCGAGCGAAATCACTCGATTGAAGGCGTCCTTCAAGAAAGAAGCAAAGAACGACCAGCGGCACCGCCACGATGCGGCCGTAGGTGAGCATATTCGGGAGGTTGAACGCGCGCCTTGCCATCGAGAAACTCTTTTGCCTCATCTACTCAAAACAGATGGAAATGTGCCGGGTCAATCGGCTGTGGCTGCTATGCAGACCAATTTTGCCGGATCGTGGCTCAACTCTCGTGAAAATGATTATAGACGAGCCTCGCGGTCGATTCAGAAATGCCCTCCACCGCCATCAGATCCTCGACCGCGGCGCGACTTACCGCCTTGGCTGTGCCGAAATGGTGAAGCAGGGCCCGCTTGCGGCTGGGGCCGATGCCTGAGATTTCATCGAGCGGGCTCTTGATCATTTCCTTCTTGCGGCGAGCGCGATGCGAACCGATCGCGAAACGGTGTGCCTCGTCGCGTAGCCGCTGGATGAAATAGAGCACCGGGTCACGGACGGGGAGGGTGAAGGAAGGCTTGCCTTCGCGGAAGAAACGCTCACGGCCGGCCTCTCGATCCTGGCCCTTGGCCACGCCGACGGCTGTGATCTTGTCTTCGATACCCAGGTCGGCAAGGATCGATCTGACCGCGGACATCTGCCCTTGCCCGCCGTCGATCAGAATGACGTCGGGCCAGGCAGGGAAGGCGGAATGTCCGGCGTCCTCGCCGTCTTGCTCGGCTGTCTCACCCTGCGGCGCACCATGTTCCCGGAGCAGGCGAGAGAACCGCCGCTGCATCACCTCGCGCATCATGCCGAAATCATCACCGGGGGTGATATCGGTCGAACGGATGTTGAACTTGCGATACTGGTTCTTCACGAAGCCTTCCGGTCCGGCGACGATCATGGCGCCGACCGCGTTCGTGCCCTGGATATGCGAGTTGTCGTAGACTTCGATGCGTCCTGGCGTCTTGTCCAGGCCGAAGGTCTCGGCGAAGCCTGCCAGCAGGCGCGCCTGGGTCGAGGTTTCGGCAAGCCGCCGCCCGAGGGCCTCGCGGGCATTCTGGAGGGCATGGTCCGTCAGGTCTTTCTTTTCGCCGCGCTGCGGCACGTTTACCTGCACTTTGTAGCCGGCCTTCGTCGAAAGGGCCTCGGCCAGAAGTTCCTGTTCCTCGACTGGCCGCGACAGCAATACCGAGCGGGGCGCCTGCTTGTCGTCGTAGAATTGCGCGAGAAACGAGCCGAGCACCTCGCCGGGCTCCAGCGCCGGATCGGCCTTGGGGAAATAGGCGCGGTTGCCCCAGTTCTGCCCGGTGCGGAAGAAGAAGACCTGGATGCAGGTTTGCCCACCCTCCTGATGGATGGCGAAGACGTCCGCCTCGTCGACGGTCTGCGGATTGATGCCCTGATGGCTCTGGACATGGCTGAGCGCGGCAAGACGGTCCCGGTAGATGGCGGCGCGCTCGAAATCGAGGTCCTCGGCGGCCCGCTGCATCGCTCCGGATATTTCTGCCTTCACGCTCTGGCTGCGCCCGGAGAGGAAGGCCTTCGCTTCGGCGACGAGTTCTGCATAGTCGGGGGATGAAATCTCGCCGGTGCACGGCCCGGAGCAGCGCTTGATCTGGTAAAGCAGGCACGGCCTGGTTCGGCTTTCGAAGACGGAATCGGTGCAACTGCGCAACAGGAAGGCACGCTGCAGTGCGTTGATCGTACGATCCACCGCGCCAGCTGAGGCGAAAGGCCCGAAATAGTCCCCTTTACGCGAGCGCGCGCCGCGATGCTTGAAGATGCCAGGCGAAGGATGATCTCCCGTGAGGAGAATGTATGGGAACGACTTGTCGTCGCGCATCAGCACGTTGAAGCGTGGCCGCAAGCGCTTGATCAGATTGGCTTCGAGCAGCAGCGCTTCGGTTTCCGTGCGGGTAACGACGACTTCCATCGTCGCCGTTTCGCGCACCATCCGGCCGATGCGATTGGTGTGGAAGCGGCCCTGCGCGTAATTGGTCACGCGCTTTTTCAGGCTTCGCGCCTTGCCGACATAGAGCACGTCGCCTGCCGCATTCATCATCCGGTAGACGCCGGGCGAATTGGGGAGGCGTTTCACCAAGGTCTGGATGACATCGGCGCCCGTCCTGTCATCGGATGCGCCCGTTTCCCAGTCGATGCGCGTGAATGGTAGCGAAGGTGCCTCCACTGTCTCGGCCGGGAAGTCCTCTTCGTCTACGCCGTCGGGAATGTAGCCGGCGACGTCATCGGAGGCGATGCCGTCGCGGGCCCGCGCGAGTGGCGGCTGATTCTTTTGCTGTTGGCCCGTCATTCCTTCATGCCTGTCACATCCGGCGTCTGCCATGCAAGGTGCTGACCTCCGTCGAGCGCTATCATCTGTCCCGTAACCGAACGTGCCTGCCAGAGATACCGCACCGTTGCCCCGAATTCGGCCAGATCAGGGCCATGCCCGAGAATAAGACCATCGACCTGCGCCTGGAAATCCTCGGGTCGCTGGCGCGAATTGGCGAGTGTCGGACCGGGACCGATCGCATTCACCCTCACCTTCGGCGCGAGCGCCTGCGCCATTGTCTGCGTCGCGGTCCACAGAGCGGATTTTGACAGCGTATAGGAGAGATAGTGGGGCGTTGTGCGCCAGACCCGCTGATCGATGATATTGACCACGAGACCTTGACCCTCGGCTGGCAATGCGGCGTCGAGGCTGCGGGCCAGAAGTACAGGGGCCTTCAGGTGCACGCCGAAATGCCGGTCCCAGAGGTCCCATGTGAAGTCGCGTATCGAATCGTGCTCGAAGAGCGAGGCGTTGTTGACGACAATCGATATCGGGCCGACGGCTTCCGCGGCCTGGTCGACGAGGCGTGCGGTGGCCGAGAGATCGGTAAGGTCGGCTTGCACGACCGCCGCCCGTCCGCCTCGATCTCTGATCGTCTCAGCAACTTGATCGGCTTCCTTGCGCGAACGGTTGCAATGGACGGCGATGCCGAAGCCGTGCGCGGCGAGGTCTTCCGCGATGGCTTTGCCGATTCGTCTCGCGGCCCCTGTTACCAGCACGTTCGTCGTTGCCTTCACGCTTTTTACCAAATTGTAACATCCTCGTAACTATCGGGGCAGGACTGTGGCGAGATCGCTGCTCCGATTGATGTATATAGGCGGCCTGTGCGTTGTCTCCAAGCGCGCAAGGCCTTGGAAAAATTAAGCTTCCTGGCAATGCTGTTGCCGAAACGCAACGTCCTTTTTCTGCCACTTTGGCGCCAGGGAATGATCGAATTTCAGGTGCGCTTCAGCCTCATTTGGTCACCACATTCGAGTTCGTTGAGCGCCTGAACCGTTCTCCCTCGGTAGGGACGCTCACGATGGGACTCGTATCGGAAATACCCAGTTTCCTGTGGTTAATGGAGTAATAACAATGTCAGCCATGATCAATTTCGCCCGGCCAATGGCCGCGGCCCTCGGTCTCGCTGTCCTCGCCGGCGCTATGCCGGCTTATGCCGCCGACGCCATCGTGGACGTGCCGCCGGAGCCGGCGGCGCCGATGGTTGAAGCGCCGGTCGCCTCCTGGGCGGGCCCTTATGCCGGTATTCAACTGGGCTACGGCTTCTCCGGACGCACCGAAACGCCGGCCGGTGACATGGACACGGACGGCTTCATCGGCGGGGCCTTCGGTGGCTACAACTTCCAGAACGGCATGTTCGTATATGGCGGCGAAGTCGATCTGAACTACGCCAACCTGGAAGGCGACATGCCGGGCGTCGAGTCGAAGACGACCCTCGACGGCTCGCTGCGCGCACGTCTCGGCGTTGCCGCGACCGACAGCATCCTCATCTATGGTACTGCCGGTGGCGCCGCGCAGAGCCTCAAGATCTCGGACGGCTTCGGCAGCGACCGCAACACGTTGCTCGGCTGGACGGCCGGTGCCGGCGTGGACGTCAAGGTCACCGAGAACATTTTCGCCCGGGCCGAGTACCGTTATACCGATTTCGGCAGCAAGGACTTCAACACCGGCAGCGGCGTGCAGTCCGTCAGCTCGCGCGACAATCGCGTAATGTTCGGCCTCGGCATGAAGTTCTGACGCTGCGGCGTGCAGGTTTCAGCCCCAAGGGGCTGAAGCCGTGTTATTGCGTATGCACGCTTAAAAGCGTTGGGAAGCCGGGCCTCGCGCCCGGCTTTTACTTTGGGATCAGCGTAACAAGCTCCGGGAACTTGGTGTCGAACCGGGCCGCCCAGCGCGTAAGCTTTCCGCGGCCCCGTTCCCACTGTCCGCCAAAACGCAGCGCCAGATAGCCCAGGGTGGCGCGCAACGCGATGTGACCGGCTGTGATCTTCTTGGGCAGCTTCGGCGGCTCCGCATTGAGGCGGTCGAGTGCGCGCAGGGCTTTGGACCATTGCTTGTCGAGCCACGGCTGGTGGATCTTGTCTTCCGGCCGGACCCGCCGCTCGTAGACATGGGCGAGAAGGCAATCGCAAATGCCGTCGGCCAGCGCTTCGAGCATCTCCGCTTGCGTCCTCTTGTCGGCGTTGCGAGGGAACAGGGCGCTGCCCGAGATGCGATTGAGATATTGGGTAATCGCGCGACTGTCGTAGATGGACTGGCCGTCGTCCGTGACCAGCACGGGAATCTTGCCAAGCGGGTTGGAGTCGATGAGTTCGGCAGGTTCCGCATTCGTGTCCACTGCAACCGCCTCGACCGGCAGGCCGGCATAGGCGGCCGCCATGCGGACCTTGGCACTGTAGGGGGATGAAGACGAGTAGAGAACTTTGGGCATACAGTGCCCCTCCTTTGCTGAAATGTTCTAGTCGAGAATTTTTCGCCTCGCCAACGCGCTCCGGCGCTGATGGTCTACATCAGGCAAGGAACTCGCACGGGGAGTGCCTGAGCTTCATTCTGTGGTGGATGATGGAGCCGGGCCGCTTCGAATCGGCGGCATCACCGCCGTCTCCAATCGGCAGGCCCGTTGATCGATCTCGGGGCAGGGGCGGTATTCCAAGTCCTTTGTCAGGCAGATGCGGACCTCTCTCAGATAGCGCTTGTCGCATGTCACAGCGATGCCGTCGGGCGGGAGCGACGGATTCGATCGGATGAAGCTCTCTTCGGCATCGCTGGGCGCGATCGTGCGGTAGGCGTCGAGATGTTTGAATTCCTCCGGAATGGCGATCTTTTCGCGGGCCGCTCGCAAGGTGGCGAAATAGTCTTCCTGCGCGAGACCGGCACAGGAACCGTGCTTCTTCCATTGGTGGCGGATGAGCCCCGCCGAGGGGATCAGATCGTAAAGTCGGCGAATTGCTTGGTCGGATACTTCCGTTTGGTCGCTTGGGCAGTCCTGCGGATAGCCACGCTCGAACTGCGGCCACAGCCCGTGGACGATGAAAGCGTAGGGGCGACCCGACGCGCATTGCTGACGATTGGCATCGGCGCCTTCCGCCTCGCAATAGGAGGGCGACCAGGACAAAGAGAGCACGTAGAAATCGAAGCCCGTGCCGATCGTGCCGGGACGCAGAGTGGAATGCGTTCCCGCCGGTGCCAGGGCAATCGTGCTTTCGCCGGCCTCTCGCTGATCTATCCAGATGACGAACCCCGTCGCGACCAAGAGGACCGCGATGGCGACCATGCGCAATGTCTGCCCCGGCCGAAAGCCCATGTCCGGAAATATTCCGTCTAGCGCAGGACCCTGCAGCCCCCGTTATACACGTACCAGCGATCGAAACCGGCGACGCAGAATTCCACATTGTCGCCTACTCCGGCGAAGCCCTGTCCCTCCTCGATGAGGTACCAGATGTCGCGGCTGTAGCCATCGGACAAGGCAACGGTCGCCCCGCAATAGGTGCGCCCGATCGGGTGTTCTTCGTCGGCGGGATGATAACGCCGTTCGTGGATGCCATAGAAGTTGGCGATAGCGACGTCCGGCAGGTTGGGCACGTGGGTCACCTGGTGCCGGAAACGGTGGCTGATCGCCCGCAGAACCCATGACTGGGAGCACATGCCGGAGTATTCGTAATATGTTTGGGGGAGATCGGCGGCCATCACCTTGCCGCCACCCGTGAAAACCGTACCGGCGACAATCAGGGCTGCAAGGGCGACCGAAGCAACGCGATTCATGATTCCCTCCAACGCGGCCGCGATTCAGCGCAGCCGCCCGGCGCACTCTGCTTGCGAAGTCGCAAAGGGTCAAGTCGTCGCTTGGGGCCTATTGATGACGTCAGCGATAGCCGCTCACATCCGAAGGTTTGCCTGCCTCCCGCACCTCCTCGATGTAGCGCCAGCAGTCCGGCCGCGAACCATCGAGATCGGTGAAGCCATATTCTTTCGCGAGCTGGCCGCTGGATAGGGATTGGCCATTCCAACGCGACACATGCTCGTCCGCCGCCAGGGCGGCAATTGCACGGCCGACGAAGCGCGGCGTTTCCGAGATCGCGAAATCGGGCTGGCCGGCGATGGCGTCGCGCCAGGTCGGTTCCGTTACTTTGTAGTGTTCAAGCATCATCTCGGAGCGCATCCAGCCCGGCGTTATCGACACCGCCGTGGCTTCGTGCGGCGCGAGGTCCTTGGCATGAGCCCAGGCCATGCGATCCACTGCGATCTTGGCGAGATCATAGAATACGGAAAGGCGGTAATTGCGCGCGTTATAATCGCGCGTGCCGTCGGTCACCTCGACCAGCAGGCCGCCCGGGCGTGAGATGAGCAAGGGCAGGGCGTAGTGAGCGGTAACGAGATGCGTGTCGATGGCCAGACGCAGCATTCGCAGCCCGTTGTCGAGATCGTGGTCCCAGACCGGCTTGTTCCACTCCATCAGGAGCTCTCCGCCCCAGATGTCGTTGACGAGCACGTCCAATCGCCCGTGGTCGCGGTCTATTTGGCCGACAAGGTTCCGTACTGCTTCCTTATCGAGATGATCGACGCGAATTGGAATGGCGGTCCCGCCTTCGGCCGCGATGATCTCGGCTGTTTCCTCGATCGTTTCGCTGCGGTTGATCTCGGATTTTTGCGACCGCGTCGAGCGCCCCGTGACATATACGGTGGCGCCGGCTGCCCCCAGTTCGACCGCGATTCCCCGTCCCGCCCCGCGTGTCGCGCCGGCGACGAGGGCCACCTTTCCAAGCAACGGCTTCATTTTGTCCTCCTTCTCAACATGAGGAGCGCGCAGGCGCACCGCATGGCGCACCTTGCTCCGTTTTATCGCAACGTTTATAAACGAATATTCACTTATATAATTAGGAATTGCCGTGCCACGCAAGAAGTCTCTTTCCGACGACGACCTCCTCGACCGAGTTCTTGGATTGATGCACCGGGCTGGACCCGAGAGCGTGACGTTTGCGGCGGCAGCTTCGGAAAGCGGCTTGTCCGCCGCCACGCTGGTCCAGCGTTTCGGCACGAAGGACGCCCTGCTCCATGCCGTCCTGTGGCGGGCCTGGGATCTGCTGGACCAGCGCACCGAGGCCGCGATTGCCGTGCAGCCCAGGACCCCGCAAGGAGCAGTCGCGATACTCGTTGCCTTGTCCAGCGACTATGGCTCCGGGGAAGACTACGCGGAAGGCTTGCTGGTGTTGCGCGAGGATCTTCGCAATCCTGACTTGAGAGCGCGCGGGGAGCGTTGGGGTAGCCGACTTGCCGAAGCGCTTGGCCATTGCCTCGCCGATGCAGACGGCCCGCGGTCTGATCTGGGGCGACTGCTTGCAGGGCAATGGCAGGGCGCCTTGCTTTGGTGGGGGTTCTCTCGCACGGGAACGCCGGCCGAGGCCGTCGAACGCGATCTTCATGCGTTTTGCGCGGCAATCGGCCGGCAGCTATGAAGCGGACGAAGAAAATCAGCCGCTTACGATCTCGGGATGAATCGGATCCTCAACCTGGCTTGGCTTCGCCGGCGATCCATTCGACCGCCCATCGTGCCTGCGGCGTCTCCGCCAGGGCCGCCCTCAGCGCCGGCAACAGCGTTTGCAACTCCCGCTGTAACGGGTAGGGCGGGTTCACCACGATCATCCCCGTCCCGTCCAGGCGCGGCTCCGGCGATGGCTGGCGGATGGCGAAACGGATATCGAGGATCTTCTCGATGCCCGCGGCTGCCAGGTCCGCCCGAAAGCTGTTCACGGCCGCGCGATCCTTGACTGGATACCACAGCGCATAAATCCCGCCTGGCCAGCGCCGATGCGCCTTGACCAAGCCGTCGACCAGCCGCCCGAACTCCCCCTCCTTCTCGAATGGCGGATCAATGAGCACCAGCCCGCGTTTTTCCTTGGGAGGCAGATGCGCTCCCAATGCGAGCCATCCGTCGAGTTCGATCACGCGCGTCCGGAAGTCGCCCTCGAAACGCCTCTTGAGGCTGGCTGCATCGTCGGCGTGGAGCTCGATCGCAGAGAGCCGGTCCTGCCTGCGCAGGAGTCGGCGCGCGATCATCGGGGAACCCGGATAGAGCCGCAGTCCGCCTTGCGGATTCATTTCATGAACGACATCCAGCAAGGGCTTCAAAAGACTGGCTGTTGCCGGATCGAGGTCGGCGTCGAGCAGCCTGCCGATGCCTTCCCGCCATTCTCCTGTCTTCTGCGCCTCGTCGGAAGACAAGTCGTAGAGACCGATCCCGGCATGGGTGTCGATGACCCGGAAGGCCTTCTCCTTGAGCTTCAGATATTCGATGATGCGGGCCAGCACCGCATGCTTGACCACATCAGCGAAGTTGCCGGCATGATAGGCGTGTCGGTAGTTCATGGCGGCCTTCCCATGCTTGCGTCGATGACAATCATTTTCACGGGCTGCGTCTACACGGCAACGAAGAAAACCGCTAGTTTCGCGGCATGAACCAGCACGCCAACATAAGAATCGGGCATTCGGCATGCCCGCATGATTGTCCTTCGACCTGCGCGCTCGACGTCGAGATCATCGACGGCAAGCGGATCGGACGCGTTCACGGGGCCAAGGACAACAGCTATACGTCCGGCGTGATATGCGCGAAGGTCGCGCGCTACGCGGAGCGGATCCACCATCCGAACCGGCTGCTGAAACCGATGGTGCGCGCCGGCGGCAAGGGCGACGGCAATTGGAAGGAGGCGAGTTGGGAGGCCGCGCTCGACCTCGTTGCGGAAAGATTCATCGCCGCGGAGGAGGCATATGGCAGCGAGACTGTCTGGCCGAACTATTACGCCGGCACGATGGGCCTCGTGCAGCGCGACGGCATCAACAGGCTGCGCCACGCCAAGAAATACTCGAACCTCTTCGACACTTTCTGCACGAACCTGGCCTGGACCGGTTTCACCATGGGCACAGGCAGGCTCATCGGGCCAGATCCGCGCGAGATGGCCAAGTCCGATTGCGTGGTGATCTGGGGCACCAACGCAGTGGTCACGCAGGTCAATGTGATGACTCATGCCGTCAAGGCGAGGAAGGAGCGAGGCGCCAAGATCGTCGTCATCGACGTCTATGAGAATGCGACGATGAAGCAGGCCGACATTGGCATCGTCGTACGACCCGGGACCGACGGTGCGCTGGCCTGCGGCGTCATGCATGTGTTGTTTCGTGAAGGCCTTGCCGACCGCGCTTATCTCGAACGCTATACCGACGATCCCAGTGGGCTCGAGGAGCATCTGCGGTCGCGCACGCCAGAATGGGCATCTGTCATATCGGGTGTTCCCGTCGCCCAGATCGAAGCCTTTGCGCGCCTCGTCGGCACGACGAAACGAACCTTCTTCCGCCTGGGGTTCGGCTTCTCGCGTCAGCGCAACGGCGCGGTCAACATGCACGCCGCCCTCTCGGTCGCGGCGGTCACGGGCTGCTGGCAATATGAGGGCGGTGGCGCATTCCATTCCAATTCCGACATCTTCAGGCTGGACAAGTCCGAACTGGAGGGACGCGCCTTTCTCGATCGCACCGTCAGATATCTCGACCAGTCCAAGATCGGCCGCGTCCTGACCGGCGATGGCGAGGCCCTTTACGGTGGACCGCCGGTGACGGCGATGCTGATCCAGAACACCAACCCGGCCAATGTCGCGCCGGAGCAGCGTCTGGTTCGGCAAGGCATGATGCGCGAAGATCTCTTCGTCTGCGTCCATGAGCAGTTCATGACCGACACGGCCAAGCTTGCCGACGTCGTGCTGCCGGCGACCATGTTCATGGAGCATGACGATATCTATCGGGGCGGCGGGCATCAGCACATCATCCTGGGGCCGAAGCTGATCGAACCTCCGGCTGGCCCCCGCACCAATCACTTTGTCATCGAGGAACTCGCCAAACGGCTGGGCGTCGGTCATATGCCGGGCTTCGGCCTGACGGAGCAGGAGCACATCGACCGAATGCTGCGCAAACGCGGCCTCGGCACGTTCGACACCTTCAAGGAGGAGCGCTGGGCGGACGTCCAGCCTTCTTTCGAGGAGGCGCATTTCGTGAAGGGTTTCGCCTTTCCCGATGGCAAGTTCCGCTTCCGGCCGGACTGGACGGGGACACCTGCGCCGAACAGGCCGCCGAAGAGCATGGGTCCGCAGGGGCCATACGCGCGATTGCCGGAATATCCCGATCATGTCGACCTCATTGAAGTCGCCGACGCCGAGCATCCGTTCCGGCTTGCGACATCTCCGGCCCGTTCCTTCCTGAACTCCACCTTCACGGAGACGCCGAGTTCGAAAGGGCGCGAGGGCCGGCCCGAGCTGCTTGTTCATCCCGACGATGCCGCCGCTCTCGGCTTTGCCGATGGCGATCGCGTCGAGATCGGCAACCGCCGTGGCGAGGTGGTGCTGCATGCCAAGTTCTTCGACGGTGTGCGGCGTGGCGTGCTGGTCGCCGAGGGGATCTGGCCGAACGGCGCGCATGAGCGGGGCGAGGGGATCAACGTGCTGACCGGGGCCGACGCAGGCGCGCCGTACGGCGGCGCGGCGTTTCATGACAACAAGGTCTGGCTGCGGCCGGCCGGCTAAGCGCGTCGCGATTCTTCAGATTCGCTCCCGCGCTTTCCTTGATGTGACGCATGCCCGAACCGGTGCCCACTTTGGGGAGACATGCTTCAGCCCGAGCTCAAACCAGATCTTTGGGACGCAGGAAGTCGGTGAGTCGAGCCTCGCTCAAACCTTGCCACGTGCCTTCGACCACGAAGCGGGCGACTGCCGCGGTCGGGAATTTTTCGCCCAGCCGGGCGAGGGCCTTGGCATCGGATGCCTTATCCGCCACGGCGAGAGCAAGGTCTTGAAGGCCGGGGTTGTGGCCGATGACGAGCAGCGTCTCGACCGTTTCGTCCGCGCCCTGCAATTCGGCGAGCAGTTCGTCGGGCGTGGCGTCGTAAAGTGACTCGACGGCGCCGACCGTCGGTGCTTCTGCCAGTTCCGCGGCCACGAGTTCCCATGTCCGCTGCGTCCGAAGCGCCGGGGAGACCAGGACCCGCGTCGGCACCCACCCGCGTGAAGCGAGCTCGCGTCCGATCCGCTTCGAAGCTTTTACGCCCCGCTGCGCAAGCGGGCGCTCGAAGTCGGCCAGAGACCGATCGTCCCAGCTCGATTTTCCGTGGCGCATGAGAAGCAAAGTCTTCATCGGCTCGTCACGGCGTGAAACGCGCGAGGTCTTCCAGGCTCCTGGCTTCGCTCCACAATTCGGGAGCCATAATGAATTGGGCGCCGTTGCGCTCGGCGAGACCCGCCGCATTGAGGGTCGTGCGCCCGTTCTCCATGCGCGCCATGCCCTCGCACAGAAGCGCCAGCGCCATCGGGTAGAGCCGGTGCTCGACCTTGAGAACGCGCGCGGCGAGGCTCTGTTCGGTATCACCGGCAAGCACCGGAACCGCGGCCTGAGCAATGATAGGGCCGTCATCCATCTCCGGCGTCACGAAATGCACTGTGCAGCCGTGGATCCTGCAGCCGGCATCGAGTGCACGACGATGGGTGTCGAGCCCCCTGAATGAAGGCAGCAATGCGGGATGGATATTGATCATTCGCCCCTGCCATCTTTGGACGAACGGAGCTCCAAGCAGACGCATGTAGCCGGCAAGGGCGACGATCTCTGTGTTGAAGCCGGCAAGCGCCGCGTCTATCGCTCTGTCATGGGCCTGCCTGTCCGGATGGTCGCGGCGTGCTACGACCCTGGTGGCGATGCCGTTCGCGGTCGCGATGGAGAGACCGGCCGCATCGGGCTTGTCCGAGACCACGCCGACAATCTCGGCCGGATAGGAGGATTCCTTGGCCGCCTCGATCAACGCGGCCATGTTCGAGCCACGCCCGGAAATCAACACTGCGACGCGCTTGCGTGTGCTTTTCATAGCGAGATCGCTCCGCGATAGATGACGCCGGCGTCTCTCCGAGGCACGATGCGGCCGATCGGCGCGACCGTCTCGCCCGCCTCCTGCAGTACCGCGGCAACCTGGGCCGCCTGGCCGCGCGCCACTACTGTCACCATGCCTATGCCGCAATTGAAGGTGCGCATCATTTCGCCGGGAGCGACGCCGCCCGTGCGCGCCAGCCAGGAGAAGACCGGCGGGACTTCGATCGTTTCGAGATCGACTTCGGCAGCGAAATCCGCCGGCAGCACGCGGGGAATGTTGTCCGGGAAGCCGCCGCCGGTGATATGGGCGAGCGCCTTGATCCCATGGGTGCCCCGGATCGCCTTGAGGATCGACTTGACGTAAATGCGCGTCGGCTCGAGCAAAGCCTCGGCCATGGTTTGTTTGACGGCAAAGGGCGCGGGATCCTGCCATGAAACCCCAGCCTGCTCGACGATGCGGCGCACGAGGGAGAAGCCATTGGAGTGCAGTCCGGAGGACGCTATGCCCAACAGCACGTCGCCTTCGACGATATCGTCGGTGGGCAGCAGTTGGCCACGCTCGGCAGCGCCGACGGCGAAACCGGCAAGATCATACTCGCCTTCGCGATAGAGTCCGGGCATTTCGGCGGTCTCACCGCCGATCAGGGCGCAGCCTGCCTGCCGGCAGCCTTCGGCGATGCCGGCCACGATCGATGCGCCCTGATCCGGGTCGAGCTTGCCCGTGGCGAAATAGTCGAGGAAGAGCAGCGGTTCGGCGCCTTGTACGACGAGGTCATTGACGCACATGGCCACGAGATCGATTCCGATCGTGTCGTGCCTGCCCGATTCGATCGCTATCTTGAGCTTGGTGCCGACGCCGTCGTTGGCGGCGACCAGAATCGGGTCGACAAAGCCCGCCGCCTTCAGGTCGAACAGCCCTCCGAAGCCGCCGATTTCGCCATCGGCTCCAGGCCTTCGCGTCGATCGTACCAGGGGTTTGATCTTCTCGACCATGGCGTTGCCGGCATCGATATCGACACCTGCCGCGGCATAGGTCAGTCCGTCCTGCCTTTTGCTCATGGCGCTCCGTCCTTCTCTTCGGCGCTCTTCGCACGAAGCGCCGATAGTCGCAAGAACATGGCGCGAAAACGCGGAAGGTGGAACGGGAGAGTCGCGATTTGAGAACCGAGGGCGGAGCTGGCATTGTCATCTTGCGATCCCAGACATGCTGGACCATCTAGTGCCACGCCTCCGTAACCGGCCTCGAAAGGAGCAATGGTGACAATTCCCAACATGATCACGCTGTTGCGCCTGCTGCTGGTGCCGGCTGTGATTCTGGCCTTGCTCACCGGTCGCATGGGGTGGGCCCTGGCAGGCTTCCTCGTAGCCGGCGTTTCCGATGCGATTGACGGTTTCATTGCGCGCAAGTTCAATCAGCGTTCCGAACTGGGTGCCTATCTCGACCCGATGGCCGACAAGCTGCTGCTCGTCAGCGTCTTCGTCGTCCTCGGCTACATGGGCGAATTGCCGCTATGGCTGGTCATCGCCGCCGTCTCGCGCGATGCGCTGATCGTCGGCGCGGTGTTGCTTTCCACAATCATGGCTCATCCGGTATCCGTGAAGCCGCTTGCCGTCTCCAAGGCCAACACCGCGGCGCAGATCATGCTCGCCGCCGTCGCCCTGGGCGAGCTGGCTTTCGGGACCGCGCTCCCGGCGCTTCGTTACCTGCTGGTAATGACCTCCGGTATCTTGACCGTCGCTTCGGCTGCGGCCTATCTCGTAGCTTGGCTGAGGCATATGAGCGGCTATGGCGGAACCACGAAACCGGGCGGATGATGGCCGATCGACCCACCTCGCGATGGCGGCGTTCCGCCGCCAGCTCCGCTTCTGGTTGCTTGCCGCCCTCCTTCTAGCCGCGTTCGTCTACCTCTTCAGCGACATCCTCCTGCCCTTCGTGGCGGGAATGGTGCTTGCCTATTTCCTCGATCCGGTGGCCGATCGGCTCCAGCGCCTCGGCATGTCGCGGTTCATGGCGACGGTACTGATCCTGATCGCCTTCGTGATCGGGCTGACGCTGGCGCTGATCATTCTGATCCCATTATTGGCTACTCAGCTCACCGATTTCATCGGCAGATTGCCGAGCTACTTGAGCCAGCTGCAAGGACTGATCACCCAGATCGATCCGAGCTGGCTGGAGCAGCGTTTCGGCATCAATCCAAACAGTTTGCGAGACGGGCTGAATTCGCTCCTGAGTTCGAGCGTCGGCTTCCTGACGGCGATCATGCAATCGATCTGGGATTCGGGCCTTGCGCTGTTCAACATCGCTGGTCTCTTCGTGGTCACGCCCGTCGTCGCCTTTTATATGCTGCTCGACTGGGACCGTATGGTCGCCAAGGTCGACAGCTGGGTGCCGCGAGACCATGTCGAGACCGTTCGCGAGATCGCAGCCGACATCAATGTGGCGACCGCCGGCTTCGTCCGCGGGCAGGGCACGCTATGCCTCGTGCTGGGAGTGATGTACGCTGTCGGACTGACGGTCGTCGGGCTGAATTTCGGCATTCTGATCGGCCTCTTCGCCGGGCTGATCAGCTTCATTCCCTATGTCGGCTCGCTGGTCGGCCTCGTCCTGTCGATCGGCGTCGCGATCGTCCAGTTCTGGCCGAACTACTACATGGTGGCCGCGGTGGCGGGCATCTTCTTCCTCGGACAGTTTATCGAGGGCAACATCCTGCAGCCTCGATTGGTGGGCAAGAGTGTCGGCCTGCATCCGGTCTGGCTGATGTTTGCGCTCTTCGCCTTCGGTGCGCTTTTCGGCTTCGTTGGCCTCTTGATCGCCGTGCCGGCAGCGGCAGCGGTCGCGGTCCTTGTCCGCTTCGCGATCAAGCGCTATCTCGAATCGCCGCTCTACACGGGAAATCACGAAGACGATGCGGGCGAGCCGGCTCCCGCATCACAGCCGAAGGCGCCGCGTGTAAGGAACCATGTCCGCAAATAAGCCGCGCCAATTGTCCCTCGAGCTCATGCATGCGGAAGGCCGGTCGCGAGACGATCTGGTCGTGTCCGCGGCCAATGCCGATGCCGTGTCCCTGATCGACCGCTGGCCGGACTGGCCGACGCCGGTCATCGTCCTGGCCGGCCCGGCCGGTTCGGGCAAATCGCATCTCGGCGCGATCTGGTGCGAGATGGCTGGAGCGCGCACCCTCTCGCGGGACGATCTCGGAGGCGAGGCGGTGGATGCCGCCGCCGCCGGCCCGGTATTTATCGACGACGCCGATGCCGGAGGATTGGATGAAAGCGGTCTGTTCCACGTGATCAACGCGGTCCGCACGGCGGGCTCGCATCTGATGCTGACTTCGCGTCGTTTCCCCGGAGCCTGGGGCGTCAAGCTCCCCGATCTTGCCTCGCGGCTGAAGGCGGCGACAACGGTCGAGATTAGTGAACCGGACGACGTGCTGCTTGCGGGCGTTATCACCAAGCTTTTCGCCGACCGGCAGGTCGAGGTCGAGCCGCATGTCGTGCAATATCTCGTTCGGCGCATCGAACGGTCGCTGTCGACCGCCATTCGGGTGGTCCAGCGCCTCGACGCCGTCGCGCTGGAGCAGCAGAGCAGGATCACGCGCGCAATGGCGGCCGAGACCGTCAGTGCCCTGGACGAAGGCCAGGGCGAACTGTTCTAAGAATTATCCGGTTTCCGGCGATCTTGGATGCGCCGATGGCCATGGCGGAACGGGGCGGGCGGGACACGGGGAGATGGTCGGAGTGATTGGATTCGAACCAACGACCCCCTGATCCCAAATCAGGTGCGCTACCAGGCTGCGCTACACTCCGGTCCTTCTTCGACGCTGATTTCTCTATTGTTTCGGGAAGGCTCGCGCAAGGCACCAACAGAAATATATCTGCGGAAACGGAACGAAATCGACAGAGGTTAGAGGTGACGCAACGTCCTCTCGGTCTTCAGGGACTTGACCCGCAAGGGCCGCGCGAGGCTCTGCCCTGCGTCGAACCTGCGACCGGACGAGCGTTCGCTTGTTCTTCGTTTCCGTTGGGATGGGCAATCCTGAGGTTTACCGGCTATCGTAGCCCGGCCTGGGGATGTTGCGATGCCAGCCGAGGATCTTGGCGGCGGCTCGTGGCAGCGATCCATCGCTCCGCCAGCAGCAGCGCGGCGGCGCCGTAGACCAGCCCGGCCGGGATCCACATGACCAGCCCGGCGAGCTGCTGGTCTTCGAGCACGCTCAAGCCCCACTGCTCGGCTTCGAGGGGGGCGGACGGATACAAGGGGCGGGGCGACACGAAAAGAAGGACGCCGAGCAAACCGGTGTGCAGCGACGTCAGGAAGAGGTGCAGAACTGCCGTCCCTTGCGCACGCATTTCGGCGTTGCGCGGTACGATGGCCCACCAGAACAGAAGCCCGGTGCCGAGGAAACTAGCATGCTGGGCATAGTGCAGGGGTCCGCGCTCGAGCGCCGCTTCGAACAGTATCGGCACGTGCCAGAGCCAGATGGCGATCCCATGCAGAATGGTGGCAATGGCGGGAAGCGTGAGGATCGCCCACACTGCCGAGAGCGGGCGGGCGTGTGCCACGCGGGCCAGACCCAGCCGCCATGACTGGGGAAGTGCCCACAGCATTTCGGCGAGCGGGGCCGAGGCGGCGAGGAGCGGGGCCGACACGACCATCATCAACTCATGCTCGATCATGTGGGCCGTGAACAGCCGTTCGCCGAGTGCATGGATCGGTGAGACGAGCGCAATCGCCAATGATAGCCAGCCGGCCGAGAACAGGCCGATGCGCGTCAGGTTTGTCGGACGCCCGCGGCTGCTTCTTCGCCAAAGCCGCCGCGCCCCTGCGCCATATAGAAGTGCGGCCAGCGCAAGCGGCAGGGTAATGGGCAGGCCGATCGTCCATCCCGCCTGCGTGCTGCCGGCACCGAGGCAGATCGATGGATCGAACCAGCTCATCTTATGCAACTGTCCAGCACAAGTGATGCCGCACCCTGCATCAAGACAACAAGGCCGAAGAGCAGGGCGGACAGGATCCCGATCAAAGCCAGGAAGCGTTCGGTGCCGATCGTGCGGTCCGGTCGGAAGGAGGCCCCTCCCAGCCGCAACGCCCGCCACGACAGCACGCCGCCCGCCAGGCAGATCAAGACAAGCGCCAGCGCCACAAGCGGGATGACCGGGAGCTCGTGCGCGCACTGCCAGGAGACGAGCGCGTAGTTGAGCTGCGTCGATAGCGCCCAGGCGAGTGGACCCGCCAGCAGGCCGGCCCAGGAAACACCGGTACGAAGAGATTGTATCATCAAAGCCTCGGGGCCCAATAGATGAGGAAGTAGATCGGCAGCCAGGCGACGACCACGAAATCCCAATAAAAGGCATTGTCCCCGACATCGGCGAACCGCCTGCCGCTATGGCCGTAACGGGTGAACATGAGGACGGTGAGAACAAGCGTATCGCCGACATCGGTCAACAGATGCGTCGTATGCAGGCCGAGCAATACCCAAAGCATGGAGCCGTAGGCATTCGCATCCCAATAAACGTTGAGCGCGGGAAATTCGAACCAGCGGACGACCAGCGGCGCGATCCCGAGGAGGGACATGACGACAAGTCCGATGCGCACCGGCAACAACGCGCATTCCTTGGCATAGTGGTTCAGGACGTGGTTGGGTACAATGCTGACGAGGAGCAGCACGGTAACGATCGTCCCTGGCCAATGGTTCGGAAGCGGCGCGTTCATTGGCCATTCCGGCGCAAGATACGCCAGATAGAGGTAGGCGCCGGCAGCGAGAGCGAAGCCGGTCCCTTCCAGTGCGACGAAGCCGAGCGTGCCCCACCAGGTGGGGCTTCGCGCACCGTGCGCGAAGGTCGGCAATCCGGAGAGATCAAGGGTGACGCGCTGCTGCCGTGTCATTCGTCCTCCGGCTCGCCCTTGGGCCAGAACCATCCGATGAGGGCGATCGCGATGGGGGGGGCGCCCCATACGACGGCCCAGGGGGTGAAAATGGAGTAGAGGAACGTTCCACCCACTGCGGCGGCCGCGATAAGCGGCCAGATCGAGGGCGCAGCTGATTTTTCCCGGACATCCGCTTGGGCTTCCGCTACGGTCGAGATGACCAGTTCCCGGGCATCGACGCGAAGTCCAGTGGCGACGGAAAGGCCATCGCGCTCGGCCCATAGCGGTTCTGCATGGTCGACGACCGGTATGCGCGCAAAGTTATAGGCCGGAGGAGGAGAAGTGGTAGCCCATTCCAGCGTGCCGGCCGCCCAGGGATTGGGACCGGCGGGCTCTCCGGCGACAGCGCTTCGCGCAAGGTTGATGGCGAACAGAACGAAGCTGAGGAAAAGGACTACGGCGCCTGTGGTGATGAACAGGTTGATATCGCCCCAGCCCACATCCGCGGGATAGGTGTAGACCCGCCGCGGCATGCCCCAAAGGCCGACGATGTGCATCGGGAAGAACGCCGCGTTGAAGCCGATGAAGGCCAGCCAGAAATGCCATTTGCCGAGCCGCTCGCTCATCCTGCGGCCAGTGACCTTCGGAAACCAGAAATAGGCTGCGCCCAGCATCGGGAATACGGAGCCGCCGATCAGCACGTAGTGGAAATGAGCGACGACGAAGTAGCTGTCATGCACCTGGAGGTCGAGCGGCACGGAGGCCAGCATGACACCGGTCAAGCCGCCTGCCACGAAAATGAAGAAGAAGCCGAGGACAAAGAGCAAGGGCGTCCGGATGACAGGCCGTCCACCCATCAGCGTGGCGAGCCAGCAGAAGATCTGGAGGCCGTTCGGGATGGCGATCAACATGCTGGACGCCGTGAAGAAGCTCGCGCCCAGTTTGGGCAGTCCGGTCGCGAACATATGATGGACCCAGAGACCGAAGGACAAAAACCCGACGGCGATGATCGAAAGCACCAAAGCGAGATAGCCGAATGCCGGCCGGCGGGCGAAGGCGATGATGATGGACGACACCATTCCGGTGGCGGGCAGGAAGATGATGTAGACTTCGGGATGCCCGAAGAACCAGAACAGGTGCTGGAAGAGAAGGGCGTCGCCTCCTTCGGCCGGGTTGAAGATATGAGTTCCGACAAGCCGGTCGAGGATCAGGAACGTCGAGGAGATCATCACGGCGGGCATTGCGAACACGACCACGAAGGAGGTTACGAGCATGGCCCAGACGAAGAGCGGCATGCGGTCAAGCGACATGCCGGGCGCGCGTTGCTTGAGGATGGTCACGATCGTGGCGACGGCCACGGCAAGGGACGAGACCTCCGTGTAGGTGATCATCTGTGCCCAGACGTCGGACCGCTTGCCGGGGCTGAACTCGGGGCCCGAAAGCGGGACATAGGCGAACCAGCCGACGTCAGGTCCCATGTTGAGGACGAAGGACACCCAGGCGAACATGCCGCCCGAGAGATAGACCCAGTAGCTGAAGGCGTTGAGGCGAGGGAAGGCGATGTTGCGTGTTCCGACCATCAACGGCACGAGATAAATGCCGGCTGCCTGCACCATGGGCACGGCAAACAGGAACATCATGGTAACGCCGTGCATCGTGAACAGCTGGTTGTAGAGATCCGGCCCGACCAGGTTTCGCTCCGGCCCGGACAGTTGCAATCGCATCACCACCGCATTCAACCCGCCCAGGCAAAGGAACATGAAAGCCGTGACGAAATAGCGTTTCGCGATGACCTTGTGGTCCACGCTGGACAGCGCTCCTATGATGCCGTGCTTCGTTGCCCAGGTTCGCGAAAGCTCTCGGTGAAGGGCGTCATCGGTGAGACCCGTGTCGAGAAGGCCGCCTGGTTCGGGAGCTACATCGGCGCTGGTCATTTCAGATTGCCCAGATAGGCCGCGATCGAGCTCAGCTCGTCTCCGCTAAGGTCGACTATCGGCATATGCGCTCCCGGCTTGAAACTCTGCGGGTCCGTGATCCAGGCGGCCAGGCTGGGCTCGTCCATCGGCAGGGTGCCCGCGGCAAGCGTCGTTCGGCTGGAGACATGCGTAAGGTCCGGTCCGACCGTGCCGCCCGCTGCGGTGCCTCCGATCTTGTGGCACATGACGCAGGGCCTGTTCATGAACCGGTCGTGGCCTGCCTGCTCCTCGGCGGAGGCGGGTTGGGCTGCCGGCTGAAGCTGATGCTCGAGCCAGGCGTCGAATTCCGGGCGCGGTTCGGCGATGATCATGATGGCCATATGAGCGTGTTGAAAACCGCAAAACTCAGCGCATTGCCCACGATAGACGCCGGATTTGTCTGCCCGGAATTCGAGAACGTTCTGATGGCCGGGGATGAGATCGAGCTTGCCGGCAAGGCTCGGCACCCAGAAGGAATGGATGACGTCGGTGGAGGCCAGCACCAGCCGCACCGGTTCGCCTGTAGGGATGTGAATTTCGTTGGCGGTCGTCACGACTTTGCTGGGCTGCTCGTTTTCATAACGGACCTCCCACCACCATTGGTGGCCCGTTAAGCGAATGGTGAGGCTCGCATCGGCGCCGATCCCGGCGAGGGTACGGTTTGAGAAGTAACTCAGCAGCGCGAGTCCGATGAGGACGATCGCCGTCCCGGCGGTCGCGATGGTCACCCAGCCCGTTGCCCGGCGCTCCGCGGATGGGTCCAGCGCCAACGGATCCGCCCGTGCCCCGTCCCGCCGGACGAGCGTTGTGATCAAGACGGCAATGACCCCCAGCCAGATCACGGCGCTCAACGCCGTGAACAACCAGATCAGCCGGAAGAGCTCGGCGGAAGCCGGCCCCATGGGCTCGAAGGCCGATTGGGTGGCCCCGGAGGCAGGAGCTACCGCCTGCAGGACGGCCACAAAAGCGATTGCCGAGGCGCGTCTCATGGCGATTTGCCGAGCGTCGACGCGTTTGGCATGCGGTTTTCCGAAGGATGCACCATCATGTCGTCGTTCCGGCTGGGAGAGGCGGCCGACGGGGCATTGCCGCTGAGCGAGAGAATATAGGCGGCGATCTCCCACATCTGGTCGTCCGGGATCTTGCCGGCAAAGGTCGGCATGCCGTTTGGGCGTCCGTCACGGATACTGGCGTGGATGCTCTCGATGGCGCCTCCGTAGATCCACCTGTTGTCCATCAGCGCCGGGCCCATGCCACCGCCGCCATTCGCGTGACAGCCCGTGCAATTGAACCAGCTGAACAGGCGCTTGCCTTCGCTCAGGTGGAAGGCATTCCCTTCGAAGGTTCGCGGCTCGACGCTCCAGAAGGCGGGCCGTTGACCGCCCGGCGCCAAGGTTGTGAGCGGGACGGGCGTCTGGTCGCCGCCCGCGGGCGTCTGAGGGCGCGTGTCTCGTTCCTCCCGTTGACACGCCGAGACTTGGGCGAGAAACAGCAGGGCCAGGAGGACCGGCATTTTCATTTTTGCGCCCCTCGCTCGATAGCGAGGCGAGGTACGCCGTAGGCGGAAAGGATAGCGTCGATTTCCGTCCGGCGCTTTGCGAGAGCGGTTTCGATTTGTTCTCGCAAAGAGTCCTCTCCACGACGCACGCCCATTGAAATGTCGAAGGTCATCGGGGGAGAGGGCCCATCATGGTCGGGCGAAACGAGCCTCGTCCGCAGAGGAACCTTTTGCCTTTCCGCGAAATACCCCGCTAGAGGTCCCCATGCGATCGCCACATCGATTTCTCCCCGCGCGACAGCCTCGATGATCCGCGCCGGCGGATTCGGCAGCGAGTAGTCGCCATAGACAGGGTAGCCCTTGAGGTGGCCGACGATGCCCCGCCTACCGAGAGCTTCGACCGGGGGCGGGTTTGCGCCGTCGTCGCCGACCAGCTGAACACCGATCCGCAGCTGCCGCAGACGGGGATCGTCGAAGGAAGCTATGTCGGGCTCGTCCCGCCGCGTCACGAACACGTAGGAAGAGCGATAGTAGGGCGCTGTCGTGCGCAACATTTCCAGGTCGGTGGGCGTGCCGGGCACCACGTCGCACAAGCCAGCCTTGAGGGTGTTGCGGATGAAACCGCGGCGTTGCGCCCACCAGACATAGGCCACTTTTGCCTTGAGTTCGCGCGCGACCAGTTCCACGATCTTGTTCTCGAAGCCTTCTCCCTGGTCGTTTGAGAACGGCAGGTTGTTGGGGTCCGCACAGACCTTGAGATCGCGGGCATCGGCCGTCCCGGCAACCAGCAGGGTACACGCGGCCGCGATCAGTCTGGCCCACGCGCCGGGCCGGGACTTGTTGTCAGGGCAGCCTGAAGACATAAAGCGAACCTCCGGCTGCGGTCACATTCTTCAAATCCTTCATGGCATTGGCGAAACCCAATGCAGCCGTTGCGTCGCGCGGATCGAGATCTCCGGTCACGACCGCCCCCGCCCAGCCTCCGACCCCGGCGAGGACCGCGACATATTGATGGCCGTCCGGACCACGGTAGGTGATCGGCTGCCCGATAATCCCGGACGAGGTCTTGAATTGCCAAAGGAGATCGCCGGTGCGCGCGCTGACCGCCTTGAACCAGCCCTCCATGGTCCCGTAGAAGACCACATCGCCCGCCGTCACCAGGGCGCCGCTCCAGACAGGGAAATTCTCCTTGAGGCTCCAGACGGGTTTCGCCGCGGCAATGTCCCAGGCCGTGAAAGCGCCACGATGGCCGCCCGGTCCCGGGATCATGCGCACGTTCATGCCTACATAGGGGGTGCCGGCAATGTAATTTACTTCGGTACCTTCTGCGTCCATGCACAGATTGTTGTGGGGAATGTAGAGAAGTCCCGTTCGCGGCGAGAAAGCGGAAGGTTGCCAGTCCTTGAGCCCCGAGGCGGTGGGGCAAATGTTGCGCACAACCTTGCCGGTGGAGGTCGCTTTCTCGGAATTCACCATCAGCAGGCCGGTCTTGAGATCCACGCCGTTGCTGGAGTTGACGGGCCCGAAGGGCTGTGCGGAGAGAACCTCGCCGGTGGTGCGGTCGAGGACATAGACGTAGCCATTGCGCTCGGGCCGGACGAGCACCTTGCGTGGCTGTCCCTTCCAGCTCATGTCGAGCAGGATCTGCTCATTGATCCCGTCATAGTCGTGCAGGTCGTGCGGGGTCCATTGATAGAACCACTTGGCCTGCCCGTTGTCGGGATCGCGGGCGAAGATGCCGGCCGTCCACTTGTTGTCTCCGGGACGCAGATCGGGGTTCCAGGGACCGGGATTACCCGTGCCGTGGTAGATCAGGTTGAGTTCGGGATCGTAGGAGATCCATCCCCACATATTTCCGCCGCCGATTTTCCAAGCGTCTGGCGGCCACGTGGTCACACCCAGATCCTTGCCGCGGTCCTGGGGGTAGAACGGCTTGAAGTCGGGGCCGATCAGCACGTCAGAGTCCGGACCGGTACCATAGGCGGTCCAGACGACATGGCCGTCTGCCGCATCGAGGGCCTTGACCCAGCCTCGCACCCCCAGTTCCCCGCCCGAGTTCCCGACGAGCACCTTCCCTTTGACGACGAGCGGGGCCATCGTGACGGTCTCGCCGATATTGATGTTGCCCACCGTGGTGTTCCAGACCTGTTGACCAGTCTCGGCGTCGACCGCGATCGTGTGGCCGTCCAGGGTGTTGAAATAGATACGTCCCGCGAAGAAGGCGGCGCCCCGATTGACGACGTCACAACAGGCGACGCCCTGGGAAGCCGTCTCAGGCCACGGTTCGAATTTCCACTTCATCGGCGCGCCCGGCTTGGACAGGTCAAGCGCGTAGAGGATGTTGGGGTACGGCGTGATGATATACATGGTCTGGCCGACCACGAGAGGTGCGGCCTCATGCCCTTTGTTGATGCCGGTGGAGAAGGTGAACGCCACCTGAAGTTTGCCGACATTCTCCTGCGTGATTTCGGCAAGTTCGCTGTAGCGGGTCGAGGCATAGTTCTTCGCAGGCATCGTCCATTGGCCGTCGTCGGGCGGGGCGGCCGCAACCGGGGGCGAGATAGCCGGCGTATCCTGAGCCCGGGCGCCAGCGGCGGCTGCGAGTGAAAGCAGCACGCAACAGCACGTCCGCGCGACGAGGCGAGGAATAACGGCAAACACGCGCATCATGCCGGAAAGCTCTAAACTGCTCATTTTGGCACAGCGCCTCCCACGCCCGCGCCAAGCTCGGCAGCTACATCTGCCTCTGTTCCCGCGCATTTCGGATGGCCCCAACCGGAAGCGCTCTTGCCGCCCGGGTCGAGGTCGTAGACGATGGCATCCTTCGCCACCGCATTGACCCCGGCCGGGACCTTGTCCAGACCGAGCCCGCGCCGGACGCGCCAAGCGACGTTGTGGTCAGCACAAGAAGAGTCGCCACTGATGCCGAGCCCCCCAACCACGCCTGTGTCGTCGTAGAGAGCCAGCCCCCCGCCAAACACGACGACGCCGCCGACAGGCTTGCCTATCAGCGGATCGGTTGCTGTTCCAAAGGTGCTGGGGTCGCCGGCGAAGGCCACAGCCTGGTTAGGGGGATTTGTATTCTCCAAGCCGTAAAGCGGTCCCCCGGCCTGAACCGGCGCATAAAGATTGGCGGTGGAAAGCGCCATCTGATCCACGCTGAGACCGTTTGCCGTGTTGGCTTTTCCCGCAGCGACCAATCTGCTGCTCGGCCATTGCGCATCGACCTTCGGGCCGCTGAAAGCGACCGCGCAGACGAAGCCCGTCCGGTCGACCACGGCTGCCCATTCGTTCGTGTCGAAGCCGCCATTCGCGGGCCCCCCGCTGGCCTTCACGCTCGAGCGAAGCGTTTCCAGGAGTTTGTCGTGCAGCACTGGGCATGGCGTTTCGGCTGCAGCCGGATCGCTTGCGAATACTGCAAGAGGCAAGGCCAGAAGGAGCAAGCGCGGCATGGCGAGAACACCCGATTTCCCGCTCGAACCTGCTATGACAACCTTTGTTCCTTACTTCTGTTCCTCACTTCGGGCTCATCATCGATCGGAGCGGTTCCTCGGAAATGTTCTTCCTGATCTCTTCCTGCCCTGGAGTATCCCCAAGAGCTTTGCGGAAATTCTCGGCGTAGTCGGGCGGCATTTTCGGGGGCATCATCGGCTCATAGGGATCCACGACCGCCTCGATGACGACCGGTCCATCGGTCGCGAAGGCCTGATCGATGACACCGGCCACTTCCTCCGGACGCGATACGCTATAGCCGATCCCGCCCATCGCTTCGGCCGCCAGCGCAAAGTCGATCGGCTGCAACTCGCAGGCGAATTGCGGATTGCCGAGGAACATCATCTGTTCCCAGGCGATCTGGTTGAGCATGTTGTTCTTGAGCACCAAAACCTTCAACGGTATCCCGTACCGGACGGCCGTGGAGAATTCGCCGAGCTGCATGGCGAAGCCGCCGTCGCCGACCACCGCGAATACCGGCCTGCCGGGAAACGCGATGCCGGCCGCGATCGCGTAGGGCAATCCACACGCCATCGAAGCCAAGCCGCCCGAAACGGAGAAGTCCTGGCCGCTCTTCATGTCGATGTGGCGCGCGGCCATTTCCGTGTTCTGTCCCGAGTCCGTTGCCAGGATGGCATTGGCCGGCATCCGGTCGCCGAAGGCCTTGACGACGACCTGCGGCTTCAGGGGAACGTCGGATTTCGCCTCGGCGATCGCCATCAGATCGCGCCAGCGGCGCATGCCCTCCTGTGCCTGTTCGAGGAAGCTGCGATCGCTCTTGGCGACGAGTTTTTCGTTGAGCAGGCGCAACGATTGCGCCGCGTCCCCGACGAGGCCGGCTTCGACCGGATACCGCAATCCGATGCGCTGGGCGTTCCGGTCGATCTGCACGCCGCGCGCCTTGCCGGGTTCGGGATAGTATTCGACATAGGGAAATGTCGAGCCGACAATGAGCAGGGCATCACATCCCTGCAGTGCCTCTTGGGAAGGTCGCGTGCCCAATATACCGATCCCGCCGGTGGTATGGGGATGGTCATCGGGCAGGACCGCTTTGCCGAGCAAGGCCTTGGCGACAGGCGCGGCGAGGAGATCGGCCGCCCGCTCCAGTTCGGCGCGGGCCGCCAGTGCTCCGCGTCCTGCCAGAATGGCTACTCGGCTCGCCCCGTTGAGGATCTCGGCAGCCTTCTCGATCTGGGCTGGATCCGGCAGGTCGTTGCCGTGGAACCATCGGTGCGGCGTGTGGGATGGGCGGTTGCGCTTTGAGCGCTCGGCCTGCTGAAGATCCTGTTCTTGAATGTCGCTCGCAATCGAAAGATGCGCAACCCCACGACTGGCCAAGGCCGAGCGGCAGGCCAGTCCGGCTAGATTTTCCATATGGGCGGCGTCGGAAACCTGTGCGTTGAACACTGCTACGTCGATGAAGGCTCGCGTCAGGTCCACGTCCTGTTGGGTGAAAGTCTCGATGAGGTCATGGAATTGCATGCCGGTGATGGCGAGCACCGGAGCCTGATCGAGTTTCGCGTCGTAAAGCCCCGTCAGAAGATGGGTCCCGCCCGGGCCCGAGGTAGCAAGGCACACGCCCAGCCGCCCGGTCCATTTCGCGTAGGCAGAGGCCATGAAAGCCGCCGATTCTTCATGCCGCACCTGTACGAACCGAATGCGGTCCTGTCGCGTGCGCAAGGCTTCCATGATGCCGTTTATGCCGTCCCCTGGCAGACCGAACACGACATCGACGTTCCAGGCGATAAGGGATTCGACGAGAATATCGGCAGCATTGGGCATGTGGCACCTCCTGCCGCCCAACCTCCTGGGTAGCCCGAGGTTCCAATGCCCGCCCGCTTGGCGAAATACCCGCGCGTCCCTTCCGAAAGCGGCGGTGTAACATTTGTGATAGATGCAGCCTCGGGGGGCGGGCGATGGTGTTTTCCAGAAAACCTCCATCAGGGAGCGAGCGGATGGCGACGATCGATTTCCAGGAAAGAAGCATCGAGAAGGTGGTCGAGCATTATGTCGACTCGCGCACCGACGACCCCCGGCCTATATCTACCACCTATGCATTGCGGGCCATCCGCACTGTTTTGCCGCGTTGTGGGCTCTCGGATCGGCAACTTTCCGACATGGTCGCGGCATTCGCAATTCGAAAAGGACGGAATGTCGCGTTTGATCTCTAGCTGGATTCTGTGGTCGAGATGAGCGGGCTACGTGTCGTACCCCTCATCCGATTTCTCGTCGGTCGGAGTGGTCAGGCGCACGTTTTCGGACAGGGGAACGTCAATGGAGCAGATCGCACCGCCTCCCTCGACGCGCAACGCAGCGCTGCCGCCGAGCGCGTAAGGCACCATACGCTCGATCAGTTCAGACCCGAAACCCCGTCGTACCTTCCGATTCTTTCTGTCTGACCCGTTCTGCTCCTGCCACTGAATATTCAGTTGCGCGTTGTCGAGGCCGGGGGCCACGGACCATTTGATGTCGATACGACCGTCGGGGGAGGACAGGGCACCATATTTGAAGGAGTTGGTCGCGAGCTCGTGAAATGCAAGACTTAGAGTCTCTGCCGCGCTCCCGCTGAGCGCGACATCCGGGCCCCCGACGGCGATATTGTTACGGTGCTTCGTCCCTTGCGCGGCAAGTTCGTCCAGCACCAGGTTCTGCAGGTCGACGGAGGATTCCGCCGACCGCGTGAGCATGCTCTGCGCACGCGCCAATGCCGTTATCCTGCCCTCCAGGTGAGACGCGTATTCCTCGACACTCCTGCTGCTTTCTGCCGAGCGGCGTGCGATGGACCGTACGATGCCGAGTGTGTTGCGGACGCGATGCTGGAGCTCCGCCAAAAGAACCTGCTGGCGATCCTGCATGCGAAGGATCTCGTGGACATCCGTTACGGTGCCCAGCCACTCCATCGCCTCGCCAGAGCCATGCAAGACCGGCCTGGCGCGCATGTGGACATTTCGGAAATGATTCTCCCGCTGGTTCCACAATCGGTGCTCGACCTCGAGCGTGCCCCTTTCGGATGCCGCAGACCATGCTTGGAGCACGCGGCTACGATCTTCGGGATGAAGGGTCTCGAGCCATCCGAGATCTCTGGCGGCGGCTTCCGACTGGCCGGTGAAGTCCGTCCATTGCGGGCTGGACCACAACCACTTGCCCGCGTCATTCGCACGCCAGACGAGTTGAGGAATGCCTTCGACAACGGAGCGTAACCTGGCTTCACTTTCACGCACGCGTTCCTCCGCCCGAACAACCTGCGTGACGTCCAGGAACGTCAGCACGGCGCCTTCTATGACGTTGTCGACGCTCCGATAGGGGAGAACGCGCGTAAGATAGCGCGACCCTGTCTGAAGGTTGCGGGTTTCCCGCTCTATCGTGCTCAACGTCCGCAACACTTTTCGAACGTCGCTCTCCAGGTCCTCATAAGCTATCCGTGCGGCGATGTGACTGATCGGCCTCCCCAGATCGCTGTCTATGAGGTGGAACAGATCCGTTATGGCAGGCGTGAAGCTCTTGACGCGCAGATCGTTGTCGAGGAACACAGTGGCGATCTGGGTGCTTTCCAGAAGGTTTTTCAGATCCGAATTGGCACGCCCGAGTTCCTCGACCCGATGGGCCAGTTCGCCATTGACAGTCTGCAGTTCCTCATTGAGCGACTGGAGCTCCTCCTTCGACGTTTCCAGTTCCTCGTTCGATGACTGAAGCTCTTCATTCACCGATTGATATTCTTCGTTCGAGGCCTTGAGCTCTTCATTCGTGCTTTCCAGTTCCTCGATCGTGGCCTGCAGGCGATCCCGCGTGAGTTGCAGCTCCGCTTCCAGGCGATTGACATGCGTGTCCGGCCTGTCATCGATGGAACTCGCGACCGAGGTGCCATCAGCGGCTCTTTCCGTTGTCGAATAGCCGTCCTGAAGGATCACGGCATAGCGCAAGGGTTGCCCTGGTCCGGCCTCGATCGGCTCGACCGTCAGGGTGACGACGACCGTGTGGCCGTTTTGGCCGACTTTCAGACCACGAACCTGCACTGGCACCTTTTCGGCCTCGGCTTTGTGAAGGGCCGCGCGCAGGTCCATGCGGAGGTCGCGATGGATCAGGTGGAGAATGTTGAGGCTCGCCACGCCCGCGGGTGGATCGATAAAACGACCCGTTCGCCCGGAGAAATGGAGCACGTCGTGATTGGCATCCACAATCATGTAAGCCGGCGCGTAACGTTCCAGTATCTGCTCGGCCTGCTTGCTGAGGAGCGCGGCGCCACCGGGGGCACGCGGCGGGGGAGTGTTGTCGACCAGCCTGGCCGTTGCCGTCAAAGGAAATTGGGGCAGGGCTCTCACATGCGTATCGATCTGGCGGAAGATACGAAAACGGCGATCGAGGGGCGCGAAGAGCTTGGAATGGCGCGTCACGTTCTCGGAATTGCCGAGAAAGAGGATGCCTCCCGAGCGGAGCGCGAAATGAAATAGGGGGAAGACCCGGTCCTGTAGATCGGCATTCAGATAGATCAGCAGATTGCGGCACGAAACCATGTCGAGCCGGGAGAAGGGCGCGTCCTTGATGATGTTGTGCTGCGAGAAGATGCACATTTCCCGCAGTTCCTTGACGATGCTGTAGGTATCGCCTTCTTTCACGAACCAGCGGGCAAGGCGCTCCGGCGAAACCTCTCGAACAGCAGACTGCGCATAGCGACCTACACGAGCCTGGGCCAGCGCCTTGCCGTCGATATCGGTCGCGAAGATCTGGACGTGTGGGACCCTGTCCAGGCGAGCCATGTGCTCGCGCAACAGAATCGCAATGGAATAGGCTTCTTCCCCGGTCGCGCAACCGAGAACCCAAATGCGGATCTGGTCGCCGGCACCCTTAGCTTGGAACAGCGATGGAATGACTTCCTTTTCCAGGAAGTCGAACTCCTTCTGGTCGCGGAAGAAATGGGTTACGCCGATCAGAAGGTCATTGAACAGTTGCTGCGCCTCGTCGGGATCGGCGCGCAGCAATTCCAGATATGCATCGATGGACTCGACCTGTGTGACCTGAATCCGGCGCTGCACCCGGCGCATGAACGTATTGCGCTTGTACCCGTGAAAATCGTGACCCGTCTTGTTTCGGAGAACGGTCGCGATACGGGTGAGTTGGGAATCGGATTTGGCAACCAGATCGTCGAAGGACTGCCCCTGATGGGCGCGGTCCAGCGCACGCAGGTTGCCTGCGATCCGCTCCGCCATTTCTTCGGCCGGGAGAACGAAGTCCGCGATTTCGGCGGCATTCGTCCCGAGATGTGCCTCGTTTGCTCCCGCCGGGTCTGGCGCGGGCAACTCCGCCAAGGTCAATCCGCCACTCTCCTTGAGCGCGGCCAGGCCAAGCGTTCCATCGCCGCCCGTCTCGGCGAAAATAATTCCGACGGCGCGGTCGTCGAATTCTGTCGCAAGCGAGACCAGGAAACTGTCGATGGAGCCGCGATGCCCAGGGTTCTGGTGGACGGGCTCGGTCTTCAACCGTCCGCTCTTGAGCGTGACTGTGACCCCGGGCGGGGCGAAGTAGATTTGGCCGGCCTCCGGCGAAAGTCCGTCCGAAATCTCTTGCAGCGGCAAGCCGGTCGCGGCCGTCACGCGATCGACAAAACCGGTGCCCTCGAGCGCCTCGCGATTCTGCATCACCACTACGAATGCGGCAGCGTCGGCAAGCGCCTTCCCCGTTTCGAGAAAACGCTCCACTCCTCTGGTTGCAGCCGCCGAGGCGCAAAGCCCAATCACGAGCATCGGTTTGCTCATCTGATGCATCCTGGAAGGCCTGGTCTTGCGGGCCGAGCCATTCCTGCTCTTCGCGGATTTCCGATCTGCCAAGGGATCTCAACCGTCAATTCTACGCCTCGTCGGACGTTTCTGATATATCGAAACGCTCCTCGGCTCCAAGCACTTCTCTATGGGTCAGGTGCTCACCGCTTTCCTCGGTTTCCCGTGCCTTCATCGACGCCAGAATTGCGTGCCGGATCGCATTGCCGTAGCCGCGGTATTCGGCCGCGCGATCCGCATAAAGCTCCGCCATCCCCGACCGGCCGACTTCAGCTGCCTCTCTGCCCATTCGCTCCACCAAGTTCGCTCTTTCTTCAATGATGCGCAGTGCTACCCGCATGGCCTCATCGACCTGATCCTCCTGCTGCTGGAGCACCTTCTTTGCGGTGTATGAATGCCCGACCTGGCACCGGAACCGCAGGGGACGGGAGCCGGTCACTTCGGAAAGAACGCCTCCACAATCGGGACAAGTAATCGTGCTCGGGCGAGCGAGCTTCTCGACCTTGCCCCCGGTCGCGGGTCCTCCTGCAGCAATATCGATCTCCAGCAGGATACCGTCCGGCACCTTCACGGGCGGTGGCGCCTCTTCCCGGACGTACCGTTTGACGGCGTGCGCTATGGCAAGCGCATCGGCGCTCAGGTCCACGGAGGTAGCCTCGAGTGCCGCAAGGGGCATCTCCGACACTTGTGCATCATGGGGGGATTGCACCAAAGCAATGCCACCGCAAAGTTTGATCGCCTCGAGGCCTGAGGCGCCGTCGTCGAGCTTGCCGCTCAACAGCACTCCGATCGCGCGGGGCCCGCGGGCTGCAGCTGCCGACCGGAAGAGCGGGTCGATGGCGGGCCGGACATGGTTCTCGCGCGGGCCATGCCCGAGCTTCAGCGTGTCGTCGAAGACCAGCAAATGTCGATTGGGAGGCGCGATATAGACGTGCCCCGTTTCGATGGTCATGCCGTCCTCGGCGGCGACGACCGGAAGCGGTCCAGCTGCCGAGGCAACTGCGGTGTGGATGCCGGTGCTGTTGGCAGGGATGTGGATCACCACCAGCACAGAAGCGGTAAGATCGGCCGGAAGCGACGCGAGGATCGTCTTCAGCGGTGCGATCGAGCCGGCGGAGCCGCCGATGACGATTAAGTCACGATTGGCCATGGTGCTGCCTTGTCATCCCTAGCCCAACTCGAAGTGGACCCCATGGTTCCGGCAGCTTCACCTGGCCCTATCCGGCGGAACTCGCCAGATGAAGATAATCGCGGCTGAACAGCGCTGCCCGCTCGAGGCCTGCCAGGTTGTTGATCGTCAGTATCGAGTTTCGCAGGGAAATCAGTCCGTTGCGCCGCAATTCTTGCAGGGTGCGGTTCACATGTACACTGGAGAGGCCGAGCGTGTCGCCCAATGCTGCCTGCGTCAGTGGAAGGCGATAGCTGTTGCCGTCGGTGCGTCCGATGAGACGCAGCCTATGAAACAGTTCGCAGAACAAATGGGCCGTGCGCTCATAGGCGGTCCTCTGACCGGTATTGACCACCCACTCACGTGTGATGGCCTCGTCCAAAAGTGTTGTCCACCACAAGGCCCGCGTCAGATTTGGAAAATCATTGGTGAACCGCAGGATGTTTGCCGGAGCGATCATCGCGACCTTTGAAGGAACGAGAGCGGCGATCGAATGATCCATGCGGTTGATCAGGAAAACATGGAGGTCGCAGAGATCGCCGGGAAGGAGAAAAGCCAGAATCTGACGCCTGCCGTCTTCGAGATACTTGTACCGGCAGGCAAACCCCTCAAGGAGAAGATTGACGCCGCGAACCTTGTCGCCTCGTGAGGCGATCTCCTCGTTTGCGTCGAACGATACCATCTTCGTGGATGCATCGACGATGGCAGTCTCTTCTTCCGCGGAAAGCTTCGTGTAGGTGGACAGCTTGCGGATGAGCGGATGGGTGGATGCGCCAACAGTCAGATCCGCTTCCACCGCTTGCGAGAGCGTCTTGCCCATGGCCATAGTCTTAACGCGACCGGCCGGTTGCTGCTACTATGAAGTCGATCACGTCGGATATGTCGAACGGCTTTTCGAAGAGCTCGAACGCTTGGAACTCCGGCGGAACGACCTCAACATTATAACCTGTCGTGAATGCAGCCGGTATCCCCCTCGTGACGGCCTCGTTTGCCAATCTGAAGCATTGTTTCCCGTTCAGATTGATGTCCAGAATCGCACAATCGCAAGCTTCGGACTCCAGGAGATCCAAGGCGCTCTTTTCATCTCGCACCGGGCCGAGCACATGCGCGCCTGCCGAGAAAAGCGCACGATGCATTTCATCGGCAAGCAGATATTCGTCTTCTACGACAAGGATCTTGAGGCCACGCAAAAGCGCGTCGGAGCTAGGAACGGACATACGACTCCCCAGAACAAAGACGCGCCGGAAAGAGGTTCCAGAGCCTTCTGTTCTTTCCGGGCCAAACTCCTAGCTTGAACGCCGAAAGCGGCGGCGCGTTCCCTGTCGCACTCTCTTGAAACAATTAATTATTGGGAGCTGTGCCCCCCGTCGTCGTGCCATTCGGATTGGACGTCTGTGACTCGCCCCCGGTGCCGGTCTGGGGAGTCGGATCTCTGTCGACGGGCGCGTCCTGGCCAGATGCTTGAGGCGTCGGCGACGAGGCTTCTTGTTCGCCGCAGCCGGCAATACCGAACGCCATTATGGCCACCGACAGCAGCGCCTTCGTGTTCATGGCAAGGCCTCCTCGAATCTCTGCCCAGACTTGCGGATCGGTCGTCCAACCGCACCATGTCCGGATTGTTCCGCCGCCAATCCACGCATCTTGTTTATCGCTCGGCAACCGATGACCGGGCGGCGCGTTGGTTGGGAAACCTGAATGGAGACTCCCAATGATCACGCCAGCCCGAAATCCGGAGCCGGAAAAACCGGAAGCAGATCAAGACACACCTGTCGGCCCGACGATCGAAGAACAGGATTGGGAGGCGCTTGAAGGCGGGGAGCCCGAACCGGTAAGCGTGCCTGACAACGGCGACCTCCGCTACGCCCAAGACGATGAGGAGATTTCCGGGGAACTCCCCGAGGAAAACGACGACAATCCCTATCAGGAAAGCGATGCTGCCTTGCCGGACGATTCCGAAGAGGAAGCGATCGCCCGAAACCCGGCACTGGATGATCGGCGCTTCCACGACCAGTAGTTCCGTCCTGCGACGCCTTTGCCAACAACACTCGGCAGGAACAATCCGGCCAAGTTCTTGTTCGGATGCGATGTACTCGAAGGAGGAAAAACATGGCACGGAACAGAGACCGATATGGTGAGCGCGGCAATTTCGAGGAGCAACACCGTCGTATGGAACGACAGGGCGGCGGCCGTTACCAGGAAGGGCAGGGCAGAGGTCAGCATCAAGGCGAACGTTTCTCCGGCGGCCAACAGGGCGGCTGGTCGGGCACAGAATATGGGGGGCGCGGCCAAGGGGGCTGGCACGGGAGCGAGCAGGGTGGCCGTGGTCAAGAGGGCTGGGGTGGATCCGAATACGGGGAGCGGGGGGAAAGCGGGTATGGCCAGGCCGGTGAGTACGACCAGTGGTCACGAGAGCGGGACTATTCAGCCCGCGGCCGGGGCCGTGGCTACGAAGGAGGCTTCGGCGGGTATGGCTATGCAGGCGAGCGGGAGCAGGGCCGCGGCGAGCGGGGCGGGTCCGAACGAGGCTTTTGGGACAGAGCCAGCGACGAGGTCTCCTCCTGGTTCGGAGACGATGACGCGGAGCGCCGACGCTATCAGGACCAGCATCGGGGACGCGGGCCCAAAGGTTACGTCCGTTCTGATGAACGGATCAGAGAGGATATCAATGACCGGCTCACCGACGATTGGTCGCTCGACGCCACCGATATCGACGTTCAGGTCGCCGAGCGCGAGGTGACGTTGACCGGAGAGGTGGCAAGCCGCGCAGATAAGCGCCGGGCGGAAGATATCGCAGAATCGGTTTCGGGGGTCACCAACGTCCAGAACAATCTGCGGATCAAGCAGCAGTCGACGGGTGGAACTCCTTCCATGTAGGCGCAGCCGCCTGTTGTCAAAAGCGCACTGGAGCGGCGACCGGTCAGCGGCGCCGTTGCCGTTTGTCTTGGTCCTCAGATTTCCAGCAGCGCATAGGGCAGCCCATTCGGCTTTTCGATGTGCATTGCGACGTTGAAGACCGGCGCACCGCCCGGCGTGCGCCCTTCATAAGTTCCGTGATGCGCATGTCCATGCACGACAGCGCTGACCTTGAAACGGTCGATGGTTTCGGCCAAGCGCGACGAACCGAGAAATGGATAGATTTCGAGGGGCTCGCCGACGACGGTGTCTTCCGTCGGCGCATAGTGAAGAACAATCAGCGTGCGCTCGCTCCGTGACTGCCGCATCGCATTTTCCAACCGCATGGCTTCGTTCAGGCTTTCGGCGACCATCGCCTTGATCGTCGGCTCTCCGAAAGAGCCGAGCATGCGCCGGCCGAAGCCGCCGATGAACCCTTTGACGCCGACGAACCCCACTCCGTTGATCTCGGTCGCTTGGCCATCGAGCAAATGCACGCCGGCGCGACGCAGGATATCGCTCACCTCTTGGACGAGACCGCTCTCATAGTCATGGTTTCCGAGCACGGCGACCACCGGGATGGAGCACGTGCGCAGCTCCTCCGCAAGTATTTCGGCCTGCCGCGGCTCGCCTGTGTCGGTCAGATCGCCCGCCAACACGAGGATATCGGCCGCCTGCGACACGTCGCTGAAGAGGTTGCGATACGATCCTCCGTCTTCCCGGACATGAAGGTCGCCGACCGCCGCCACCTTGAGAAGATCTCTGCCTTCAGCCATGGTGCCGGCCTTTCCCTCGCAAATTCATCACATCGCCTCGCCATTTCCTCCGACGTCGCTGAAGCCCCAGAGCTTTATGTCGATTTCATAGTCCTCGGATGACATCAGTCGCCCACGGCAGAGCTTGGACGGCCGAGCGGGCTCGAGGCGCCGGGCTACCAGCCGCCTCAGCAACTCGTCCATGAGCCAATCCGGCACGTTCGAGCGTTCCGACGGATAGATCCATTGGAAATTCAGGAGGTGAATGAGCAACACCTCCCAATGCGCTTCCATGTAGTGAAGCAGCCGGGGCCAGTCGATCTGATCGCTTGCCCTCAGGATGATGTGGGCGACGTCGGCCCCGTCATAGCGATCCCTGGCCTGGATGAAACACTTGGACCAGACGAGCTCCGTGGGACCGATCACGTTCACGGTCGTTCCGAAAATCGTGCTTTGCCTGGCATGCTCGAACCAATTCTCGTCGATCGGAATGGCCCCGTTCGAGGAGGCGAAGATCACGTCCAGGAAGACCCTTCCTTTGAACACCTTCGCAAGCCATCGATCGTCCTCAATGGCGATGCGGTACCCCAACCGCTTGAAGTACGAGAGGATCTGCGGATAGTCGCCCGGCTTGCAGAAGACATCGATGTCCTTGGTCTGGCGACTGATCCCCGTGTAGGCGCTTACGGCGTAGGTGCCGGCCAGCAGGAACGGCACGCCCGACGAGGCAAGTTGGCGGATCGCTTCTGCGTAGAATCCTTCTGCCTCGGGGTTCTGGAGGGTCGGCTCTGCCTTGGGCTGCAACTCGGGCAGCCGTTCTGGAGCTGCGGTCAACAAGATGGATGCCTTTGCTAGTTCTTCGATGGCAGTTCGCGGGTGGGGTAAGCTGGCAATGGCATCGGTGTTGGCTCCTTCGAAGACTGGTCAACAATCGATCGGACAATTCGTTCCCTGGGCGGCGTGCTAGAGGAACCAGGTCGCGACGAGACCCACCGAAGCGGAAAAGATTGCAGCGGTCGTTATCCAGCCGAGGACATTCGTGCTGGTGCTGTTCACCTGATCGCCCATGATCCTGCGGTTACTGGTCATCAACATGATCAGCAGAAGCAACGGCGGCGTAGAGAAACCTTGGACGATGCCCGACCAGACGAGCGCTTTCATCGGATTGAAACCGATGAAGTTGAGCGCGACCGCCACCACTGTGACGACGCCGGTCGCGATATAGAATTTGCGCGCTTCGTTGGGCCGTGCGTGGAGGCTATGTCGCCAACCCATCGCTTGCGCGAGGTCGTAGGCCGCGCCGGTCGTCATGACGGGCACCGCCAGGAAGCCGACTCCGATCACGCCGGCGGCAAACAGGACGCCTGCCGCTTCTCCTGCGAGGGGCCGCAGGGCGTCGGCTGCCTGCGCCGCTGTCTCGATGTCGTGTTCGCCAGCTTTGTACAGGGTCGAGCCGGTCGAAAGGATGATGAAATACATGATCAAGTTCGAGAAGGTCATTCCGATCAGTATGTCCCGTCGCGAGCGCCGAAGTTCACCTTCCGTGGCTCCCATGCGTTTCTTCAAGGTCGTGCGCCCTTTGGCGATCTCTTCTTCGACCTCTTCGTTGGATTGCCAGGTATAGAGATAGGCCGACAGCGTGGTGCCGATGATGGCGACGAGAATGGACAGGAACTCTCGGCTGAACTCGATTGTCGGGATCAAGGTGCCGCGCAGCACCGCTGCCGCATCGGGCTTGGACATGACCGCAGCGCCGATATAGGCCAGGAGCGCAAGGGCCAGCCAGCGGAACATGTTCCGGATTGTCTTGTAGGACCCGAACACTTGAAGGCCGAAGATCGCGGCTGCGACGACTACGACGATCAAGGGGATAGGCAGCGGCACGAACAGGTTTATGGCTGCGGCCATGCCGCCGAGATCGGCACCGGCCTCGATCGTGTTGCCGGTCAGGACGCCGATCAGGACCGCCCAGAGGAGCCAGCGCGGGTAGAAATCCTTGATGACGTGAAAAAGGCCGCGACCGGATACCTGCCCAAGTTTGGACGACAGGTAGACGACCGCGTACATCATCGGCAACGTGACCGGAGCCGTCCAGAGCATGTCCGTGCCGAAGCGCGCTCCGGCGCTGGCGTAAGTGCCGATCGCGGAGCAATCGTCGTCGGCCGCTCCCGTGATCAGGCCGAGACCGAGCGCCCGGCCAATGCCGCCGTTGGAATTTACATTCTTCTTTTCTTGCGGGCCCCTGCTCTCCCCAGTCATGTGCCACCGGGTCGATGCACGAGGAAATCGAGGACTGCGGCCGAGAGGTGAGGGTCGGCGATCATTCAGCAGAGGCTATCCGGCCGATCAGGGTTGCCGCGCCGCAAGAGCTTGTCCGCTCAATTCGGCCGTCAGGATACGAGCGAGCTCGAGATGGTCGAGGACCGTGGGCAAGGTGGCTGAAGCGAAGCGCTGAAGCTCGCCGTCCTGTCCGGAGCCGATCTGCCAGACGAGGAGTTGAGCCGCCTTTTGATGCTCGACGACCTGGGCTCGCATATAGGCCAGGTCAAATCCCTCGTCCTGTTTTTCGAGGTCATCGCGGATTCTTTGATGATCGGCGGTCAGTTCCGTCGGCAACGGGATCTTGCTCATTTCGGCGATGCCCGAGAGCTTCTCGTTCGCGAAGGTATGGTCTTGGACCATGCGGTTGGCGAATTCCTTCACCGTAGAGCTTCGTGCCTTGCCGGCCGCGAGCCTTCCCAATTCCACTTCCGCCATGCCGCCCGCGGCAAACAGCTGCGCGAAGAGGCGGTCCGTCGTGTTGGTCTGGTTGGGCGCTGGTACGCCGGGTTTCTCCAGGCGCGTATCGGGGGCCCACACGGCAGGATTGCCGAGTTGCGCGACCGCCGGGAAGGCGACAGCGATGCTCGAAATCATGATGATGAACCGCATCCGATCCTCCTCTGTGTCTGGTTCAGAGCGTCAACAAGTAGGCGACGAGAGCTTCCTTCTCGTCTTCGTTGAGCTTGGTTCCCAGGACCAGGTTGAAGAATTCGACAGTGTCGGCGAGCGTCATCAGCCGGCCGTCGTGCATATAGGGCGGGGAATCCTTGATGCCCCGCAACGTGAAAGTCTTTATCGGCCCGTCCGGCAGCGCCACGAAGTCATTCGCCGTCTGACCTACCCGGTAAAAGCGTTCGAGCTTCAGGTCGTGCATGTTGTTGTCCATGAACGACAAGTGCGGGACGTGGCACTCCGCGCAGCGGCCTTTTCCCATGAAAATCTGTTCGCCTTTCAGTTCCTGCTCGCTCGCTTTGGTCGGATCGAGACGCCCGAATGGGTCGAGCTTGGGAGCCGGCGGGAAGTCGATGATGTTCTGCATCTGAGCCATCATCGCCACCTGGTTCGGTCTGTCCGGGAGATTCACACCTTTCCTGGTGGCGCTGACGTGATCACCGTTGAAATAGGCTGTGCGCTGTTCGAACTCGGTGAAATCCTCGACGGAACGAAGCGATCGCTTGGAGCCGTGGATCTGCTGGTTGAACATGCCGCGCAAGCTGGTCGTGTCGAGCCGGAACCGTGCTGCCTGGGGACGGATGTCGGGCGTGAGGTGGAACGCCGCGTTGGAATGGAAGTTGGAATGGCAATCGAGACACGCCACTCCCAGGCTTTGCTGAGCGACCTTGCGGTCCTCGGTCTGGTTGAATTCCTCCTGAGGGAACGGGGTCAGGAGAAGGCGCAGACCTTCCATCTGCACCGGAGTGATGATGCCATTCATCACTTCGTAGAAGTTCTTGATCGTCAGCAGTTGGCCCCGCGAGACATCTCCCAGCTCGGGGTGGGTGGTCAGAAAGATCGGAGGCGGGAACTCCGGGGTCAGATGATCGGGAAGATCGAAATCGACGTCGAAACGCCTGAGGTCGCGGGCTTCCTGCCGACCGATCTCGTCGATCTGCTCTTGCGGGAATACCTGCCCGCCGGTGGCCTGCTTCACATGAGGGAGCGGCATGAAGCCGGCAGGCAACAGCCCCTTGTCGCGGATTTCCTCGGGTGATTTCGCGCTCAGGCTATCCCAGGTCTCTCCTGCCGGAAGCCTGACGCGAACGCCTTCCTGGACGGCTTTTCGACCGCCCGACATGGCGATGTTTGGCATCGGGCGATTGGCGAGATCGTAGCGCTGCTCCAGCAAGGACCGCTGGCGCTCCATGACGAGAGGCTTTTGAGCCTCGTCATTTTCCCTCACGGCGGAAAACGGCATGGTCGGCAGTGGACGGTAAGTCGTATCGGGCGGCAATGGATCCGAGATGGCGGCGAGGCTGAAAGCTGCAACACAAAAGGTGGCGGGCAGAATGACGTCAAGAATGCGCGGCATGATCCCTCCCCGAATTTGCGGGCGATGGCAAAGACATCGTAGGCGTCCCAAACTGCAGCCCGCGTGGTTTGTTCCCGTCTGGGTGATCGTCTTGGAAGAACAGAAGAAGTACGTTCGAAACTACCCTTTGACAGGGAAAAGCTTGGCTGCAACCGCCTTTACATAAGCATAGACACGGCAGATCTTGAGAGTGCGCGCACGAGAGCGCGAAGAATGGATCGCAGGCTGCCACCGTCTAAAGAGGAGGAGCGGATGGAACCGCCAACCGATATGGATGCCGTACTGAAAAACCTCGCCTCTGCGAATAGGCGCCTATATACCGGACGACCTCCTCGAGGATTGGTTCGCCCCGGGCACCGGAATGAACCCTCCATCCGCGCAGGCGCTCACCGCGGCTGCGGCCTACGGACGGCGTTTCGAATGCGAGTTCAAGCACTATCCAGAACGCAAGGAAGGGGTGTTCTGGAAATGGGTGCCGGCTATATGACCGACTGGATTCGGTGAATGTCCTCGCATCGTCGGGAAAGCAGCGGCAGCCTCTTCAAAGCATCGGACGCCCGCCGGTGACCTCGTAGAGCGCGCCGGTCGTGTAGCTCGACTCGTCCGAAGCCAGAAGAACAAACGTGGGCGCCAGCTCGGCCGGTTGGCCGGGCCTGCCGAGAGGAGTGTTTTTCCCGAACTCCTTCACCTTTTCGGCCTGCATTGTCGAAGGGATGAGTGGTGTCCAGATAGGACCGGGCGCGACGGCGTTCACCCTTATGCCTTTTTCCGCCACCAGGCCCGCCAGTCCGGCCGTGAAGTTTGCGATCGCTCCCTTTGTCGCGGCATAGGCGAGGAGGCTCGGCGAGGGATCCGTGGCGTTGATCGAGGAGGTGTTGATGATGGCGCTGCCGGCGGGCATGCGCGGTATGGCCGCCTTGCACAGATAGAACATTGCGTAGACGTTGGTTCGGAAGGTGATGTCCCATTCTTCCGACGAGAGTTCGTCGATGCTGTTCACGGTCATCTGGTGTGCCGCATTGTTGACCAAGACATCGAGCCTGCCGAATTCGGACAAGGCCCGTTCCACGATCGATCCGCAGTGAGCTTCATCCTTGATGTCGCCCGGAAGGAGGACAGCCCTGCGGCCCGCCTTTTCGACCCATGCCGCCGTCTCCGCCGCATCCTGATCCTCGCAGAGATAGGCGATGACGACATCCGCGCCTTCCCGCGCAAAGGCGATCGCAACCGCGCGGCCGATACCGGAGTCTCCGCCTGTTATGATGGCTACGCGTCCGCTCAGCCGGCCATTTCCCTTGTAACTTTCTTCTCCGTGATCGGGCCGGGGCGACATCTCGTCGGTAAAGCCGGGAATGGGCTGGCTCTGCTCTGGAAAGGGAGGCTTTGGATGCTTGCTTCCTGCTTTGCCGCTCATGATCGCCTCCTCATCGAAGTGCTCAACCGAACAACGTTGGAGAAGGGATGTTCCGCAATGCCTCGAGCGCAGCCGAGGGGGAATACCTCCTCGGCATCAAGTGTTCCCCACCATCGACCTGATCAGCCTTCACGTTCATAGGTCCCCACGAGGCTTGCGGTCTCGATGGCATGCCGGCCGGCCTCCTTCCAGATTTCGAGCACCCCAATGTCAGCCGGAACGCTCAGATTTGGCACGTCGAGGGCAGCCAAGCGGAAATGATAGTGGTGGACGCCGTGCCCGATCGGGGGCTCCGGGCCATCATAGTAACTGTTGCCGAAACCATTCTTGCCTTGCCGCAGCGCGCCGGTCCCGGGCTTGCCGCTTTCGGCTTCGGAGAGCTGCTCGATCTCGGGACTGAGATTGAAAACCGCCCAGTGTCCGAAAGTTCCGTTGGGCGCGTCCGGATCGTCCACGACCAGAACCAGGCTTTTGGTGCCGTCGGGTACGCCTGACCAGCGCAAGGGTGGCGACACGTTCTCTCCGTCGCGGGTATATCGGCGGGGAATGGTTTCGCCCTCGGCGAATGCCGGGCTGCTGAGTACAAGAGCCATGATCTCACTCCTCGAAGTTGGTTCAAAGCGGCGGCCCGGATCGGTCCCGCACGGGACGGCCAAGTTCCAGCCCGGGTACGCGGACCACGCCTGCGCGGGCGTCACAGGCAAAACCGGCAATGCGCCGCCGATGTTCCCGGGAAGCGACCCGAAAACGCCCGTACTGGCGAGGGAACATTGGGGTCTTGGCGTGAACTCGCGGAACAATTCTATCGCCGTGCGCTTTGGTCAGCAGAACGCGGAGACTGAAGCCATGTCCGATGATAGCGTGAAGACGATCCGGGGAACCTTCTCGACACGGGAGGCGGCGGACCGTGCGGTCGAACATCTGGTCCAAGAGCATGGAATCGAGCGCACCGACATCTTCATCCAGGCAGAGGATGCCAGAAACAGCGCAGGCACGGCACCTTCGGGCGCGGATGCCTCGCCAGAGGAGCGCGAACCACCCGACCTGGACGCGGCACTTCACGGCTCCATCCAAGTGTCGGCCGACATTGCCTGGAATGAAGTCGATAAGGCTGAGCGGGCTTTCCGAGAAGCCGGTGCGACGAATGTCCTGACACGTTGATCTTGTCATGAGCGAACTTGGCGCATTTGAGCTTGAGGGGCGCATCAACGGGCTGCGTGAGGTCATTGCCATCCTCGCTGCACATCTGATCGAGAAAGGCGCCGGCGATCTTAGACAATCGCTGGAAGAGCGGCTGGCATTCCTGAACCATCAGGAAGACCCCGGGGCCGTGCCGCAGTCCTCCTTTGCGGTGGAGGCCGCGGCTACGCGAGAGATCGAGTTGCTCCTTGAGGAGACGTTGGCGCGAATCAAATCCTGACGCCCGATCGCCGCCAGCGCGCGGCCGCGCTGTTCTTTCCGGGTTACCTGGCGATCCCCCCCCTCAGCCAACTCAAGCCTTCGGTGAGCTCAGGAGCCCGAGGGGGCATCGCCCGGGTTCTAGTCGGCGTGCCGCAGCTCTCGCGCAGGAGCCGGACAGCGGGTTCGTTTGAAGATCCCACCGTTTTCGCTCGTCGCGCTGAACAAATGCTTCTGCTTGGCGGAACAACGCACGACCTCTCCAGTTCGGGCGTCTAGGAGGAACGGCACATGAACAGCGTCATTTATCTGATCGGCCTGGTGGTTGTCGTGCTGGCGATCCTCTCCTTCCTCGGCTTCTCATAGGAGACCTCACATGGCCGAACAAAGAGATCAGGCTCCCCAAACGGATTTGGAAAAACCCGAACGCAGTGTTGCCAGCACCTTTGAGGAAGGCAAGCAATCCGCGACGCGAGCCTTGCACGATATCCGTGACGACCTGGGACAGAAGACATCCGAAATGGCCGCCGATGCGAAGGACGCGACGGTTCGCAAGGTCGAGGAAGCACAGCATGGATTAGCCGCGGGGCTCGCGAGCCTGGGTGGTGCCTTGCACGCGGCCGGCCACCACCTTGCAGAGCGAGAACAGGGTACAGCTTCCAAACTGATTGAGGACACGGCCGATGGTATTGAGCGGCTGGCTTCCTCCCTTAGAGAAAAGTCTCTTCAAGAGGTCATCGGTGACATCCGAACGTTCGGCCGAGACAACGCAGGCGCTTTGATTGCCGGTTCTGCCCTGGCTGGCCTTGCCCTGGGACGCCTTGTCCGGACCACAAGCCTGGCTCACCCGGGCGGACGAACACCCGTCAGGGAGAGCCAGGCTGCCCGTTCTCCCACGCGACCACACGAGGATGGGGCCGCGGGTGAAGCGACCGGCACCTTTGGAACCGCCGGGACGTCCGGTGCAGGGGAGGAGCAGATATGAACGGGGCAGAGGACAATCGTGGTCTCGCAACCCTGATCAGCGATCTCGCCCAGCAGACGACAACACTCCTGCAAACCGAGGGACGTCTGCTACGTACCGAGCTGTCGGAAAAGATGAGCGACGCCGCCACCGCTGCCGTCGGTGTTCTGGGCGGCGCGATCTGCTTGCTTGCAGCGCTGCTGATCCTGCTTCAGGCGCTTGTCATAGCGCTCGCGAACGCAGGGCTGGGCGCTGGGTGGTCGTCGCTTCTTGTCGGCGTCGTGGTCGCCGTCATTGGCGCGATCCTGTTGCGCACAGGGGCCAGCGGACTTGAGCCTTCACGGCTGACGCCAGATCGGACGCAGGACCAAGTCAGGCAAGACGCAGGTCTCGTCAAGGAGCAACTGAAATGACTGAACAAACCTCAGCGGAACTCGAACGTGAAGCCGAACGCGCCCGCGCGCGTGTCGCTGAAACGGCTGAAACAATCAAAAGTAAGCTTTCGGCGGGGCAGTTGCTCGATGAGTTCACCGGCATGTTCTCCGGTGGTGATGGTTCGCGCGCTCTGGTCAATCTGAAGGACCAGATCCGCGACAATCCGCTTCCCGCGGCTCTGGTGGGTGTGGGGCTCGCCTGGCTAGCATTTGGCACGGGCAGGTCGGATTGGGTGGCCACCGGCATGTCGGAGGAAAGTGCAGAGACCTCCTCCGGCGCGATGCGGTCCATGGCGTCGAGCATGAAGGGGGCCGCGAGTGCAGTCGGTGAACATGTGAGCGGCGCCGGCGCATCCATTTCGATACCCGTGGCTCTGATGGGGGCCGGCCTCGCCTGGCTGGCTTTTGGCAGGGGCAGGTCGGATTGGGTGGCCGCCGGCATGTCGGAGGAAAGCTCCGAACCGTACACGGGCAGGACGTCAATGGGGTCGAGCGTGAAGGGGGCTGCGAGCGCAGCCGGCGAACATCTGAGCGGCGCCGGCAGGACAGCCGCCGACGCGGCCGGGAGGATGGCGTCAGCATCGGCCGATTATGCTGGACGGTTGGGCGACAGGTCTTCCGAATATGTCCATCGGGCGCGCCGATCCGCCTCTGATCTGGTTGACCGGGAACCGCTCATCCTTGCAGGGCTGGGTCTGGCACTCGGAACTGCAATTGGGGCCATGCTCCCGATCTCACGCTTCGAGGAGGAGGAGTTCGGTGAACAAGCCGAGCGGTTGCGCAAGGGGGCCGAAGACCTCGTGAAGGACGCCGCCGAGGGAGCCAGGGACGTGGCCGCGAAGGCTTACGATGCCGTCAACGAGGAGGCCGACCGGCAAGGGCTGCTTTCCGACGGTGCCAACTCGGTCGTCGACCGGGTCGGCAAAGTCGTGCAATCCGCCGCAGACGCGACCGAGGACGCCGTCCGCGACAAGCTGGGTTCTGAAGAGCCGGGCAGGACCGGTCCCTGACTACCAGGCCCTCGCCAGTGCGCGTCTGAGGCGATCAATGCTCCTGGCTTCGGCCGGAGGAGCTAGCCGGCGGGATGCCGGCCATGAATCACATGGAGACGAATGATGACGACTGCCAATGAAAGGCTGGACCAGTGGCTGCGGGACGCACACGCCATGGAGGAGCAGGCGGAGCAGATGTTGAGTGCGCTCGCCGAGCGCATCGAGAATTATCCTGAGCTGGAAGCCCGGGTCGAGCGGCATCTGGAGGAGACCAGAACACACGCGCAAAGGGTGAAGTCCTGCCTCGAACGCCGCGGAGCTTCCACCTCTACTCTCAAGGTTGCAGCTGGCAAGATCATGGCCACGATGCAAGCGGCGACCGGCTTGTTCGCCAGCGACGAGATCATAAAGGGCACGCTCGCGAGCTACACGTTCGAGCATATGGAGATCATGTCTTACCGACTGCTCGCTCAGGCGGCGGAAGCGGCCGGCGACGGGGAAACGGCGCGCGTCTGCACGGAGATTATGGACGAAGAGCGAGCGATGGCGGATTGGTTGTTCGAGAACTCCCCGGATGTGACGGGCCAGTATCTGGCGCGGGAGGCCGAGAACTCGGACGAGGCAAAACGCTGAGACGTTAGTCTGTGCAGCGCAAGCGAACGGTGCACAGCTTCACCGGCAGTTCCACGCCCTTCTTATCATGCTCCACTATCCTCAATCGCGCCGCCCCCACCCACTCGAGGGGGCGGCGGCCGCATAGGAAGTTCTTGGGTCCTGCATGTTCCGCCCGCTCGAGCGGGAGGATTCCATGGAAGGCGCGGGAAGGTTGTTGCTGGGTCGGGAACAAAACGCGCCCTCGGCGGTATGGCTCGATTACCAATCGTGATCTACCGAGATGTCATCGACCAAACTTTCGCGTCGCCGATCGACCATGGCAATCGCTGGGCATCCGATCCACCCGATGCTTGTCCCATTCCCTATCGCTTGCTTCACGCTGGCGCTTCTGACCGACATTGCCTACTGGCGAACATCCAATCTCATGTGGTTGCATTTTTCGGAATGGCTGCTTTTTGCGGGCCTCGTCGTCGGCGTTGTTGCTGCCGTGGCGGGAGCCGTCGATCTCCTGGCGAGCCGCGAAATTCGCGCGCAATGGCCCGCTTGGCCACATGCGATCGGCAACGTCATCGTGCTGATCCTCGCCTTCGCCAACAATCTCGTCCACACCAGTGACGGTTGGACGGCTGTGGTGCCTTACGGCCTGATCCTTTCCGCCGCGACCGTGCTCTTGTTGCTGTTCACGGGCTGGCTCGGCGGTTCGATGGTCTATCGTCATGCCGTTGGAGTGCGCAGTGATGAGTAGACATCGGACTTCGCTCCGCGGGCCTCTTCTTGCAGGGGGCTGTCTCGTTTTGCTGGTGCTTGCCGGGTGCGGCGACGATGGCGCCGATTTCGATGTCTCCACTCAGATCGGTTCCGATCCCGTCCTGCCGGAACCAAGCAACGATCTTCTGCCAGACCTGAAGGTCGCGGAAGTGATCGGCTGGCAGGAAGGGCAGACGCCGACCGTGCCCCAGGGTCTTGCCGTCACGGCTTTTGCCAGGGATCTCGCGAATCCGCGTGCCGTTCATACGCTGCCGAACGGCGACGTGCTGGTGATCCAGGCACGCGAGCCGTCCGGCAAACCGGTCAACCGTCCCAAGGACGTGATCCGGGACTGGATCATGTCCCGGGCCCATGGTGCCGGCAGCGGACCGGAGAAGGAGAGCAACCTCATCACGCTTTTGCGCGACACTAACCGCGACGGACAGGTGGACGAACGACACGATCTCTTGAGAGGTCTCAATTCCCCCTTCGGCGTCGCATGGTACGGCGGAACGCTTTATGTCGCCGCGGCCGACGCGATACTGGCCTACCCCTACGAGCTCGGTCAAACCGAGATCACTGCCGAGCCGTCCCTCCTGACCCCGCTGCCGGGTGGCCCGATTAATCACCATTGGACCAAGGACTTGGCCCTCAGCCCCGATGGGCGCTATCTCTATGCCTCAGTCGGCTCCAATTCCAATGCGGGGGAGCGCGGAATGGAAGTCGAAAGAGGCCGGGCGGCCATCTGGCAAGTGGATCGGCAGACCGGCGCGAGCCGCATCTTTGCCTCGGGTCTGCGCAATCCCAACGGGCTGGTCTTCCATCCCGAAACCGGCGTCCTCTGGACCGTGGTGAACGAACGCGACGAACTCGGGCCCAACCTCGTGCCCGACTATCTGACCTCGGTGAAGGAGAATGCCTTTTATGGCTGGCCGTGGAGCTATTATGGCGACCACGTCGATCCCCGGGTCCACCCGCCCCGACCGGACATGGTGGAGAAAGCCATCGCGCCGGACTATGCGCTTTCAAGCCATGTTGCCGCCCTCGGCCTGGCCTTCTCCAACGACTCCGCCTTGCCGGAAGCCTTTGCGAACGGCGCCTTCATCGGCGAGCACGGAAGTTGGAACCGCCGCTCGTTCAACGGCTACAAGGTCGTTTACGTGCCGTTCGTGGACGGGAAGCCGGCAGGGAAGGCGCAGGACGTCGTGACGGGGTTCATCGAGGGCGATCAGGCACGCGGTCGGCCGGTGGGTGTTGCCATCGACGGTACCGGTGCCCTCCTGATCGCCGACGATGCGGGCAATACCGTCTGGCGGGTTGCGGCGGCCGATGGTTCGGCAACGGCGCGCCCGATCGGCACCGACCGGGCAATGGCCGACATCCAATAGTGGGCTGTCGGTGTTCGTTGCCTGCCCTAGCTTTCCTAGGGTCGCTGCAATGGAGCGTGAGATGAAGCATCAAATCCCTGATGAGATCATTGCAACTTCCGAACTCATCCCCCTCATCACCGAGCCTGCCAAGCTATTCCGCTGGGAGCGCCTGAATCTGTGGGCGGATGCCCTCGAGCGCCACCATGGACAGTTGAGCGCGCTGAGGCGATTGGAATATCTCTCGCCCGACGAACTCCGAACGTATCGGGGAGCAAACACCCCACTGACGATTGCCTTCGACGAACCGGCATTGCGCACGGCGGGTCTATCCGGCGATAGTCTTGGGGATGCGATGGACTTCTTCGAACTGACGGAACGCGATGCCCATCGGCTGCTCTGTGACTGTCATTATCATGGCGCGATGACCGGGAGCGGGCTCGCACGACGGATTCGCGGCCATGCTCGCAGTACCGAGCGCCGCGCCAGGTGGGCACGGGTTTTCAGACGAATGCTGGGCCGGGAGCCTTAAAAAGCGCGAGCTTGGAGGCGGCTGAAGCGCGGGCGCGATGTTGCGATTTTGACCGCCGCAGCTTGGCGTCTCGACGGGCTGCTCCGGGTGCTATTGCTCGGGCCGAGACGGCACGGGTTCGGGCAGCCGGGACGACGGAGTTGGATCCTACTCCACGATTTTCCAGTAGGAATCCTTCCGGATTACCTTGCCATCGCGAAACGTGTAGAAGTCACAACCTTGCACCTCCATCTTCGCTCCCTCGCGAGTGGTGCCTGTGAGGGTCCATTTCGAGATGCCTGTATCGGCAGTCGGATCCACAAAATGCTCAGCGTTGCCATAGTGGACGTCGGGCAAGCCCTCGAGGCGTGTTGCCAGCGCGTCGCGTACGTTTTCCTGGCCCTCGAAACGAGAGCCCCAAGGTTCGCTTCCCCTCGGCATATCGAGGATGCAATCGTCGGCAAAGAACGTCATGAGGCGAGAAAGATCGTGCGCGTTGAAGGCCTCACATAAATCGGCCAGCGTTGACCGAATGTCCATCGTTGGTCTCCTCCTCCAACTGGATGATTCACGCCTGTTCCTGCGCTTTCAATCGCCAAAACAAGCCCTGCTTCGTCCGCGCAACCCTGCTCATATCGGGCGTGAAGGCCGATCCGACCTCGACGTTTCGTGGATATTATCCGGCGACATCTGGCGCCGATTGAGTTGGACTACCGCTTCGCTGGCTTCGCCTTCGTCCAGGCCCGTCAGCGGCATCTCGTCCACGACGACCACCTCTTCGCTATCGTTGTCATAGACCTCCCAAAGTCCGTCCTCGTTGCGGCGCTTCGCGTAGATGGTTGGCATCGCTCACTCCATTGGGGTTTCCGGCCGTTGCTATTGCACGCCCGCTGCCCACTCCATTGCTTCGGACTTTTCATGCTCGGCGAATACCCGTGCCTCGATCTGCGGGAAAAACGCCCCCGTCAGGTCGGTAGCTGCCTTGATCCATTGCTTGTCGGAAATCACCGCAGCGCGTTTGAAGCGGTGGACCTCGCCAAGCTTGCTCAACCCATACTGCAGGTCGCGGCCCAAGGCACCGACGGTCATGTCCTTGAACCGGGTTAGATCGGCCAGGATGCCGATATCTCTGTGTTCATTGAGCTTCTTTTCGATCGCCGGGATAACCGCTCCATAGTCCTCGGCTGTCACGACGTCGGCGACACGGAACGCTACCACATTGGCCGGAGAGGGCATGATCTCGATCATCGTTGCTCCATTCGATTCCTTCGCCTTGGCCGGTCAACTCCAAACACCAACGAATGTTCCCATATGACGGGACCTCGGGGCCGCGGTTGGTTTTTCCCTGGTGCTCCGATCAGGCTTGCCACGGCCCGAGCTTCGAAGAGGAGCGTTTCGGGCCCTCCCATCATGGAGAGACGAGCCCGGTCGCGTGCTCGGCTATCTTACATCTGCTGGTCTCGCTCCGGGCAACCGTATGTCCGCAATCAGCGGCAAGTGATCCGACGCAGTGCCTGCAACCCTGCCGCGGTGCACGCCCCCGTCCAAAACCTCGATGAAGTCGTCCAGGAAGATGTGGTCGATGCGCAGCAGCGGAAGCCGCGCCGGGAAGGTCGGTCGGGGCCGGCGAGGGAGGAGATCAACATGGAAATCCTTCATACGGCTGGCGAGCAGGCGGTACGCGGCCGATCCGGGCATGGCGTTGAAATCACCGACAAGGATGCGCGGAGATCGGCACGAAGGATTGCCGAGCCAATCTGGGCCAAGCAAGGCCACCACTTGATCACGTCGTTCGCGCCGCGACAGTCCGAGATGTGTGTTCAGCACCTGGAGGTCGACGCCCCCTACATGCACTGACACCCAGATCGCACCACGCGGCTCGCCGATCGATGGCAGCGGGCCTGCCTTGACCAGATCGGACGGCAGGGCGGTCAGGATCGCGTCGCCATATAACTCCTCTTCCAGATGCAACGACGGGTGGAAATGGGCTCTCATATCGAGATGGGCTGCGATGGCATGCGCCTGGTCGATCCCGCCTGTCCTGGCGCGGCCGACGTCGAGTTCCTGAAGCGCGATGATGTCAGCCTGGCAGCCGGCGATCACTTCGGCGATCCGCGCCGGGTCCGATTTCCGATCCGAGCCGATGCAGCTATGGACGTTGTAGGTGAGGATGCGAAGCACGGTCTCTCATCCGGTTCATGTTAGTGGACATTTGTCCCTGGCGGGAACCCACGCTCAACGGATTCCGTTCCCCAATCGATTGGCCGCGTCGGCCACCGCGCCGGATCAGAGAGAAAATTCCCGATGCACTATGGAAGATGGCTGTTGCGGGCGCTTGTGATCGCAGCGATCTGTCTCGCAGGCTTCCTCCTCTACAGGACGCTTAACCGCTACAGCTTCGAGGAAGTCGTCGCTTCCATCCGATCGATCCCGCCGATGCGGCTCCTTGCATCCTTCGCTTTTGCGGGCTGCAGCTATCTGTGTCTGACGTTTTTCGACGTGCTCGGTATCCGCTATGCCGGCAAGCGGCTGCCTTATGGGAAGGCCGCCTTGGCCTCTTTCGTCAGCCTGTCGATCGGTCACAATATCGGCGTGGCGGCGTTGAGCAGTGGGGCCATCCGCTACCGGTTCTATTCGAAGTGGGGACTGGATGCAGAGGACGTGGCCAAGGTAATCCTCTTTTCCGGAATGACCGTCGCGCTGGGACTGCTCACGCTCGGTGGCTTGGGGATGCTTCTCAATTCTGCTGCCGCCGCGCAGATGACCGGCTTCAGCGTTCAATCCGTCCGCGGATTGGGGGTTGCGTGCCTGGCGGTCGCATCCGCCTACCTTTTTCTTTCGGCTTTCCTGCGGTCTACACTCGAGCTCGGCAGATGGCGGGTCGAAATGCCGTCGCTACGGTTGGCCTCGGCCCAGGTGCTGATCGGTTCCGTCAACTTCGCCTTGGTGGCAGCGTGCCTGCACCAGACGCTCGCCCCGTTCACGGATGCCGGATATCTGGCGGTCTCCTCCGCTTATGTCATCGCCAATACGACCGCCCTCGTCAGCCACGTGCCGGGAGGGTTGGGGGTACTGGAAACCGCAATCCTCTACTTGATTTCGGGAGGATCGTTGATCGGCGCGCTCGTCGCGTTCCGCTTCGTCTACTTTTTCGTGCCGCTCGGCTTCGGCCTGACGCTGCTGCTCTTTTCGGAGGGGCAATTTCTCAGGAAAAGCGAGCAGCATAAGAAGAATGCGGGGCTCACGGCATGCCGCCCGAGACCCGCTCCACCCAAAATTTGATCCGTTTGACAAGCCACTGCAGCGGCCAATAAGGGCGCTTTGGGTCGAGCAGGCCTGTCCCCAGCAGCAGGCCGGTCCGGCCGGGCCTGATTTTGAACTCCCGCAAGCCCCTCGGATTGGTGTTGAGCCTGTCGATTGCCCGCACGAGGGAGGCTTCATCCTCAATCGCCGCATGCACCGATTGCGGGGTGCAGCCGAGGTGCTCTCCAAGAAGCCTCTCGCGCAGCCCGGCAATGGCCTTGCTTTGATGTTCGTTCTCGGCCTCCACCGCCAAATCGCATTCGGTGTCCAGACCTTCGGATCGATTGTTCAGGTTCGAGGAACCGACGCGCAGAAACGAATCGTCCACGATCATGACCTTCGAATGGATCAGCACCTCGCATTCCTTGCCGGCGTTAGCCTGGACCGCATACATCACCCTCAACCTGCCGAAACGGTCAGCCTTCTTCAGCCGCCGTATCAGGCGGTCGCGATTGCCTCCCATGACGAAGCGCTCCAGCAGGCCATGCGAAGTTTCGGTCACCACGACCACGATCTCCGGTCCCTCCTTTTCCCTCAGCCGGCTCGCGAGAATGCGCCCGATCCTGGACGAAGCGAAATACTGCGTCTCGATGTAGATAACGCGGCGTGCGCTCCTGAGAGCATCTTGGTTCAACTGAGCCACTTCGCGTGCGGCGCCATGGCCCGGCAGTCCCGGCCAGGTCCGGGCGATCGCCACGTCAAGGTTGAGCAAATCCGGCACGAGTGCGGAAGGCCAGCATTGCGAGACCGGTTCGATGGGAGTGCATGCTTCTCCCGTGGCCGCGCACCATCGTTCTCGCGCGAGGTCTGCAAGGGCACGGGCGGCATTTCCCTCGACCGCCATCTGCACGTCGTGGACGGGCGCGTAGGGGGTTCCGTCCGGCTCACATCTTGCAGGCTGGGCCGCAAGATGATCGCTCGTATCCCATCGCTTGACCGTCAGGTCGATCCCTCCCGCAAATGCCAACCCGTCGTCTATGCAGACCAGCTTCTGGTGATGGCTTCCCCGGAGTGGATGCTTGCTGTCCAGCCGAAAATGGATACGCGGATGGTCCGCCCATTCTTCGTCGGTGGAGCCATTCGGCTTCTTCTGGGAATAGAGCGATCCCAAGCTCCAGATCAGCAGACGTATCTCCAGTTCCTGGTGCTGTTCCACCATGCCGCGCAACAGATTGCCGAGCGATCGGGGAGCGGGCCAACAATCTGGACGGAGACTGATCCGACCGTTGAAATCCCAACCAAGTATCCAGATGGAACGACGGGCCAGGAGAAGTGCCTGTTCGAGACGGCGATAGTAACAGTCGGCATCGATGAGGATCGCCGCCCGGGTCGCCCGCTCGATGCGCCATGCGTTCCGGCCAAGGGCGAGTATCCGCGCATGGTTCTGCGATTCCGCGCCAGTAGGAATGTCGGTTTGCCATCGGCGCATGCCCGGGTTGGATGCTGCGTCAGCATGCTCTGGAGACGCCATGCTATAGCCTGGCGCTGGGGAGCGGCTTTCTCGCGGGGCCGTGGATCACCGAACCGTCTGCGGCGAAGATGGAACCATGGCAGGGGCAGTCCCAGGTCCGGTCGGCGTTGTTCCAGGTGACGGTGCAACCCTTGTGAGTGCAAGTGGCGGAAACGGCATGTAGCGTTCCGGCATCGTCGCGCCACGCGGCCACCTTCTCCTCGCCTCGCACCAGAACGCCTCCCTGGCCCGGCGCGATGTCCTCCACCGAGCCGACGATTGACTGGCTATCGGCGTTCTTGTGAAAATCCTCGGGATAGCGCCGCGCCGGGTCGTAGAGCTTCGTCCATGGGCTGGACTTGCCCGATATAAGATCCGCGATCATTATTCCTGCCGCCGTTCCATTGCTGATGCCCCAGGCATTGAAACCGGTTGCGATGTGGAAGCCCGCGGCCTTCTCCAGATCGGGCGTTCCGGCAAAAGCGACTCGGTCGGCCGTGTCGTAGTCCTCGTTGCACCAGCGCCATGCGACCGTTCGGACCGGAAAGCGGTGCGTGACCCATTGCTCCAGGTCGTTGAACCGCGCCGCCACGTTTCCGTCCTGTCCGGTGTTGAATTTTGGTCCGAGCGCAACGAGCAGCGGACCCTCCGCGTCCCGACCCATTCTCAATGAGTGGGTGGGCTCGTCGATACCGATGAACATGCCGTCGAGGATGTTTGGGTCGTCCGCCCGGAATGCCATGGCGACGTGACTGCGCGGCTGGGTCCGGTTCGCCATCCCGACGGGGCTTTTCACCGTCATGTTCGTCGCGACGACGACGTGTTCCGCGTGGACAGTGGCGCCATTGTCGGTGACCACGCGCCAGCGGCTTGCCTCTTCGATGAGAATCGCCCGGCTGTTCTCGAAAACTTGCCCGCCGCGATCGACGACCGCTCGGGCGAGCCCGATCAGATAGCTCGCCGGATTGAATTGCGCCTGGCCTGGAAAGAGAAGCGCGCCCGCGGTCTCGAATGGGAGTGGCGCGCTCGCGATGGCTTCTGCCTCAAGCCCCATCTCCCGAGCTGCGTCTGCCTCGGCCCGAATTTCGGAGCTTCGAGCCGGAGAGGTCGTGTAAGCGTAGGCAGCCTTCGATTCGAGATCGCATGCGATATCATAGAGGGCAATCCAGTCTTTGATGCATGTCACCCCGGAGCGGTTCGCGTCGGCATAGGCTCGAGCAAGCTCCCGGCCACGAGTTTCCATCAGGTGCCGGTAGATCAGGGCGTGCTGCGTCGTGATCTTGGCCGTCGAGCGGCCCGTCACCTGACCACCAATCCCGAGGGCCTCGAGGACGATTACCGAGCTTCCAGCCTCGCAAAGGCGCAGGGCGGTTGTCAGCCCGACAATACCCCCGCCAATGACAACGGTGTGGGCATGCGATGACCGTTCGGCTGCGGGATAGGAGGCTCGCGGAGCGGTCGAGAGCCAGCAGCTTCCGGGAGTTCCAGGCAAAACATTCATGTCCAATTCTCGCGGTTCAACAGGGCGCCTTCGCTGAACGCCGAATGAAGGGCTTTTGTTTCCGAGCCTTTGGCCTCGGCAAGGTGCCCCCTGCTTCCGTCAGGCTCGACGGTCGGACTAGATCTTGTCGAGGAAAGGAATCTCCGGTCTGGCTATCATCAGCCAGAAGATGCAGGCGACTGCCGCAAACGCCGGAAAGCCGAAGGCGAACCATAGCCTGAACAGGAGATGATATTGTGAGGGCAAGGGCTTGCCCTGCAAGCCCGCTATGCCCGCCAGATCGCGCATGCGCATCTGCATCCAAACGACAGGCAGCCAGAATGCGCCAGTGACAATGTAGAGGAGGATCGAGAGCACGATCCATCCGTCCCAGAGCGAATAGCCCACGGTCCAGGCCAGGGCCATGCCTGTGACGGGCTGTGCCACGACCGCCGTGGCGGTGAACAGGAAATCGGCAATCACGACGATACGGGCGACGCCGGCAACGACGACAGGATTGCCCGTTCGATGAGCGAGCAGCATGAAGAAGGCGATGCCTGCCCCCGTGCCAAGGAGAACGGACGCGCCGATGACGTGCAGATATTTCAGCAGGAAGTAGAGCATCAGCGCTCCTCCAGTATGGCAAGCGCTACCAGATTGAGGGCCATGAGCGGCCAGATCTTCAGCATCGGGCCGAGCGGCTCATTCCACAGCTCAGGAACGAGGAACGATCCGACGACCAGATAGAACAACGAGATTGCCAAGGCGGCGAGGAGGCCAAGCCTGGCGGTTGGCCGATAAAGGATTGCAAGGCCGATCGCGATATCGGCCAGGGCGCCTGCGATGACACCGGGCGCCGCCAGAACACCCGTTCCTGCCCGTTGCATGAGACCAACGCCGATATTGAAGCCAGGCCCTAATGAGATAAGGCCCGTGGCGATCCAGAAGAGAGCAAACACGACAAAGATCGCCGGCTTCAGAAGGTAGAGCTTGGAGAACCACCGCTCCTGGACGGACGGTGGTTCCCGCGCAAGGGCCGTGTCGAGATCCGCCGCGCGAATTCCTGTCGATGATTCCCAGCGGCTGGGATCCCCCACGGCTCCACGCACCATCTCGCGCTTCGCGGTCGAACGTATTGCCGGGCGCCATCCGAACCAGCCGGCAAGGTCGCCTGACAGATAGGCCAGATCGGCGAGCCAACTGGGCAGCTTGACGCGCCGGGCGGGATTCCACCCCAGCCAGTTCCGATAGGCGCTGACCACGTCTTCAAAGGCGATCTTACGGGGGCCTGCAAGTTCCAGGGCTATCCGGCTTGGCGCTTCAGGTTTCAGGTAAAAGACGACGGTCTCGACGACGTCATCCATCATGACGACCTGCAGGGGACCCGTAGCGGGCATGACGGGGAGGGAAGGCAGCGACGCGAGCCCACGTATCAAAGCGCTGGCGCCGAATGCAGCCCGGCCAAGAACGATGGACGGGCGCAAAATAATCCACTCCAGGCCGGTGGCCATCAAGGCCTGGTCGCCAGCAAGCTTTGTGGCGGAGAACTCCGACACCGCACCCCGGTCCACGCCGATTGCAGAAAAATGGATGACGCGACGGATGCCTCTGTCTTCGCACGCCTGGAACAGGGCGGCAATCCCCGCCATGTGGACCCCCCGTGGAGACTCGACCAGGCCTTGCTGGAAGGCCCCCGCACAGTTGACGACAGCGTCGACCCCGTCCAGATGCCTTTCCCAGTCCTTGCCCGAAGTCGCCTTGGCGATATCGAGGGTAATTGCCCGGTCGACGTTGGTCCGCCGCGCTCCTGAGCGCGAGCGCGCAACGCCAACGATCTCGTGCCCGTCGGCCTTCAGTCTTGCGCATACGGCGGATCCGATGAGTCCCGTCGCCCCGATCACGAGCACATTCATTGTGGTCTCCCAAGGACCCGACGGCGACGGTCGGGTCCTGACCCTAATGGGGGTGCTATGCCGGGCGAGGGTGGGCCTGAACCGTCACCAGGGCTTCACCCAGTCTGCGAATACGACCTGGTTGTCCCTGTGATTGCCGCCCAACACCGCGCCATAATACGCTGCCACGCCGCTGACGAGCAGGGCTGCAGCGGTCAGGAATGCAGCTACCATGCCAATGCGCCGCGCTTTGTCGGCGATCTCCCGAGCCTTTGCTTCCGCCTGCTGCACTTGCGTCCACAATGCATCGACACGCTGCTGGGCTTGAGCCTGGTCAAGACCCGAGCGAGCCGACACGACGCTGGAGAGATACTGCCTGTCCTCGTCGGACAAGCTCCCGTCCGTCAGCGATGATACGAGTACACGGACGATTTCGTCCCGTTCGGCTGCAGAGAGTGGTTGGGCACCCGGCGTGCCGGATCTGAGAAAGCGGTCAATTAAGACGCCGCTCTGGCCAACCACGTCGTCGGCCGTAGCCGATGTGGCCGCTCCTCCCGCAGCGGTTCCGACCGCGCTTGTCGCCGCAGAGATGGCGCCGGTGATGCCGGAGAACGCAAGCAGCCCACTGAGCAGCACGCCGAGGCCCCACATGATAAGCCCGTGGGAACCGTCTCGAATGTCCGATTCGTGCTCCGTCGCGTCAAGCTTCCGCCGACGCAGGCGCCCGGTGAGGTAGCCGCCCGCAAGATAGGCGGAAATTTGAACCCATAGCAGCCACAAGGCGGCGACGATGGCGAGCCAGAAGAGCGACATTCCCGATTCTTCATGCGCCGACGTGAGAGAAAGTCCGACAGCCGATCCAAACGTCAGAAGCACGAAAGCTATCGCACTTGCCAGGACCGTACCCGCCAGAATGGCTGGCCAGTCCACGTAAGAACGTTCGTCTGTTGAAATAGTCGTGGCGATGGGAGCGTCCTCGTGTGTGAGCGACATTGGCGATCCTCCTTCCGCAAATTTACCGCGAATTCATCGCAGGCCGAGGAAAGAGAGTATTGCCATGATCACGACGATCAGCCCGACGAGATAGATAAGTCCATGCATGGCTCTGCTCTCCGTTTGGTGGCGATCAAAAGCAACCATCAACATGCAATAAATGTTCCCTGGTCTCTTCTAGAAGCTGATAAAGACTCACCTTTCCGCGTCGTCATCCCAGCTGCTACCTTTTCGTTTCAGTACTTCTTCCGTGCCTACAAGCTTCTTGGCCCGACCGGGAATCGTGGTCGATACCACCGAGACAGGATCGCTCGCCGGAAAGGTGTCCTCGAGACCTTCCTGCAGTTGCTCTTCCAATGTGCCTTTGTCTTCTGCTCGACCTGCTGTGCGTCGTTTCCCTGTTTCAGGCATCGGCATTTCCCTAGTTCCTTCGATGTTGAGGCTTGCAGCCCTGGTCAGCTTGAACACCCCAATTCCGGAACGGTTCCGCCCAATCGTGGGATCGGAACAAAGCCTAGGTGGGAAGGTTCGACTGCAGTTCTGCCCACTTGATCAGGAGCCACGATCATGAACCGCTCGCTCAAAGCCATGGCCGCAGTGACAGCGCTCGTCTTTGCCTTCCCTGGTTTCGCAGCTGAAAAGGCCCAAACCTTCGTCGACAAGGCAGCCGCTGGCGGGCTGTTCGAAGTTCAGTCGAGCGAGCTGGCGCTCGATATGTCCAAGAGTCCCGAGGTCCAGTCATTCGCAAAAATGATGATAGAAGATCATGGTAAGGCCAACGCTGCTCTGAAGGCCTTGGCAACGAAAGAAGGCTTGAAGGTTCCTGCAACTTTGGATCAGAAGCACGCGGCAAAGATCAAGACCTTGAAGAACGCGGGCAGCCAGTTTGACCCGCCATATGTGAAGGCTCAACTTGAGGGACATCAGGACACCATCAAGCTGTTCGAGGGATATGCCAAGGACGGGGACAACACGGCGCTGCAAGCGTTCGCGAATGAGACTCTGCCAACCTTGAAGACACATCTCGAAAAGATCGAAGCCATAAGCGGCAAGCTGGGCACCCAGTAGGATCGCGAAAGGGCAGGCTCGCCCGGCGCCTACACGCCGCGTGGAAGGCGCCCCACCGGTTGCAAATTCAGTATTGGCGGCCGGAGCTTCTCTCTAGGCTTCCCGAGCGGGACGGAATTGCTTGCCAGCCGTTTTCTGGGCCCGACTCGGGTTTCTAAGGAACTTTGGCTCCGGTCGACCATTAACGGGAGATCGATCGCCATGGTTCAACCAGGCGAGAATTCGCCAAATATGCAGGGGAGGCAGGGACGTTGCCACCGCAAGCACCGATTCCGTTCCGCGGAGAAGGCGAGATTGCCATAGTTGACTTGATACCGGCATTGCGCGCCTTCGCCCGCACCTTTTGCCGCGACCCTTCCGACGCCGATGATCTGGTTCAGGAGACGTTGACGAAAGGCATCGCGAACATCGACAAGTTCGAGCCGGGTACTCGAATGAAATCCTGGCTGTTCACAATCATGCGCAACACGTTCAACACGAGAATACGGGCGTATATGCGAGAGGCTCCGGGCCTAGTCGATTGCGCGTCAGCCAGGCCGATCGAGGAAGCAACCCAGGAATGGTCGGTGCGGGGCAAGGAGGTGGACGCCGCGATCAACCGCCTTCCTCATCATCATCGGGAAGTTTTGATGCTGATCGGGGTGCTTGGAGTCAGTTACGAAGAAGCTGCGGAGATCTGCGGCTGCGCTGTCGGCACAGTCAAAAGCAGGCTCAATCGGGCGCGAGCCAGCCTTCTCCTGGATCTGGGCGAAACCTCACCGCGCACGCTTATCGAACCCGCGATCAAGCTGGCTGGTGACCAAGTGTTGTCGGAAAGTCAAAGGCGCAGATAGCTCAATTGGGATTTTGCCGTCGCGTCCGCTGCACCAGTGCCTGTTGCAGCTCCAGTGCCAACGTGGTGAGACGCTGGGGCACGGCCTCTTCTTCAATGGCCCTCAAGATCAAAGCGATTTCGTCATCGAGGTTTGTCACCTCGGCGCCTCGCTCTTCCTTCTCGGGAACGATCGCCGCACTACGGCCCATGAACTCTCCATAACATTTGTTAATTCCTATCAATGTGTGCTCATTGCCGGAAAATGCAAGGGGATTCCCGGAACAAATACTGCTTACTTCGATTGGGAGGGTACCCCGTGTTGGACGGGGCAATGAATGAAGGAGTATCAGCATGGCCAATCAGCAGGATCAGAAAAAAGGCATGGGGTCCAAGCGCGAGGACGATCAACGCGGAAAAGGCCAGCAGCAACAGCAGCAGACCGGTGGCCAAGGCACCCGGCAGCAGCAAGGCGGGCAGAGCGATCGCGAGCAGGGCCGCGGTAGCCAAGGAGGCGGCAACCAGCGCTGAAACGATTGCGCCCATGGTACCTGGCGTCCCCTGCTGCCAAATGCTGGGGGCAGCTGTTGAAACAATGTAAAGCGCCGCGCTTAGTTGCGGCGCTTTACATATGCGCTCCATGCAGGCAGGCCGGCCTGCGTCAAGCTGGCCGGCCTGCGGTCGGGACGACCCGCTCGACTGTCGCTGTTGGAGGAAAAGGGGTCATCCGGCGGTCGAACAATGAAGAGGCTCGATTGTTCCCCGCCGGCATGGGAACGGCTATCGATCCGAGTTCATGGCCACGCCTTCTGCCACCGCCGGGCCGCCGGCGGCGGTGCGCGCCCGGCGATCGGCCGTCTGCCGCTTGAAATAGCGGATCGTGGTCAAAAGACCTTCCTCCAGCGGCACCGAGGGCTCCCACCCGAGGAGCTGTCGGGCCAACGAGATGTCGGGCCTGCGACGCTGCGGGTCATCTTCGGGCAGCGGCAGGAAGGATATGCCTGATCGAGACCCGGTGGCTTTGACGACAAGCTCCGCCAGTTCATTGATCGTGAATTCCCGCGGATTGCCCAAGTTGATCGGGACTGCCGGATTCCGGTCGACCTCCATCAATGCGAGGAGCCCGCCAACGAGATCCGAGACATAGCAGAAGGAACGCGTCTGGGAGCCGTCCCCGTACACGGTCAGTGGCTTTCCCGCGAGCGCTTGCACAATGAGGTTCGAGACGATGCGACCGTCGTCCCGTTGCATGCGCGGACCGTATGTATTGAATATGCGGGCAACTCGAATATCGGCGCGGCCCTCGCGCAGGAAATCAAAGCAAAGAGTTTCCGCTGCTCGCTTGCCTTCGTCGTAGCAGGCGCGTGGACCGGTGCAGTTGACGTTGCCCCAGTAGTCTTCCCGCTGGGGGTGCTGCTCCGGATCCCCATAGACTTCGCTCGTGGAGGCTTGGACGAAGCGGGCGTTGTTGCGCTCGGCAAGCTCGAGGAGGTTGAGCGTGCCCAGCACGCAGGTCCGCATCGTATGTATGGGATCCGCCTGATAGCGTGGAGGCGATGCGGCGCAGGCGAGATTGTAGACCTCGTCGATCCTGGCGCGGATGTCGAGGGGACGGCAAATGTCTCGCTCTGTCAAGCTGAAGCGAGCATCGTTGCGCAGCGTTTCGAGGTTGCCTGCCGCGCCGGTCAGGAAATTATCCACGCAGATGACGCGATGCCCCTTCCGGAGCAGCCGTTCGCAAAGGTGCGAACCGAGAAAGCCGGCCCCGCCGGCCACGATTGCTGTTCTTGCTGCCATTGACTTGCCCGCTATCGGCATCCTTATTCCTTTCCACTGCCCATGGATCGTCAGAGCGCGTGCTCGCTGACGTCGGTGCTCACCAAAGCCGGGGCGCATTGCGGCGCCAAAGAAGCTTCCAGCTCCCTGGCGCGAGCCGCGGCCGTGTGCTCGGCGAGGACCTTTGTCAGAGCGCGGGCTGCGAGATCCCTGCGCGCATCGCTGCTGGTGGTTGAAAGAATCCGAACGATCTCCGCGGAAGACGATGCGGTGAAAATGGCTTCGCCCAGGGGAAAAAACTCCCCGAGGCCGCTCCAGACGTCGCTGATGACAGGCGTTCCGCACGCTGCTGCCTCGAAAAGACGCACGCTGGGTGACCAGCCAGCCGCGATCATATCGGCGCGCGTCACGTTGAGGGTGAAGCGCTGCCGGCTGTAGAATGAGGGATGATCCCGCGGCGGCAGGTGCTCGATGCGCTCGACGTTTCTAGGCCAGTCGATTTCCGGAGGGTAGAGCGGTCCGGCCACGACGAAGCGCCGTTCCGGCATGCGACGCGCCGGCTCGATCAGAAGTCGTTCGAGTACCTCCTGGCGATCCGGGCTATAGGTGCCGAGATAACCGAGGTCCCAACGAGGGGTTTCCCCGGTATTGCTGTAGCGCTCGGGATCCACGGAGCAATAGAGCGGGAGGGCTTTTCTCGCGCCGTATTCCCGCTCGAGGCGCGTGAGAGTCGGGCCGCCGGTGAAGGAGAAATAGATATCGAACAGCCGGACTTGCCGAGCTGCGATATACTCGTCTTCCCCCGCTGCGAGCTTCGCCAGGGTCACGGGCGTATCGATGTCGTAGAAGCAGAACCGGCCGGCGGCAAGACCGGCCACGAGGTCGATGACCTCGACGCCCTCCGGAACATAAGATCCTATGATGACCGCGTCGGCCGATCGGATCGTGGGTGCATATTGCCCGGAAAGGTCGGCCACCGTGTCGTAGTACCGAAGTTCGCAGAATTCAGGATCGGTCAGGTCCCGGTTTCGCGCATACCAGCTCACGTCGCGTTCGAGAAAGACGAGCTGATGTCCACGCCGTTGGAGCGCGCGCATGAGAGCGCGAAAGGTCGTCGCGTGCCCGTTGCCCCAAGACGAAGACAGCGACAGGCCGATGAAGACGATGCGAAGAGGCTTGCCGGTCATTCAGCTGCCTCCAGTTTCGGGCGGGCCGCGAAATCGCGGAAGATCCGGTCGGCTTCCGCCGCCCGATGGGCATAGGTATGCTCGCGCAAGACCCGTTGCATCGCGGCGTGCCCGATCTGCCGGGCGCGGGCATGGGCAAGGCCGCCGAGGATTTCCGCGACATCTCTGCCATCGCGCGCGACCAGGACTTCCTCGTCGGGCTTCAGGAACAATTCGAGGCCGACCCACGCGTCCGTGATGAGACAGGCGCCTGCTCCTGCTGCTTCAAAGACCCGCGTCGCGGGGGAAAAGCCATTCTCGGCCATGCTGTCGCGGCTTATGTTGAGGACCGCAAGCGGCGTGGCATTGAAGGCATTGTGGTCACGAGTGCCCACATGACCGAACGAAAAGACATTGGGCGGCATCGGCTTGTCGTGCCATCCTGCCCCGCCGATCGCGAAACGCCGAGCCGGCAGGTTGGTCGCGGGTTCGAGGAAAAATGCCTCGACCCTGCGCTCACGGTCCGGGAGCCGGTTGCCCAGAAACGCGAGGTCGCAGGAGAAGCGCGTGTCCGGTGGCACAGGATGGTGCGTGTCGGGGTCGAGCGCGTTGTAGATGGGCACGCACTCGCGCGCTCCTGCGGCGCGATACTGGTAGACGACAGGCTCACCACCGCCATAGGTGAGAACTAGGTCCAGCCGGCCTAGCATCGCATGCAAGGGGTGATCCGGCTCGGCCCGTAGTTGGGCCAGTGTCGCCGGCGCGTCGACATCCCAGAACACTTTGAGCGCCTCGGGTCGCGCATTCGACAGAACGGCTTCCATCAAAGCCTCGTCCTCGTAGCCGACCCCGCTCGCCTTGACGACGATATCTGCGTGAGCCGCTTGGCGGGCTACCCGGTTCAAGCCTTCAGCAGTGGCTTCGTAAACGACCACCGAGCACCAGTCGGGCGTGTCGATGTCGCGGTTCTTCTGCCGGTCATAGGCGTCCGGCTCATAAAAGGTGATTTCGTAGCCGCGATCCGCGAGCGCGCGCAGGAGACCGCGGTAGTAGGTCGCGGCGCCGTTCCAGTAAGAGGAAAGGATGCTGGATCCGTAAAAGGCGATGTTCATTGGGCGGCCTCCTTGGGCGTAAGCTGGCTGACGACCTCTGCGGTCCCGCAATCCGCGAGGATGGAAAGGAGCTGGTCCACCCGGTGCTGGCAGGTGTGGCGGGAAGAAATCGTTTCCCGGCCCGCCGCCACAAGAGCGTTCGACAAGGATGCGTCGTGCAGGATGTTCCTCAGATGGGTCGACATCTCCCGGCCGTCGCGCGCGACGAGGAAATCGCCGGGACGGAAGAGCTGCTCCACATCGTCCCACGGCGCCGATACGAGGGGGATACCGCAGGCTAGCGCCTCGAACACTCTGATCGTCGGAATCCCCGGCAGGGCCTCCCGATATGGCCTTCGGGGTATGTGCATCGTGACGCGGTGCTGGGCGAAGGCCGTCGGAACGTCCGCATTGGCGATCCAGCCATCATACCGAATGCCGGCTTCAGCCAGCGCGCGGAGGGCCTGGTCGGGGTATCGGACTCCCCGCACCGTAGTAGCCAGACCGAGCTCCCGCGCCGGCTCGATCAGGAAGGATGCGATCTCCGAGCTCCGCTCATCATCACCCCAGTTTCCGATCCAGATCAGGTCGCCAGTTTTCGGCTCGGAGGAGCGGGGCCTGAAGAGCCGCTGGTCGGCCGCCTCGTGGAAGGTAAAGGCATTTCTTCCCCAACCTGCATCGACATAGCGGGCGCGCAACGTCTCGCCGAAGGCGAGCACGGCGTCATAGTCTTGCAGAGCAAGGGCGAAGATCTCATGGCCTGCGGATACTGCGCGATGGTGAGTGTCGTGGAAAAGCAGCGTGAAGCGGCCGCCGACCCGGCGGGCGCGGCCGATCCGTTCGACCAGGACAGGGTCGGTCCACTCGTGGACAACCACCACATCGGCTTCCGCAAGCCAGGCCTCATGTTCGAAACCGTCGCCATAGAGGTGGGCGATCAGCTCTGGAAAGTCATTCCGGAAGCGTTCGATCGCGTTTGGCCCGTGCTCGGCCACCAGATTCGATCGGCTCCAGCCGGACTCGGGCTCGAGCGCCAGCGCCTGATGCCCCCGCGAAATCAACTCCCGCATCAAGCCGCGCAAGAAGTGCGCGTTGCCATGGTTCCAATCGGAGACGAGAGAATGGGTGTAGAAGAGGAACCGCATCGTTGCTATCCCCTGGCCCATGCATGCTGGCTGGCGCTCTCATAGGCTGCCAGCGTCCTTCGGACTTGCTGATCGAAGGAATAGCCGCGAGCGCGCCGTGCGGCCCCCATCCCGAGTTTCCACCGAAGGTAACGGTCTTCCGAAAGAAGGTTTACCGCTGCGGCCAATGCCATTGGATCATGCGGAGGAAAAAACAGCGCTGTGCCATCCCACAGCTCGCGGTAGGTCGGGATATCGGCAAGGATCATCGGCGCCGCGGATCGCGCCGCTTCCAAAGCGGCCAATCCAAACGGCTCGTAAAGCGATGGGGAAACGAAGATCCCGCTGCGCGCCATCAGGGCTCTGATCTCGCGATTGTCCAGCTCACCCAGGGCAGAGACGCAGCGGAACTTGCACCGCTGTCCATTCGGACCCTCTGTCGGTCCGGCGCAACAGACCGGCCATCGCGCATCGGCCGCCGCCTCGTCGAGGACCGTTCCGTTCTTGCCGTCGTCCCACCAGCGAGCGGCCGCGAAGACGAAGCTCTCTCGGGATGAAACGGCAGGACCCTTGGCGGTGGCGTTATGCACGACCTGTATCCTGTCGATGGAGCCGTAACATGCCTGCATCAGGGCCGCATGCGCGGCGCTCGGCGAGATCACCACGTCCGCCCGATCGAAGCCGGAACGGTTCCGGCCGTACTGCCAGCGCCAATTCTGCGGTACCTGCGTGTGTCGTACGGCGTGAAACCAGGTGACGACGCAAGAGTGTGAGGTGACCGCCACGGGGCAGCGAAGTCCGATGCCGCAGGCCTGGGAAGGACAGTTGAGATGAACGAGATCCACCTCATACGCGGCGACAAGCGCGTCGAGTTCAGCGGAAAAGCCATCCAGCTCCTTGTCCGATGGCGTCATCCAGTCAGGGGGTGTCTGGAGCCACACGACCTCGCCGATACTCTCGCACTCCTCGCGTTGGGAAGGTGAGGGGGCAGGGCCCAACCCTGCCAGAACGACAGTGCAGCCCCGGGCCTTCAGGCCACGGGCAAGGTCGACCGCGTAACGCCAGACCCCGCCGACCGCATCGAGGGTCATCAAGACCCGGCCGGGAGGACTCTTCATGCGCTGCAGCATGACGCCTCCAGTTCAGCCAGGGGCCGGGGCCGCTTTTCCTGGATGTCGCTGAAAGTATTGAACGAAGACAGATAGTGTTCGTGGGCTCGCTCCCAGGCATGGTCGTCGGGCTCGCCCCAGAGCTCGCGATAACGCGGAGAGCTGGGATACGGATAAAGCGGGACGGGTTCGTTGGCCCACACGCCGTGTGCGATCAAATGGCCCCGCCAATAGTCGACGAGTTCCGGTTCGTCTTCGACCACGCCGATCAGGTTGGCCTGCACGAACGGAATATGGCGCCGGGCGCGGATGAGAAGCTCCACCAGCTCTTCCGTTCCGAGCCGGCAGCGTTTCGCCAGCATCTCGCGGCCCTCGACGGTGAGGCTCTCCAGGCCTGCTTCGACCGAAACGCAGCCAGCAGCCCCCAGCAGCTCCAGGAGATCCGGTTTCCAAAGGTCGATGCGCGTCTGGACGCCGAAGCGAATGTCCCGTTCGACGAGGGCTTCGAGAAGTGCTTTCTGCGGGAGGAAGATCTCGTCGATGAAATAGACGTAACACACGCCCTGTTCGATGAGATGATCGATCTCGTCGACGATAGCCTCATGGTTGCGGCGGCGATAGGCGTCGCGGTAGTCGATCTTGGCACAGAAGCTGCAGTTGTAGGGGCACCCCCGGGAAGCCTCGACCTCCGCGCCGAGGCCGGTCTGGTTGTCGTCGAAACGGTGATGGTGATGGTCATGCCCCAGCAGCCATTCGCGCGGCCAGCGCAGCGCCGGGTGGTCGACGAAACTGCTGGCATGGACCGGCCCATTGACCACCAGTTGGTCGCCCCTGAAATAAGCGGTCGACTGGATACCATCCCATTCGTCGTTCCGGGCGAGCACCGCGACCACTTCCTCGCATTCGCCGCGGACGACGATGTCCGCCCCGAGCTTGCGCAGGGTGGGCCCCGGGGTCACGGATCCGTGGGGGCCGACGGCGACCGCCCGGCCACGCTCCGCGCCGACCAGCTCGAGGAATTCTGCGGCAACACGCAATTCGGGCGGGGCGCAACGCCAGAAGAGATAGGTCGGCGCGGTGGTGACGACCGTCATGTCGGGCGCGAATTTCCGCACGCGTGCGGCGAGGGCGCGATTGTCGAGCCCCTGAAGTTGGCCATCGAGCATCAGGACCTCGTGGCCGTCGGCCTCGAGCAGCGCTCGCGAATAGCCAAGTTCCAGTGGCAGGTGCGGGTGACGGCAGCCGAAATAGATGCTCCCCTCATAGGTCCAACATGGATTCACCAGGGCGACTCTCATGCCACGATCCTCCTGTCCTGGGATGCCGGATGTTGGGGGCGGTGCTCGGCCAGCCAGCCGGCGAGTTGGCGCACGCCCTCGCGCCAGGAGATGCTCGGCGCCCAGCCGAGCGTCGTCTGAAACTTGCGGGTGTCGGCCACGAAGTATGGCTGATCACCAGTGCGCCAGCCGGCAAAACTCACGTGAACGTCGTGTTCGACGAGACGGCATATTTCGGAGAGGAGGATCTTCAAGCTGATGGCATTGTGCACGCCCCCGCCGAGGTTGAACGCCTGTCCCCGGATTTCCCGGATAGCGTCGAGCGCTTGTCGATAGGCTTGAACCGCGTCTGATACGTGAAGGATGTCGCGAACCTGCTTGCCGTCGCCGTAAATGGTGATGGGATCGCCGGCCAGCGCGCGCAGCAGGAAATGCGCGACCCAGCCCTGGTCCTCCGTGCCGAATTGGTGGGGACCATAAATGCAGCTCATCCTGAGAACCGCTGCCGGCACGCCAAAAGAATGTGCGTAGTCCAGAACGTACTGGTCAGCGACACCCTTGGAGCATCCATAGGGGGTGCAGAAATCGAGCCCGCGGCTTTCATCGATGCCATGATCGCGTAGGTCGGCCGCTTCTGGAACGTAGCAATCCTCGCATTCGATCATGGCGACATCGTCCAGCGCGCCATAAACTTTGTTCGTGCTGGCGAAAATCACCGGCACCTGCCTGTTGGTGGCGCGCACCGCTTCGAGAACATTGAGCGTGCCCCTGGCGTTGATTTCGAAGTCCTCGACAGGTTGAGCAAGGCTGGAGGTGACGGCAGTCTGGGCTGCGAGATGGAATACGGCGCCGACATCCGCAAGAAGTGCTGTGATCGCTTCCGCGTTTCGGACATCCGCCCGATGAAATTCGAGCAATCGGCCATGTCGTTCCATCAGCCAATCGCGGTTTTGCTCGACACCCGGCCGGCTGAGATTGTCCACGACAAGCACGGCGATGCCGTCCGACAGCAAGCTATCGGCGAGGTTGCACCCGATGAAGCCGGCGCCGCCGATCACCGCGACGCGTCGCTCCCGGGCATTGGCGGAGCTGCAGGCTTCCTGGCTGGGACCCGTCATGACACCAGCCCCAGCGCTTCCAATTCCCGCTTCATGGCATCGCCACGATCGACCGCGGTGGTGCCGCGGACCCAATGGACGAGTTCGGGAAGAGAGTCTTCGAGCGCGTGCCGTGGCGAGAAGCCGAGGATCTCGCGCGCCTTCGAAATGTCTGCGAAGCAGTTGCGAATGTCGCCAGCGCGGGCCTTTCCCATGATCTCTGGACGGATCTCCGGGACGCCCATGGCTTCCGCGAGTGCTGTGGCGACTTCCTTGATCGTGTATGAGCGGCCGCTGCCGACGTTGAATACATGGCCAGCGGCGCCGGGCTGCTCCAACGCCTGACGAAAGCCCCTGGCAACGTCGCGGACGTGAACGAAATCGCGTCGCTGTTCGCCGTCCTCAAAAATCAGAGGCGCCTGTCCGTTGGCGAGACGGGAAGCAAAATTGGCAAGGACGCCGGTGTAAGGGTTGGACAGCGCCTGCCCGGGACCGAAGACGTTGAAAAGGCGCAGGGCAACTGCGTCCACGCCGTAGGCTTCGCCAAAAATAAGCACCATCCGTTCCTGCGCATATTTGGTCAAGGCGTAGACGGAGGCGAGATCGACGGGCTTGTCCTCTGGCGTCGGGACTGGGGAGAGGGCAGAGCCGTCCTCGCCGACCGGATCCCACAAGCCCTTTTTTAAGTCCTCGGGCTCACGTCTTACTCTCGGCAGCCTAGCGCCATGCGAGGCCTGGTACAGACCTTCGCCGTAGACGCTCATCGATGACGCCACCACGATACGCCTGACCGGACGCTTGATCATGGTTTCCAGGAGCACGGCCGTGCCGAGTTCGTTGGCGCCGACATACCGCGCGATCTCATACATCGACTGACCGACGCCGACTTCGGCGGCGAGATGCACGACGGCGTCGACGTCGCTCAGCGCGTCCGCAACGGCGACCGGGTCGCGTATGTCGGCCTTGATCAGCGTGGCGCCATTGTCGACGGCAATGGCGCCATCGCCATGCACCTGATCGATCAGGCTGTCGAGGATCCGCACCTCGTACCCATTCGCCAGGAGTTCTCTTGCGACCTGGCGGCCGATGAATCCGGCGCCTCCGGTGATGAGAATTCGTTCCACGTCCACTCCCTCGGGCAGCTTTGTTCCCTCGCCGAACCCTGAGGTGAAAGGTTTGTTCCCTACAGCCCCGAATGGGCCTGTGACCGCTTTTTCGGCCTTGAAACGGCATTCGCGTGCCCACACGCTTGATGTGCAGAAGGGACGCGGTCGGTCACAGGAAGGAACTTACCTCAAGGTACATTGTTAGGACGCGCTTCTGCCATCAGCTAGGGAATGCGCCACATGCAAGTCGCTGTTATCGGAGCAGGCTATGTCGGACTGACGACCGCGGCCTGCGTCGCGGAGCTGGGCCACTCGGTCGTCTGCGTGGACGTGGACGTTTCGAAGATCGCCATGCTGGACGAAGGAAACGTGCCGATCCGCGAAACGGACCTGGATACGCTCATCGACCGCAACCGCGCTTCAGGACGATTGCAATTCGCAGTCGATGTCGCGAAGGCAGCCGCGGGGGCAGAGGTGGTGCTGATCGCTGTGGGAACGCCGCGAGGAGCAGGGGGCGATGCAGACCTTACCCACGTAAAGGCGGTCGCCCAAGTGATCGCCCGCGCCATAAAACCAAAGACCGTTGTAACAATTAAGTCGACCGTGGCGGTCGGAACCGCACGCCTTATCCGCGAAGTGATCGCGGAAAGGCGCGGCGGTCTGGATTTCTGGATCACGTCCAACCCGGAATTCCTGCGGGAAGGCTCGGCGGTCCGAGATTTTTTTGAGCCGGACCGCATCGTGATCGGCGCCGACGACCCCGAGCCTGCCGCTCGTCTTACGGAACTGTACCGCCCGATGGTCGATCGAGGTATTCCGCTTGTCGTGACGAGTACGGTCAATGCCGAACTGATCAAATACGCGGCAAACGCCTTTTTGGCCCTGAAGGTGGGTTTCATCAATGATGTCGCCGATCTCTGCGAAAGGGCCGAAGCCGATATCAATGCGGTGGTCAGAGGTGTCGGCCTCGATCGCCGGATCGGATCCCAATTCCTCTCCCCTGGGCCAGGTTTCGGAGGCTCCTGCTTTCCAAAGGACACCGAAGCCTTTGCCGCTGCAGGTCGGAAATTCTCCTGTCCGCAGCCTCTTATCGAAACGCTCGTGGCGCGCAATCAAGCGCGCAAGCACCAGTTGGCGAAGAGAATAGTTGGAGAGCTGAACGGACGGGCGCAAGCGCGAGTGGCGGTGCTAGGCGTCGCCTTCAAGGCCGACACGGACGACGTACGGGACTCCGCGGCATTGACGATCATTCCGGTCCTGCGGGCTGCCGGCATTTCGGTGAGTGCGTTCGATCCATGGGCGCGGGCAAACGCGTCCCGCATTCTTGAGGACGTTGCCTGGCATGACGACCCCTATGCGGCCTGCAGCGGCGCCGATCTCGTCGCGATACTGACCGAGTGGGACATCTTCCGGACGCTGGATCTCTCCTTGCTGGCGCGGCACATGCGCGGCTCGACGATCTTCGACTGCCGGAACCTGATGGACCCCCACCACGTTGCCAGCCAGGGCTTTCGTTATGTCAGTCTCGGAAGACCTGCAGCGCCGCGGGTCGCCCCTGTAGCCGCAGCAAAGCCGGCCGGCGACCGTGTGCATCTCCCCAGCCTTCGAGATGCCGCCGTTGCTCGCCGGCCGGTCAGATGAAGGAGCGCAGAACATGAGCGAAGCAACCACCACGACGGATCATGACGAAATACGCAAATGGATCGAAGCCCGTCAGGGTCGCCCGGCAAAGGTCACCACGTCCGGTAGCGGCGGCATCCTACGGATCGATTTTGGCGAACCGGACGAGGCGCTCGATCCCATCGAATGGGAGGAGTTTTTCCAAATCTTCGAGGACAACAATCTTGCCTTCCTGCACCAGGACAAGACGAATGACGGAAAGACGAGCCGCTTCAACAAGTTCGTCGAGCGCAACCGATAGATAGCGCCGCCGTATAGACATCGCGTCCTTTATCCGACGATTTCTCAACTCGCGAGCGGAACAAGAGCAGGGCAAGCGGGTTCGGCGGAGCATGTTTCGCGAGGCGATGATCGAGGGACGGGAGCAGGTCGTCGCAGGTGGAAAAACAAGCTGCAGGCTGCTGCGCATGTCACACCCGCGGGAACACTGGCTGAAATGCATCGAAGAATGGCCAAGCCCCGCACGTCGGGCGAGCACGACGGCTGACCGGGGGCTTGTTGATCGGGCAGGATCCCAAGCCGCGGGTAGGAACAATCGAGACGACAGCGGGTTCGAGCCACGGATAACCATTGCAGCGGAGGGCCCCCCATCATGCGCGCATTGTGCTGGCACGGCAAAGGCGACATACGGTGCGACACCGTCCAAGATCCAAGTATCGAATCGGATGACGACATCATCATCAAGGTGACGGCTTGCGCCATCTGCGGGTCCGACCTGCATTTGATGAACGGCTACATGCCGACGATGGAAAGCGGCGACGTGCTCGGCCATGAGACGATGGGCGACGTGGTTGAAACCGGCAAGGCGCACACGAAATTCAAGGTGGGCGACCGTGTCGTGGTGCCGTTCAATCTTTCATGCGGGGAATGCTATTTCTGCCAGAAGGGCCTTTTCTCCCTATGCGACCGCTCCAATCGCAATGCCGATCAGGCGATCAAGGTGATGGGGCACTCTCCCGCCGGCCTGTTCGGATATTCTCACATGACGGGGGGATACTGGGGTGGACAGGCAGAGTATCTGCGCGTTCCCTTTGCCAGCGTCGGTCCGATCAAGGTGCCTGATGGGCTCGCCGACAGCGAAGTTCTTTTCCTGTCGGATATCTTCCCGACAGGCTACATGGCCGCTGAAAATGCAGGCATCGAACAGGGCGATACCGTTGCGATCTGGGGATGCGGCCCCGTCGGCCAGTTCGCCATCAAAAGCGCATGGATGTTGGGTGCCGGCCGGGTGATCGCGATCGACCAGGTGCCGGAACGGCTGGAACTCGCTCGCACGGAAGGCAAGGCCGAGACGATCGATTTCAGCCAAGCGAAAGTCTATGACGCCCTGATGGAAATGACAGGAGGGCGTGGCCCGGACCGGTGTATCGATTGCGTCGGCACGGAATCTGATGCAACCGCCAGCTGGGACGCCATGCTCGACAAGGCCAAGGCCGCGATGTTCGTGGGCACCGACAGGCCGCATGTCCTGCGGGAGGCGATCTTCTCTTGCCGCAAGGGCGGGACAATCTCGATTCCGGGGGTCTATGTAGGCTTTCTCGACCACATCCCGTTCGGAGCCGCGATGAACAAAGGGCTGACTTTCAGGATGGGGCAGACCCATACCCAGCGCTACATGGAGCCTCTGCTCGACATGATAGAGCGGAATGAAATACGGCCCTCCTTTGTGATCACCCATAGCGCCACGCTGGAAGAGGGACCTGAGCTCTATCGAAAATTTCGCGACAAGGAAGATGGGTGCATCAAGGTGGTGATGCGGCCGCATGGAGCATGACATGTCGGAACGGAACCAGCCTCAGCGCAATGCGGCGAACGAGATCAGAAAAGACGCGAAAGCGCAGTTTGCCAAGACGCGTCACGGGCGGCACAACAGCGGCGTATCCAGCGCCGAGCCTCGCGTCATAACCGGCGACGAGGACGCGACGTTCCACACCAAGCCCAAGGACAAGAACGATGGGTCGGAACGCTAACGTGTGCAGCCTAAATTGAGCGGGATCGGGAGATAATCTTCGCAAGAGGAAGTCCGGCAAACTCGGTTTGCGAGACTTCCTTCGGGGGGAGCTGAGCAGGACGCTAATCGTCCGATCGTTCCTTGCGATGCCTGCTTTCCTGATGCTCGCCACGAACCATGTTCCGGTCGTCCGGATCGGAAACATCAACAACGTCGCTGCGCAAATCTTGCCCCTTCCGCCGCGCCTCGCGCTGCTGTTCGGACATCTTCAAGTCGGCCTCGGCGTCGAATGTTTCGTCGGCGTTCCGCGTGTTCTCGCGTCCTTCAATGATGCGCAATTGCTGCTCGTGGGTTTTCTTGCCGGCCATGGTTCATGCCTCGCTATTTGTTCGTGCGCCCGGTCTGGGCCGGGTTCACGCCGCCCGCTGCGGTCGTGTCGTTCTCCACATCGCCTTCGAACGTATTGTCGCCGTCGAGCCCGACTTCCTCGCCCTGCTTGATCGTTCCTTTGGAAGAGCCGATGCCGGGATTCTCATGAAGATCCTTGTCGCTCGGTTTCCTGGTTTTGGGGTGATTGCTTGTCATCGAGGTGCTCCGTCATTTGGACGCCAACGGACGAGTTCTGCCGATCATTCTTTCGGAAGTCGGCTCCCGACATGGTCTTGGAATTGATCGGTCTGTATCTGACGGCCGTCCTGGCCCCGTTCTTTCGTATGCTGCGACTTGTCACGGTTGCTGAGAACCATGTTCTCCGGAATCTTGTCCTTCGGAATGTCGGTCATGCCGCCCGAGCCGCTACCCTTTCCCTGCGCCCCTCTACCCACATGCTTTTTCCCTGCATTGGTCATGGTCGTCTCCTTTCGTTATCGGCCAAACGGGAGACGGGACCCGATGTTCCGCGTGCCGGCTCAGTCGAATGCCGGAACGATTTTGATGGGCGAAAGTTCGGCCCGCAAAAGGAGATCCCAATGGCGGAGCGGCAGAACAACATTTCAGGCAAGCGTGCAAGCGGCAGCGACAAGAGCGTTCCCCCCGCGCGCCGCGGAGGCGACCAGGCCCGCGAAGCGCAACAATGGAGCGGGGGCTCGAAGGCTTCCAAGGGGCCTGTCACAAGCGCCGACAGGCGCAACGAGAATTCGACTTCCAAACGCTGAGCCCCGGGCGCACGAATAGCCGCCGGCACGTTTATGCCTTGCGCGGCACAAGCAGCATCAGTTTCTTCTGAGCTGAAAAACCGCGCCGTCCCAGTGCCGAAAGGGCTGCAGGCCCTCTTCGATGATTTCCAGACCGCAGCCATTGGCGTGTCGGCGAATGTCGCATCGATCGAGCTCAAGACTGCCGCGATAGGAATAGTTGAGGACGAGAAGATTTCCCGCCCGGCGCAAGACCCTGGCCGCGTCGGCGAAATGACGCTCCGCGAGATTGCCACCAACGGAAACGAGATAGGGTAGGGTGTCGACCGCGATGACCAGGTCGAAGCAAGCATCTTCGAACTCTTGCAGACCGAGTCCGGAGACGAGACGGATATCGATGCCTTCAAGTCCGGTGCATCGTCTGCGCGCGATGTCGACCATACGAGGGGATATGTCGACACCGACGATCTCGCGACATGTGCCGCAGAGGGCGCGTTCCAATCGTCCAATACCGCAACCAATGTCCAACACCCGGTGTTCACTGCGTAACAGTCCGGAGCCCCACATCCATTCGACGATTTCCTCCGTCGCCGCTTTCAGACGATCGGGGTCGCCGAACGAATAGAGTGCGACGCTCGCTTCCGGCGACACGGTCGCCGCCATGTCGAAATCGGCTGCCAGCTTCTGGAGTGCTTCGTCCGGACTGACCCTGTCGGAGGGGTGATGCCGCACGGCGGCTGCAGCGGCTCTGACCGCCGGCCATACATGCGCGTATCGCCGGCCCAAAGCGGTGATTGTCCGGACGCGCCCTGCCGTCGCCGGCTGGCTGGAGACGGCATCCTCGCCGAGGCGGTCCAGCTCGGCGGCCGATTTGGTAACGAGGATCAAGCGCATCAGAGCAACTTCGGCTGGAAGATCGTCTGCGCAAAGGGCGCGCAGCGCCTCGGCAAATGCCTTCTCGGATGATCGGTCGTCCTTCATCGGCGAGATCTGATGAACGTGCGACGACCGTTCCAGCGGTCGACCGCACCCCAGCTATATTTGTAGGCTTCGCCGCCGCGCAGGAAATGAAACTCGGTCGCGCCTTCCCTGACAGCTGCCGCCAAGGCATGTCCCATCAAGATCGATCCGGGGCTCTCATCGGCGAAGTCGGGATCGAAGCCGCCAATGTAGGCGTAGGCCTTCGATCCGTGCAGGAAACCATAATAGGCTCCCACGACAGCAGCATCGATCCGGATGAGATAACAGCGCGCCAACCCGGCACTCACCAGGCACGGCAATGCGTTGCGATGGAAAGCTTGAACTGTGGGATCCCAAAGGACGCCGCTTTCGCCCCGCCTTTGCCAAGATGCGTGATGCAGCCGAAACAGGTGATCGAGGAAACGTCCCGGCGAACTCTCGGCCGCTTCGATCGACGTTTCCCCCCGACGCCGGGCGGCGCGAAGTGCACGGCGCAATTGTCTGCGCCGTCGGCTCGGAACCGCGCCGTCGAGGTCTTCGGCACAGTCGAGATACAGCACGGGACAGCAGATGTCCTGCCTCGATTCGAAAGATGCCGCCGAGGAACATGGCAGGTTCCACGCCGTTGCTTCCTCGGAAAGCTCTTCGAGCACAAGCACGTCCCAGCGGAGCGCGAGAACGCTCTCCATCAGCAATGCGATGCCTTCGCACTTGCAAGACGGATCGACGAGAACGTCGAGGTAATCGCTGATGGGAGTTCCGAGCGGGAGGAGCCGGATCTCCATACCGCGCTGCACGACATAGAGAGGCGCCAGTCCGACAAGCCGCGCACCTCGCCGCACGGCCACGATCTGCAAGCGACCAGGTGCGAATTGGCGCCACCAGGGGAGCATCCATCCCGGGGTGAGGAAGGGCGCGGCGGCAGGGGATCGGCGCCAGAGATCCCACCATTGACGCGCGAGAGCCTGGAGCGCCCTGTCGTCGTCGATGATCTCTGCTTTCAGCTGCACATCCCTCATGATGCCGCTCTTGTTGCCGGCGTGCGCCGGCCGAGCAGGGCGAGGCGCCTGTAAAGATCGAAGTAGGCTGCTGTCATGCTGTCGAGGGGGAAACGTCGGCGTGCCTCGGCGCGGCAGAGTTCACGGTCTATGGTTTCGGCCGCAGCCATGGCGTCTGCCATCTCCGCCACGTCGTTGACGAGGAAGCCGGTTCGGCCGTGTTCCACGACCTCCGGGAGAGCTCCGTTCGGGAAGGCGATAACAGGCGTTCCGCAGGCAAGGGCTTCCATCGCGACCAGCGAGCTCGTTTCTGCCGCAAGACTCGGAATGACGAGGCAGCGGGCCGCATTCAGGAACCTACGCTTGCGGGCGAAGCCGAGAGGCCCCAGGAACCGGCGCTTGTTGTCCAGCCGCGGCAGGACCTCTTCGACGAAATACCGCTCATGGCATTCGTATCGGTAGACCTGTCCACCGATGATCAAGGGCAGCTTCGCGGCATGGGCCGCGTCGAGCGCGAGATGCACGCCTTTCTCCGGGCATATGCGGCTGAGCAGGAGCGCAAAGCCGCGATTGGCGTGCGGCCGCTCAAGGGCGTCGATGTCCACTCCATTGGGTATCGGCGCGCAAAGCCGCGCTCCTTCCGGCGCGGTCTCGTGCTGCGACGCGGAGACGGCATGCATCCACAGGTCGCCGCGTCTGTTCGCGAAAACATCGGGCGCGTACCACTGGAGCGGCAAATGCAGGGTAACCAGGGTGGGGCCATCTTCGGGCAGATAGGTGTGGCAATCGATGCCGTGGAAATGCATGACGTCGACCAGGAAGCGCCGCCGCACGGCCGCGATCGTGCTGCGATGACGCGACTGGGCTCTCGCCTTCGAAGCCTCGTCGAGCACGCCCGTTTCGGCTTTCACCGGTACCAGCGTGCCGGCGGCATGCGAGCCTTCCACGGCAATGACGATGGATCGGTGACCCGCCGCCACCAAAGCCTCGTCCAGCGCGGAGAGTATTTGCTCGGCGCCGCCGACTGCGTCGCGGCCTACGGGCGCAAGCGGATAGGCGACGTTGAGTACGGTCAGCTTCATTTCGCCCATCCCAGCTCTCTCGCGGCCGCCTCCGCCAATCGGAGCCACTCGCCGCCGGTGACGCCGAGTTGCCATTGTTCGTAGAGCAGCAACCCGCCGTTGGGGGGCTGTGAGAAGTCGTAGGCCGGGGCTGCGCGAAAGCGTTCGATCTGCGTGGAGAAGGATGCCAACAGACGTTTCTGGGTGACAAAATGCTCGAGCATGCGCTGCTTGAGCGCGATCGCCGCGTCATCCAGACGGATTTCCAGAACCGTGTCGGGAATGTCGGGCGAGAAATCCTGAAAGACGGCTCCGGTGGGACTCGCCCGGTAGAATGCCATCTCTATGATCTGTGGCCGCGGCCTTCCGAGGCAATCGAGCGTAAGACAGGCGGCATTGACGGCCAAGGCAATAGCGTCGTGGTCAGGATGCCCGCCTTCATAGGCATGGGTGCAAATGAAGCTGGGCCGAGCCTTCGTAATCAACATTTGCAGTCGCCGGGCGATCGAGGCCATATGTCGCGCGGCTTCCTGATCCGGTATTCCGAATGAGATCAGGGCGTTTGCTTCGATGCCGGCCTCGGCGATGGCCGCCGTGACCTCTGCCCTGCGAGCGGCCGCGTAGGCACTCCGCGTGTAAAAGCCAAGCTTCGTGGCATCCCGGCCGTTGCGTGGCGCGCCGTCGGTCACATGGACGATGTGCGTCGGATGGAGCCGGCCCAGATGGCCGCCGATGCCAATCGTCTCGTCGTCAGGGTGAGCGACGACGATCATGATCCCGTTTCCATCGAGTCGACCGAGGCGGGAGGCGGCAAGCATCTCGCCGAAGGCGCCAATACCCGCCGGCCTCCGGCCTGTTGTCCACGCGTGCCGCTCGATACGCATGGGTCTTCATGCGGCAGACAGCGGCACGACCTCTGCGGCCTGAGGACGGGCGCGGCCTGCATAGCGCCGGATCATGGCCGAGCAAAATTCTGCGAATTCCTCGGGAAACTGCGGAGGGCTGGTGTGGTGAGGCATCAGCCCACGGTGCTCCGGCGTGAAACAGAAAGTCACGGTCACGTCAAAATCGGCGAGCGCCTCCATCTGTCGGTCGAACCAAGCGAGGGCGTTCGGGCGGAAGCTGTCGGCCCATGACAGCCCCGTCCGCAGATTCGTGATCCCGAGACGCTTCATCCAGGCGACGGCGTCATCGAGGCGAGGGTCTTCGAAGTGGAACCATTGCACGATCCCCATGCCGGGCGTGAGGCTCGCGAACTGTTCCAGGGCGGGTTTCGGTGTGCCGTCCTCCCTCAGCAGCCCCATATAGAAATGCCGATAGTATGAAGAGCCCTCTGCCTCGCGATGCCGGGTGGTCGCGCCCCATGCCTGCGGCAGATCGTAGAGACTGTACCACTGGACGCGCGGCACCTTGCCAAGCAGCAATTCGGCCGTTCGCTTCAGCCCCCAGACCTGTACCTCCTCGGCGCCGAAGGTCGACACCCCGACTTCGCTGACCCATATCGGCATGTCGGTGACCGCGCGGATCTCGGCGATCTTTTGGGGCCATTCATCGATCTGCCAGAGGTTCCAATCCAGCGGGAACCCGTGCACCGCTACGGCGTCCACCCGGCTTAGAACGCCGTGATCGTCCATTCGGCGCATGAAGCCAGGGTCGATCGGCGAGATGCCGCCGAGCAATTTCGTCACATGCGCATTTTCGGCGGCGATTGCGTCGGCAGCCATTGTGGCCATTTCGGAAAAACGAGACCACTCCGGGTCCAACTCGGGATCCCAGTGCGATTTGTTGTTCGGCTCGTTCCAGATCATGGCCGCTTCAATCATGCTGTCGTCCTTTCGCGGGATAGACTGCGCCTTCACCCTGCGGATGGGCGGCGGGGCGGCACAGATAGACCTCGTCTTCGGGATGGGCGGTGATCTCGAAACCTGCACTGCGCAGCATGCCCTCCATGCAGGCGCGATTGGGTATCCACCAGTTCGTCGGGTCGTTCGCGTAGCGGCGTTCGATGAAATGCAGCTTCGGAAAATCAGGGCTGTCGAAAAGATCGTAATTCCAGAAGGGATAGTTCTCTTCCAGGGATGGCGCGCTGCTGCTGCCCCGCTGCATCGACTGAAACACCATGAGGTCGCCCACGACGTGCTCGCGAACGAGATCGAGCGCCAAGAGGGGGTGACGCAAATGGTAGAGAACGCCCATGAACAGGACGATGTCGAACTTTTCCCCGAGCGACCCGACATCGTAAACCGAAAGGAGACGAAGCTCGATATCCGCGCCTGCCACGTCGGCCGCGAACTTTGCCTGGGCGAGATAGCTTTCGTCGAAATCGATGCCGAGCACCCGGTCGGCGCCGCGCCGCTTCATCTCGATGGAATAGAACCCGGCGTTACAACCGATATCGAGGACGGTCCGTCCGCGAAGGTCGGTCGGAATCGCATCCGCGAATTTGCGCCATTTTTCGTAGGGATAGTTGCCCAGGTAGTGATCGGGCGCCGTCGCAATACCACCGAGGTCGATGTTCTGGAACCACGGCCCGAGCGCTTCGACCCGACGACGGATTTCCTCGCTGGAGAACCGCATCATACTATCCTTTCCCCGAACGCGCCGTCGCGAAGAGGGCCCCCGTGGCCCGGAACTCCAGGCGTTTCCCTCTCGTCCATTTGGGTCAGCAGATTGATGGCGGCGCGATAGCCGTCGAATGTACCCACATCCACGTAGGCGGTGCCTGCCTTCACCCCGATCGCCTTGCCGCCGCCGGCAAGGTAGGCGTTGACCAGTGTGCCGAAATACTCGTCCGCTCTTTCTCGAGCGCGCCAGAGAGCGTGGAGATCCTGCAGCACGCGGCCGGGCATCTTGAATGCGCCCCAGATCCAGTTGGATTGCGCGCCTTGCTGCTTCACCTGGATCTCGCGGACTGCCCCGCTTTCATCGATTACGACGGCGTCGAAGAATTCGGGACGCTCGACCGGGAAGAGCAGAAATGCCAGCAGGTCGTCAGGTAGTTCACTGAAACCCTCGGGAGGGTACCAAACCGTGTCGGGAAGCCCGATCAGGACGGGCTCGTCCGGCCGAACCAGGGACACGGCTTGGAAGATCGCATCGCAAAGGCCGGCGGGCTCCGGTTGGACGACGAAGACTGCCGGAATCTCTTCATAGCCGCCGGCATAGTATTCAAGGATGTCCGACTTTCCCGGACCGATGACGAAGCAAAGCTTGTCCGCTCCGCCGTCGACCATGCGCTGAACAAGGTATTCGCTGACCGCGCGCGGCCGTTCCCCAAGCCCATCGCGACGGCTTCCGACTGGAAGCAATTCCTTGGAAAAGCCGAGCGGCTGAATTCTGCTGCCACGTCCAGCAGCGGGGATGATGCCGAGCATTATGCGACCTCCGAAATCGAGGCGGGGCATCTCCTTGCGTCCGAGACGATCGCCTCGAATTCTGTTGCCCGCCTGTCCGAGGTGTGTTCGGCAAGCACGCGTTCCCGAGCATTTTCCCGAAGCCGCTTCAGCTCCTGATCCGTGAGATTCAGTGCGGCAATCACGTCTTCGGTCGTGTCGACCGGCAGGACTTCCCAGCCCGGGGCGAAAAAACTGTCGAGCCCGGGCCAGACGTCCGTGACGATGGCTGCTCCGCAGGCGGCTGCCTCGAAGAGCCGGCCCGATGGGCACCAGCCCATCTCCGCCATCGCCCTGCGAGTTACATTCAGCGTGAGCCTCGATGATGTGAAAAAGCGAGGATGATCGGGCGGCGGCAGGTGCCGCACGAAATAGATGTTCGGCGCCCAGGGAAAGTCTTGCGGGTATTGGGCGCCTCCGATGACAAAGCGGCATTCGGGGCGCCGCCACGCCGGCTCCACAAGGAAGCGCTCGATCGCCTCCTGACGGTCCTCGGCATAGGTGCCCAGATAGGATAGATCGCCCGCGAAGCAGGGATCTTGCATTTCAGGATGATGTTTGTCGGGGTCGACGTGACCATAGAACGGCAGAGCCTTGGGCGCTCCCAAAAGAGAGCTCAACTCGTCGAGAGCCGCCCCCCCCGTATAGCTGAGTGCGAGATCGAACCCCCTCAGGCCGTCGGGGCCGATATATTCCGGGCGCTGTCCGTTCTTGAGGTTCGACAGCGTGACAGGCGTGTCGAGGTCATAGAAAACGCGAAGGGCCGAGGGCGCCTCCAACACCAGTTGCGTGGCGGGTAGTGCGTCGGGACAATAGGAGGTGACGATCGCGACGTCGGCGTCGGCCACCTCGCGCGCCGCACGTTGTCGGATTGCGGACCAGTCGGCATAGAGAACGAGGTCGGCATCCTCCATGTGGCCAAGATCACGCGTACCGGCATAGTAGGGCACGTCGCGCTCAAAGAAGACGACGTTCCATCCGCGCCGCGCGAAGGCGCGGATCAGTCCGCGCCAGAGCGTCGCGTGGCCATTCCCCCAGGAAGAACTCACAGTAAGCCCGAAGATCGTTATCTTCACGATTCCGCTCCTCCCCTTCACCACGCGGTTTCGTTGAGACCGAGAAGTTTGGCTCCCCAGGCGCCCATGACCAGGGTGGTGATCGAGGCCGGGTCGATGTCGAACCGGAAGGCGTGGTCGGATGGGAGGTCCAGGACGTGGCACACAGCGGCCTTGATCACATCCGCGTGGCTGACGAGCACAGCCCCCTCGTTCGGGTGGGCGGCCGCGATATCGCGCATGCACGCCAGCACCCTCCGCTCGACGTCCAACATTGTCTCGCCACCTGGCGTCTTTGCCACCTGGCGTTTGGCGTTCCACAGACGCCAGTCGGCGTCTTCGTTGAGTTCTTCGAAGGTCTTGCCCGACCAACACCCGAAATCGATCTCGTCGAGTTCGTCTCGCACGAGAATCGGCACCGATTCCGAATCCGCGACGATCGCGGCAGCTGTCTCCCTTGCGCGTTCGCGCGGGCTTGAGACGACCGCGGCAAAACGCTCGCGTTGCATCCGCCTCGCCAGTCGTTCGGCCTGAGCGCGGCCCTCGATGCCAAGGCGAACGTCCTTCGCGCGGCCGGCGAGGAACAGCCCGACATTGTCGTGGGCGGCGTGCCTGACAAGGAAGAAGGTCGTGGTCATTCCGCCGCACCAAGAACAAGTTCGTCTTGCCCGGCGATGAAACGCAAGGTGCGCTCGCGGGCTTCAGCGTCGGTAAATTGCTGCGGGGGCGACTTCATGAAATAGCTGGAGGGACCGACCAGCGCACCGGAGATGCCGCGGTCGAGCGCAAGCTTGGCGCACCGAACCGCATCGATCACCACTCCGGCGGAATTGGGCGAATCCCAGACTTCCAGCTTCAATTCGGCATTGAGCGGAACGCCGCCAAAGGTCGTGCCCTCGAGACGGATATAGGCCCATTTGCGGTCGGTGAGCCACGGCACGTGATCGCTCGGGCCGACATGGACGTCATCGGCCCGGAGCGGAACATCCAGCTGGCTCATGACCGATTGCGTCTTCGAGATCTTCTTCGATTCAAGGCGTTCACGTTCGAGCATGTTGAGGAAATCGGTATTGCCGCCGAAATTCAGCTGGTAGGTGCGATCGAGCCTGACGCCGCGCTCCCGGAAGAGATTTGTGAGGAGCCGGTGGACGATGGTTGCGCCGACCTGGCTCTTTATGTCGTCGCCGATAAGGGGGAGGCCATGGGCTTCGAACCGTCGGCGCCATTCGGGCCGCGATGCAACGAACACCGGGATGCAATTCACAAACGCGCACCGCGCCTCCAGCGCTCTTTCGGCATACCAGGCGACCGCGCGTTCCGATCCGACCGGCAGGTAGCATGCGACGACATCGGTGCGGCTGCTGCGGAGGATCTCCGCGACGTCCGCAACCGGCTCGCGGGACTCCGCGATCTGGTTCTCGAGATACTTACCGATGCCGTCCAGTGTCTTGCCCCTATCGACGCGAACACCGGTGGCCGGCACCTCGGCGAAGCGGAACGTATTGTTCGGCGCCGCGAAGATCGCTTCAGAGACCTCGCGACCGACTTTCCCCTCGGCGATGTCGAACGCGCAGGAAATTTCGACGTCGCTTATGCGATAGCCGCCGACATCGGCGTTCATCAGGCCGGGAATGGGCTCATTGCCTTGTGCATCTCGGTAATAGGTCAGCCCCTGCACCAAGGAGGAGGCGCAGTTTCCCACACCGACAAGGCCGACTCGAACTTTCTTGGATCGCATTGAATTCCGCCATCGGCTGGTTCGTTCCCTCGCCGAACAGACAAGGGAATTGTTTGTTCCACCTCCTGCATGGGTTGTCGGACGGCGGGGGTAACGCGACCGCGCGGGATCAAAGACTTGGCTTCGACGTTCGGAGAATCGACATGATGGAGACCCGGAATGTTGATCTATGGCGACTTGGAGCGCCGGGAGCGGCCGGCGGCCATTCGCCGGTCGTTTCTCGAGCTGGTCGACGCGGCACAGCGCGGGCGCACCGGCATCGAGCGGCACGCGACGCTGGTCGTCGCTTTCCTGCTGGCAAGTGAATTTGTCCAGGGGATCGCAGACGCCGAAGCCGAGCAGCGCGGCTGCGACGGTCGTTCCCCGCGCCAGGATGCAGGGAGCCGGCTCCTCCTCGTTCTTGCTCGTGCCATCGACCGATCGCGAGGCACGCGGCGGCTGGCGCCTCTCATTCCAGCAATCGAAGATCTTCTCCCTGAGCTGGACTGGCAAGAGCCGGTCCGTCTTCGGCGGGCGGAGGGCTACGCTTTCTATGCCTTGTATCCGGAAAGCTACCTGGCCGCGGCACGGCGTTCAGGCCTCGGCCCCGAGACGCGCGTCGTCGGCATCCGCAGTATCGGAACTGGCCTTTCGGCATTGGTGGCTGCGGCGCTTGGAGCAGCACCGCCTGTTACCGTGCGCCCGATTGGCCACCCCTTCCAGCGCCGGCTCGAGGTCGCGCCGGAATTGACGATCGAAATGGCTGAGCGTCCCGATCTGCCATGCGCGGTCGTGGACGAAGGGCCCGGCCTGTCGGGCAGCTCGTTCGCAGCTGTGGCGGACTGGTTGGAGCGATGCGGAACCAGGAGAAAGGACATCCACTTCTTTCCCAGCCACGAGGGCGAACCAGGGTCGCGGGCATCCGACGAAATCCGGAAGCGGTGGCGCGAGGCGCCTCGCCACGTCGTTGGTTTCGATACATTGTTCCTGATGCCTCAGAGGCGGGAGGATTCGATCGCGGGATGGGTGACCGGTCTCATAGGCCCTCTGGATTGCCAGCTCCAGGATATTTCGGGCGGTGGCTGGCGTCGCCTTGCCCGTGTCGATGAAACGTCGTGGCTTCCGGCGGATGGGCGGTTCGAACGGCGCAAATTCCTGGCCGTGTCGGATGGCTGCAAGTGGTTGGTCAAGTTCGCGGGGCTTGGGGAGGATGGCGCGCGCAAGCTGCGCGTCGCGCAAAGCTTGGCGGAGGCTGGGCTCGGGCCCGAGGTCGCCGGTCTTCGTTACGGCTTTATCGTCCAGCGTTGGGTCGATGGCGAGGCGCCTTCCAAGGTCGACGATCGCACTTGCTTGGTAGCAGAGATGGCGAGGTATCTAGCTTTCAGGGCAAGCCGCTTTGAGACGTCTCTTCCGGGAGCATCCTTGGAACGGCTGGCGCAGATGGCATCGCATAACATCGAATGTGCAATCGGGCCGACGGCCGCGGCTCGATATGCGCCCTTGTTGCGCGACGGGCTGCGCCTTGAAAGCAAAATCCGCAGGATCGACAGCGACAATCGCCTCCATGCCTGGGAATGGGTTCGTCGCCCGGGCGGACAGCTGATAAAGGCGGATGCGCTTGACCACAGTGCGGGGCATGATTTGATCGGTGCCCAGGACGTCGCCTGGGATATCGCCGGGGCCGCCGTCGAGCACGACCTTTCGAGGAACGAAACGGCCGAGTTGTGCCTACGGGTCTCAGAAGGCTGCGGGCGGCCGGTCGATCCTGACCTTCTTGCCGTCTTCAAGGTCTGTTACCTCGCCTTCCAACTGGGGTTGTGGACGACCTCGGCTGAAGCGGCTGTGGGGGCCGAGCAAGCCAGACTTCTTGATTTCTCGCGGCGTTACAGGGAAGCGCTGGAATGCATGACGTGATGCTGTCTTCCTGCCCTCCGGCTCTCAGGCATGCGAAATCGGGTGGGGAGCGAAAGGCCGGCGGCAACTTGTCCGCGGTGCTCGTTGCCGCCCCCGCTTGCTGTTGGGCGCAATGCACAGTATTGACGCCTTCAGGTCGAGGCGCCACGCGCCGAAGCAAGGAATGAAGGATATGTCCGCACGCATTTTCAGCCCCGCCAAGACGGCGATGCAGTCGGGAAAGGGGAAAACCGGCTACTGGGTACTGGAATTCGATCCCGAGACGCCGCGCAAGATCGATCCGCTCATGGGCTATACCAGTTCGTCCGATATGAAGAGCCAGATCCGGCTGACGTTCAACTCGCGCGAAGAGGCCGTCGCCTATGCCGAGAAGCATGGCATCGCCTATCGCGTCGAGATGCCGAAGGAAGTCAAACGGCGCCAGATTTCCTATGCGGAGAATTTCCGCTATGACCGCAGGACGCCTTGGACACACTAGGCGTTTTGGCCGGCCAAGGCCGGCTTCAACACCAGGCACCGGCCGGACCGGTGCCGACGGTCCCGTAGCTCAGCTGGATAGAGCACCGGCCTTCTAAGCCGATGGTCGCAGGTTCGAATCCTGCCGGGATCGCCATTAACTTCTTGATTCCTCTCAATTTTCCTTTGAGCCAAGGGCGGTCGCGCCTGTGTGTGTTGCGCGAGGACCATCAGATGCGCCTTGACGGAATGGCGGGTCGCGACCGTCCTACCGCAGGGGCGGTGCGGAGCCATCGCACGAGCGCCCCATTTCCGACATATTAACGAAAAATTAATAGCTGCTCGGCCGGCTCGCGAGGAGCGCAATGATCCGGTCTCGATCCAATGCAGGCGGGGATGGCTGCATGGAGGACGTACGGGGATGAACGTCGACAATGCTATAGCCCCATTGGTGCTGGTCTGCGTATCGCTTGTGCTGGCGATCGCGTTCTCGACCATGTTCTGAGGGCGGTGTGGCCGCCAGATCGATTGCAGCCAAGTGGACTGCCTTGGGCTGCGGCGAGTGCGGCCTGACAATGACTGCAGGGCCGGTCGAGCGGAATGACGCGCGGCGGCTCTTGTCCGGGTAGATGAACGCTCGGCCGCGCGCCGAGCGTTCAGGGTGGTTCGTGGCGCTCGAGGCCTAGGCATTCGCCGCCGCAGACAGGCCACGCGCAATGTCCGCCTTCAAGTCCACGACATCCTCCAGTCCGATCTGCAGCCGGATGACTGGCCCCTCGGCGGGTGCCTTTGCAACGGTCCTGTCGCCCAGGAAAACCGGGACCGCGAGACTTTCGAAGCCGCCCCACGAATAGCCGAGCCCGAAGATCTCCAGGGCGTCCAGGAAGGCGTGAGCTTGCTTGACGCCGCCGCCTTGGAGAACAACCGAGAAGATACCACTCGAGCCGGAGAAATCGCGTTTCCAGAGCCCATGGCCTGGATGGCTTTCCAGGGCGGGGTGGAGGACGCGGGCTACGCCGGGCTGCTGCTCCAGCCAGCGAGCGATGTCCAGGGCGCTCTCCTGATGGCGCTCCAGGCGGACCCCCATCGTGCGAAGGCCGCGCAGCACCTGATAGACGTCGTCCGGAGCCGCACAACAACCCATGGCGCGGAACGTGTCGTGCAGTCTTGGCCAACAGGCGGCATTGGCCGAAACCGTCCCCAGCAGAACGTCGGAGTGGCCGGCGGGATATTTGGTCGCGGCGTGAATGGTGACGTCGACACCGAACTCCAGCGCCTTGAAATAGAGCGGTGTCGCCCAGGTATTGTCCATCAGAACAACCGCGCCGGCGGCATGGGCGGCCTTGGCGATGGCTGGAATGTCCTGGATCTCGAACGTGTTCGAGCCGGGCGACTCGGTGAAGACCACCTTGGTGTTTGCCTTCATGAGAGTCGAAATGCCTGCGCCGACCTGCGGATCATAGTATTCGACCTCGACCCCGAAGCGTTTCAGCATCGTGTCGGCGAAGTGGCGCGTCGGGGCGTAGACCGAATCCGTTATCAGCGCATGGTCGCCTGCCGACAGGAAGGCGAGCATCGGAACAACCACCGCCGCAAGACCGGAAGGAACGATCACCGTGCCGGCAGATCCTTCCAGATCATCCATCGCGGTAGCCAACGCCTCGGTTGTCGGCGTGCCGTGCGTCCCGTATGTGTAGCGTTGGTTCCGGTTCGCCATCATTTCGGCGCTTCGGAACAGCACGGTCGATGCATGCACCACCGGCGGATTGACAAATCCGAAATAGGCGTGTGGATCGTTGCCCACATGGGCAAGACGCGTGTTGATGCCTTTGCCCTCGTTTTTGCTCTTAGCCATGAAGCCCAGCCTGTATCAGAGAAAACCTACGCATAAGGGGCAGACCTCGACGGCGCAACCGGCACGAAACGCCGGTGACGGGCGTTCGGGCCGTGCAGCGAATGGCAAAGGTCAAGCGGCCGCTGCCCCGCATCGCCGTTTCGCAGCCGCTCTTGGCGGCGCCCACCATCGCATGTGGAACAGGCCGAACATTCCCGGCGGCACTGTGTGGACGAGGCAGATGACGTTTATCGCGCTCGCCGGCCTCCTCCTCGCCGCGGCGGCTGCGTCGATCGATACCGCTGTCACGGCCTTCGTGCGAACAAGCGAGGCAAACTGGATCGGCTGGATGGCCTACGCCACCGATGTGGGCAGTTCCCAATGGTACCTGGTGCCAGCGGCCGCCATTTTCCTTGTGGCCGGCTTTGCCGACTGGACTCAGGCTGGCATGCGGGGGCGTTCGCGCCTGGCGATGCTCTTCGGGCAGGCAGGTTTCAGCTTCGCTGCGGTCGCATTGTCGGGCATTCTCGTCAACATATTGAAGGTCTTTTTCGGGCGCGCACGCCCGATCCTCTTCGAGCAGCACGGCGCTTTCCATTTCGAGCCTCTTTCGGTGGGCTACGCATTTGCGAGCTTTCCCTCGGGGCATTCCACGACGGTCGGAGCGGTGACGGGAATATTGATACTGTGGTATCCGCGCTTCGCTGTGCTGCTCCTCCTCGCCGGTCTGTTCTTCTCCGCCACGCGCATTGCCGCTCGCGCCCACTATCCCTCGGATGTCGTGACCGGTTTCCTCTTTGGCGTGTTGTTCGCGGTCGCACTTGCGCGATTTCTCGCGACGCGCGGCGTGGTGTTCAGACTGCAGCAGGGGCGGCTCCTCCCGTCGGTCATCGGGCTGTTGAAAAAATAGCCGGCCGGCCCGCTCGTTGAGCACCGGCTGCACGGAAACCGCCCAGGCTGCGCACCCGTACTTGGTTGCTTCGGCGCCGTTGGGCCAGCCCTGGCTTTCGTACTTGACCAGAGCCGAATAATCGCTTTCGATGCAACTCCTTGACTGGGAGGGGAGCGAAGGCACCGCTCTAGAATTATGAATAAGGGCTCCGGCCGGCCGGAGCAGGATGCAGCTTCCGCACCGATAACTGGGCGTGGTTCCGGAATAAATGAAAGAAAGGGGTCGTGGGTATGAAAAACGTTCTGACAGGAATGGTGGGCGTGGCAGCGCTGGTCCTTGGCGCCTCGGTCGCTTCCGGCGCGACACTTGACGACGTCAAGGCCAAGGGATTCGTGCAATGCGGCGTCAACACCGGCTTGGCTGGCTTCGCTGCCCCGAACGACAAAGGCGAATGGTCCGGCTTCGATGTCGACTACTGCAAGGCGATCGCCGCGGCCATCTTCGGTGACCCGAAAAAGGTGAAATACACTCCGACAACGGCCAAGGAGCGTTTCACCGCACTCCAATCGGGTGAGATCGACGTGCTGGTGCGCAACACGACCTGGACGATCAGCCGCGATACGGCGCTCGGTTTCAACTTCACGGGCATCAACTACTTTGACGGCCAGGGCTTCATGATCAACGCCAAGAAGCTGCCGGGCGTCAATTCGGCCCTTCAGCTTTCCGGCGCTTCGGTATGCGTACAGGCAGGCACGACGACCGAGCTCAACCTGGCCGACTACTTCAAGGCGAACAAGATGGAGTACAATCCGGTCGTGTTCGAGAAACTCGAAGAGGTCAACGCGGCCTACGATTCCGGTCGCTGCGACGTCTACACCACCGATCAGTCCGGCCTCTATGCGATCCGCCTGACGCTCGCCGCGCCCGATGATCACGTCGTGCTCCCCGAGATCATTTCGAAAGAGCCGCTCGGGCCTGTGGTCCGGCAGGGCGACGACCAATGGTTCGACATTGTCAAATGGGTGCATTTCGCCCTTCTGACCGCCGAGGAACTCGGCATCACGCAGGCCAATGTCGAGGAGATGAAAACGAACGGCAGCCCAGAGGTGAAGCGCGTGCTTGGCGAGGAAGCCGACACCAAGATCGGAACCGATCTAGGCCTGGGGAACGACTGGGTCGTGAACATCCTCAAGAGCGTCGGGAACTACGGCGAGATCTTCGATCGCAATATCGGCTCCGGAAGCCCGCTGAAAATCGCCCGGGGCATCAACGCTCAATGGTCCAAGGGCGGCCTCCAGTACGCGCCCCCGATCCGCTGATCGCATGATCCAAACCGGAAGGCGAACTATGCCTTCCGGTCCCGCATAGAAGGGGGGAGGACCGATGGCGACACACGAGACCATTCGGCGAGACGAACCCGCGCGGGTTCCGCTGCTCAACGATCCGAGGTTCCGAGGCCTCATATATCAGGTCCTCGTTTTCGTCGCGCTGGTCATCTTCCTCTACTGGATTGTTGGTAACACGGTCGAGAATCTCAGGCGCGCCAACATCGCCTCAGGCTTCGGTTTTCTCCGCGGGCGCGCAGGCTTCGACATCAGCCAGACGCTTATTCAGTACTCTTCCGATTCCACCTTCGCTCGGGCGGTGGTGGTCGGACTGCTGAACACGCTCCTGGTCGCCGTCACCGGCATCATCACCGCATCGATCGTCGGCTTCGTCATCGGCATCGGTCGCCTGTCGAAGAACTGGCTCATCCGTAAGATCTGCACCGTCTACGTGGAGGTCTTCCGCAATATCCCGCCGCTGCTCGTCATCTTCTTCTGGTATCTGGGCGTTCTCTCGGTGTTGCCGCTGCCACGCGACAGCATCGCGTTGCCTTTCGACTCCTATTTGAACAGCCGCGGTTTCTTTCTGCCTAAAACCGTTTGGGAGCCCGGAGCTTGGCTGGTCCTGGTAGGCTTGGCCCTGGGCATCGCCATGGCTTGGTTCGTGGCGCGGCGGGCACGTGCACGCCAGATGGCCACCGGCCAACAATTTCCGGTCCTATGGACCTCCCTAGGCCTGATCGTGGGGCTGCCGCTGCTTGCCTTCATCGCCGCCGGTTTCCCGCTAACCATCGAATATCCCCAGAAGGGCACGTTCAACCTGACCGGCGGATTTCAGATCAGGCCGGAATTCATCGCGCTCTATCTCGCGCTGTCCTTTTACACGGCTTCCTTCATCGCGGAGATCGTCAGGGCAGGAATTCTTGGCGTGAACAAAGGTCAGACCGAAGCATCTCTTGCGCTCGGCTTGCGGCCCGGGCAAACCTTGCGGCTGGTGATCGTGCCGCAGGCCTTGCGCATCATCATTCCCCCTCTCACCAGCCAATACCTGAACCTGACGAAGAACTCTTCCCTGGCGATCGCCGTCGGTTATGCCGATCTGGTCGCCGTGGGCGGCACGATCCTCAACCAGACAGGCCAGTCCATCGAGGTCGTCGCAATCTGGATGGTTGTCTATCTGGGAATAAGCCTGCTGACCTCGGCCTTCATGAACTGGTTCAACGCCAGGATGGCGTTGGTGGAGAGGTAGGTGGCCGATGCGTGATCTCGCTTATGTCCGCACCGAAATGGCCGCGATCGAGAAGCCGCCGCGCGGGCAGCGCGGGCCGATGGCATGGATGCGAAAGAACCTCTTCGCTTCGCCGTTGGACGCTACCCTTACCGTATTGGGGCTCCTGCTCGTCGCCTTCGTCATGCCCCCAGTCCTCGATTGGACATTGTTCAACGCCGCATGGACAGGCACGGACCGGACCTTCTGCGCCACCGTCGCGCAGGGCGGAATCCAACCGGACGGGTGGTCGGGCGCGTGTTGGCCTTTCGTCAAGGCAAAGTTCGAACAATTCATGTTCGGCCGTTACCCGGTCGACGAGCGCTGGCGCGTCACTCTCGTCGGGGTTCTGTTCGTCGCGCTGCTGGTGCCGCTCCTCGTCCCGCGCGTTCCGTACAAGGCACTGAATGCGGTTCTGTTCTTCGGCGTCTTCCCGGTGGTCGCCTTTATCCTGCTGGTCGGCGGCTGGTTTGGCCTGACGCATGTCGAGACTGCATTGTGGGGCGGGCTGCTCGTCACGCTCGTCCTGTCCTATGTCGGCATATCCGTCTCGCTGCCGCTCGGCATACTTCTGGCACTAGGACGCAGATCCAAGCTGCCAGTCGTGAAGATGTTCTCGGTCGTCTTCATCGAGACGGTTCGCGGCGTGCCGCTGGTGACCGTGTTGTTCATGGCAAGCGTCATGCTGCCGCTCTTTCTGCCGCCAGGTACGACCTTCGACAAATTGCTGCGGGCGCTGATCGGAGTGGCGTTGTTCGCATCCGCCTATATGGCGGAAGTGATCCGCGGCGGGCTACAGGCGATCCCAAAGGGCCAGTATGAGGGCGCGGACTCGCTCGGACTGGGCTATTGGCAGAAGATCTGGCTCATCGTGCTCCCGCAGGCGTTGAAGCTGGTCATACCTGGTATCGTCAATACCTTCATCGGCCTGTTCAAGGATACCAGTCTTGTTTCCATTATCGGAATGTTCGACCTGTTAGGTATCGTTCGTCAGAGCTTCTCCGATACGACGTGGGCCACCGCCCAGACGCCGATGACGGGACTGATCTTCGCCGGCTTCATATTTTGGCTCTTCTGTTTCGGCATGTCGCGATACTCCATTTTCATGGAGCGCCGGCTCGATACGAGCTATCGTAGATGACCGTACGACAAAAAAATCTGTCAAAGGGAACCGACTATGGCAACCGAGAACGCCGTTAGAGCTGACGAGATCAAGGTCGACCGCTCGAAGATGCAGATCTCGGACACCGACGTGGCGGTGGAGATCGCCGGCATGCACAAATGGTATGGCGATTTCCATGTGCTGAAGGACATCAATCTCACCGTCATGCGCGGCGAGCGCATCGTGATCTGCGGCCCATCGGGCTCGGGCAAGTCGACGCTGATCCGCTGCATCAACCGGCTGGAAGAACACCAGAAGGGCAAGATCGTGGTCGATGGCAAGGAACTGACCAACGACTTGAAAAAGATCGATGAGATCCGCCGCGAAGTCGGCATGGTGTTCCAGCACTTCAACCTCTTCCCGCATCTGACGATCCTGGAGAACTGTACGCTGGCGCCGATCTGGGTCCGCAAAATTCCGAAGAAGCAGGCCGAGGAGATCGCCATGCATTTCCTCACGCGCGTGAAGATTCCCGAGCAGGCAAACAAATATCCCGGGCAATTGTCGGGCGGCCAGCAGCAGCGCGTCGCGATCGCCCGCTCCTTGTGCATGAACCCGCGCATCATGCTGTTCGATGAGCCAACTTCGGCACTCGATCCGGAGATGATCAAGGAGGTGCTGGAGACGATGGTGGGTCTGGCAGAGGAGGGCATGACCATGCTGTGCGTGACGCACGAAATGGGATTCGCCCGCAAAGTCGCCAACCGGGTGATCTTCATGGATGCCGGCCAGATCGTCGAGCAAAACACGCCGGCCGAGTTTTTCGACCATCCTCGCCACGAGCGCACCAAGCTCTTCCTGAGCCAGATCCTGCACTGACCTCGCGAACCGCCGCCTGACGCAGATGCGTTCAGATCGGCCGTGCCAGGCGGGCGATGAGGCCGGAGCCCGCACCGCTCCGACTGGCCTAACTTTGTGCGGCGTCGGATACGCTCCACCCATAGAGCCAGTCCAGGTCTGAAGCGAGCCTTTCGGGCGGCAGGGTCTTGAGGACGAGATTCCGCGCCAGAGCGATCGGTCCCGAAGCGTGCCACGTAAAATTGTTGAGCGCTCCGCGCCGGGCCACTTTCGCGATGCGTGGCCGGCGGAGCGTCTCGTAGCGCTCCAGGGCCTGCGGAAGGTCGTCGGGCATGGACGCCACGAGCTTGGCGAGCACCGCGGCATCCTCGATTGCCATTGCTGCGCCCTGTGCAGCGAAGGGAGTCATTGCATGCGCGGCGTCGCCGATCAGCGCAAGCCTGCCGCCGGATCGCCACGAGCCGGCCTTGGCGGTATGGAGGGGCCAAAGCGTCCAGGGCCCCGCATGACGCGGAAGTCCCGCGATCTGCGAAGCAGTTCCGCGCAAGCTGTATGCGAGTTGGTCAGGGTCGGCGCGGGGCGACGCGACGCGGTCCAAGGCGGTGTTTCTCGTCAGGGCGACAAGATTGATCGAGCGACCGCCACGTATCGGATAGGCGATCAGATGCGCCGAAGGATGCATGAATGCCGTGACGATATTGGCGGGTGCAATGCGTGCAAAGGCTTCCCCGGCCGGGCTGTCCGCCTGGAGCGTCGTGCGCCACGCCACGGCACCAGAAAAACTACTTTTACCCCCCGTGAGCGCCCGCATCGACGACCACACGCCATCGGCGGCGACGAGAAGAGCGCCCGTTGCCTGCTCGCTCCGGCTGCCCTGCCGGACCGACACGGCAACCCCATCCGGCTCGATCGCGATATGGGTCACCTCGGCATTGGTGACGAGCCGGATGCGATCATTGCCGAGAGCGTGCGAGAGCAGGGCGCTCTGCAGATCGGCGCGGTGCGCGACGAGATAGGGTGCGCGCCAGCGTTCCCTGGCCTTGTCGAGAGGAACGCGAGCCACTTCGGACAGTGTCCGCGCATCCCGCAACACGACCGCCGTGGGCTCAACCGCGTCCGGCAGAAGCTTGTCGAGAACGCCGAGCGCAGCGAGTATGCGCGTGGCGTTTGGCGATAGTTGAAGGCCGGCACCTGCCTCCTCGAGCCTCGGTGCGCGCTCATAAATGTCGACTGCGAAACCTTCGGCTGCGAGGGCGAGCGCCGCGGTGAGGCCGGCAATGCCTGCTCCGGCAACGATGATGCGCCCGGAGCATTTCATCGAGATGAGACCGGATCAGGCAGCTCGGTCGAGATAGAGGCAGCCGTCGGGCCGCGTCTCGTTCGCTTTGAGGGCAGGGTTGTACCTGAACAGGGTCGAGCAATATGGACAGACCTTGTCGGCGTCGGCACCCATGTCGAGGAACACATGCGGATGATCGAAGGGCGGATTGGCGCCCACGCACATGAATTCCTTGACGCCGATCTCGATGACGGGGTGTCCGGCATCGTTCTGGAAATGCGGTATGGAGCCACCGGCCATGTCAACCTCCGGGAATGATCGCGAGCGCGATCGAAACTTTGCCGCCGATTTGTATCATCTGAGCATTCAATGCAAGCGGTGTGAAATCAAACTGTCGCAAAAGGCTGCCAGGAGATAGATTGCGTGTAAATGCCGGCCGGATCGCGAACAGCCGGCGAGGGGATCTGTACGAGATGACCGAGCTGAAGCCCGTCCAGACTGAATTCGTGACCGTCGCGGCCGCGCCGGGCGATCCGGAAGGCAATCCGGACCGTTTCGTCAACCGCGAGTTCTCCTGGCTCCAGTTCAATCGCCGGGTGCTCGAACAGGCACAGAATCCGAGCCATCCGCTGCTGGAAAGAGTGCGCTTCCTTTCGATTTCAGCCACCAACCTGGACGAGTTCTTCATGGTGCGCGTGGCTGGCCTTGCCGGCCAGGTACGCGAAGGCATCGCCATGAGAAGCCCTGACGGCCGCACGCCCGAGCAGCAGCTCGACCAGGTGCTACATGAAGTCGAGCGGCTGCAGGAGGATCAGCAAAAGATTCTTTCGGAGCTGAGCGAGCTTCTGAAGGCCGAGGGAATCGAGAGGGTTTCGGCGAATGCTCTGTCGCGCGACGACAAGGGCTGGTTGGAAGACCACTTCCTCGAGGCCGTGTTCCCCGTCCTTACGCCGCTGTCCATCGATCCGGCGCATCCCTTCCCGTTCATCCCCAATCTCGGCTTCTCGATCGCGCTGCAGTTGCGTCATCTCAAGAATGGAGAGGAGATGACGGCCCTATTGCGCCTGCCTGTGACGCTGAAACGCTTCATCCGCTTGCCAGACCGCAAGGACAGCGTTCGCTTCATCACTCTGGAAGAGACGGTCAATCTGTTCATCGGCAAGCTTTTCCCTGGCTACGAGGTCAAGGGATCGGGCACCTTCCGCATCATCCGTGACAGCGACATCGAGGTGGAGGAGGAGGCCGAAGACCTCGTACGTCTGTTCGAGACGGCTCTGAAGCGGCGACGCCGTGGTTCGGTGATCCGCATCGAGTTCGACGACGTTATGCCGGAGGTGCTGCGCGGTTTCGTGGCCGGCGAGCTCGGCGTTTCGGCAGGCCGCATCAGCGTGCTGACCGGGCCCTTGGCGGTGAACCAGATCTCCGAAATCGTGGCGGTCGCCCGCGACGATCTGAAGTTCACGCCCTACAACCCACGTTTTCCCGAACGTATCAGGGAGCATGGCGGGGACTGCTTCGCGGCGATCCGAGAGAAGGACATCATCGTCCATCACCCCTATGAATCCTTCGACGTGGTTGTGCAGTTCCTGCGTCAGGCTGCTGCCGACCCGGATGTCGTGGCGATCAAGCAGACGCTCTACCGCACATCGAACGACAGCCCGATCGTGCGTGCCCTCATCGACGCGGCCGAGGCGGGAAAGTCGGTGACCGCGCTGGTCGAGCTCAAGGCGCGCTTCGACGAGGAAGCGAACATACGCTGGGCCCGCGATCTGGAGCGTGCCGGTGTCCAAGTCGTGTTCGGCTTCATCGAACTGAAGACTCATGCGAAGATGTCCCTGGTCGTCCGGCGCGAGGACCAGCGCCTGCGCAACTACGTGCACCTGGGGACCGGCAACTACCACCCGATCACCGCCCGTATCTACACCGACCTTTCTTATTTTACCTCCGATGCCAAGATCGCCCGGGACGTCGCGCAAGTCTTCAACTTCATTACCGGTTACGCCGAACCGGCACAGGAAATGCGGCTCGCGATCTCACCCTTCACGCTGAGAAGCCGCATCCTGGGGCATATCGCGGACGAGATGAAACACGCCCGCGAAGGTCGTCCGGCTCGAATCTGGATGAAAATGAACGCGCTCGTCGATCCGATCGTTATAGACGCGCTCTATGATGCCAGCAGCGCCGGTGTCGAGATCGAGCTGGTGGTGCGAGGTATCTGCTGTCTCAGGCCCCAAGTGCCGGGCCTGTCGGAGAATATTCGAGTCAAATCAATCGTCGGCCGTTTCCTCGAGCACAGCCGCATCTATTGCTTCGGGAACGGCCATGGCCTGCCGTCCGACGAGGCGATCGTCTACATCAGCTCGGCTGACATCATGCCGCGGAACCTGGACCGGCGCGTCGAAACCCTGGTGCCGATCACCAATCCGACGGTGCATGAGCAGGTGCTCGGGCAAATCATGCTCGGAAACGTGATGGACAATCAGCAAAGTTTCGAAGTATTGCCTGATGGAACCTCGCGCCGGGTCGTGCCGGACGAGGGTGAAGAACCGTTCAACGCGCAGGAATATTTCATGACGAATCCGAGCCTCTCCGGGCGAGGCGGCGCCCTGAAGTCCCATGCCCCCAAGCGCATTGCACAATTCAAGCGGCAGAAGAAAGCGCAAGCAGCCGGTAAAGTATGATCGCACTTTCCCAGGGCCGGCTCCAGGATCGTCGGCCGCTGTCCATCATAGACATCGGGTCGAACTCGATTCGCCTGGTCATCTATGAAGGCATAGCCCGTTCGCCCACCACTCTGTTCAATGAGAAGATGCTGGCCGGCCTCGGTCGCGGCATCGTGACGACGGGCAAGCTCGACCCCGACGCGGTCAAGAGGGCCGTCGAGGAGTTCCGCCGCTTCCGTGCCCTGTCCGAACAGGCCGGAGCTGAACAGCTTTATGTCATCGCTACCGCCGCCGCGCGCGAGGCGCAGAACGGCATGGACTTCATCCATCGCGCGGAGGAAATCCTCGGCACCGAGATTCGGGTGCTCAGCGGTCGCGAGGAGGCGTTCTATTCCGCGCTCGGCGTGATCTCGGGTTTCCACCCGGCCAATGGCATCGCTGGGGACCTCGGTGGTGGCAGCCTGGAGCTGGTGGACATCGATGGAGAAGTCATAGGGGACGGCATTACCTTGCCCCTGGGTGGCCTGCGGCTTCAGGACATGTCGAAGAACTCGCCGGCCATGGCGAGCCGCATCGCGCGCAAGGAGCTCACCCGAGCGAAGCTCCTCAAGGCAGGGGAGGGGCGGCCCTTCTATGCGGTTGGCGGAACTTGGCGGAACCTGGCGCGCCTCCACATGAACGCAATCGACTACCCCCTCGCGGTGATGCACCACTACGAGATGGATGTCGAGAATTCAGCAGACTTCCTGAAGCAGGTTGCACGCGGCGAAATCGAGAAGATGACGGGCATCGAGCGTGTGTCGAAGAGCCGTCGCGCGCTGCTGCCCTACGGTGCGGCCGTGCTACAGGAAATCATCGCTGCGCAGAAGCCTTCCAAGATAATCATATCCGCCCTTGGTGTCCGGGAAGGGTTCCTCTACTCCCTTCTGCCGCGCCTCGAGCAGTCGAAGGACCCGCTTATTTCCGCTTCCGAGGAGCTGGCGGTACTCAGGGCGAGGTCGGTGACCCATTCCCACGAGCTGGCCGAGTGGACGGGCACCGCATTCCAGGCTTTCGGGATCAGCGAGACCGAGGATGAAGCGCGCTACCGACGGGCCGCATGCCTGCTTGCCGACATAGGCTGGCGGGCACATCCCGAATATCGCGGCACCCAGTCGCTCAATATCATTGCCCATGCCTCCTTCATTGGCGTCGATCATCCAGGCCGCGCCTTCATTGCGCTAGCCAACCTGTTCCGGCACGAAGGTGTGTTCGACGACGCCATTTCCCCACAAATGCGCATGCTGGCGACGCCGCGCTACGTCGAGCGGGCAAGGCTGCTCGGTGCCATGCTGCGCGTCGTTTATCTGTTTTCCGCCTCCATGCCGGGCGTCATCCCGACGCTGAAATGGCAAGAGCGTCCCGGTGGCGGGCTGGCGCTGGTCATTCCGAAGGCGCATGCGAACCTGAATGGGGAACGGCCGGCCGGCCGGCTAGCCCAGCTTGCGAAGCTCACGGGGCGGAGCTTGGAGTTGGTCGTCGAAGACTAAGGCGTGTCGCCCGCAATCGGATTCGGGGACGCGCTTCAGGTCTTTGTTTTTGCCGCATTCTCGCGACGCCGACCGAATCCGGTCGGCTGCGAAATGCTTCAGCAACGCGTCAGGGGTTTGTTTCGAACACGACGATCTTGCGCCGCTCGAAACGCAGCGCGAGTTCTCCGCGCACAAGGCGCAGCGCTTGCTCGCCGAACACCTCGCGCCGCCAGCCGTGCAGGGCAGGCACATCGGCCGTTTCGCCCTCCGCGGCGATGCGATCGATATCGTCGCCCGATGCCAACACCTTCGCCGCGACCCCCTCTTTCTCGGCGATCAGCCGCAACAGCACCTTGAGCAGTTCGGCTGCCGCGCTCGAACCTTCCGGGACCTGCGGCGGTCGTGGCAGCTTGGGCATCTGATCCTTCGGGATCTCCAGTGCCGCGTTGACGATGGCGAGCAGCGACGTCGCGGTCGACGAGCGTTCCCAGCCTTTCGGCGTCGTGCGCAGCCGGGCCAGCGCGGCGGCGTCGTGGGGCTGCTGCTGAGCGATCTCATAGATCGCATCGTCCTTCAGCACCCGGCCGCGCGGCACGTTGCGTTCCCGCGCCTCGCGTTCGCGCCAAGCCGCCACCGCCTGAACGACGGCAAGCTCTTGCGGCTTCCGCAATCGCATCTTGAGACGTTTCCAGGCGTCTTCGGGATGCGGATCGTAGGTCTCGCGGGCCGTGAGAATTTCCATCTCCTCATTGAGCCAATGGGCGCGACCTTCGCGCTCCAACTCAGCCTTGAGATGCACATAGACGTCGACCAGGTACGTCACGTCGGCAAGGGCGTAGGAAAGCTGCTTTTCGGACAGCGGACGATGACGCCAGTCGGTGAAGCGAGAGGACTTGTCGATGTGGGCGCCGGTGATCTTCTGGACGAGCTGGTCGTAAGAGACGCTGTCGCCGAAGCCGCAGACCATTGCGGCGACCTGTGTGTCGAAGACAGGATGCGGGATAAGCCCGCCAAGATGGAAGACGATCTCGATATCCTGTCGCGCGGCGTGAAACACCTTGGTAACGGCTTCATTGGCCATCAGCTCGAAGAACGGCTTCAGGTCGAGCGCCGGCGACAGCGGGTCGATAAGAGCGGTTACGCCCGGCGCGGCCATCTGGATGAGGCACAGCTCCGGCCAGAATGTGGTCTCGCGGATGAATTCAGTGTCGACGGTGACGAAATCCGCTTTTGCGAGTTCGGCAACGACGCTTTCGAGTTCTTTCTGTGTTGATATCAATTCCATGAAAATCTTTGGCGGAAATGGCAGTCCTGTCTCCATTTCAGCACAGATCGCCCCCGTCAAGTCAGCCGGGCTCAAGAAATGGCTGACGCCTGTGGAATCCGTCAGCAGCGAGGGTCGATCCTCGTCTTCTCAGCCCTTCCTGTCGCCATCGCCGTTCCGCCGGGCCAGCCGGGCGAAGACGGTAGAGGTGCGTAGAAGCGCGATGAAACGTCCGCGGCGGCTCGCCGGGGGCCGTGCGCCCATCCTGTAGACAATAATAAGGATAAAGACGGCATAGACGAAGGCGCTGAAGATGAAGAGCCAGGCGGGGCCGTATTGCTCCATCATGTCGGCCGCCACGAAGGGGCCGCCGATGGCACCGACCGAGTAGAAGAGCATCAGCGCGGCATTGATCAGCACGAACTCTCCTTTGTCCGCGCGGTCGTTCGCATGTGCTGCCGACAACGAGTAGAGCGGCATGGCGAATGAACCGAAGATGAAGACCATGACGAAGTTGGCGACGACGTTGCTTCCAGCCAGGAAGGCGAGAGCGAGCGCCGCCGTCATGGCGCAGGCTGTGGTCACGAGCAGCACCTTGCGCCGATCCCATCGGTCGGACAGATATCCGAGAGGATACTGGATGATGGCTCCCCCGATGATCCCGACGCTGACGAAGGTGACGACGTCGGTTACCGACATGCCGATCTGTGCGGCATAGACCGGGCTCAACGTACGGAACGCGCTGTTGGTGACGCCCACCGCGATACATCCGATCGCGGCGAGGGGAGAAATGCGCCACGCCTTTGCGAGGTCGAGCTTGACGTCGTCCGGCGGCTTCGGATTGGAGCGATCCGCAAGCGAGACCGGCACCAGGGACAGCGTGATCATGATCGACATGATCGCGAAAATGCTGAAGCCGCCGGCGCCGATGACGGGTATCAGGAACTGGGACCCGGTCACCGAACCGATATCCACGATGCGGTAGATGGCAAGCAGGCGCGCCCGTGCATCGTTGGAGGCTCCGGCGTTCAGCCAACTTTCCATGATCGTGAAAAGTCCGGCGAAACAGAAGCCGGTGGCGAAACGGACAGCCGACCACATGATGGGATCGATGACGAGTACCAGGACCAGCGTTCCGGCTGAGGCGATTGCCGCCAGGGCGGAAAAGGAGCGGACGTGGCCGACTGCCTTCATGATACGGGTCACCGCGAGGCAGCCAAGCAGGAAGCCGGCGAAATAGGCCGTTCCCATCAAGCCGATGACGGCGGGGGAAAAGCCCTCCTGCGCCCCGCGCAGCGCAATCAGCGTGCCTTGGAGCCCATTGCCGCCGAGCAGGAACCCTGCGGCGACCAGGAGCGGGATCAGCGGGCGAATGGTGGACATTCGGGATTGCGGCCTGGAAGCGGTTGATTCGTCTATAATCTGTCAGGCTTGCCAATGCGATGCGCCAGTGGGCTACGATCATGGTCCAATTGTGTTTTCAGCGGCTCCTCCGGCCAATATCGTCGAATAAAAGCGCAGGAGGCTCGTTCGTCGTACTCAACGATGGGGCGCGCGCCCGTGGACCCGGCGACCGCAACCGTCGGTCGCCTTGACAAACTGCACCTCCCATGCGCTTTTCGCGCGAATTTCCGACAGGGCCCAAGCCCTGCCGCGACAACTTCTCAAATCGGAATTTGGCCAATGCACCGCTACCGCAGCCATACCTGCGCCGAACTGAAGAAATCCGATGTCGGCAAAGCTGTCCGTCTATCCGGCTGGGTCCATCGCGTCCGCGATCATGGTGGCCTGCTGTTCATCGACCTGCGCGACCATTACGGCCTGACGCAGATCGTGGCCGATCCCGACTCGCCTTGCTTCAAGATCGCCGAGACGGTGCGTGGCGAATGGGTGGTCCGTATCGACGGAGAGGTCAAGGCGCGTACGCCCGAAACGGTCAACGTCAATCTCGCTACCGGTGAGATCGAGGTGTTCGCCCGCGAGATGGAAGTCCTCTCAGCCGCCAAGGAACTGCCGCTCCCGGTGTTCGGCGAGCCGGACTATCCCGAGGATATCCGTCTCAAATATCGCTTCCTCGACCTGCGGCGCGAAACGCTGCACCGGAACATCGTGGCCCGCACGAAGATCATTGCGGAGATGCGTCGGCGCATGATCGACGCCGGCTTCACCGAATACTCGACGCCGATCCTCACGGCGTCGTCCCCGGAAGGCGCTCGCGATTTCCTCGTCCCCTCGCGTATCCACCCCGGGAACTTCTACGCCCTGCCGCAGGCACCGCAGATCTACAAGCAGCTGATCATGGTTTCGGGGTTCGATCGGTACTTCCAGATCGCGCCTTGCTTCCGCGACGAGGATCCACGCGCCGATCGCCTGCCTGGCGAGTTCTATCAGCTAGACCTCGAGATGAGCTTCGTCGAGCAGGACGACGTGTTGGAGACGATGGAACCCGTTATGCGCGGCGTGTTCGAGACATTCGCCGAGGGCAAGCCGGTGACGCGGGAGTTTCCGCGCATTCCCTACGACGTGGCCATGCGCAAATACGGCTCTGACAAGCCGGACCTGCGAAACCCGATCGTCATGGAAGAGGTGTCCGAACACTTCAAAGGGTCCGGCTTCAAGGTCTTCGCCAACATCCTGGCGAACGATCCGAAGGCGGAGGTCTGGGCCATTCCAGCGCGAACCGGCGGCTCGCGCGCGTTCTGCGATCGCATGAACAGCTGGGCGCAGGGCGAGGGGCAACCCGGCCTGGGCTACATCTTCTGGCGCAAGGAAGGCGAGAAGCTCGAGGGGGCGGGTCCGATCGCCAAGAACATCGGGGAGGAGCGGACGGAGGCGATCCGCACACAGCTCGGCCTTGCCGATGGAGATGCCGCCTTCTTCGTCGCGGGCGATCCGAAGAAGTTCGTGGCCTTCGCGGGTGCCGCGCGCACCCGCGCCGGCGAGGAGCTCAACCTTGTCGACCGCGACCGCTTCGAGCTTTGCTGGATCGTGGACTTCCCGTTCTTCGAATGGAACGAAGACGACAAAAAGATCGACTTCGGCCACAATCCGTTCTCGATGCCCCAAGGCGGAATCTCGGCGCTCGAAAGCCAGGATCCCCTCTCGATTAAAGCGTTCCAGTACGATCTGGTCTGCAACGGCTTCGAAATCTCGTCCGGCGGCATCCGCAACCACCTGCCGGAGACGATGGTCAAGGCCTTCGAAATGGTCGGCCTTTCGCGGGAGACGGTCGAGGAACGGTTCGGCGGTCTCTACCGCGCGTTCCAGTATGGCGCTCCGCCGCACGGCGGCATGGCAGCGGGCATCGATCGCGTCGTCATGCTTCTCGTTGGAGCCAAGAACCTGCGCGAGGTGACGATGTTCCCGATGAACCAGCAGGCCTATGACCTGCTGATGAACGCTCCAGCGCCCGCTACCCCGCAGCAGTTGCGGGAACTCAGCCTGCGGGTCGTCGCGCCCAAGAAGGAAGATTGATTGTGATGGCGGCGCATTCGGCTTTCCAGAGTTAGGAAGGCGGAAGATGCGCCGCCGTCCCCGCATTCTGGTCACCGGCTTCTCGGCCTTTCCCGGGGCGCCGGTGAACCCGACGGAGCGGCTGATCGCCGCGTTGGAGGCTCGGCGCTCGGAGTTTCACGGGCCCGACCGCCTGACTTTCGCAGTCCTGGCCGTAGACTATGGCAGGCTTCCAGCGGCACTCGGCGAACTCGCCAAGGCTGTCCCGCACGATATCGCGATCCATTTTGGACTGAGCGCCCAGGCGCGTGGCTTCACGCTGGAGCGCTATGCGCGCAATGCATTCGGGCCGAAGCCGGACAATTCCGGATACTTGCCAGCGGCGGGGCCGATCTGCGCCGGCCCTGAAAGGCTGCCGTCGACCTTGCCGCTCGAGCGGCTGCATGATCTCCTGGTGAACCATGGCCTGCCGGTCTCCTGGTCGGACGATGCCGGCGGATATCTCTGCAATTATCTCTTTTATCTATCCCGTTCCGGCTTGGTGCCGGAATTCACGCCGGGGATGTCAGGGTTCATCCATGTGCCTCCGCTGGTCGGAGATTGGGAGGCGAACACTTCGGCGATGGCCCTGGATGTGCTCGTGAAAGGAGCAGCGCTTATCATCGGTCATTGCGCCGACGTTTGGACGAAGGGAAAGGCGTGAACGAGCGTCGGGCCGCGAGCGCGCCGGGCAGTGTCACGCGTTCGAGAAGCGGCCAGTCATACCTCATTCTGCTGCGCTGCTATCGGAGCCCGGCTGATTGGCCTTCACCGATACCCCCAGGATCTTGACGAGATCCTTCAGCGATTGCGACACCGCCGCGGCCATGATCTGAGAGAACGGAACCGGGTTCGCCGGTTGGGCGGTAACTTCAATGCTTCTCGGATCGTCGAGATAGGTGCTCACAGCTGCCGTCGTTTGTGCGGTCAGTTTGGCGTCGTCGAGCCGGGCTACCAGGAAGGGAAGCAGGCCCTTGGCCTGGTTGACCACGTCGCTCTGCGTCACTTTCTGCGCGCCGGCGAGATAGTCGATCATCTTGCCGGTCAGGGAAGCATCCTCCAACCGGATGCTGGCCGAGCGGAAGGTCAATTGTTGCATCAGGCCAAGCGCCGACTTGGCCTGCGCGCTGTTTTCTCCCGCCTCGGAGGCGGCGGCCATTTCCTTTTGCAGGGCCTGAACCGACTTGATGAAATCGGGCGTGTAACCGCCGAGCTCGAAGGTCAGGCCAAGCGTACCCGCCCTGTCGATCGAAATGTCGTACTCCTCGATCGCCAGACGGCCGTCCGCTGGTCGCCAAAACCCGGAAAGGTCCAACGTCCCGGTGACCGTCCGAAGGCCGAGGGCGTCGATAAGCTTCCGGGCGTTAGGATCCCCCACGACCGACAGGTCCCCGGAGAATTTGTCGGCCGCGGCGGAGAAGGTTAGGGACTTGCCGTTCGCGGGCATGTCCATCTCGAAATGCAGACGGTCCATTGCGAAGGCCTGCTTGTCACCGATCGTTACGGTGACATTCTGCATCTGGGCCGCGTCGCAGAGCCAAAAGCCGGCCATCGCATCGGTGGAATCAGGAGCTGGGAGCCTGAGATTGGTGAACCCGATACCGGTGGCGTTCACCGTCATGCCGTCTCGAGTGACCGAATAATTCGGCAGGATGATGCTGCCGACGACGACGTATCCTGCATTTTCCCTGACGTCCGTGAGGGTGATGTTGCCGAGCGCGATCTCCGCCGATTCCGGAGCGATGGAAATCCTGGCGCCCTCGATGAGCATCGTGCTGGCGTCGCCGCTGATCCTGTCGAAGGACAGTGTCGTTCCCTGTCGCGACAGCGCAGATTTCACCCGCTCGCCGACAGTGGTCGCGTCCTGGGCGAACGCAGACGAAAACGGCACCACCAGCAGCAAGCCGGCATAGGCAGCGGTACGAAGGGACATGAGATTTTCCTGAAAGGCACTGGAATCTTGAGGCTTCCCTGTCGTGATAAAACCCGACGGGAAAATGACGTTGGTCGCCACTGCTCAAAAAAGTCCGCAAAAGTCAAATCGCCGGTCGACGCTGGCCTGTGGTGGGGATAGGCAGAAAGCCCTGTCCGGCGCGTCAAATCCGCCGGGGGTCTTGCCGCGAATCATCATCGCGGATAGTCGAAAACAATGGGAAAAGGAATAGTTCCGCCGGGCTCCGGCGATGGTGATCACATCGAACCGGTCGATTTGAGGAAGGCGCTTGAAGAGCGCTACCTCGCATACGCGCTCTCGACCATCATGCATCGGGCGTTGCCCGACGTTCGCGACGGCTTGAAGCCGGTGCATCGCCGGATCATGCACGCCATGCGGCTCTTGCGACTCAACCCCGACCAGGGTTTCGCCAAATGCGCCCGCATCGTCGGCGAGGTGATGGGCAAGTTCCATCCGCATGGCGATCAGTCCATCTACGACGCGCTGGTGCGGCTCGCCCAGGATTTCGCTGTGCGTTATCCGCTGGTCGACGGTCAGGGCAATTTCGGCAACATCGACGGCGATAACGCCGCTGCCATGCGCTACACCGAGGCGCGCATGACCGAAGTGGCGACGGCGCTGCTCGAGGGCATCACCGAAGACGCGGTCGACTACAGGCCGACCTACAACGAGGAGGACGAAGAACCGGTCGTCCTGCCCGGCGCATTCCCGAATCTGCTTGCCAACGGCTCGTCCGGCATCGCCGTTGGGATGGCGACTTCGATCCCGCCGCACAACGCGGCAGAACTCTGCGACGCGGCGTTGCATCTCGTTGATCATCCGCAGGCGTCGGTCGCCGATCTCATGCAGTTCGTACAAGGGCCGGATTTCCCGACCGGCGGCATTATCGTCGATGATCGCGCCTCCATGCTCGAGGCCTATGAGACCGGGCGGGGCGGCTTTCGGGTGCGGTCGCGCTGGCAGCAGGAAGACCAGGGCAGGGGGACCTGGACCATCGCTGTGACCGAGATCCCCTACGGCGTCCAGAAAGCGCGGCTCATCGAGAAGACAGCCGAATTGCTGATGGCCCGCAAGCTGCCGCTGCTGGAGGACATCCGCGACGAGAGCGCCGAGGATATCCGAATCGTCCTGGTGCCGAAGAGCCGGACCGTCGATCCCGGCCTCTTGATGGAGTCGCTGTTCAAGCTGACGGAACTGGAAAGCCGAATCCCGCTCAACATGAACGTGTTGTCGCGCGGCAAGGTGCCGAACGTCCTGTCGCTGAAGGATGTGCTGTGGGAGTGGCTCGAGCACCGCAAGGAGGTGTTGATCCGGCGATCAAGGCACCGGCTGGCCGAGATCGAGAGGCGCCTCGAGATTCTGGGCGGCTATCTCATCGCCTATCTGAACCTGGACGAGGTGATCCGCATCATCCGTGAGGAGGATGAGCCGAAGCAGGTCATGATGGCCCGCTTCTCCCTGACCGATACCCAGGCCGAAGCCATCCTGAACATGCGTTTGCGCGCCTTGCGCAAGCTCGAGGAATTGGAAATCCGCAAGGAGTTCGACGGGCTGACGGCGGAGAAAAGCCAGATCGAGGCATTGCTCTCGTCCGATGCGAAGCAGTGGCAGACTATCAAATGGGAAGTCGGCAAGGTCCGCGAGAACTTCGGCCCAGACACCGAACTGGGCAGGCGGCGGACCGCCTTTGCTGAGGCACCGGACCACGATATCGAGGATATCCAGCAGGCGATGATCGAGAAGGAGCCGATCACCGTCGTCGTTTCGGAGAAGGGCTGGCTCCGCGCGATGAAAGGGCATCTGACCGATCATTCGCTGTTCTCGTTCAAGGAAGGCGACAGCCTGAAGCTTGCCTTCCCGGCGCAGACGACAGACAAGATCCTCATCTTCACGACGGGAGGTAAGTTCTACACGATCGGCGCCGACCGGTTGCCTGGCGGCCGCGGCCATGGCGAGCCCATCCGTATCATCGTGGATATGGAGAACGACCAGGACATCGTCACTGCTTTCGTGCACGATCCCAAGCGCAAGCTGCTTCTCGCCAGCCATGCAGGCAACGGTTTCGTCGTTTCAGAGGGCGATGTCGTCGCCAACACCCGCAAAGGCAAGCAGGTGATGAATGTGAAGGCGCCGGACGAGGCGACACGTTGCATACCCGTTGCGGGAGATCATGTCGCCATCGTCGGCAAGAACCGCAAGATGCTGGTCTTCCCGTTGTCGGAAATTCCTGAGATGAGCCGCGGCAAGGGCGTGCGCCTTCAGAAATACAAGGATGGCGGAATGCTCGACGTGAAGACCTTCCAAATGGAGACAGGGCTTTCCTGGCAAGATTCCGCCGAGCGGGTCTTCGTTCGCAGTCGCGAGGACCTGGCCGAATGGATCGGGTTGCGCGCCTCCGCCGGCCGCATGGTTCCAAAAGGATTTCCGAAGACCGGCAAGTTCGGCTGAGCGCGTGCCGCCGATCGCGACATCGGCGGACACGATCCGGCCCGCAGACGCTCGGCGATGGAGGCTCGTCTCCGAGCCAGCCGCGGCGTCTGTTTATTTCGCTCCCTCTCTGCCTATGCTCCGCGCTGTCCTTCCACAGCATCACTCCGACGCGGCACTGGCTTGGGCAAGGCTCTTCCGCACATTGGCGCGACCGAATGCCAGGGGCGAGCCCGAGGAAGATCGCAGTTCCACCGTTCGCATCTTGTCGCGCCCACAGCTTGGTCTCCGCTGCGGACCAACCGAGCGGCTAGCGACGAGACTTCGTCATCAATTCGTCGAAGCCGTTTGGCATGAGGCGCGGAATACTGCACAATAGGGCGGTCACGGCGAAGCCCCCGCGCCCAGGAGTAAGCGTTTTTGAACCTGTCCAGTCCCCGCAAGCCGACCAGTGAACCGCGCCTGATGGGGCCCTCCGCGCCGAACCGGGCAGCTGTGCTGCCGCCTTTATCTGCGGCGCGATGGCTCCTCTTGCTGATCATCGCGGCGGGCATCTACTTTTTCCATGGGTTCCTTGTTCCCGTCCTGGCCGCGCTGGTCATCACCTTTGCGAGCTGGCCACTCTACCGCCGGCTCCTCGAGGCCGTGCATGGCAATCGCACAGTTGCGGCCGCGATCGCGATCATGCTGATCGTCGGCTTCCTCGTCATTCCGATCGTCGTCGCAGGCAGCTATGCCATCAACGAAATCCGCGAATGGTTCAGCTGGGCAGTCGAGACCAACAGGGTCGGGGCGCCGACACCCCAATGGATCGCAGCCCTGCCGGTGGTGGGCGAGTGGCTGAACGAGATGTGGACCCGCCACGTCGGTCACCCCGGCGCTATTGGGCAACTGATCCAACTCGTCAGCGGCGACAATATCGGCAGCATCTATAGAGCGGTGGTGGCCGCGGGCGGCGGGGCCTTCAATCTCCTGCTCACCCTGCTTTTCATGCTGATCGCCCTGTTCTTCAGCTATCGCGATGGCGAGGCTTTCTCGGCCACGGTCGATCGGCTCGGCGAACGCATTCTGCCCATGCGATGGGAACGCATCTCGCGCGTGGTGCCGGCCACGATCAGCTCGACCGTGACGGGGCAGACGCTGATCGCCATCGGAGAGGGAATAGTGCTGGGCGTCGCCTACTGGATCGCCGGGGTACCGTCGCCGGTGACCTTGGGCGTTCTGACAGGCTTGATGGCACTCATTCCGGGTGGCGCGCCGCTCTCCATGTCGCTGGTCTCGATCTATCTCCTGGCCAGCGGATCGTTGGTTGCCGGTGTCGGATTGTTCGCCTGGGGCTCGATCGAGCTGTTCGTCGTGGACAAGACCATTCGCCCCAAGCTGGTGGGCGGGCCGATCAAGCTGCCATTTCTCCCGACGTTCTTCGGACTGATCGGCGGGGTCAAGACAATGGGGTTTCTCGGTCTCTTCATCGGCCCAGTGCTGATGGCGCTGCTTGTCGCGATCTGGCGGGAATGGGTCCGCGAGGTCGAATTGACCGATGGGGCGGCCCAGGCGCTTGCCAACCCGGAGTCCGTCGACATGTCTGCGTCGCCGCCTGCGTCGGACAGCGTTGCCCAACGCCGGAAGGTGCAGACCGGGTAGACAGCCTTGAATATCTTGGATCTACCACAGATGCCGTAGTTCCCTGCCGGCGGCAGTTGTGGCACTCTTTCCTCGCCACACGCATGCCAAGGGGGGAAATCTCATGCAAGGGGTAGCACGCAACTTCTTCGTTCTGGCGGTCATTTACGCGATCTGCGGGATGATGCTTGGCTTGGCCATGGCGATCAGCCAGGATCATACACAGATGCCGGTTCACGCTCATACCTTGGTGGCGGGATTCCTGACATCGGCGATATTCGCTTTCTTCTATCACTTGTTCCCGGCTGCCCGGACTTCTCGTCTGGCTCCGGTACACTTCTGGCTGACGGCCGTCAGCGGCATCGTCTTGCTCCTATCGCTCTATTTCGTGCTCGCGGGAAATCCGGCGGTCGAGCCTGTCACCGCCATTTCCTCGCTCGGCTTCTTTGCGGGCATGCTGCTTTTCGCCTGGATCGCGCTGCCGGTTGTGCGCAAGGATTAATGGAGCTCGCATGAGCAGCGCCGCCGCTTCGCGGCGAGCCTGAGAACGGAATGGCGGCCCTCGTCGTCGGAACGCGTTATCTGGCCTAGACATGCGAGAGCCAGTCAGAGGAGGACAGGGTCATGCCGTTCACCGGACAGACAGTGCTGATCACGGGCGCGACAGGGAATCTCGGCAAAGCCGTCGCCCGCGTATTCGATGCAGAGGGCGCCCGACTCGTGCTCGTCGGCTCGCGCCCGGAGACGCTCGAAGCGGCCTATCCCGCGCGCGATACGCGCCATTTGGGGCTGGCGGTCGATCTCACCGACAAGGCAGCTTCGGAGCGGATGGTTGCCGAGGCGGAGCAAGCCTGCGGAGGCATTGACGTGATATGCGCCATTGCCGGCGGCTTCACTGCCGGCAAGCCGGTGCATGAGACGGCACCCGCCGACTGGGACCGCATGATGGCGACGAACGTCTTCACCATGCTGAATGTCGTGGGCCCCGCCATTCCCGGCATGATCGCGCGCAAGGCTGGCAAGATCGTCACGGTGGGAGCGAACTCGGCGATAAAGGGGGCCGCGAACACGGGTGCCTACATTTCCTCCAAGAGCACCGTGATGCGGTTGACGGAATCCATGTCGGCGGAGCTGCGCCAACACGGCATCAACGTGAACTGCGTGCTTCCAAGCACGATCGACACGCCCGAGAACAGGCAAGCCATGCCGAAGGCGGATCCATCCCGCTGGGTCAAGCCGGAAGACCTTGCAGCGGTGATCGTCTTCCTTTGCTCCGAGGGCGCCGCGGCCACGCATGGCGCGCTCGTTCCAGTGATCGGACTCTCCTGAGGACCCAGACGCCACCGGGAGAAGGCTGACGTCTGAAGACCGATTTCCGTTGCCGCCCGTCTTTTCGATACTATGCGGATTGATGGATCGTGGTGACCGCCCGGCGTTTGCGGCCTTGGTTCAACTGCCACAGCGAATGGCAGACGAGGGCGGCGATGAGGATGGTGCCGCCGATCAGGCTGGAGCGTGAAGGCGCTTCGCTGAAGACCAGCCAGACCCAGACCGGCGCGAGTACCGTCTCCAGAAGGTAGAACATCGCCACTTCCGGCCCGGATGTGTATTTCGGCCCATTTGCGAGACAGAAGAAGGCGATCGGCATGATCACCGCTCCGTTGAAGATGATCCACCAGGGCGCCTCGACCCGGTAGCCAGTTTTCGCCACGAAGAACGCTGCGACCAGGAACGGGAACAGCACACCGACGAGCGCTGTGAAGCCCATGTCCCTGCCGCTGGCGCGACTGATCGTGATTGCCGCAGCGATCAGGAGAGCCGAGCAGGCGGCCAGTACGTCGCCCACAAGATTGCCCGTGCCGATCGAGTCGCTGACGATGACCAGGACGCCGACGACCATGACCGCCATGGCGACAAGGGTGCCCGTCCTTGGCCTTTCCTTAAGGAACAGCCAGGAAAGCAGGGCGGCGAACATGGAATTGAACGCCAGGATGAAGACCAGATTGGCTGTCGACGTGTTGAACACGGCCGAGACGAAGGCGATCGAACCCAGTCCGTAGAGAGCCGCCACGATGACACCGGCCCGTCCGGGCAGGAGTTTCGGCACCTTAGGCGTGATCGCGCGCCAGACAGCCCAAATCACCAGCGCGGCAATGAAGGTCGTGCCGGCCCGCAGCATCAGGATGGACCAAGCGTTGCCGTCGGCGAGCCGGATCAAGGGGATGTCGACCGTGAGCACGAGCCCGCCGATCGCGGTCAGCAACAGGCCCTTCGGATGATCGGATTGAGCGGACAAGAATGTTCCGTGGAAGGCCGACGATGCGGGAATGCGTTTCGGGGCTAGGCCGAGAAGCGCTCCCAACCTTTTGGGCCGAGGTGCTCCTGTGGCTGGAAGCGCACCTTATAGTTCATCTTCCTCGAGCCATTGACCCAGTAGCCGAGATAGACATGGGGCAGGCCGTTCGCCCGGGCACGGGCGATATGGTCGAGGATCATGAACGTTCCGAGCGAGCGATCCTGCATCTCCGGATTGAAATAGGAATAGACCATTGAGAGGCCGTCGGCCATCTTGTCGGTCAGTGCGACTGCGATCAGCTCGCCGCGCCCTTTGCCCGTCATGAAAGTGTCCGGCCCGCGGCGGCGATATTCGATCACCTTGGTGTCCACGTGGGTGTCTTCGACCATCATCGCGTAGTCCAGGACGGTCATGTCCGACATCCCGCCTTTGCGATGGCGGGCATCGAGATAGGCGCGGAACAACGAGTATTGCTCGGTTGACGGCTCCGCGTCATGGACGACGCCGACAAGATCGGCGTTGCGGTGGAGCACCCGCCTCATGTTCCTGGTCGGCTCGAACTCTCCGGCAAGAATGCGCACGGATACACACGCGCGGCAGGATTCGCAGGCCGGTCGGTAGGCGATGTTCTGGGATCTGCGGAAGCCACCCTGCGTCAGAAGGTCGTTGAGCTCGCGAGCCTTGTCGCCGACCAGATGGGTGAAGACCTTGCGCTCGAACTGCCCCTCTATGTATGGGCAGGAAGAAGGTGCAGTCAGGAAGAACTGGGGCGACTGGGTCGGGTGCTGGGTCATGTTTTTTGGGGCGCTGATCCCAATTTCCTATACCTTGGCCGCGCCGCAGAAAAATTCAACAGAAGAATGAAGGCGCCGTTCGGGCGCGGAGCCTTGCATTCGCGTTCAGCGCTAACGGTCGTCGCGCGTCACCACCGTGCCGAGCAATATGTCATGCAAGGTGCGCTTACGGTCGGAGAAGAGAGTGACCAGCAGGACGAGCGGCGTCAGCGCGACATTGCCGGCCCAGAACAGAACCGTGTGTACGGTGGCGGTAAGGCCGTCGATCGGGCGGCCGTCGAGCCGATCGAGGCGGACGCCCATCATCCGCATGCCGACCGTCGCCTGGTTGCGACCACCCAAAGTGTTCCAGACATAGATCACGGCAACGAGCGGCGCCAGGATACCGAACAGCGACCACCCTATGCCGAAAGTCAGCAATCCGAGGAAAAAGACCAGGATCCCGAACGGGATCAGCAGCAGGCCAACGATAAGATAGTCGATGATGCAGGCGAAAACGCGCCGTGTGCGCACCCCATCGTAAGCTCGTGCATCATCGAGCCTGGTCGTCACGATCTCACCGTCGAGGGCGCGGGTAGTCATAGTGTTCCTCACCGAGCGTAAAAGGGCGGGGGGCCGGCGTGCTCTACCCAGATGGGGAACCTCCGTGGAAATTCAAGGGAATGCGAGGCGTCAGCCTTCTACATCCGTGCCTGGACGGTCGTATCCTTCGACAACCTCATCGTGCCATTCGCCCTTGCTGTCCTGATAGCGTATTCCGGCCGTGCTGCCGGAAACCCTCTGTTCTCCCGCGGCCCGCTGCGCGGCCCTCAGCGCCAGATCATGCGTGGCGAAGGTCTCGGAAAAGACGTCATTCACCTTGTAGGCCCAGCCGCCATCATGTTCCACGATATGGTACGTGACATGTGCCATCGCTCACCTCCGGTAGCAAGCTAATGGAGCGGGACCGAGGCTTCAAGGGCGGTCCGGTTCAACACGTACCAAGGTGAAAGCGGAGCCTGCAATCATCAGCCATCCCAGGATCATGGCGGTTCCGCCTATCGGCGCCGCCATGGGGAACAATCGCGTTCCCGCATAGGCGCGCAAAAGAAGGTCGCCGCAGAACAGCAACAGCCCGACCAGCACGACAAGGCTGCCGGTTCGCAGGACGGCATTCGCCTTGAGATGGCCGCTTGCCACCAAAACCGGCGCATGCATCAGCAGAAACGAGGCTGCAGTCCCGACATTGCCACCGCCGGCATGGGCAGCCGCGGCGGAGAGACCCACGCCGGCGGCGCCTGCAAGGCCGCCAGCCAGAATGAGGATACGATCGGCGATCAACTTCGATCCCCTGCGTCAAGCCTTCAGCATCTCCGCCACCTGCGGCGCGAAATAGGTGAGGATGCCGTCACAGCCCGCCCGTTTGAAGGCCAGCAGCGATTCCAGAATCGCCTTGTCGCCGTCGATCCAGCCCTTGGCGGCGGCAGCCCGGATCATCGCGTATTCGCCGGATACCTGATAGGCGAAAGTCGGCACGGCGAATTCATCCTTCAGTCGCCGGATGATGTCGAGATAGGGCAGTCCCGGCTTAACCATGAGCATGTCGGCGCCTTCGGCGAGATCCTGTTCCGCCTCGCGTATGGCCTCGTCGGCATTGGCGTGGTCGAGGTAGTAGGTCTTCTTGTCGCCCTTGAGCAGGCCGGCAGTGCCGATCGCATCGCGGTAGGGGCCATAGAAGGCTGACGCGAACTTCGTTGCATAGGACATGATAGCCACGTCCTGGAACCCATTGGCATCGAGAGCGTCGCGAATTGCGCCGATCCGGCCGTCCATCATGTCGGACGGAGCGATGATGTCGGCGCCGGCCGCAGCCTGCAGCACAGCGGCCGCGGCCACCTGCTCGACCGTCTCGTCATTGACGATGATGCCGTCGCGCAGGATTCCGTCATGCCCGTGGCTGGTGAACGGGTCGAGTGCCGCGTCGGTGATGATGCCGATTTCCGGCACGGCTTCCTTGATCGCTCGTGTGGCCTTGTTGATGATGTTGTCGGGGTCGAGGATATGCGATCCGTCCTCGTCGCGCAGCGAAAGCTCCACATTGGGGAAAGTCGCGATCGCTGGAATTCCGAGCCTGGCGGCACGCTCCGCCTCCTTGACGGCCTGGTCGACGCTGAGACGGAACACGCCCGGCATCGCCTCGATCGGCTGGCGCAGGTCCTTGCCTTCCATCACGAATATCGGCCAGATCAGGTCGTCCACCGTCAACCGGGTTTCCTGGACGAGACGCCGGGACCAATCGGCCTTGCGCATGCGGCGCAGCCGGCGGCCTCCGGTGATCTGATCGACGTCGCGGATTCCGGCGGGTTTGGCAGGCGTGAACTTGTTCATCGATCGTCTCCAGATGCCCGGCTTTTAGCACGCGACCGGGTGATGACCAATGCGTTTGCCTGTGCAGCCTCGTCGCAGGCTTGGCCGGCATTGACGATGATCGGCCCTGCGCTTAGCACTTGGGCCGTTTCAACGAGGATTCCCATGATGGATTTTGGTGGCGGGGAGGAAATCCGCTTCGAACGGATCGGCAAGGCGGGCGTCGTCACGCTGACCAGGCCCAAGGCGTTGAATGCCCTGACCCACGGTATGGTGAAGGCGCTGGCCTTGGCGCTCGACGCCTGGGAGACGGATCCCGCCGTGACGCTGGTCGTGGTCAAGGGGGAGGGCAGGGCCTTCTGCGCCGGCGGCGACATCCTCGCGGTCTACGAGGCAGGCAGAGCCGGCAGACCCTCACCGGATTTCTTCGCCGACGAGTACCGGCTGAACGCCCGTATTCGCCGTTTCGAAAAGCCATACGTCTCGTTGATCGACGGTATCGTGATGGGCGGCGGGGTCGGCATTTCCTGTCACGGCTCGCACAGGGTCATGACGGAAAATGCTCTGTTTGCCATGCCCGAGGTGGGAATCGGTTTCTTTCCCGATGTCGGTGGCAGCTACATCCTGCCGCGGCTGAAGGGCAGCTTCGGCATGTACCTTGCGCTGACCGGAAACCGCATTCGCTATGGGGACGCATTGTCTGTGTGCCTTGCCACACACGCGGTGCCGAGCGCGGCGCTGGGGGAACTGTTCAGCGAACTCTGCGAGGCCGGCGATGTGGATGGCGCGTTGCGCAAACACGGCGTGACGCCTGGCGGCGAAACCGACGAGGCGACGCTCCACTCCATCCAACGCCATTTCTCCCAGTCCGATCTGGAGGCGGTGTTGACCAGTCTACGGAACAGTCACAGTGGGGATGCGTTCTCCGCGGCGACCATGGAGACCCTGCTGAAGCGCTCGCCCACAAGCCTCAGCGTTGCTTTCCTGCAGATCACGACCGGCGCAATGCTGGACATGGACGAGTGCATGCGCATGGAATTTCGCATCCTCAACCGCATGCTGGCCGGGCACGATTTCTACGAAGGCATTCGCGCTACGCTGGTCGAGAAGGGGACAAAGCCGGAGTGGAAGCCGGCGACCCTGGACGCGGTTGATCGCGCCGCGATCGACGCCTATTTTGCTCCGCTACCCGACGGAGAGCTCGAGCTGTGACGGGCCTTGATGCCCCGCAAAGACTCCCGCAGCAGACCTTGGCCGAAATGGCCTTTGTCTGGTTCCAGCGTGTGATCGCCTGCTATTGCCTGTTGTTCGGCGTTCTCTACTGGATCCGGCTGATCGGTTTCTATGAGGGGCAGCTCTGGCGTTTCGACCTGATGCCTGTGCATTGGCAGGTCGCCGGCGTCACCCTTGCCGTGTTCTTTCCCTTCGCCGCCAGCGGCCTCTGGATGCTCGCCTCTTGGGGGCCGGTGATCTGGTTCATCTGCGCGGCGACTGAAACGATCATGTATGTCGGCTTCCCCGATCTCTTCGGCAGTCGGCCGATCATCCCGATCTCGCATCTTTGCGTTGCGCTCTTCTACATTGGATTCCGGGTCGTCATCTATCTGCAGAAGCGGCCCGACAGGGCGTAGTGCCGGGGTCCCGTATACTGACCGAGACCGTCAGGCGACCGCTCGAGCCCGACATAGGCCGTCTGCCCCCCGCGCGACTGCTTTGCAACTCGGAGGTCGCGGCGATCTTTACCGTTGCCTGATAGCAGACGTTCAGCGGGGCTTGATCACTAGATACGGCTTGCCGAATGCCGAGCTCGTCGATCCGCTTCCCTCTGCCGGTCGTCGCCGGCAAGCCGATGGGCCGGACGTGCGTCGGCCATTGCTACGCTGAAGCCCTGGCCGGCATCGAAGCAGGCGAACGGGGAGCCGACGGTGCTCTCATAGCCGGTCGTCCCCAGTCTTCGGTCCGCGATAGCTTTCAAAATTGCCGCAGACGCTGATCGATTGCCCGGAAATGTGCGGGGCAAGGTCGGATGCGAGGAAGACAGCAACATCGGCAACCTCCTTCATATCGATCATCGTGTGCATGGAAATGTTATGAAGGAAGAACGGCATCCACTCTTCCAGCGTCATGCCGCGCTTTTCTGCCTGCTCGCGCATGACCCGCTGCCCACGTGGCCCGTCGACCAGACCGGGGAGGATCGCGTTGACGCGCACACCGATCTCGCCGAGTTCTACCGCCAACACGTCAGTCAGGCCGCGGACCGCGTATTTCGACGTCGAGTACGGGGCCCTGAGCGGCATGCCGAGACGGCCTGCGACTGACGAAAGGTTTATCACGCAGCCGCCGCCCGCCTGCCTGAACAGCGGCACGGCCTTGCGTGCCATGTAGAACTGGCCGGTGACATTGACGGCAATGGTGGTGTCCCACTCCTCATCGGTGATATCCTCGACGCGCTTGGTCGGGCCCGAAATGCCGGCGTTGTTGACAAGGATGTCGAGCCGCGAGTGTCTCGACAGAAACGCATCGTACAGCGCGGCGACGTCAGTCGACTTCGAGACATCAGCCTTCACGACCATAGCGGACGGCAATTCCTCGGTCACGGCCGCCAAGGCATCATCGTCGATGTCGCAGAGACAGACCTGCGCGCCTTGCTCGACAAAGCGATGGGCGATGACCCGGCCGATACCGGATCCACCTGCGGTGATAATGGCTGTCTTGCCGGTCAGATTCATCGTTTCCTCCAGGATTTGTTCGGATTTGCGCCAACCGGAGCCCGCTTTCGCGGTCGCGGGAGGAGTTGGGTCGCGTTCAGCAAGCAATCAAGGCCATCCGCCGGCTCTGCGACCACAGGCCAACTCGCGAGAAATGGTCACGAAAAATGATCAAACGACCGGGCGGCGCCACCTTTTCGAGAATCTCGGCGGTGGCGCCGCAAAATGCTAGGCCGGGCAGAAGGCGACGGGGCGGATCGGCGATCCCGATCCTTCGTCAATATTCAGGGGCATCGCGAGGAACAGCGATCGCGGCGTCAACTCATCGAGATTGGTGAGCATCTCGATGATCAGGATGTCGTGTGGCAGCCAGCTCTTCATATGGCCCGGATTGCCCTGCGGCACCCCATCCACGATTGCGGTCTCGGCTGCGACCGTGTCGGTGGCTACCGCTCGGACGTTTCGCTCGCGAAAGAACTCGCAGGCGTCCTCCGACATGCCCGGGGCGTTGAGTACATACCACTGGGCCTTTGAATCCGTCCGCCAATGACGCTTCATCCAGCCATAATTGATGATCGCTATTTCACCTTCGCCTACCGCGTAGCCGGTTTTCCTCTCGTGGTCCCTCAACATATCGGCCGTGATGAGATTGCCCGGCTTCAGGCCACGGTCTGAGAAGTCATAGAGAACGGCGGAGGCGAAAAGGTGATCGGCCGGGAAGGTGTCGATCGTACGATCCATTCGATCGGGCAGCATGTGAGCGGGCGCGTCGACATGGGCACCAGTGTGCTCGGCCATCATTATCGCTTGGCAATAGTAGCCATCATGATCGTGGGTCACAGCCTTGTCGATGGTGAGATGCGGGTGGGTCGGCCAGCGTGGAATTCCACGTTCCAGTTTTGGTGCAAGATCCACCATCCGCATGCTGCCTAAAGTCTTCAGGACGACGTCGATCGTCCCGGCGCTGCTATCCGCCATAAAACCCTCCCCGGTTAGATTTTCCGCCCATGTGGCCGGGCAGGCGGCCTCCTGATCATCGCCCGCGGCTGGATGTAACCATGTGGTCGACCGCCGCGTCAATTGTGAAATGGCTGATCTGTGATCACAGATATTGACATAGCCATCGGGGCTGTCCAATGTCGCGGCTGGAGGACCAACGCCGCATCGTAGGGTGCGGCTGAGAGTGAAATGGCTGTGTCAGGAGGAGACTGCAGTGGCCGAAATCCGAATGCTCGTAGACAGCAAAAATCATCTCGGCGAAGGGCCGCTCTGGGACGTGGAGGACCAGCGCCTTTACTGGATCGACAGTTCCGCAGCGGAGATCTGGAGCTGCAAGGAGGATGGAAGCGACGTCAAGCTCAACTACGTGCCTCTGCATATCGGCTCCATGGCCATTCGTGAGAAGGGTGGCGCGGTCGTGGCCCTCGCCAACGGGTTCAACCTGTATGACTTCAAGACGCAGCGTTTGACCCATATCGGCGACCCGGAGGCCGACGAGCCAGAGAACAGGCTCAATGACGGCAAGGTTGACCGCCGCGGCCGCTTCGTGGCGGGCTATATGTCATACGATCACGACCGTTTCGACGCCAATCGTGGCCAGCGCCCGGTGCGGAATTCCGCGCTTTACAGCCTCAATCCCGATCTTTCGATCACCAGGCTCGACGGCGGCATCAAGTGCTCGAATGGCCCGTGCTGGAGCCCAGACAACAAGACCTTCTACTTTTGCGATTCGTATGACGATCTCATGTTCGCCTACGACTACGACATCGAGACCGGGGGCGTTTCCAACAAGCGGGCTTTCCTGTCGAACAGGGAATATCCCGGAACCTTCGACGGATCGACCGTGGATTCGGAGGGATACATCTGGAATGCCCATGTGTTCGGTGGACGCATCATCCGCTATTCTCCCGAGGGGAAGATCGACCGAGAGATCGAGTTCCCGGTCCGCAATCTCACGAGCGTCATGTTCGGCGGCAAAAACCTCGATGTGCTCTACGTCACCTCAATGGGCAGGCCGATAAAGGGCGTGCCGCAGCGCGAGGAGCACGCGGGTGGTCTTTTCGCGGTCTACGGTCTCGGCGTTAAGGGACTGCCCGAGCCGCGTTTCGGGGGCTGATAACTCAAGGTCGCGTGAGCCGGGCGTGTGTACAGCGCCCGGTCGCAGGACCATCAGCCTCGGGCTCACCGTGGCATTTCTAACGGCTTTTCCTCGTTCTCGTCAAAAATCGCGATTCGATGACGTGTGAACCATTTCGCGGTGGCCCAGATATCCACCTTGAGGTTCGATGCCGCCTTGCGGCCGTCGCGTCGCTCGATCGCCTTAACCACGCGCTCGTGGAACCGGGTGCCGGTGAGGAACGGATCAGAGTAGCCCATCCTGTAGGCGACGCCGAGGTAGGGTCCGGTGCGTAGCCAGAGATTGTTGATAATCTCCAGCAACTGCGGCATCGCCGCCGCCTCGTATATGGTGAAATGAAAGCGCTTGTTGGCGTCCAGCACCTCTTCGGTGAAGCCCGTCTTGATCGCGGCGATCATCGACGCGTTGATCTCGCGCAGGCTCTCGACAAGTGCCGGGGAGGAGTTCAATGCGGCCCGGCGCGTGGCCATTCCCTCGATCGCGAGGCGAATGCGAATAAGCTCCCAGAAGAGTTCGGGTGTGAAGGATGCGACGCGGATGCTGCGGCTTGGCGTCTGCACCAGAGCTTTTTCCGCCACTAGGCGTTGCAGTGCCTCGCGGACCGGCATGGCGCTCGTGCCGAGCGCGGCTGCCAGACCGCGTATGGTCAGCGTCTCCCCGGCGGAGAATTTGCCTTGGTACAGTGCTTCGCGCAGTCTCAGGTACACGCGCTCCTGCAGCGTGCTCACATCAACCGGCGCAAGTTTTTCAGCCATTCCATACCTTCCGTTGAACAGTTCTGTGGTCCGCGGAAGATACACTCCGCCAGCGGACTGGCCGACCGCAGGCGGACCGGGCCGGCTGCCCTAGATCGGAGCCGCAGCCATGCGGCAGCAACCGATCTCCTCGGCAACGGCTAATACCCACAAAGGCAGGGCGCAAGTGTAGGAAATTCACCTTCAACAGCATGCCGCGCTTTGTGATCACAAATCAACGATTATTTATTGACGGGTTGCGGCTTTTGTGGCTGGTAATGCACGGCTGCGAACGTGGCCAGGGGAGAAGGCACCGAGCGTGGTGCGGGAGGACGTTGAGCATCGAGGAATATGGATGGCCGGAGCGATCCGGGCAGGAGCGTCCTGTCGTGCGGACGGGAACGACATGCCGCCGTTCAGGAGCGTCCGTCGAGGTTCTGCGCTGCGCTGTGCAGGCAATTATCAGGGAGAGAGGTATGAAGTCCAAAATAGGGAAATGCGCCGCCGGTGCACTGGCCGCAGTCGCGGGCATGGCGCTGACGGTGCCTTCGGCTCAAGCCGCCGACAAGTTCAAGATCTTCCTCAGCATGAGCTACATCGGCAATGACTGGCAGGCCGAGGCTGCCAATATGTTGAAGGCCATGGCAGCTCACAAGGACTACGCCGACAAGGTGGACCTGCAGGTGCAAGTCGCCGGCCCAAGCGCTCAGAAGCAGATCCAGCAGATCAACTCGATGGTCCAGGCGGGCGCCAAGGCGATTATTGTTTACCCGATCTCGCCGACTGCCCTGAATGGTGCTGTAAAGAACGCATGCGCCAAGGGCGTCGTGGTCATCGCCTACGATTCGATCATCTCCGAGCCTTGCGCCTACAACGTCCACATCGACCAGAAACAATGGGGAATGAAGTCTGCCGAGTGGCTGGTGGACAAGCTTGGCGGCAAGGGCAAGGTGGTCATGATGAACGGCGTGCCAGGCACGACCGTCGACACCCTGCGCATCGAGGGTGCGAAGGAAGTGTTCTCCCGGCATCCCGACATCGAGGTCGTGGCCGAAGCGAACGGAATGTGGAGCCAGGCGGTCGCTCGTACGGAATTGTCGAAGATCCTGGCCACTCGGAACTGGGACCAGATCGATGGAATCTGGATGCAGGCCGGATGCTATACTGCCAACTCGATGCAGAGCGAGGCCGGGATCGCCGACGACAAGCTGAAGCCCTGCGCGGGAGAGGCATCCAATGGTGGTCGTATCCAGATGCTGCCGGTTGGCACCGAGGTCGAGGGCGCAAACGGCACGTATCGGCCGATGGGCGCGCCGCGCTGGTCTTCCGGCTCGCAGAACTTCACCGGAGCGTTGGCGCTCAAACTCGCGGTGGAGAAGCTGGAAGGTAAGGAAATTCCGGCCCTGACCGATGTGGCGCAGAACATCGTCACGAACGAAAACATCAAGCTGTGCACCGAAGGTAGCTGGCAGGAGATGAAGGACGGCTGCAATGTTTTCCAGCCGGCCATCATCCCGAATCCTGGCTGGTTCGCCTCGATCTACTCGGATCTGACGCCTGAAGTCGGCCTCAACGCAGCCCTCGTCGCCCAGCCGGAAGGGTGATCGCATGCTGACGGAAGCGGCCGACCGCAGAGGCCGCCGCTTCCGATATCCCGACAGGATCGCATCAAGATGTCCAACGAAGTTCCTGCCATCCGCATTGCACAGCTCCGTAAAGCCTACGGCCCGACCGTTGCCCTTGATGACGTGTCGGTCGTCATAGCGCCCGGAACCGTGCATGCATTGCTGGGTGAAAACGGCGCCGGCAAGTCGACGATCGTGAAGGTCCTTTCAGGGTTGGTCTCTCCCGATTCGGGCAGTTTCGAGATATTCGGCGGGCCGGCTTCGCTGGCTTCGCCCCGAGACGCGCACCGTCTCGGAGTCCAGACTGCGTTTCAGGAAATGACACTTGTCCGGAACCTGACCGTACTGGACAACATGCTCATTCCCGATGCGCCGGTCGGGTTGAGCGGAATGATGAGCCGGCGCCTGGCACGCGAGCGCGTAGCGTCGCATTTCGCCGGACTCGGCCTGCAGTCGGTCGATCTGGACGACGAAATCGGCGATCTCGACCTGGCCCTTCGCCAGAAGATTGAGATCGCGCGCGCCATCTATCGCAAGCCCCGCATTCTGCTCCTGGACGAACCGACATCCGCGCTCTCGGGGCCCGACGTCGACTGGCTCGGCAATGTCATCCGCGCGCAGAAGCGGCAGGGCACAACGATCGTGTTCATTTCGCACCGACTGCGCGAGGTGCGCGACTTTTGCGACGAACTTACCATCCTACGCGGTGGCAAGCATGTCGCCTCCGGCCGAGTCGCCCACTACGAGGACCAAGATGTCGTGCGCATGATCGCCGGACGTTCGCTGATCCATTCCTTTCCCCCGCGAACCGAGACGCGCCACAAAATCGGCCGGGAGGTACTCAGGGCCGAGAAGGTGGGTACGGAGGGAAAGCTCCGCGACGCCTCATTCGTGTTGCGCGAGGGCGAAATCCTCGGGGTGGCTGGACTTCAGGGCATGGGGCAGCTCGACCTCTTTCTGGCGGCTTTCGGCGCCACGCCAGTGGTGCGCGGCTATTTCGCCGTGGATGGTCAAAAGGTCGCGATCGGCGGCCCGAAGGATGCCGTTTCGGCAAGGATCGGGATCAGCCTCGTTCCGGAGGAGCGCAAGACCGAGGGGCTGTTCTTGCGCCTCAGCGGCAAGCACAACGCCACTATACCGATCATCGACCGGTTCACCCGCCTCGGACTGATCGACAGGCAGGCCGAGGATCGGGCCGTGTCGGACGCTTTCAGACGGGTCGAGGTCGATCGTCGCGCCCTCTGGTCGCGCGCCGATGCCTTCTCGGGCGGAAACCAGCAGAAGATCGCCATCGCCAAATGGCTCCTCACCGAGAGCCACATCCTGATGGTCTATGATCCGACGCGCGGCATCGATGTCGGAACCAAGAATGAACTTTATCAACTGCTGCGCGCCTACGCCGAGGCCGGCGGCGCAGTACTCTTCTATTCGACCGAGATTCCCGAACTCGTCCATCTCGCCGACCGTGTTCTTGTGTTCTATGCGGGCGCGATCGCATCTGAACTATCCGGTCAGGCCCTTACCGAAGAAAACATTCTCGGGGCCGCCCTGGCCTCCGGCAGCACGGCGACGGCGGCATGAGCGTAGCGACGTCCGACAAATTGGAGACGCGGGCCGCGAGCGCCGGTGGGATGCGGATCGGCCGCCATCGCGGGCTCATCACGGCCTTCGTTGCCTTCCTCGTGCTCTTCGCCATCGTCGCGAATCTCAGCGCGATGCCACTTGGCTACTACGACATTTCCCAGATGACGACGAGCGGGGCCACCCTGGCCATCGCCGCGATGGGGCAGACCCTTGTCATTCTGGCTGGCGGTTTCGACCTTTCGGCGGCCGCGATAATCTCCCTGGTCAATGTCACGTTGGCCTCATTCCCGGCTGGCGGGTCTGTATCGCCATGGACACTTGGCGCGGTCGGAGTGGGTATCGGACTGCTCGTGGGAGCCTTCAACGGATTCTTCGTCGCTTTCCTGCGCCTGCAATCGATCGTGGTGACGCTGTCGACAATGTTCATCCTGCAGGGCGTTACCCTCATCGTGATGGATAAGCCTGGAGGCATGATCGAGCCCAGCTTGTCCGAGATGCTGATCGGCGACCTCGTCCCCGACTGGGTCCCCATGTCAGTGGCTGTCATCTTCGTCCTACTGCTGTTCTGGTATTGGCTGAAACGCACCAAGCTCGGTCTTGCCATCTACGCCGTCGGTGGTGACATGGAGAGTGCGCGTTCGGCGGGCATCTCGACGCGGCTGGTCCAGTTCGCCGTTTATGTGATCGCAGGCGGTTTCTACGGCATGGCGGGCGTGTTCATCAGCGCCCAGACGGGCGCCGGCGACCCGCTCGTAGGCAATCCGATGCTGCTGCAGATGTTCGCGGCGGTGGTCGTGGGCGGAACCCTACTCGGCGGCGGGCGTGGCGGGCTCACGGGCTCCGTGCTCGGCGCCTATGTTCTGATGATCATTGTCAACATCCTGCTCGTGCTTAACGTGTCGGCTTACTACTCGACCATTGCCGAGAGCACGATCCTCCTTCTGGCTGTTCTGAGCGCGTCTGCACACCGCAGATCGGTGCTGGCCCGGAATATCCGGCAGGCGCTGGGGCGGTTCGCCGCCTGGCGGGAGGGCATATTGCCCGCGCAATTGTCGCTCTCGCCACGCAAATTGTCGCTGGCGGATATCCGCAGCGACAAATCGCCGGCCCGGCCGGAGAGCGCAATGGCGCCTTTCGCGACGCGCCATGCGGAGGTCATCCGTTATGCCTTGCCAGCCTATGTCTGTTTCATCGGGGTGCTGCTCGTGACGCAGTATGTGCTCGGCAACACGCTGCTGAACTTCAACTACTACAATTCGCTGATCGTCCTGTCGTCGTTCCTCGCGGTCCTGGCGCTAGGCCAGGGGACCGTGATCCTCACTGGCGGACTCGACCTATCCATCCCGTGGACGATCGGCCTGTGCGGGATATTGCTGGCCGGCCTTGTGAGCGGTTCTGACGCGGCCCTCCTCTATGCGGTACCGGCCGTGCTCGGCGTCGGACTGCTGATCGGGTTCCTCAACGGCTTCGGCATCGTCGCGCTCGGCCTGTCTCCGATCGTCATGACGCTTGCGGTCAACGGACTGCTGCAGGGAGTGGCAATGCTCTATTCGGGTGGCACACCTGACGGGTTCTCCTCGCCCATGCTCCGTGCGTTCATGACCACGCGCGTGTTCGGAATTACGCCCGTGGTGCCTTTCGTGCTGCTTTTCGCCTTGGCAGCGATGACGTTGCTGGGGCGAACCGGTTTCGGCCGGCGTGTCTATGCGATTGGAAACAGCGAGCGGGCAGCTGAGCTTTCTGCAATTCCCGTCAAGCGGACGGTGATTGCCGTCTACATGCTTTCCGGCCTGTGCTCGGCAATGGTGGGCATTCTGCTCACCGGCTTTTCCGGCCAGGCCAGCCTCGGCATGGGCGACGAATATTTGCTGCCCTCGATCGCGGTGGTGGTCGTCGGAGGTGCGCTGATCACTGGGGGCCGCGGTTCCTACATCGGGATGCTCGGCGGCGTCATCCTGCTGACTGCCCTTCAGATGCTGCTCGCCGGCACGACCATTCCGACCTCCACGCGGTCGATCCTTTACGGGATGGTCATCTTGGGCGCGATCATCGCCCTTAGGGATCGACGCAGCTGAGCCGACCGAACTGATTGAGAAACCAGTGCCAAAGGAATCGATATGTCCCGTGTAGCGATCATCGGAAGCGGCTTCATTGGCCGCGCTTGGGCCATCACCTTCGCTCGCGCGGGACACGACGTGGTTCTATGGGACGCGGCGCCGGATGCTCCGGCAATCGCCCGAGACTACATAGCGGGGCTTTTGCCGGATCTCGAGGCAAACGGGCTGCTGAATGACGGTCCGGATAAGGTGCTGGGCCGTATCTCCACCAGCTCCAACGTTGACGAGGCGCTCGAAGGCGTCGTGCACGTGCAGGAGAATGCGCCCGAGAAGCTGGACTTGAAGAGGACGGTGTTCTCGATGCTTGACGAGAAGGCTCCCCGCGATGCGGTGCTTGCCAGTTCGACCTCGGCGCTGCTTCCGTCCGCCTTCACGGCGCATCTTGCCGGTCGCGAGCGCTGTCTGGTCGCTCACCCTATCAATCCGCCATATCTCGTTCCGGCAGCCGAGCTCGTGCCCGCGCCCTGGACCTCTTCAGAGGTCATGGAACGCGCCGTGGCCTTTTTTCGGGCCTCGGGCCAGGCGCCGCTCGTTATGAAGCGCGAGATCGACGGCTTCATCATGAACCGCCTTCAGGGTGCATTGCTGGAGGAGGCTTTTCGCCTCGTCGACGAAGGCTATGCCTCGGTCGACGACATCGACATCGGCATCCGCGACGGCTTGGCCTTGCGCTGGTCCTTCATCGGGCCGTTCGAGACCATCGACCTGAACGCGCCTGGCGGCGTGCGCGACTACGTCGAGCGCTACGAGAGCCTCTACGAGAATCTCTGGCCCAGCACGCAGCACCGCGCCCACTGGGGCGGCGCTGTCCTAGATAGGATCGAAAGGGATCGACGGTCGAAGCTGCCTGCCGAAAAACTCGTCGAACGGCAGGAATGGCGTGACCGCCGCTTGATGGCGCTCGTCGCCCACAAGCGTGAAGCGGCCAAGAAAATCGGCTCCTGATTCACCCCCCCCCAGCATTCGAGGTCCAAGCTCATGTCCAAAGCTGCATCAGGCAAAGTCATAATCACCTGCGCCGTAACAGGCGCCATCCACACACCGTCAATGTCGAAATACCTCCCGATCACGCCGCAGCAGATCATCGACGACGCCTTGGGGGCGGCCGAGGCGGGTGCCGCGATCCTCCACCTGCATGCCCGCGATCCCGAGAACGGCAAGCCGGATCAGACCCCGGACGCCTTCATGAAGTTCCTACCCCAAATCAAACAGGCGACGAACGCTGCCATCAACATCACCACGGGCGGCAGTCCCTACATGAAGGTGGAGGAGCGCGTCCTCCCCGCCCAGTTGCTCAAGCCGGAAGTCGCCTCGCTCAATATGGGATCGATCAACTTCGGCCTCTTCCACCTGCTCGACAAGTACAAGGACTTCAAGTTCGATTGGGAGAAGTCGCATCTTGAAGCAACCAAGGATCTCGTCTTCCGGAACTCGTTCAAGGACATCGAGTTCATCCTAAAGACATGTTACGAAAACAACACGCGCTTCGAATTCGAGTGCTACGACATCGCTCACCTCTATAATCTCAAGCATTTCGCCGATCGCGGGCTCGTCAAACCGCCGTTCTTCGTTCAATCGGTGTTCGGCATCCTAGGCGGCATCGGCACGCATCCGGAAGACGTGCAGCATATGAAGCGGACTGCCGATCGGCTGTTCGGCTCGGACTACCGCTGGTCCGTTCTGGGTGCTGGCGCCAGCCAGCTCAGGATCGCGGCTCAGGCGGCCGCCCTCGGTGGGAATGTGCGCGTCGGTCTGGAGGACTCGCTGTGGGCCGGCAGGGGTAAGCTCGCCAAATGCAGTGCCGACCAGGTGCATATGGTGCGCAGAATCATCGAAGGCCTGGGACTGGAGGTGGCTACGCCGGACGATGCGAGAGAAATCCTGTCGCTGAAGGGCGGCGCCAACGTCAACTTCTGAGAACCGTAAGAGGCGCCAGGTCACTTGCCCGCAGTGACCAACCGGGTTGGACGCCAGCTGTTCGATCTCGCCGACCGTTCAATTCCGGGGGGTATCTTTGGCGGAGCGCCGCTGCCAAAAAACCCTTCAGACGGTTGCTGCGGGGATGCTGGTCCGGGTCGCCATAGGGGAACGCGGTCGAGAAACAGGCGTGCACAATCGAACAGGAGGACAACATGCTCAAGCAAATTAGACGGATCGTCACGGCAAACGACCCGAACGGCAAGTCTGAAGTTCTTTTCGACGGGATCGCCGACCATACGATCACGGTGCTCACTGAGCTGTGGCAGACACCCGCCGGCAAGCACGACCACAATTCTCCCGAGGATCTTGCCAGACGGTCCGACTGCATCGAGCCGCCGCCGGGCGGTACCATCTTTCGCTTCTTTCAGATTGCTCCGGAATCACAATCCGCCCACTTGTCCCGCGATGAGCGTCAGAAGGCCGCCCACCAGTGGTTCGCCGCCATGCGTTCGCAGCACCTTCAGCCTGACACTTCCCGGCATGAAACCATGCACCGCTCATCGACCACGGACTACATCGTGCTGCTGTCAGGTCAAATCACGCTCGTGCTCGACAAGGAAGAGCGAGACCTCAAGCCGTTCGACGTGGTCATTCAGCGCGGCACCAATCATGCCTGGGTCAATCGCGGCACCGAGGATGCACTTCTGATGTCCGTGCTGGTCGACGCCCAGCACGAAACCTAAACGGTGTTCGGCGATGCAGTCGCAACTTTGATCCTCGATCGGCCGCTTCAATCGCTGCTGCGCCATATCCATCCTCTGGACGTCAAAAGCCGTCAGTCAGCTGTCGGCTCCAATCTGCGGCCATTCCGGAATACGCCTCCGGCCGGCCGCTTCCGTGCCCAGCCAGCTGATCCTCCAGAATTGCATGAATTTGGGCTCGGCGTGGTCTCCGCCACGGCAGGGTTAATTTTCTCGTTCACGGTGACCGTTCGTTAAGCCTCCGAGTGAGGTCGGCCGGGGTAAGGCCCTGTTAAGCCTGACGTTTAAGTCGAATTTTATGGGTATTCGATAGGGTCGATCCCAAGGTGAGAAGCAAAAAGAAAATCACCAAGGCGACAAACGAGAGGCTAAAACCATGATCAATACGCGCCAGGCGGCGAAGCCCGCCGTTGCAGCCGATGAACGCCGCGACGCGATCCGTTCCCTTTACTTGGAATCCTTGCAGCTTGTTGAAAAACTTCACCGCCGTTTGCTCGACGTGATCAAGGATGAATTCGACAGGAACGGTCGCAGCGACATCAACGCGATCCAGGCGCTGCTCCTGTTCAATATCGGCAATGCCGAACTCACCGCCGGTGAGCTGCGCTCGCGCGGCTACTATCTCGGCTCGAACGTCTCCTACAATCTGAAGAAGCTTGTCGATCTCGGCTTCATCAATCATCAGCGCTCGCGTATCGACCGGCGCTCGGTCCGCGTCAGCCTGACCGCGAAGGGGCAGGAAGTCGCGGAGGTGGTGGCGCGTCTCTACGAACGCCACATCGGATCGATCGAGCAGGTCGGCGGGATCAATACCGAAGAGTTCCAGCAGATGAACCGGGCGCTCCAGCGTCTCGACCGCTTCTGGAACGATACGATCGCCTATCGGATGTAACCGATAGAGGTGCTTGGTGGCATGAACCGGCGTCGAGAGGCGCCGGTTTCATTTCAGCCTCTCACAACCTCGTGTGTTGTGCCGGCCATTCTGCCGCCATATTCGGATGGCCAAGGAAAGTCTCATGCTGCCGCTCGCGTTTCGCAGTGGCTGTTTTTGCCGAGGGGAGGGGATTCTCTCGCGCCGCTTTGATCATGTCCTCGCCTGCTATGGTTGGCGAAATATTAAGGTTGGCGCGGATATTTTCCCGATGCGGGGCCTGAGAACGAAACGATGTCTGGAATGTCCATGAAAGCAAACCGCCGATTGTTCCTTACCGGCGCCGGTGCGATGGCCGCCGCCGCCTTTGCAGGTGCAGCGAATGCTCAGGACGTGGTCGGCGACATTCTGAGTTCGCCTCGTCGTGGCAACTGGGACGACCAGTTCGATGCCAGCGTCAGCCAGTCCGGTACCAAAGTCGCCTCCCACCTGCCGATTTTCAGTCTCGGAACGGTTTCCTATGTCGAGCAGGCCATCGGCCAATATTCGGGCATCGTCGCCCAGGGCGGCTGGCCCTTCGTTCCCGACACGAAGAAGCTTCAGCTCGGCGTGTCGGACCCGGACGTCGAGGTGTTGCGCAAGCGTTTGATGATTGGTGGCGATCTTTCGACGCGCGCAGGTATCAGCCCGTCCTATGACAGCTATGTCGATGCGGCCGTGAAGCGCTTCCAGGCGCGCCATGGGCTTCCCTCGGACGGTGTCATGGGCAAATATACTTACGCGGCGATGAACGTTGCTGCGCCCATTCGCCTCGGCCAGCTTCAGACCAATCTCGAGCGCCTGCGCGAGATGACCGCGGGCGAGCTTCCCCATCGTTTCGTGATGGTCAATGTTCCGGCCGCACAGATCGAAGCGGTGGAGAATGGTCGTGTCGTGCTTCGCCATACAGCGATCGTGGGCAAGATCGATCGTCAGACTCCGATCCTCAATTCCAAGATCAACGAAGTCATCATCAACCCGTACTGGAATGCGCCGGAATCGATCGTTCGCAAGGACATCATCCCGCTGATGCGCAAGGATCCGCAGTACCTCGCCAAGAACTCCATCCGCATCCTGGGGCCGGACGGCAACGAGATCGATCCGGCGACGATCGACTGGTCCACGGAGGACGCGGCAAAGTTCCGCTTCCGCCAGGATCCGGGCGCCATCAACGCGATGGCCTCGGTCAAGATCAATTTCCCGAACCCGCATGCCACCTACATGCATGACACGCCGCAGCAGAGCCTCTTCTCCAAGCTGATGCGTTTCGATTCGTCGGGCTGCGTGCGCGTGCAGAACGTGCGAGACCTCGTCACCTGGTTGCTGCGCGATACTCCGGGCTGGAACCGCCAGCGCTTCGAGCAGACCATCAAGAGTGGTGAAAGTGTCCCGGTGGCGATCGCTGAGCCGGTGCCTGTCTATTTCACCTACATCTCGGCCTGGTCAACGGGCGATGGTGTCGTCCATTTCCGCGACGACATCTACGGCCGCGATGGGGTCGACGAGCTGCAGATATCGGCACTCTGAGCGCAGTCCGGGCCAGAGCCCTCAAAAGCCGAAAAGAAAAGGGCCGCCGATCGGGGCGGCCCTTTCGATTTCCGCAAGCTGCCGCCAGGCCCGGGCCGCCAAGGCCTGTCCAATGCACTTCACTCCGCGCGGGCAGGCGGCTGCGGCGCCAATCCGCCGCATCTCTGGCGTCGATCGGCTAAGTGGGGTCGGACGCAAACCGGCCAGCAAAATTCGCGCCGCGAACGTGGCGGGGGCGGACGAAGTGTGTTAATGCGCGGCGCAATTCTCCCGAGCCAAAGGATCCTCGCCATGGCAACAGAAACGGTCGCCTCGAACCAGTTCGAATCCTTTTTCACAAGAACACTGGCCGAGGCAGATCCTGAAATCTTCGGCGCCATCCGCGACGAACTCGGTCGGCAACGCCATGAGATCGAGCTGATTGCATCGGAGAACATCGTTTCCCGCGCCGTGCTCGAGGCGCAAGGCTCGATCATGACAAACAAATATGCCGAGGGATATCCGGGCAAGCGCTATTACGGCGGCTGCCAGTTCGTCGATGTCGCGGAGGAACTCGCCATAGAGCGGGCCAAGAAGCTGTTCGGCTGCGCCTATGCGAATGTCCAGCCGAATTCCGGCAGCCAGATGAACCAGGCCGTTTTTCTCGGCCTCCTGCAGCCGGGCGATACCTTCATGGGCCTCGATCTGAATTCGGGCGGCCATCTCACCCATGGTTCGCCCGTCAACATGTCGGGCAAATGGTTCAAGGTGGTTTCCTACGGCGTGCGTCGGGATGACCATCTGCTCGACATGGACGAGATCGAGCGCCTTGCTCACACGCACAATCCCAAATTGATCATCGCGGGCGGAACCGCCTATTCGCGGATTTGGGATTTCAAGAGGTTCCGCGAGATCGCCGATGCAGTCGGCGCCTATCTGATGGTGGACATGGCGCATATTGCCGGCCTCGTCGCCGGCGGCGAGCACCCTTCGCCGTTCCCGCACGCCCATGTCGTGACGACCACGACGCACAAGTCGCTGCGCGGACCGCGCGGCGGGATGATCCTGACCAATGACGAGGACATCGCCAAGAAGATGAATTCGGCGGTGTTCCCGGGCCTCCAGGGCGGTCCGCTGATGCATGTGATCGCGGCCAAGGCCGTTGCACTCGGCGAGGCGCTTCAGCCCCAATTCAAGCAATATGCCAGGGACGTCGTCGCCAACGCCAAGGCACTCGCATCAAGCTTGCAGGAGACGGGTCTCGACATCGTTTCGGGGGGGACCGACAATCATCTCATGCTGGTCGATCTGCGACCCAAGAACGCAACGGGCAAACGCGCCGAGGCAGCGCTCGGCCGGGCCAACATCACCTGCAACAAGAACGGCATCCCCTTCGATCCCGAGAAGCCCTTCGTCACTTCCGGTGTCCGCCTGGGGACGCCGGCCGGCACCACGCGCGGCTTCGGCCAGGCAGAATTCCGGGAGATCGGCCGGCTGATCGCGGAGGTGCTCGACGGTCTCAAGGCCGCCAATTCCGACGAAGGCAACGCCACGGTCGAAGCGGCTGTTAAGGCCAAGGTCCTGGCGCTTACCGAGCGTTTCCCGCTCTATCCCTATATGTGACGGCATAAGCCTAACGTGAACGACAAGTGCAAGGCGATGCATCGCCTTGCACTTTGCCCGAAAGGCTCTAAGCCTGTCTCGCCAAGAAGAATCGCGAGACGATATGCGCTGCCCCTATTGCCAGTCGGAAGACACCCAGGTGAAGGACTCCCGTCCGGCGGAAGATGGCTCGGCGATCCGCCGCCGCCGTGTCTGCCCGACCTGCGGCGGTCGCTTCACCACCTTCGAGCGGGTGCAGTTGCGCGATCTTGTCGTGATCAAGAAATCTGGTCGCAAGGTCCCCTTCGACCGCGACAAGCTTCTTCGCTCGGTCGAGATCGCGGTGCGCAAGCGCAACGTCGATCCCGAGCGGATCGATCGCGCGGTGACGGGGATTGTTCGCCAACTCGAGAGTTCGGGGGAGACCGAGATTCCCTCGGGCGAGATCGGCCGCCTCGTCATGGAGGCTCTGAAGTCGCTGGACGATGTCGCCTATGTGCGGTTCGCCTCTGTCTATCGCAACTTCCGTGAAGCCAAGGACTTCCATGACGTGTTGGGCGAACTGAAGACGGAAGACGACGCTGGCTGAACGTCGGTGCGCTGATCCAGTTGCGGCAAGGCGGCCCGGCCGTTACAGCTTCGCGCCATGACCCAATGCATTCGTGACGTGCAATTCTCCGGCTGCCTATGACCACCACCGCCATCGATCGCCGTTTCATGGCGGCGGCAATCCGCCTGTCCCGACAGCACAAGGGACGCACCTCCACAAATCCATCCGTCGCGACGCTCATCGTGCGCGACGACGGAAGCGGTCCGGTGATCGTCGGACGCGGGGTAACTGCCATCGGCGGGCGTCCGCACGCCGAGCCTCAGGCCTTGGCCGAGGCCGGCGAACTCGCACGCGGCGCGACGGCCTATGTGACGCTGGAGCCGTGCGCGCATCACGGGCGCACGCCGCCTTGCGCCAACGCGTTGGTGAGCGCCGGAATTGCCAGGGTTGTCGGGGCTGCCAGCGATCCCGATCCCCGCGTTTGCGGAAAGGGTTACGCCATTCTCCGCGAGGCAGGCATTGCCGTGGATGAGGGCGTTTTGGCGGACGAGGCGGCCGATCTGCTCGCCGGCTACTTGATTCGATCGCTCAAAAAGCGGTCCGAAGTGATTCTGAAACTTGCCCTTTCCGCCGATGGTATGATCGGAAGGCTCGGCGCAGGCCAGGTGGCGATCACCGGAGCGACCGCGCGTGCCCAGGCACATTTGATGCGCATGGAAGCGGATGCTATCGTGGTTGGCATCGGCACGGCGCTTGCCGACGATCCGCTGTTGACGGTCCGCCTCCCCGGGCTCGAAGGACGATCGCCGGTGCGTATCGTGCTCGATCGACAAGCAAAATTGCCGGTGGCCTCGAAGTTGGCGCTCTCCGCTCGCGACGTGCCGCTGCTGGTGGCGGTCGGTCCTGAGGGGGACGAGGAGAGGAAGACAGCGTTGGCCGCCGCCGGCGCGGACTTCCTCGCCACCGAGACCTATAATGGGCGGATCGCGCTTCCCGAGTTGCTGGACGATCTGGCGGCGCGGGGTGTATCGAGCATCATGGTCGAAGGCGGGGCCGATACAGCACGTGCCTTCCTCGAAGACGATCTGGTCGATCGGATCGTCTTGTTTCGCGGGGCTGCCGCGATTGGCGCCGGTGGCGTTGCGTCGCCCATAGATCACGACCACATACCGGGCGGTTTCAGGCTGAACCGTGAGGCGCGGTTCGGCGAAGATCACTATGCGGAATGGCTGAGGGCAATCTGATGTTTACTGGAATCGTCACCGATGTCGGGACCCTCGCAGAAGTTTCCTCTCTGCCCCAAGGGCGGCGACTTCGGATACAGACCGCCTACGACCCTGCAAGTATCGCCATCGGCGCGTCGATCGCTTGCGGCGGCGTCTGTCTGACGGTGACCGCGCTGCCGGAACAGGGCGCCAATCATCGATGGTTCGAAGTCGAGGCTTGGGAAGAGGCGTTGCGGCTCACGACCGTCGCGGAATGGCGAGAAGGCGCGCGCATCAATCTTGAACGGGCGCTGAAGATAGGCGACGAGCTCGGGGGCCATATCGTTTCCGGCCATGTCGACGGCACAGCGGAGATCGTGGCCCGCGAGGAGGAGGGCGACGCGGTCCGCTTTGTGCTCGAAGCGCCGCGCGATCTCGCGAAGTTCATCGCCCCAAAGGGGTCAGTCGCCCTCGACGGTACCTCGCTCACGGTCAACAAGGTCGAGGGCACGCGTTTCGACGTGTTGCTGATCCACCATTCGCTCGCCGTGACGACTTGGGGCGAGCGCAAGATCGGTGACCGCGTCAATATCGAGATCGACACGATGGCGCGTTATGCGGCTCGCCTTGCTCAGGCTGCTGCGGACGGGCTGTAGCGGCAGGAACACGATCGCCCGATCGATCTGCGTTCCCACGCCGCAGCTCGCTTTGTCTTCTTATGCGAACGAACGGCTTGCGGTCACACGTGGTTCGGCCTAAGTCACCGGCAATCCCCGGAGACATTCATGCCCAATCCTGAAAAGCCCCATCTGCTTATTGTCGAGGCGCGCTTCTACGACGACCTCGCAGACGCTCTGCTCGAAGGCGCTAAGGCCGCGCTCGACGAGGCGGGCGCGACCTATGACATCGCCACCGTACCTGGCGCCCTCGAGATTCCTGCGGTGATCTCCTTCGCATTGGAGGGGGAAGCGGACTATGATGGCTATGTCGCGCTCGGCACCGTCATCAGGGGCGAGACCTATCATTTCGACATCGTGGCCAACGAGTCGAGCCGCGCCCTCATGGATCTCGCCGTCAATGAGGCGATCGCTATCGGCAACGGCATCCTGACGACCGAAAACGACGACCAGGCCTGGGCGCGGGCCCGCCGCAGCGAAGGCGACAAGGGCGGCTTCGCCGCTCGCGCCGCCTTGACGATGATCGCCCTGCGCGATCGCTTCGGAGCTTGATATGGCTGAGCCGGGCGACAAGTCCGCACCGACGATCCGCCACGCCAACAAGCGCGGTGCCGCGCGGCTTGCCGCCGTCCAGGCGCTGTACCAGATGGATGTGGCTGGCAGCGGGCTTCTAGAGATCACCGCCGAGTACGAGACGTTCCGGCTTGGCAAGGAGGTCGACGGGGCGCTCTATCGGGAAGCTGATGCGCAGTGGTTCCGCGCGATCCTCGCGGGCGTGGTCGAGAAACAAAAGACGGTCGACCCCTTGATCCGTCAGGCATTGACGGACGACTGGCCGTTGTCGCGGCTCGACTCGACTTTGCGCGCCATCTTGCGCGCCGGGGTCTACGAATTGATGGAGCGCGACGATGTCCCCGTCGCCGTCATCGTCTCGGAATATGTCGATATCGCCAAAGCGTTTTACTCCGAGGACGAACCGAAACTCGTCAACGCGGTCCTCGATCGGGTCTCGCGCAAGGTGCGCGGAGAGGGACGGGGAAAAGACGCGTCGTGAACGCGGTCGAGCGCCAGGCGAGGCGGACGGCGCTCATCCTGGCATCGTCGCAAGCGATCGTCGGGTCCGCGTCGTCCATCTCCATGTCCATCGGTGGGCTGGCGGGTTATTTCCTGCTAGCGACAGACAAGTCTCTGGCAACGGCTCCGGTGACCGGCTTCAATATCGGTGTGGCGCTCGGTGCGTTGCCTGCCGCCGCCTTGATCCGCCGCGCCGGTGCTCGTGGCGGCTTCATGCTCGGAACCCTGGTTACCGCCATAGGCGGCGCATTGGCCACCTTTGCCCTGTTCCAGGGCACGTTCTGGCTGTTTGCGGCCGGGCTCTTTGTGGTGGGATGCGGAGGCGCCTTCGTGCAGCAATTGCGCTTCGCCGCCGCCGACAGCGCTCCGACGGGTTTCAAAGCCAAGGCGATCTCCTTTGTGATGGCGGGCGGCATCGTGACCGCCATTCTCGGGCCACAGATCGTCATTTTCACACATGATCTTTTTGCCCCGGTGCCGTTCGCCGGGTCTTTCGCCGCGATAATTGTGCTCGCGGTGATCGGCGCGGCGGTTCTGTCCCTGCTGCGCCAGGGCCCCGGCACGGCGCACTCCCTTACGGTGGATGCCGTTCCGCCGCGACCTCTGGCCGCCATCGTTGCCCAACCACATTTCTTGGTGGGCCTGCTTTGCGGCGTCGGCTCCTTTGCCCTGATGTCGTTCGTGATGACGGGAGCGCCGCTTGCCATGGTGGGGTGCGGATTCTCGGCGGACGAAGCAACTCTTGGCATCTCTTGGCATGTGATGGCCATGTTCGGGCCAAGCTTTTTCACCGGGCGCCTCGTCCATCGCTTCGGAGCGGAACGCATCATTGCCTTGGGATTGCTCCTGTTGCTCGGATGCGCCGGCGTCGCCCTTACAGGGATCGCGCTCTGGCAGTTCTGGACCGCGCTCATCCTTCTGGGGCTAGGCTGGAACTTCGGCTTTATCGGTGCGACGGCGATGGTCGCCGACGCGTATCGCCCCGCGGAAAAAGGCAAGGCGCAGGGGTTTCACGATTTCGTTCTCTTCGGCTCGGTCGCCTTCGCGTCGCTGATGGCCGGGATGGTCTACAATATTTGGGGCTGGAACATGCTCAATTGGATCGTTTTCCCGGTCGCTCTCATATGCCTCGGCGCTCTCGGCGTGCTTATGACCCGCCGTGGGCCGGCTTATGCTTCCTGATTGTCAGGATGAAGCAGGAGTCTGCGGATCGCGTCTTGTAGCCTGCCGGTCTCTGCTCCATTTTCGTTCTCGGACGGCTCGTTGCCGGCCGCGCGATGGCAAAAGATTTCGCCGCCGCCGCGTCTTATGAAACCGGATGCCCCGACGTCGCGTTTGGCACGTGCTGGTATGCGCCGCTGGAATCCAGTTCTCGAAGGGGGAAGCTCATGAATGCGATAGGACGTCTTCTCGGGGCAGGCGTCGTGCTGGCCCTTGCCACGGCCACGGCCGAAGCTCAGGTCGTCGTTTCATCGAAGATCGATACGGAAGGGAGTGTGCTGGGCCATATCATCCAGTCGGTCCTCAACGCCAACGACATCCCCACCACCGATCGCATCCAACTCGGCGCCACCCCGGTGGTACGCAAGGCGATCATCGCCGGCGAGATCGACATTTACCCGGAATATACGGGTAATGCCGGATTCTTTTTCGAGAAGGCGGACGACCCGGTGTGGAAGGATGCCGCCAAGGGCTTCGAGACCGCCAAGAAGCTCGACTACGACGCCAACAAGATCGTCTGGCTGTCGCCCGCGCCCGCCAACAACACCTGGGCCATCGCGGTGCGCAAGGATGTGGCGGAGCAGAACAAGCTCGCTACCCTTACGGATTTCGGCAAGTACGTTTCGGGTGGCGGCACGGTCGTGCTTGCGGCCTCGTCCGAATTCGTCAACTCGGCCGCAGCGCTTCCGGCCTTCCAGACAACCTACGGCTTCACGCTCAAGCCTGAGCAACTGATCACGCTTTCGGGCGGAGACACCGCGGCGACAATCGCGGCGGCGGCCAACCAGACGAACGGCGCCAACGCCGCGATGGTTTACGGCACCGACGGCGGCATTGCCCCGTCCGGCCTCGTAGTCCTGGAGGACGACAAGGCGGTGCAACCGGTCTATCAGCCGGCTCCGATCATCAGGGAAGCAGTGCTGAAGGAACATCCGCAGATCGAGCAGCTTCTGAAGCCGGTCTTCGATAAGCTGGACCTTGTGACGCTTCAAGAGCTCAATGGCCGCGTCCAAGTCGGCGGCGAGCCCGCCAAATCCGTCGCCGAAGATTTTTTGAGAAAGAACGGCTTCTTGAAGTAAGCTCTTCCGGCTGGCCGGACATCAAGCCCTCGAGGGGAGTTTGACGACACGCGTGGACAAGCTCGGCGTCGCGATCGCCGCGATCGCCGTAGCGGGCGCACTCTATGCGCCCTTCGCCGTCTTTCGTGCCAATCGCATTGTCCCAGGCGAGCCGCGCTCCATATTGGAGGCCCTGCCGCTCACATGGGGGTGGTCGCTGTCGGCGGTTGTGCTTGCCGCGGCGCTGATTGCGGTTCTGCGAACGCCCGTGCGGCTGAGATTGGGGGCGGGCATCCTTGTGCTGATCGCTCTGGCGCTGGCGCAGGGCGCGGCCGGCCGACACCTTACCCCGGAGGGCAACATCTTCGCGCGCGTCTCGCCGGGATCCGGATTTTGGCTGCTCGTCTTCGCGCTCACCCTGCTTCTGGCCGATGCATTGACTAGGCTCAGGCTTTCGCCCGTCGCACGCGTCGGCGCGCTTGCCTTGGCCGCTGGTGCCATGGCGCTGCTTCTCGTGTCGGGAAGCTGGGATTCGCTCTCGATCCTGAAAGAATATGCCAGTCGCGCCGACAGCTTCTGGTCGGAAGCGGGCCGGCATGTGGCATTGGCGCTGGGATCGCTGGCGGCCGCCGCCGTGGTCGGCATACCGCTAGGCATCCTATGTCATCGCATCCGGGCAGTCCGCGAGCCGATCCTGAATGTGCTCAACATCGTCCAGACCATCCCATCGATCGCGCTCTTCGGTATACTCATCGCTCCGCTCGGCTGGATCGCCGCCAATGTTCCGGGCGCCGCCGCAATCGGAGTTCGCGGCATCGGCGTCGCTCCCGCTTTCGTCGCTCTGTTCCTCTATTCATTGCTGCCTATGGTGGCCAACACGGTCGTAGGGTTGCAAGGGGTGCCCCGGGTCGCCAATGATGCGGCGCGCGGCATGGGCATGACGGATCGGCAGCGCCTATTCGGCGTCGAGTTCCCGCTCGCCTTCCCGATCATTCTCACCGGCATCCGTATCGTGCTCGTGCAAAATATCGGCTTGGCCACGGTCGCCGCGCTGATAGGAGGGGGTGGCTTCGGTGTCTTTGTCTTCCAGGGCATAGGCCAGACGGCGATGGACCTCGTGCTGCTCGGCGCGGTTCCTACAGTGGCGCTGGCCTTCGCCGCGGCGATCATCCTCGACGCCCTCGTGGAAATGGCCTCCGAGCCGGGAAGGGCGGGAGCAGCGCCATGATTGAGATCGAGAGCGTCTCGAAACGCTACGCAGACATCACCGTCGTCGATGACGTATCCTTCGTTGTGGAGCCGCATACGATCACGACGGTGGTCGGCACGTCGGGATCGGGCAAGACGACGCTTCTGCGCATGATCAACCGGCTGGTCGAACCGACATCTGGCGTCATCAAGCTGGACGGTGTCGACAACCGCTCCATGCCGGGACACGAACTCCGTCGCCGGATTGGGTATGCCATCCAAGGACATGGGCTTTTTCCGCATCGTACCGTGGCTCAAAACATTGGCACCGTGCCCAGGCTGCTGGGCTGGGCACCTGGGAGGATCGCTGCGCGGGTCGAGGAGTTGATGGAGCTCTTCCAGCTCGACCCGGGTGACTTCGGCCAGCGCTATCCGCATGAACTCTCGGGTGGCCAGCAGCAGCGCGTCGGTGTGGCGCGCGCCTTGGCGGCCGAGCCGAACGTGCTGCTCATGGACGAGCCGTTCGGTGCGCTGGATCCGATCATCCGGTCCAAGGCACAGGAGGATCTCCTCGAGATCCAACGCCGCTTCGGCACGACGATCATTCTCGTCACACACGACATGGAGGAGGCGATCCATCTCGGTGGCAGGATCGCGGTGATGGACGGAGGGCGGCTACTGCAATATGCGGCGCCGGCCGAGATCCTTGCTCATCCCGCCAGCCAATTCGTCGAGCATCTGGTGGGAGCTGGCGATCGACCGTTCCGGCTGCTGTCGATCGGACGTGTCGCTGACGTCGTCGAGCCCGGCAGTGCGGAGGGGGAGGCCATTGCCGCGGAGGCCAGCCAACGGGATGCGCTCGCCGAATTGCTGTGGTCCGGCCGGAAGGCCCTGCCGGTCGTCGCGGCCGATGGAAGTGCGCTAGGGTGCGTCACGGTGGACGCGCTCCTCAAGCGAGCGGCGAGGCCCGCATGACCCGCGTCCTGCCTGTCGCGGTGCGGCTTGTTGCCCTTGCTCTTCTCGTCGCGTTCGTGACCAATCCGGAGTGGTTCGCGCCGCTTTTCCGGCCGCTTACGCAGAATAATGCGCCGGCCATCTACAATCAGGGAAGCCTGCTAAGCCTGACGTTTCAGCACTTGAGGACCGTGGCGATCGCGACGATTGCCGCGACGGCGGTTGCCATTGCGCTCGCCGTGCTCGTTACCCGGCCATTGGGCGCCGAGTTCCTGCCGCTGTCGCGGAGCCTCGTGAACATCGGCCAAACCTTTCCGCCCGTCGCCGTGCTCGCGCTGGCAGTGCCCGCGGTCGGCTTCGGAGAAAAGCCCACGCTCATCGCCCTCTTTCTTTACGGGCTGCTGCCCATCTTCGAGAATGCGCTGACGGGTCTGACCACGTTGCCGCCATCGGTCCTGGAGGCAGCCCGCGGCGTTGGCATGACGGGGTGGCAACGGCTGGCCAGGGTCGAGCTGCCGCTGGCAGTTCCCGTCATTCTGGCCGGAATCCGGCTCTCGGTCGTCATCAGCTTGGCCACGGCGACCATCGGATCCACCGTCGCGGCCAAGACCTTGGGTGAGGTGATCATTGCCGGGTTGCAGTCCAACAATCTTGCCTTCGTGCTGCAGGGTGGTCTGATCGTGGCCGCGCTCGCAGTGCTGATTTACGACGCGCTCACCGCACTTGAACGAATCGCTGCACGCCGCACGGGACGGCTCCCGTCCGTAGACTGACGGATTTTCGCCGATTCCTTTTTGGGAGACCCATTGGAGGCGAAATCAGGGCCGAAAATTAACAAAACCTTGACGGTCCCAAGCCCGGTTCGTTAAGCCGCTAGTAGGCCGGATTCCGTCCAACGACCGGCCTTTCCCAATGGCCCGGGGGAGGGGTTCTATTCGGGTCGCAATCGAGGAAATCCGCAATGACTATGCTTTACGTCGTCATTCTCTGCGGGCTGCTATCTGTCCTATACGCTATCTGGGCGACACGGTCGGTCCTCGCTGCCGATCAGGGCAATGCACGCATGCAGGAAATCTCTGCCGCCATCCGTGAGGGTGCGCAGGCCTATCTCGCGCGCCAATACACCACGATCGCCATTGTCGGCATCGTCGTTTTCCTTCTCGCTTGGTGGCTCCTTTCCAGCACCGCAGCGGTCGGTTTCCTGATAGGGGCCATCCTTTCCGGCGCCGCCGGCTTCATCGGCATGCATGTCTCGGTCCGCGCCAATGTCCGCACTGCCCAGGCCGCGTCGAATAGCCTGGCAGCCGGCCTCGACATCGCGTTCAAGTCCGGCGCGATCACCGGCTTGCTGGTGGCAGGCCTCGCACTGCTCGGCGTCTCGGTCTACTACTGGATCCTCGTGGGACCGCTCGGCTATCAGCCGGCTGACCGCGCCGTCATCGACGCTCTCGTAGCCCTCGGCTTCGGCGCTTCGCTGATCTCCATCTTCGCCCGCCTCGGAGGCGGCATCTTCACCAAAGGAGCCGACGTGGGCGGCGATCTGGTCGGTAAGGTGGAGGCCGGCATTCCGGAAGACGACCCGCGCAACCCCGCCACCATCGCCGACAATGTCGGCGACAATGTTGGCGACTGCGCCGGCATGGCGGCCGACCTCTTCGAGACCTACGCGGTCACCGTCGTCGCCACCATGGTACTGAGCGCCATCTTCTTCAGTGGAACCGCCGTGCTTGGAAGCGCCATGCTTTATCCGCTGGCGATCTGCGCGGTTTGCATCATCACGTCCATCATCGGTACTTTCTTCGTCAAGCTCGGCGCCAACGGCTCGATCATGGGCGCCCTTTACAAAGGACTGATCGTTACCGGTCTCCTGTCGATCGTTGGCCTGTGGATCGCAACCCAACTCACCATAGGATGGGGCGAGATCGGGACGGCGGGCGGCATTCCCGTCACCGGCACCAATCTATTCGTCTGCGGCTTGGTCGGTCTGCTGGTGACGGCGCTGATCGTGGTCATCACCGAATATTATACCGGCACAGGCAAGCGACCGGTCGTGTCGATCGCCCAGGCTTCGGTGACCGGCCACGGCACCAACGTCATCCAGGGCCTCGCGGTCTCTCTCGAGGCCACGGCCCTTCCTGCGATCGTCATCGTCGGCGGCATCATCGCGACCTATCAGCTTGCCGGCCTGTTCGGCACGGCAATCGCCGTGACCACCATGCTTGGCCTTGCCGGCATGATCGTCGCGCTCGACGCTTTCGGCCCCGTCACGGACAATGCCGGCGGCATCGCTGAAATGTCGGGACTGCCCAAGGAGGTGCGCCAGTCGACCGACGCGCTGGATGCGGTGGGCAACACCACCAAGGCCGTCACCAAGGGGTATGCGATCGGCTCGGCCGGTCTCGGTGCCCTGGTGCTGTTCGCAGCCTACAGCTACGACCTGCAGTATTTCGCGGCCAACAGCCAACAGTTCCCGTATTTCGCGGATCTCGGCACAGTATCGTTCGACCTTTCCAATCCGTATGTGGTCGCCGGGCTGATCTTCGGTGGCCTGATACCATACCTGTTCGGCGGCATCGCTATGACCGCGGTCGGTCGCGCCGCGGGATCGATCGTCGAGGAGGTGCGCAAGCAGTTCCGCGAGAAGCCCGGTATCATGGAGGGCAAGGATCGTCCGGATTATGCGCGCGCGGTCGACCTGCTCACCAGGGCGGCGATCCGGGAGATGATCGTGCCGTCGCTCCTGCCGGTGCTCGCACCGCTCGTCGTCTATTTCGGCGTGCTGTTGATCTCCGGCTCGAAGGCCTCGGCTTTCGCCGCGCTCGGCGCCTCTCTGCTCGGCGTGATCGTCAACGGGCTGTTTGTCGCCATCTCGATGACTTCGGGCGGCGGTGCCTGGGACAACGCCAAGAAGTCGTTCGAGGACGGTTTCGTGGATAAGGACGGCGTGAAGCACATGAAGGGCTCCGAGGCGCACAAGGCGTCTGTGACGGGCGACACCGTCGGCGATCCCTACAAGGACACCGCCGGCCCGGCGGTGAACCCGGCGATCAAGATCACCAACATCGTGGCGCTTCTGCTGCTCGCCGTGCTCGCGCATTCCGCCTGAGCGGGCATTCCGGCGGCAAGGTCAATCACCTTGCGTCGCAATGCTGTAGCCGACGAAAAGAAAACCGCGGGGCTGTTCCCGCGGTTTTCTGATTCCTGTCCCTGCCGGTGCGGCCGATCAGCCGCCGCCGCCGAAGATATTGCGCGCGGCCGAGGCGCCCGTGCTGGATGCGCCGGCCAGCAACTGGCCGATGAAGCTCTGGTCCTTGCCGCCCGTTGGCGTGGTGCGGGACACGAAGTCGAAGACCTTGCCGTCCTGCAGGCCGTAATGGGCGATCTGCGTCACACGGCCATCCTCACCGAAGTAGACGGCGAGGACACGCTGGTCGACGATCGCCGGATTCATGAAGGCGACCCTGCGTACGCGGGTCTGCGAGATGTAGTAGAACACCTCATTGTCGAAAGTCGCCGTCGTGGATGGCGTGCCGAGTGCCAGCAACACCTGCTCGCGGCTGGAGCCGACAGGGACGAGATCGATCTGTTCCTGGTCGATGACGTAACCCTGGGTAAGAGTCTCGCTCGGGTTGAGAGTGCTCGTGGCGCTGCAGGCGGAGAGCGCGGCCCCGGTGGCGAGCATCAGGAACGATACGCTCGCGATCCTCTTTCCCGAGGTCTTGAAATCGTGCGAAAGCAATAACAACTCCCTCTCACCCAATCGAACAGCGGCTTGCCGCTCAAGCGGCAGAAGCGGTAAACCAGCTTTTGCGCCGATGCAACCTGACCACCCCTGATAAACGAAACCAAGGAGGCCGTCCGGCATGTTGAAACGTTTGTTCGGACGCCGAAGCTCGGCGAACCGCATCATAGTCGATCACCTCTATGCCAAAATAGTGGCGGCGGCGCGTCAGCCGGACCTATATTCGGAATGGCACGTGCCGGATACGCCGCTCGGCCGGTTCGAGATGGTCGGGCTTCATCTTTTCCTGATCTTGCATCGCGTGCGTGGCGAACAGGGCGCGATTCGCGATGTGGCTCAGGATCTGACCGACGAGTTTTTCCGCGATGTGGAGCACTCGATCCGCGAACTGGGAATCAGCGACCCCGGCGTGCCCAAGCGCATGAAGAGACTCGCCCGCATGTTCTACGGCCGGGTCGTTTCCTATGGCGACGCGATCGACGCGGGCGATCGCCAGTCCTTGGCCGATGCCATTGCCCGCAACGTGCAGCCGGATGTCGACGACTGGCCTGAGGCGGACCGGTTGGCCGGATATGTGATGGCTGCGGCCGAGGGCCTTGCCGCCCTGACCACCGACGCCATTTTGGAGGGCAGCGCCGAATTTCCCGCGCCGCTCTCCGCCCCAGGGGAAAGGAGCGCCTGATGGAAACGAAGAGCCCGGTTTCATTTCTGGCCCATGTCGCGCGCCTGCCGCAAAAGGGCATGCCCGTCGTCATCGAGGCCGGCGTGAAGGAGCGTGCGGCGCTGTCTGCCGCGCATGGTCTTCTGGAGGTAAAAAATTACCGCGCCGACCTCCTGGTCACGCCTTGGAAGCGCCATGGCGTCAAGGTCTCCGGAAACGTCCGGGCCGACATCGTTCAGGAGTGCGTGGTGACACTCGACCCGATCGAGAATCACATCGACGAGGTGGTCGAGGGCGTTTTTCTTCCCGAGGATTCCAAGCTGGGGCGCCAGGGTTTCGATGGGGGAGGCGAGATCGTGCTGGATGCGGAGGGGCCCGACAGTCCAGAGACCTACGCCGGGGACACGATCGATGTCGGGGCCTTCGCCGAGGAGTTCTTCGGCCTGGGGATCGATCCCTATCCGCGCAAGGCTGGCGCCATAGTCGAGGCGGAAAGCGAACCGGCTGTCGAAGGCCCGTTGCAGGAAAAGCTCAGGCAACTGAAGCTGAAATCCTGAAAAGCATGCTCCCAGGCGAAAAGCCGGTTGTGTCGAGGACCAAAACCGCTATTTTCGCCCGGCTTCCGCAACCCGGTCTGATCCGGGAACAAACGAGATGACAGCTTCGTGATACGTATTTCCATTGACGCCATGGGCGGTGACCACGGCCCGAACGTGACGATACCTGCGCTGGCGAAGGTGGCCGAACGACGCGGCGACGTGCGCTTCCTGGTCTATGGCCTCGAGGAACAGGTCCGCCCCGTGCTTGCCAAATTCGAGAAGTTGGGTTCGGTCACCGAGTTCCATCATTGCGAGGTGGCGGTCAGGATGGACGACAAGCCGAGCCAGGCGCTCCGCCAGGGTCGGTGGAAGTCGTCAATGTGGAAGGCGATCGAAGCCGTCAAGAGCGGCGAGGCCGATGTCTGCGTCTCCGCGGGCAACACCGGCGCGCTCATGGCGATGTCGAAATTCTGTCTGCGGACCATGGCCACCATCGAGCGCCCGGCGATCGCGGCGATCTGGCCGACAGTCCGAGGCGAAAGCATCGTGCTCGACGTCGGCGCGACGATCGGCGCCGACGCGCATCAGCTCGTGGATTTCTCGATTCTGGGCGCGGCCATGGCCCGAGCCTTGCTTGAGACGGATCGCCCGACAGTCGGCTTGCTCAATGTGGGCGTCGAAGAGATCAAGGGCCAGGAAGAAGTCAAGGATGCCGGGCGGATCCTGCGCGAAACCAATATGAAATCGATGGACTACCGGGGCTTTGTGGAAGGCGACGACATCGGCAAGGGCACCGTCGATGTGGTTGTGACGGAAGGGTTCGCCGGCAACATCGCACTGAAGACGGCCGAGGGGACGGCTCGGCAGATCGGTGAATATCTGAAGGCGGCGATGAGCCGCACGCTGATGGCCAAGATCGGATATGTCTTCGCCAAGGGCGCCTTCGATCTGCTGCGCGAGAAGATGGACGTGCGCAAGTCGAATGGCGGGGTCTTCCTCGGGCTTAATGGCATCGTGGTGAAAAGCCATGGCGGAACCGACGCCGAAGGGTTCATGGCCGCGGTCGAGTTGGGTTATGATATGGTTCGCAACCGACTGATCGAAAAGATCAAATTGGATCTCGATCAGTTCCATGCCCGGCTACCGCAGGTAGGACGTCCATTGTCCGCGGCTGACGACAACATTTAGGGGCTGAAATGATACGATCGGTTGTGCGCGGCATCGGATCGGCGCTGCCGCGCCGCATCATGAAGAATACGGATTTCGAGGGCGTCGTCGACACGTCCGACGAATGGATCATACAGCGCACCGGTATTCGCCAACGTCATATCGCAGCGGATGACGAGACAACGGCTTCGCTGGGCGAGGCGGCGGGGCGAGCCGCCCTCGACGCAGCGGGGCTCACACCAGCCGATATCGACCTGATCCTGCTCGCCACCTCCACACCCAACAACACCTTTCCGGCCACGGCGGTCGAGATCCAGCAGCGGCTCGGCATGCGCCACGGCTTCGCATTCGATATGCAGGCGGTTTGCAGCGGTTTCGTTTACGCGGTCACGACGGCCGATCTTTATCTGCGCGGCGGGATGGCCAAGCGGGTATTGCTGATTGGCTCCGAGACGTTTTCCCGTATCCTGGACTGGAACGACAGGTCCAGCTGTGTCCTCTTCGGCGACGGCGCCGGCGCGGTCGTGCTGGAAGCGGTGGAAGGGCAGGGCACCATTGCAGATCGTGGCGTGCTTGCCTGCAGCCTTCGCTCGGACGGCACTTACAAGGACAAGCTTTTCGTCGATGGCGGTCCGTCCACTACCGGCACCGTCGGGCACCTGCGCATGGAAGGCCGGGAGGTCTTCAAACATGCTGTCGGGATGATCACCGACGTGATCGAAGCCACTTACGCGCAGGCCGGCATTTCATCTGAAGACCTGGATTGGTTCGTTCCCCATCAGGCCAACAAGCGTATTATCGACGCCTCGGCGAAGAAACTCGGCATCGCCGAGGAAAAGGTCGTGATCACCGTTGACAGGCACGGCAACACCTCTGCCGCATCGGTGCCGCTCGCCTTGTCCGTCGCCGTTGCCGATGGTCGCATCAAGAAGGGCGATCTCGTCCTGCTCGAGGCGATGGGGGGCGGCTTCACTTGGGGAGCAGTGCTCCTGAGGTGGTAGGGACTGCTGCTGCCGAAGCGCCAGAGGTCCGAATGAGTCGGCGATGGTCGGGGCCTTTTGTTACGTCCGCATGGCCAGGCCACGCCTTCCCGAGCGAATTGGAAGTTGGCGTCCGAAGGGTTCTTGACCTAGACGAACCAATTACTTAACGTCGCTAGCGTTTGTATCGCTGTCGGTTTTGAGGATGGTTGGACGTTCGCATGGGGGGAAAAACACTTACGCGCGCCGACCTTGCGGAAGCCGTCTATCGAAAGGTTGGTCTCTCTCGCACTGAATCCGCCGAACTGGTGGAAACTGTCCTTGACGAGATCTGCGAGGCCATCGTGCGCGGCGAGACCGTAAAGCTCTCCTCCTTTGCCACATTCCATGTTCGCTCGAAGAACGAGCGTATCGGGCGCAATCCGAAGACTGGCGAGGAGGTGCCGATCCTTCCACGCCGAGTGATGACCTTCAAGGCTTCGAACGTCCTCAAGAACCGTATCTTGCGAGCCCACCAAAGCAACCGGAACAAGGGCGACAAGTAGCCCGAGCGACCGAGCTTTTGCCAATTGGCAGTTGACAAGCGCCGCTGGGATTGGCGTCGGTCTTGAATATTGCTGTCCAAATCGCTGAAATAGGACACGAATCGATCCTGTGGAGCGAGATGGCATGGACAAGAGCCCCGACGCGTTCCGGACGATCAGCGAGGTCGCTGAAGAGCTTGATCTGCCCCAACACGTCCTGCGTTTCTGGGAAACACGTTTTTCCCAGATAAAACCGATGAAGCGCGGCGGCGGCCGCCGATACTATCGGCCCCAGGATGTGGAACTGATCAAGGGCATCCGGCACATGCTTTACGATCAGGGCTACACGATCAAAGGTGTGCAAAAACTGCTGCGCGAAAACGGCAATCAGTTTCTGGTCGCGATCGGCAGCGGCGATGTGGCCGCGATCGAGGCGATTGCCCAGCGCAAGCAGGCTGAAACGCCACAGCAACTCACGCCGGCCGCGCAACCGCGCGGTCAGGACGACGAGATGCTCGTCGGCGAGCCGAAGGTAAAGCCGCCGCGGCGCTTCTTCGGCCTCGGCAAGACCGAGGACGAAGGTCCCGTTCAGGCGGGGAATGGGAAACTCTCGCGCGACAATCGCGCGCTCCTGCAAGAAGCGCTCTTCGACCTCCTCGAATGCAAGCGCCTGCTCGATCAGGTCCGATAAAACCGCCGGAACGAGAACCCAGTTCCAAAGAAGGGGCGTTCAGTCGTCGTTGGACGCATTGAGGTCCTCCGGCCGCCTGCCTTCGTCGGCACTCGCCACATAGCCATGTGCGGTTGCCCAATCGCGAAAGGCCGCTCGCAGGGCTTGCGGGCGCGTCAATTCGCCTTGCTCCTTGGCGTAGCGATCAAGCGCGGAAAGGAGGTCGTCCTCAAGGCGCACACTTATCTGCAAGTTTCTTCCACTGGGTTGCGGGCGTTCGGGATCAAAGGGGAGTTTAGCATCTGCCATGAGCCGATGTTAGCAGCAAAAACGGCGCTACCGTAAGTCAGCTCCGTGTCTTTGTTTTCGTGCCGGGATGACCTCAGGAACGCAGGCATTTCATCGATCGTCTTGATCTCGATCGGTTAGGCCGAAGTTCGTTGGGAGAAATCAACGGGCGATAAAATTGGTCGCTCCGGCATGGTCGCTGACACTGAGCGTGGGACTGCAGCGCAAAAAATACGTTGTAATTTAGTTAAAAAATTGCGGAGCGAAGAGTAGGCTGAACTCGCCGTAGCCGTTCTGCTTGTGCTGGTGGAACGCCAAGGTCTCGTGGGCCGACGGTCGAGGTTCTTGCCCCGAAAAGCAAGTCGGGCCGAGGCTTCCCACGGGGGAATTTCCTACGCAGCCTGGCAGCGTGGATCCTAGACGTTCTTAGCGCAGTCTCTGCCACGGTTGGGTTAGCGGACCGATCGGCCAGGCTTGGAACGAAAGTTTCTGCTCAGGGAGGAACGCACATGAAAGTCGGGGTCATTGGAGCCGGAATGGTGGGCAGTGCCGCCGCCTACGCTCTTGGCATGCGCGGGGTGGCGAGCGAGGTCGTGCTGGTCGATGTCGATCCGGCGCTGGCCGCGGCACATGCTCTCGACATTGCCCACGCCATGCCCTTTGCCTCCGGCACGAAGATTACAAGTGGTGATTACGACCGTCTTCGAGGCGCTGGGGTCCTCATCATCGCAGCAGGGGTCGCGCAGCGCCCGGGCGAAACGCGAACCGACCTGCTCGGGCGCAACGCTGCCGTCTTTCGTGGAGTCATCGGCGAAACCATGCGCGTCTGCCCCGAGGCGATCCTACTGATAGCCTCGAACCCGGTCGATATCATGACCCAGATTGCCACGGTGATTTCGGGGCTGCCCCCACGTCGTGTGATCGGGTCCGGCACCATCCTGGACTCTGCGCGATTTCGTACCCTGCTCGGGGAACATCTTCGCGTCTCACCTCGATCCATTCACGCCTATGTGGTTGGCGAACACGGTGACAGCCAAGTGCTGGCCTGGTCTTGCGCCCGGGCGGGAGCCGTTCCCATTGCGCTGTTCGGTGACCAGGTCGGGGCGCCGATCACGGAAGCGGTGCGGCAACACATCGACAACAAAACCAGAAACGCGGCGTACACCATCATCAAGGGAAAGGGATCGACCTATTACGGCATTGCGGCCGGACTTGCGCGCATCGTTGGCGCCATCCGGCAGAACGAAGAGGCCGTGCTCACGGTGTCGATCGCAGCGCCCGCTGTCGCTGGCGTCCAGACTGTAGCCCTTTCGGTGCCCCGGGTGGTAGGACGCGAAGGTGTTTCGGCCGATCTTTTCCCGCATCTCGACGCTGGTGAGCGCGAGGCGCTTTATCAAAGCGCATCCAAACTGAGAGAGCTCTTCGATTCAGTGACGTTGTGAAGTTGATCAAGCCGAGCATCGTCAACGCCCGTCCCCGGCAGCCAGATCAACAACACTCGGTTTTGACGAGGGCGGGGCCGGAAGCAAGAGTGGCCCCAAGATCAAATCAGTGAATGGCAAGTAGGGCACGTATGGCGCACGTCATGCTGCGGTTGCAACAGTCGCAAGATCTTATGCAAGGTGAATGATTCTGCGTGCGCCGTGAGCGAAGTCAGATTAACGTTGCCCCCGAAGCAAACCACCGTTGTCGTGTGGCCATCAGGTGACGCATGGGATTCCGATTTGGGATTCCGCTGCGTGGGGCGAACTGAGGCAGGCTAGCAAAGCAGCTTGGAGCAAAGCTATCCGACTCTGTGCTCACCTCTTGCCCAAGGGTCGCAGCGACGCTGGGCTGGCCATAGACGGGGACCGCCCCACGGCCTTTCGGCTGTTCCCACGGGTAGGGCGTACTGCTGATGAAGGGCGGGCGGAATATCCATGAGCGGAGCTGGATCCCACACGATCGAGCGTTGCGAGGAGGTTACCGGGACGGTCCTGCATGCCGTATTCAGTGCCCTTTTCGAGCAGCATGTCGCGCTGGAGGCGATACTGCTCAGCCCAGTATTGGTGATCGCCGGAGAGGACTGCCCTCGTCCGGCTTCCGTACAGGATGTCGCCGTGGCCACGCTTCGCTGCTTGCGCCGCCACGTGCCCACGGCAGTGCCCGGCGTTGTGTTCCTATCAGGTGGCCAGAGTGAAAGGATGGCAACGACCCACCTCAACGGCATAAACCAGCTGTCCGGGCCTAAGCCCTGGAAGGTCAGTTTCTCGTATGGACGTGCGCTCCAGGACCCGGCGCTGAAGGCCTGGCACGAGCGCGGTGCGAACCTGAAGATGGGTCAGCAAGCCCTTCAGCATCGCGCTCGCTGTAACGGAGCGGCTAGTCTCGGGACGTATACTGACGAGATGGAGGCGGCATAAGCGGCTCTGACAATTCGCCCACCGCCGCTAATCGGGCGACGACTGACGATCGCGTCTGCATCCGCCCGGCCCCAATAGGATCCGGTACTGAAACGTCTAAATCGGGAGAACTGGACGTGAACGTATTCGTAGTGAGACATGGGGAAACCGAGTGGAGCCTGAGCGGGCAACACACGGGCACCACAGAAATCCCCTTGACCGATAATGGACGACGGCAGGCGGAACGCATGCGGTCGGTGTTGGCTGGACAGACGTTTACGCTCGTTCTGGTAAGCCCACTGCAACGGGCCCGGGAGACTTGTCGCTTAGCGGGCTTGGGCGGCGAGGCAATCGTCGATCCAGGCTTGATGGAGTGGAATTACGGCGAATACGAGGGGCTGACATCCCAGCAAATCCAAGCAAAAACGCCGGATTGGTTGATATTTAGGGACGGATGCCCTGGCGGTGAAACGCCGGGGGAGGTTGGTGCTCGTGTAGATCAGGTCTTGGCCCGGGTGCGGGCTGCCGATGGCGATGTTGCTGTGTTCGCGCATGGCCACTTGCTACGCGTGCTTGCGGCGCGATGGATCGGGCTGCCACCGCGTGCCGGACAGCATTTTCTGCTGAGTACGGGCACATTGGGCATTCTCTCTTATTACCATGAAGTACCCGCGGTGCGGATCTGGAATGCGCACCTCGCTGGTTGATGCACGACGGATGCATTGTGGTCGCGTACATCATGACCCGAGCGTCGGCGTGGAATGGCCTCGGCAACAATCCAAGCGAAGCGTTCGGGTTCAATCCGCTCGCGCCGGCAGCAAGGTTTCGGACGGGTTCAGGTTCGGTTCGGAGTCCAGGTCCAGTGACCACCTTCATCGAAGGTGAGGATGAAGTCGTAAAGATCCGTAGCGCCCCTGGTTTCCCCGGTGCAAATGCAGGTAACCGACCTTTCGGAAAGCAGTCGCAGGATCTTGTGGAACTGCTCGGGGCCTAGCGTCGTCTCAATTCGATCCATGAACACGAATGCGGGTGACGCGAGAAGCGCTCTCGCAAAGACCAAAAGCTGCTGCTCGGCCATTGAAAGCGCTGTTCCCCAGGATTGCTCGCAGTCGAGATGGCCCGCCAGGATCACGGGCTGTTTAATGTCAAGCTTGCGCAGCACGTCGAGAATCTGGTCATCTGAAATCCTGCCAGCGCTGTCCGGGCTGACAAGGATCTGGCGGAGCGTACCTGGCGGCAGGTAAGGCCGCTGCTCGACAAACACCATCTCATCCGAGCCAGGGCGAATAATACGTCCGGTGCCTCCCGTTGGAATCCCAGCCGTCGCCCGGAGCAATGCTGCTCCTGCGGCCTGATTGGGTCCTGTGAGCAGCACTCGCGTCCCCGGAGGAATCGATACGGACAGCTCCTTCAGCACTGGCATACCGCCGGCCGACGACAGCAAGGTCAGCCCATGGTAAGTCAATTGGCGTCCCTGCTCGACAATCTCGATGCCGGACTGCACGGTTGCTCGAGACTTCTCAATTGCTTCCAGTAACGAGCTCAGCCGAGCGACCACCGCGGCAAAATTCGAGATCGAGTTGAACTGGGTAATGATCAACGAAAACGCTCCAACAAGCATCGCAAACGCTGCACCGGACTGGGTGATCACACCGAACTCTATGTCGCCTCTTATGAAGGCAGGAGCGATGATGAGTGCCGGAATGATCTGAATCAGCCAATTGTAGCCGGTGGTCAAGAACCCGACGTTGCGATTGATCGCGATGATCCTGCGGAAATTGGCGACGAGGTCCTCCAGCCGATGCAGCAATACAGCGCTTTGCCGCTCCTCGCGGCGCGCGAGCATCACCGACTCGGCGTTCTCGCGCACATGAATGAGACTGGAGCGGAAGCCGGCCTCCTTGTCGAGCTGATCGTAATTCAGATTGATCAGAGGTCGGCCCAAGATCAGCGTCACGTATGAGCCGCAGGCCGCGTAGAGCACAGCTACAAGGAACAGCAATGGACTGATCGACCACAGTACGCCCGAGAACGTCACGATTGTGAGACTAGCGTTGAAGACCAAGAGGACGAATGAGAGCGTGGTGCTTGTGAATGCACGGACATCTTCCGAAATTCGCTGGTCCGGATTGGCAAGTTGGCCTGATACGTCCAGGCGGTAGTAGGTTCTGTCGGCGAGATAAAGTGCGATGGCACGCCGGGTCAGGAAATTACGCCAAAGCAGGGCCAGCCGTTCTTCGACGAATCGGGCGAGGACGGCCACGATAGTCAGGGCAGCGAATACCCCCAGGTAAAAGATTGCCTGCCGCGTGAACTCGGAGGCCTGGCGATCAGCGATCGCTGTCATGAAGTTTCGGCCGACGTAGTTGTTGGCGACGTTCAGGCCACTCAATGCGCACAGCAGCGCAACGAGTGCAGCGAACATCAATTTGGCCGTACCGCCGACCTCGGAGTTCCCAAAGTTTCCAACTGCTTGCACGAAACGAAGTGCAGTCAATTTGAGCGGAATTCGTCCCGGATCCATATCATGCCCCTTCACAATTCGCGGAAGCCAAAGACCCTCTCAGAGCCATCCTCCGGCGAAGACCGGGCCTGTTCACGATCGCAGGACAGCGGCGCACGATGGCTCAGAGCAGACCGGTCCTCAATACTCGCTCGTGAGGGACCCAGGTCGAACAAGTATTGCAATGCCGATTCTGGGCCGGGAATTGGCTCGCAATGTTGTTTGCTACAACCATCCTCAAGTGGATTGGGCCCGTCCTGCAAATACTCGGGTGGTACTATGCGGCCTCCCGGCCGCATCAAAGCCAAACATACTCTGTCACAGCTGGGTACGTTAGGCGTTATTTCTGGCTATGGAGGCCAGTGAAACGGAAACCTTGCCCTCGGTGGTCACCTGAAGCGCTTCCTGTTTCTTCAGGAGACGACTATCGGTCCTGACAGCCGGTCGAAGCGGCAGGACCGGACTTTCGCGTAAACCTACACACTTTCGCCGCTATCGCCGAAAGCCGCCACCCCCGCCGCGGAAGCCGCCCCCTCCACCTCCGCCGCGGAAGCCTCCACCGCTATAGCCGCCCCTGGAAAATCCGCCACCACCGACTGGGGAGGCTGAGCCGTGGGGGGACGATAGGTCGTGCGGTCCTGCAATGCGCGCTGGTTGCCGATCTGTCGGGCCGCGCGGTCGAGGCCCAGATGCTCAGGAGCGACCTGCCTGGCGCGAGTTGACCCGCGCTGGGCCGACCTCTGACCCGCAGAAGATCTTTGGTTCATTCCCGTCAGCGCGTCCGGATTTTGGGCGGAAAAGTTCCGTCCGGATTTCTTCAGTTTTTCCGTGGAAGGTGTCTGTACGGGCGACCAGCCGCCGTCAGTCCGTTTTTGCCATTGCCCATTCTGATTACGGTAAACGTTACCGTCGCGTCCGGCATAGACGTCACCGCCTCGTCCTCGGGCCACAAAGCCCCGGTTCCCCGCAGCCGTTTGCCAGTGCGCGCCGGCTCCTCCGGCTGCCGTTGTGCCGCCGCCTGCACGGGCCCATTCGGAACCGTTCTTCACTCCGGCCGATTTCCAGGTGCCGTAGACGTTTTGGCCTCCGCGGGCAAAGGCGGTGGTCCCGGTGCGAGGATTGTAGGCACTGATGAAAGCGCGCTCGCCGGCTGGTCCCGCCACTGCGCCGCCGCGAACATAGTTGTCTGTAACCGGATTGTAGGCGGCACCGCCTGCAATACCCCGAAATGGGCCATAGGCGTAGCCGTAGCGCCCGAAGGTCCCGCGCGCCGGGTTGTAAAATGCACCTACACCGTAAGTGACGGGTTGTGGGTAGTAGGGCCAGTACCCACCTTGCCAGCCGTAGTCCCAATAGTCATCGTAGATCCACCCCGTACCGTAGACCAATGCACCCCATGCCAAATAGGTGCCCAGATAGCCGGCAGTGTATCCGTACCAGACCGCATCGTCCTCGGTATCGTAGAGCCTTACATAGGTGACATTGTAGGCCGGCGACGACGGCGGGATCTGATAGATCTCATCCGGGATCGATGTCGCGACCTTGAACGGTCCGGTTGGGCTATCGCCGACGAACCAGACGCCATCCTTGAGAACAAAATATCTGTTTCCGACCTGGATTACCTGCTCATTGGTGTTGACTGCATAGCGGAGTGAAGTGCCGTCGATCTGGCTGAATTTCGGGTCGCCGCTATAGGCGACATCGACTTTCACCGACCCGTCGGTAGAGACGCGCGCCATGGTCGGGATGCTCGCCTTCAGCCGGGCCTCCGCACTTTCGGATGTTCCTGGAACGGACGACCGCACTGTGTAGTAAGGAGCGTCCTGTGGAATGTCCTGGAAATCCGGCGGCAGGTCAGGCGTGGCGAACACCCACGGTCCGTCGAGAGAGTTCGAAGAGAACCAGCGGCCCGAAAGCAAAACGTACCATTTCTGGTCAGCCTTGCGATAAAATACGTCACTTTCCGAGTTCGATGCCCACTCCAGCCCCGTACCGGGGACTGGTTCCAGCGCCGGCTCACCCTCGAAGGTGATGAGTTCCGACGGTTTATCCGAATAGATTACAAGGGGCATCTTGCCGCCTTCAGGGGTTGTGGGTGGAAATGCGGCGCGGGCTTCCCTCCAATTGTCGTCATCTGGCAATTTGCCAAGGATGTCTGGAGGCGTGTTCGCCACCTCCCACTTGCCGGGCAGGCTCTTTGAGGTCAGCCAGGACTTCTCGTCTCGAAGATAGTAGCTGCCGTCAGCGTCAACCTTGAAAAGGTCCCAGTTGGTGTTCACCACGAAAGACAACCCCTGGACGCCCTTGACGGGCGCAATGACTTCCTTGCCGTCCGTCTGAACCAATATCGCTGGAACCTTGCTGATGAAGATTGGGGGCGGGTCGGACTTCAGGTCCGAGACGTCACCCAGACGCTTGTAGTCCGCCAAGCTGGCGACCAACCTGTCTTCGTCGACGGTCAGAGTTCCTGTCGGCAATAGCTTGCCCACCTCAAGCGACAGGTCGGCAAGCTCATTGCGATCCAGGGCCGAGAAGTCGAGCTCCGTACTGGTCACATCGCTGATTAAGACGTTGCCCGCCTCTTTGTCCGCGACTGTCTTCCCGGTTAATCCGATCACGCCGAAAACAGGTTTTGCCTCTTTCGTCTGTCTATACTCGGTCGCCACTAGTGCGCTCAGCGTGGTAAAGTTCGGCCAGTCAGTAGCCTGTGGTTGAAAGAGAATGATCTCGCCGCCCTTCGCTGTGGTATAGGTTCTGGGCCAGCTTGGCCTGGATTCTTCGACCTCTTGCAGGGCGAGATACTTGCCCGACGCGAACCCATGTTCGTCATCGTAAATGACGACACACCACGTCCCCGCGGCATCACAATCTCCGATGTCGATTGCCGTCCCTTCAGGAATCGTACCGAGCTTTCCGTAATTGGTGCCTGGTCCTTCCCGATAATTGAGATTAGCCGTTGTAATTGCGCTGTCCGCAAAAACCGAGCTGGCGGCTATTGCAAGGACGACTGAGAGGGTAAGCAGCTTGAACATAACCACGATCCTTGCAATCAGGCTGGTTTAATGGAAGTCGATGTCCGGAATCTCTCGAAGTATCAGGTAGTTAACGAAGCATAAGACTTCGACGGATATGGCGCAAGTATTACGATCCGGCGTTGCCCCAAGACGCCAAGAGCGTGTCTGAAATGCCGATAGAATATCGTAGTGACGCAACTTGCAAAATGTGGTTCACTGCTTTGCATTGGGGGTATATCCCAGTTGGGAGTGCCTCTCGCCAAGTCAGTGAGCGTTACGGCAGTACTTTGCTGAGGCAGACGCGCCGCGCGTGAATGGCATTGGATGTTCGCACGATGGTTGTCGGTGACGGTCAACGCGGAGCGTGGTGAGCGTTCCCGGTATTTTTACCTGCTTGATCCGTTGCGCATGCCTCCGGAGGGTTCCATGGCATCGTCCAGGTTTGCAAACGCCGAGAAACGGACTTCTGACGAGGATTCATCCGCCGGCAATCCGCTGTCGAACCCAGAGTTGCGGGCGATGGACGCGTATTGGAGAGCGTCCAACTATTTGTCTGTCGGCCAGATCTACCTCCTGGACAATCCCCTGCTCAGGGAACCGCTGAAACGGGAGCATATCAAGCCACGGCTGCTTGGCCATTGGGGCACATCGCCTGGATTGAACATGCTGTACGTCCACCTCAACCGGGTGATCAAGCGCGACGACTTGAACATGATCTACGTCATTGGACCCGGGCACGGTGGACCCTCCCTGGTCGCTCATGCCTACCTCGAGGGAACATACAGCGAGGTCTATCCGAACATAGGGCAAGATGCAGAGGGCATGAGGAGGCTATTCAAGCAGTTCAGTTTCCCCGGCGGAATACCTAGCCACGTTGCTCCGGAAACCCCGGGTAGCATCCATGAAGGTGGAGAACTCGGCTACGCACTGAGCCATGCGTATGGAGCAGCCTTTGACAATCCCGATTTGATTGTCGCCTGCGTGGTTGGCGACGGCGAAGCTGAAACCGGTCCGCTCGCGACAGGTTGGCAGGGAAACAAGTTCCTCAATCCTGCTCGAGACGGTTGCGTGCTCCCGATCCTCCATCTCAACGGGTACAAGATCGCCAATCCTTGTTTCCTGGCCCGCATTCCTGAGGACGAACTACGAAAGTTCTTCGAGGGGATGGGCTACGCGCCGTATTTTGTGAAGGGCAGTGAACCCGACAAGGTCCATCAGGAACTGGCTGCGGCACTCGACAATGCGGTCGCGGAAATCAAGCGGATATGGGCAGATGCACGAGATAGGAGACAGTTGAGACGCCCGGCCTGGCCGATGATCGTGTTCCGGACGCCCAAGGGCTGGACATGTCCGAAGGAGATCGACGGCAAGAAATGCGAGGACTATTGGCGCTCGCACCAAGTTCCCATGGGCGACATGGACAAGGCGGAGCATATCCGGATTCTCGAACAGTGGATGAAGAGCTACAGGCCGGAGGAGCTGTTCGACGAGAACGGTCGATTCCAGGCCGAACTGGCGTCGCTTGCGCCAAGCGGACATCGCCGGATGAGCGACAATCCGCACGCCAATGGCGGATTGCTGTTGCGCGACCTCAAGATGCCGGATTTCCGCGACTACGCCGTGGATGTGACGAGCCCGGGCGCAACCACCGCAGAATCTGCTCGGATCATGGGCAGGTTTCTCCGGGACATCATGGCAGCCAACCTCGATAGCAGCAACTTCCGTCTCTTCAGCCCCGATGAGAACAACTCCAACCGTTGGCAAGACGTCCTGGAAGTCACCAATCGATGCTACATGGCCGAGATCTATCCGGACGACGATCACCTATCTCCGGACGGCCGGGTCATGGAGGTGCTCAGCGAACATCAATGCCAGGGTTGGTTAGAGGGGTATTTGCTCACCGGGCGGCACGGCTTCTTCTCCTGCTACGAAGCCTTTATTCACATCATTGATTCGATGTTCAACCAGCACGCCAAGTGGCTGAAGGTCTGTCACCACATCCCATGGCGTCGGCCAATCGCCTCACTGAACTATTTCCTCAGTTCCCACGTGTGGCGGCAGGATCACAACGGCTTCAGTCACCAGGATCCGGGATTCATCGACCACGTGGTCAACAAGAAGGCGGAGGTGATCCGTGTTTATCTACCGCCTGACGCCAATACGCTGCTGTCGGTGACCGATCACTGCTTGCGGAGCCGGGACTATGTAAATGTGGTCGTCGCCGGCAAGCAGCCTGCGCCGCAATGGCTCACGATGGATCAAGCCGTCAAGCACTGCGCCGCGGGGCTCGGCATCTGGGAATGGGCGAGCAACGACCGGGGCTCGGAGCCGGATGTGGTGATGGCCTGTTGCGGCGACGTACCGACGCTGGAGACGCTGGCTGCGGTCGAGTTGCTGCGCAAGCACCTCCCCGAGCTAAAGGTGCGTGTCGTGAACGTCGTGAACCTGATGAAACTGCAGCCGGCCAGCGAGCACCCGCACGGGCTGTCCGATTTGGACTTCGATGCGATCTTCACCAAGGACAAGCCGATCATCTTCGCCTTCCATGGCTACCCTTGGCTGATCCATAGGCTGACCTACCGCCGGACGAACCATGCCAACTTGCATGTCCGCGGCTACAAGGAAGAGGGCACGACGACAACCCCCTTCGACATGGTGGTCTTGAACGACCTCGATCGTTTCCATCTCGTGGAGGACGTGATCGATCGCTTGCCGCAACTGGGGGCTCGCGCCGCCTACTTCAAGCAGGCAATTCACGACAAGCTGATAGAGCACCGGCAATACATCAATGAACATGGCGACGATATGCCGGAGATCGCGGGCTGGAAATGGGGCCTCGGCGCCGCATCGGATATTCCCCAGAGAACGTCCACGGAAGGAGATAATCTATAGCCCCCTAGCAAAGAGGCGCTGCAGAGATGACTGTCCCGTATCCCGCGGTCGCACTGCTCTCAAACGGTCGCTACAGTGTGATGGTTACTTCCTCGGGCGCAGGTTACAGCGCATGGCAAGACCTTGATGTCAGTCGATGGCGCGAGGACGTCACATGCGATTGCTGGGGACAGTTCTTCTACGTCCGGGATCTCTCGACCGGAAGAGTCTGGTCGATCGGGAGACAGCCTGTCGTTGAGCCCGCGGCTGGCTATCATTACGAATTTCACGGCGACAAGGCCGAGATACGTCGGCGCGTCGATGACATCGAAGCGACCCTGTCCATCTGTGTCGCGCCGCAAGTAGATGCCGAATTGCGCCGTCTTGTCCTGAGCAACCATGGAATGGAGCCTAGGAAGCTGGAGTTGACCAGCTACGCGGAAATCTGCCTCAATCACCGCCGCGCCGATCAAGCGCACCCGGCATTTGCCAAGCTTTTCCTGGAAACGAGCTTCGACAAGGTTACAGGAGCATTGGTTGCGCGTCGTCGTCCGCGAGGCGCCAAGGAAAGGCCGATCTGGGCGGTTCACGTTTCCGCCTCGAGTCAGGTGCCTGATGCGCCGGTTGGCTTCGAAACCGACCGGCTTCGCTTTCTTGGCAGGGGTCGTGCGGCCTCGGATCCTGAAGCGCTGGATCCCCAGACAGCCCTGTCCAATTCGTCGGGACCAGTTCTCGATCCTGTCTTTTCTTTGCGTCGAATTCTTCATCTGGAGCCAGGCGCCATGGCCCGGATTGCATTCGCGACAGGGGCGGCCGATGACCGGTCGAAAGCGCGTGCCATTGCCAAACAATTCTCAAATATCGATGCCGTCGATCGCGCCTTTTCGGATGCTTTCGAAACCTATCAAGGCGAACTTCGGGAACTCGCCCTTACACCAGACAGGGTGACGCTGTTCAATCGGCTGTTCGAACCCGTCATCTTCGCAACCCCTGATTTGCGCGACGCGACTGCGGTGGGCGCGAATCGCCTGGGTCAGTCGGGGCTTTGGCCTCATGCGATCTCGGGCGACCTTCCGATCGTGATCGTGCGGAACCTTGGCGACGCCGCCGAGCCGCTTATTCACGAGGTCTTGGAGTGGCAAGCATTTGCCCGGCGCCGCTGTCTGAGGTTCGACGTCGTGCTCATTGCGACCGGCGGTGACGTTGCGGAAGAACTGAAAGGTGGCGTCACAGGAGAACTCCTGGGCAAGCCAGGCGGGATTTTTGTTCTGTCCGCTCCGGATGTACCGCAAGATGAAATGACGCTCATAGCCGCGGCTGCGCGTATTGTTTTGGCTGGAGGCGCCGGCTCGCTCGCCGACCAAGCCGGACAGTTGCGCCGTCACGTTTTCGCTGCGACCTCCCCGACGTCGACACGACAGGCGAGGACGGGAGGGAACTCCCCGGCACCTCAGGACGATGCTGCTCGGAATTTGCTGTTCTGGAACGGATTTGGCGGATTTGCGCGAGACGGCAAGGAATATGTCGTCGTGGTAGGGAGGGCCGACAATGACAGATATGTCCTTCCTCCCGCGCCTTGGACCAACGTCATTGCAAACCGGGACGGCGGCTGCCTGGCGACCGAGGCCGGTCTCGGATACACGTGGTCGGGCAACAGCCAGATGAACCGGCTCACCCCCTGGTCGAACGATCCCGTGTCGGACCCGCCGAGCGAAGTCGTCTATCTTCGCGACGAGGAGACCGGCGAAATCTGGACTCCGACCCCTTTGCCCCTTGGAAGATCCTCATCAAGCCTCGTCCATCACGGTCAGGGCTACACCCGCTATCTGGGCAAAGGCCAGCAGGTTCGGCATGAAATGTCGGTACATGTCCCGACGGCCGGCGCGCTCAAGCTGGTGAACCTCAAGCTCCGCAACGAAAGCGACAGCGCTCGCCGACTTTCGGTGACCTATTTCGCCGAGTGGGTTCTCGGCACACGGCGCGACAACGCACCGATGCAGGTGATCTGCGAAAGGGATGCTGCATCGGACGCGATCCTGGCGCGAAATAGCTGGACCGGGCCTTTCTCGGAGAAACTTGCCTTCGCTGCCTCAAGCCATCCCGTCGTTTCCGCGACTGCCGATCGCATGGCATTTCTTGGCAGATATGGTTCAGTATCCGCGCCAGTCGGCCTGACACAGGCAAATTTCGCGAGCCGTTTCGGCCCGCTGCTTGATCCTTGTGCCGCATTGATGGTGGAAGTCGTACTCCCTGCGGGCGAAAGCACCGACGTCGTTTTCGGCCTTGGTCAAGCCGAAGGTCTCGAACAGGTCCGCCAGCTCGTTCGCGAGTACGTTTCCCCCGAGGGTAGTCTTCAAGCCTTCTCCGCCACAAGCCGACAATGGGAGGACATCCTGGGCAGGATCCAGGTCTCGACGCCAGATCCTGGCTTCGATGTCATGATGAATCGCTGGCTGATCTACCAGATCCTGGCCTGCCGTGTCTGGGCCAGGACGTCCAATTATCAATCCGGCGGGGCATATGGCTTTCGTGATCAGCTCCAGGACGTCATGGCGCTGGTCTACTGCGCTCCGGATGAAGCGCGGGCACAGATCTTGCGATCCGCCGCTCGCCAGTTCGAGGAAGGAGACGTGCAGCACTGGTGGCACCCTCCGTCGGGCATCGGAGTGCGAACGCGGATTACGGATGATTTGTATTTCCTGCCGCTGGTGGTCCACCACTACGTTTCGACAACGGGCGACTTTGATCTGCTCGATGAAAAAGTGCCGTTCATCACATCGCCGGTCTTGCGGAAAGATCAGGAGGAGGACTTCAGCCAACCCGAAATCAGCGGTCAGCGAGCTACCGTCTACGATCACTGCGTGCGCGCCCTGGAGCATGGCTTCCAGATCGGCAGGCATGGCCTGCCTCTGATGGGGACAGGCGACTGGAATGACGGAATGAACAAGGTCGGTGCGGAAGGCAAGGGCGAGAGCATCTGGAACGGATGGTTCTTTCTGACAGTCCTCAACTCCTTCGCGGAGCTTTCCAGCCGGCGTCATGATCCAAGCCGGGCAGCTTGGTGTCGCGCAAAGGCTGCATCGCTTCGCGTGGCCCTGGAGGCGGCTGGCTGGGATGGCGAGTGGTATCGGCGTGCCTATTTCGATGACGGAACGCCGCTTGGATCTTCCGCGAACGACGAGTGCCAGATTGATGCGATCCCACAGGCATGGGCGGTGATTTCCGGCGAGGCGAATGAAAAACGCGCTGCAATGGCCATGCAGGCGGTTCATCGCCGGCTGGTGCGGGAACAGGACAAGCTGATCAAGCTCTTTGACCCACCTTTCGACAAAGGCATGCTGCAGCCGGGCTACATCAAGGGCTACGTTCCAGGCATCCGCGAGAACGGTGGACAATACACCCATGCAGCGGTGTGGGTCGTTTGGGCCACTGCCTTGCAAGGCGACGGGGATCGCGCGTTGGAGCTCTGGAATCTCATCAACCCAATATACCACGCGACGACGAAGGAGGGCGCCGAGCGCTACAAGGTCGAACCCTATGTCGTCTGCGCTGATGTCTATGGAGCGCCGCCTCATACCGGTCGTGGCGGCTGGTCGTGGTACACGGGATCGGCGAGCTGGTTGTATCGGGTCGCCTTGGAGGCCATTCTGGGGTTTAAGCTCAGGGAAGGTAGGGTGCAGTTCGAGCCCTGCCTGCCATCCTCTTGGCGGAATTGCGAGCTGACCTATCGCCACGGAACGGCGACCTATCGGATTCGGTTCGACAACTCGGCGGGAGGGATCGTCCGATCCGTATTCCTCGACGGTAAACCACTTCCTGAAATGACTGTGCCGCTCGTCAGCGACGGACAGTCTCACTTCGTGGAAGTGAATCTGGGTTAGGAGCCATGGCCGACATCCTCGTGCCCGAAATCAAGCTCCATCCCTCGCCAACGGGGGAAGAGCTGGGTTGGCTGCAATTCACGACGCTGCTGTATTATTTGCATGTCACCAACCCGGATAACGGATTGGTTCGAGACAAGACCGACCCGACTGCGCCGGCCAGCATAGCGGCTATCGGAATGTCGCTGGCTACTATTCCGATCGTCGTGGAGCGCGGCGTCGTCATTCGTGAATACGCTGCAAAGATCACGCGCAAGCGACTGCAGTTCTTGTTCGAATGCCCTCAGGGCCCGGAGGAGGATGCCAGCGGATATAAGGGCTTCTTCTACCACTTTCTTGACATGGAGACTGGTCGCCGCGTGTGGCAATGCGAGCTGTCGACCATCGACTCCTCATTTCTGTTTGCGGGCGCGCTCACGGTCGCGACCTACTTCGATCGCGATACGGCCGACGAGGCGAGGATTCGGTCGCTGGCCAATGCCCTTTATGAGCGTGCCGATTGGAACTGGGCCCGCGATGGCGAAGCAACGCTGACGCATGGGTGGCGCCCCGAGGACGGTTTCCTTCCCTATCGCTGGCGCGGCTATGACGAAGGATTGCTGCTCTACGTCCTGGGCTTGGGATCGCCCACCCATCCGCTGCCGCCTGAGAGCTATGCGGCCTACGCCGACACCTATCAGTGGAAAACCATCTATGGTCGCGAGCTGCTTTATTCCGGCCCGCTTTTTACCCACCAGCTTTCGCATATGTGGATCGACTTCAAGGGTATCCAGGATTCATTCATGCGCGAGCGCCAGTCGGACTACTTCGAGAACAGCCGGCAAGCCACCTTGGTTCAGCAGGAGTATGCCGTATCCAATCCGCTGGAATTCGAAGGTTATGGCAAGCATTGTTGGGGGTTCACCGCAAGCGACGGACCTGGCTGGTGCAAGAGGAGCGTCAACGGTGTGGAGCGCGAGTTCTTCGACTATATAGCGCGCGGCGCTCCTTATGGACCTGACGACGGGACTGTCTCACCCTGGGTGGTCATCGCCTCTCTGCCATTCGCGCCGGAAATCGTCATCCCAACGGTCAGGCATTTCGCCAAGATGCATCTGGGCGCGCGACGGCTGTATGGCTTCAAGCCGTCTTTCAATCAGACCTTTACAATGGAAAGCAGCCCGACAGGCTGGTGGGTGAGCCCCTATCATTTCGGCATTGACCAGGGACCGGTCGTGCTCATGATCGAGAACTATCGCACGGGCCTCCTCTGGAACATCATGCGGCGCTGTCCCGCGATAGTGAACGGCCTCCGCCGCGCCGGCTTCTCCGGTGGATGGTTGTAGGCCTGAGCTGCCGGGTGCGACGAGCCGACAAATCTGAATCCACTTGCCTTCATTTCCGCTCACAACGAGGCTGCGGCGTCGCGGTCAGCCGTGCTGCTGCCAATAAGACCTGGCGTTCTTGTTACGGCCGCTTCTTACACACCCTTAAGTCAAGGCCCCGGAATGGCTTCCAAGCGCGGCGCGGACCCCGCCAGTCTCACACGCTGGTCCTCCAATATTCCGGTGATATGCGCAAAGCTCGCTACGGCGAGTCTCGCCTCTTCGGCCGTGAGATGGCCGACCAGAGCTGCGTTGCAGCCGTTGACTGCACACTGAAAGACCGGACCTCTTCTAGCTGCTGGCCACTGGTTCAGGAACGCAAGGGCTTGCCGGACATCCTTGATTTCGATGATGTTGTTACGGTGCCATATGCGCACCGGTTCTACGAATTGCAGTCGCTCCATTCTTACCTCCCGGGCGCTCCGCAGGGCGGAACATGGGATAACGCCGGGCTAGATAAATTGTTCCACGCCGGGGCTAGCGGGACTAGCTCTTGCAGGAGAGCCGCGGGGCGGAACGTCAGCGTGGCCGAGCCGGCGACTTGATCACTTGCCATGGTCAATTAAGATAATTTGATACGGCTATCAGAAGGCCGAGGGAGGCGCCGTGGGTAGGTACTATACTCGGGCGACAAGCTTGAGGGGATTTCGGGAGGTCGCCGCGGAGCGCGGTGCCGACCTGCCCGCAATGATGCGCCTCGTCGGCCTTGATCCGGCGCTACTGCACCGTCCGGACGAGCAGATCGACATAGCCGCCTTCTGCGATCTCGCCGAACGCTGTGCCGCAACTTGGGGGTTGCCCGACCTTTGGCTGCGGCTTGCGAGCTATCAGCATCTGGAGATTCTGGGCCCGGTCGCGCTGTTAACTCGGACCGAAACCGACCTGCGCGGGGCGCTGACATCGATCCTGGACAACCTGATCATCCACTCCAACAGCCTGGTCTGCGCGCTGGAGGAGGACGGAGACATGGCTGCGCTGGTGATCGACCTGCACGCGGTAACCTGTCCGGCTAGGCAGTTTATTCTAGGCTCCCTGGCCGTCGCCAAGAACGTGATCCGGCAAGCGGCCGGAACACCGGTCGAGTTCCTTGAGGCAAGCTTCCGCGAACACGACGGGGGCTCCCGAAGCGCTGCCGAAAGTTGGTTCGGCTGTCCGGTTCGCTTCGGGGCGGAGCGAAATGCGCTTTACTTTGACCGGGCCATTCTCGACCGACGGCTCGAACGGAACGATACCGCATATCACGCAATCATCCGACGCTACTTGACCACTGCCCGACAGGAGGCCGCCGGGCGTCCCGGCGAAGCGGTACGTGCTGAGATTGCGCGGCAGATGGAACTCGGTAGTTGCACGCTCGAAAACGTCGCTCGCCGCCTCCGGCTTGAACCGCGCAGCCTCCAGCGACAGCTGAAGGCTGAGCGCCTCGTCTTCCGCGACCTTGTCGACGAATGGCGACGGGCGAGGGCGCTGTCGCTCGTCACCCGTACCAGGCTGCCGCTGTCGCAGATATCGGAGGCAGTGGGTTACGCTGACCAGAGCGTGTTCACGCGTGCCTTCCAGCGCTGGTACGGGGACTCGCCGCTTGCTTACCGCCACCGGGACGCCGCACAGCCGGCGGTGCCGTAACCGGGTCGGACCCGCGCACATGTGCCCGCCAAGGGCCGGCGCGGACGTTGATCGGCTTCGAACGTGCCGTCCTGGTGTACCCGATTCATAGCTCATGCGGTGGCGAGCTCCTCAGCCGGTCGCTCGAGCACGGCGAACGTGCCAGTGCCGGAGCGTCGGCCACGTCGGGCACCGCGAGGAAGCCCAGGTCGGCATAAGCGCGCCCGGGATAGCGATAATAGCCTTTCAGCCGCTCGTTGATTCGGATCGAAGCCACTTCCTCAGGCGGCGCGGCAATAGCCTTCGAGACCGGCGGCCCGGTGACGGCGGTTGAAGTCCGTGTGGCTGCCCGGCCAGGTAAGGCGGTTGCGGCCATTGGCGTCGAGATACCACGAGGTGCAGCCGCCCTGATTCCAGACCATGCAATCGACTCGGGCGTCGAGCTCAGCGGTAAGATCGAGGTAGGCGTCGAGCCTTGGCTCAATCGCGTCGATATCTTTGCTCCAGGCCTCGGTCAGCACGCGGGCAAAGTGCTCGACCGAGCTCTCGATCATCAGCAGCGCCGAAATCCAGCCCGATCCCGTACGCGGCCCGTGAACCAGGAAGAAGTTTGGGAAACCGGGAACGGTGCCGCCGAAATAGGCGCCGACCGAGCCATCGATCGCGGTCCAGGCGTCCCGCAGCGCTGTGCCGCCGCGGCCGCGCACCGGCAGCGCCATGAGCGCGTCGTTTACGTGGAAGCCGGTGCCGAAGACGATGACGTCGGCGGGGATTTCGGTTCCGTCGCGCAGTGTCACCCGGTCGCCGCGGACCTCTGCCACTCCGGCGGTCTCGACCGCGACATTCGCTCGGGCCAGCGTCGGATACCAGTCGTCGGAGATCAACACGCGCTTGCAGCCGATTTCGTAGTCGGGGGTCAGCGTGGATCGCAAAACCGGGTCCTTGATCGCCTTGTCGAGGTTGTGGAGCGCTTCCTTTGTGGCCGCCTTCCGCAGGTATCCCGTGCCGGCGAAGATGCCCTTCTTCAGCTCGACGTCAAGATAGTAGTGCGCGGTTCGGCGCAGCGCCCTGATGCCGGGTAGGTTCTGGTAAGCCCAGCGCAGCCATCCCGGAATCGTCCGGTCATTGCGCGGAACTACGTAGGGTGCCGACCGTTGGATCACGGTCAGTTTCCCCGCAACCTTGGCGATCTCGGGCACGAATTGGATGGCGCTCGCGCCGGTGCCGATGACGACAATGCGCTTGCCGGACAGGTCCACGTCGTGACGCCACTCGGCGGAGTGGAACGCCGGGCCGGCGAAGTGAGCAAGGCCGGGAATGTCGGGCAGCTTGACCTGGTGGAGAGGCCCGGTGGCGGAGGCGAGTGCCCGGGCGATATAGAGATCGCCATCGGCGGTACGCACCTCCCAACGGCGTGTGTCCTCGTTCCAGTCAGCCGAAGTCATGGTCTTGCCGAACAGAGTGGACTCATAGAGCCCCTCCTCGCGCGCGACGCGCTGCGCGTAAGCAAAGATTTCGGCACCGGGCGAGTAGGTGCGAGACCAGTTGGAGTTCGGGTTGAGGCGGAACGAATAAAGGTGCGAGGGGATGTCGCAGGCGACCCCGGGGTAGGTGTTCTCGCGCCAGCAACCGCCGAAGTCGTTACCCTTCTCGATGATCAGGACGTCGCTGATGCCGCGACGCTTGGCCTCCAGCGCGGCAAGCATACCGGCAAAGCCGGCGCCGACGACAAGTAGATCGACCTCTCTGGCAGAGGTGTTTGAGCGGCGAAGCGATTCGGTGAAGGTCATATGCTTCATCTGACATGGCTCCCGTACCTGCCGGGCGGGTATCGCCGCCCCTCGGGTCAGACATGCCATTTTGCGCCGAGCACATCCTTGCAGAGTGTACGGATTTTTTGATTCCACACGACAATGGACAGCGGTACCGCGCGGCATCCCACGAGGGGACAACTACCTGAAGCCCGGTATGGCATGGAACGGAGCGGTGGACGGATTCAAAGCTGGCCCCGTCAACTTGCGTCGACGGGGCCTTCTCAGCGGCCCGTTGAATCCGGACTTTGGGGGTTACTGGGCTGCAACCGATGTGGCCATATGCTTGCCACCCTTGGATTGATAGGTGATCTTTACCTTCTCGCCCGCCTTCATCTTGCTCATGTCCTGCTTGGACGGAAGCTGATACACGGTTCCGTTGTCGAGAGTCAGGGTGTGAGCCTTGGAATCCATGGACTTGATGCTGCCCGTGGCCTGTGCCGCATAAGCTCCGGTAGCGGCAATCAGGGCGACCGCGGTTAGTGACGGAAGGATCATGCCTTTCATGGCAACCTCCTTTGCTCTGGGTACGATGACCGGCCCAGATCGGAGACCGAGCCGATCCGCGCTACCAATTCGGGAGGCTGGAGTTTGTTCCATCAAAATGGTGCGACAAATCGGAATAGATTGTCGGTGAGCCCTCAACCCCATGCCGGTGTTCCTGCCTTCCCGGTCTGCTGATTCGCCCGGGTTGAGCGCGCCACGGAGATCGGACAGAAGCAGCATCTGTCAGGCGTGGGATTTTCGCAGAATTTCGACCTGCAAACCGCGCAGTTTGGCCAGAATAGTTCGCTTCCGCTTTTTTTGTCGGTTTACCGCTTGCGCCGCAATGCCTGAATATATATGGCTTCCCGCGGTTCGGAGCGTAGCGCAGCCCGGTAGCGCACTTGACTGGGGGTCAAGGGGTCGTGGGTTCGAATCCCGCCGCTCCGACCATTTCTCTGCATCACCGCAGAGACTGACGATCAGGCTAGCACCGGGGGGCGGACCGTCTCAGCGACCGTTGCTGAAACGAACGCACGCTGGTGCCTTCTTTCCAGGGCGATGCCGCCCCAGACCAGCCCTAGCAGCAGATAAAAATGGCGCCAGTGGTCGGTATCGATGACGGTACCGAGTGCGACATGCCCAATCAGCACGATATAGGCACAAAGGAAGAAGGGCTGCCACGGCCGTGACCGGAAAAGGATGCGCATGCCCGCCACCAGGGTCCAGCCGATCAGAACCGCGTAGGCGGCAAAGCCGAGCCAGCCATAGTCGAGCAGTGCTTTCAGCCAGATGTCGTGGGTGTCCTCGCCGTAGATTTTGCCGAAGACGAGCGGACCGATTCCAAGCGGGTGCTCCATCGCCATCAGGAAACCGATACCGTAGCGCGCGAACCGGCCGAGGCGATCGCTGTCATAGTCCTGGGCAAGCTGGGCGCGGCTCGTGAACATGTCGGCGACACCCGGCATCTGCAGCAAGGCCAGCATGGCGACGACAAGGAGCGCAATCGCCATGATTGTCATGACGATGATGCGCAGCCTGAAGAGGCCGCTCGCGCTCTGTATGAACAGGCAGCCGACAAGCAGGACGGCCGAGCCCGTGAACAGGCCCCATGCGCCGCGCGAAAAGGAAAAGAAGATGCCCGCGGCGATGATCAGCAGCGGAACTGCATTGAGCACCATCCTCGCGGGACTTCCTGTGACGACGCGGTAGAGGAGCCAGATGCCTGGTAAGGTCAGGAAGGGCCCAAAGACATTTGGGTCCTCGAAGGCGCCTGCGGCGCGCCCGTAGCGCGTGAAGACGTCGAATCCTGGAACGGCGTTGAAATAACCAAGGATGCCAAGTGCGGCCGTCGAAACGGCCGCCGCCAGCCATGCACCGAAGATGAGGCGGTAAAGCGAGGGCTGGGCCTCGGTCACGGCGGCGAAGAAGACCGCCGTGAGGGCCAGGAACAACGACACCGCAAGATAGAGGTGCGTGTTGTCGAGATCGGCCATCTGCGTCATCGAGATCATGCCGCCGATGTTGAAGAGGACAAGAAGAGCGAGAAGCGGCGCGACCGATCGTGATATGCGCATCCCGAATAGTGCCCAGACCGCGATCAGTCCGGCCATGTAGACTTCGTACGGTGCGGGCTCGTTCAGGACGAAGCCTGAGAGCAAGACGCCGAGCGATACCGCCGCGCCACTGATCAGGGAAACCAGCTTGGCGTTGATCGCGGCCCGGGGCAGCTTCGCCGTGCTCAATAGGCATTTTCCGTGTTGAGCAGGCGGATGGGCGTCAAGAGCAGGATCTTCAGGTCGAACCAAAGCGACCAGTTCTCTATGTAGTAGAGGTCGAATTCGGTGCGCATCCGAATCTTCTCGTCCGTATCGATTTCGCCGCGCCAGCCATTGATCTGGGCCCAGCCCGTGACGCCCGGTTTCACGCGGTGCCGCGCGAAATATCCATCCACCACCTCGTAATAGAGCTTGTTGTGCGACTGGGCGGAGATGGCATGGGGGCGAGGGCCGATAAGGGATAGCGAGCCGAACAGCGCGTTGAAGAATTGCGGCAACTCGTCGATCGATGTTTTTCGGATGAATCGGCCCACGCGGGTGACGCGTGGATCGTTCTTCACAACCGCGCTTCTTGCCGTCGGGTCGGCCATTTCGGTGTACATCGAGCGGAACTTGTAAACCTCGATGATCTCGTTGTTGAAGCCGTGGCGCTTCTGGCGGAAGATCACGGGTCCCTTGCTGTCGAGCTTGATGGCGATCGCCGTCGCTAGCATCACCGGCGTGAAGACGACGATGCCGAGCAGCGAGAAGACGATGTCGAAGCTGCGCTTGGCGACTGAGTCCCAATTGTTGATCGGGCGGTCGAAGATGTCGAGCATCGGCACCGAGCCGATGAAGGAGTAGGAGCGGGGCCGGAAGCGCAGTTCGTGTGCATGGGCCGAAAGCCGAATGTCGACCGGCAGCACCCAGAGCTTCTTGAGAAGGGAAAGGACGCGCGCCTCCGCCGTGACCGGCAGGCAGACGATCAGCATGTCGATACGGGCAATCCGAGCGAACTCGATCAGTTCGGTGACGTTGCCGAGCTTCGGGTAGCCGGCAACGACGGGGGGCGAGCGGCGGTCGTCCCGATCGTCGAATATGCCGCAGATCCGAATGTCGTTGTCGGCTTGGCGTTCGATCGAGCGGATCAGCGTTTCGGCCGCCTTTCCCCCGCCGACCAGCACGGCCCGCCGCTCCATTCTGCCGTTTCGTGCCCAGCGTTTGACCATGCTGGCCAGCACGAGCCGCATTCCGAACAGGAGGAGAAAGCCGGTGATGAACCACGCGCCGAACCAGAAGCGCGAGAAATCCGAGGACACCTTCAGGAAGAAGCCAACCACCGCGAAGAGGCCGAATGTCCCAGCCCACATCAACATCAGACGGCCGATATTGGCGAATGGCCGCCGCAACGCGGATATCTGGTAGAGGTCGCCCATCTCGAAGAGAATGACTGCCAGCAGCGAGCCGCCGACGATGATCGCCGGATAATGCCAGTAGAGATGGGTGGTGAAGCCGACATAGAAGATATTGAGCGCGACGCCGGCGAGGACGAGCAGGCTGAATTCCACCAGCCTCAGGATGCCGCTGACCATCACCGGGGACATCGTGTCCTGGCGGTATTGCGCGGCCACTTGGCGCGCCACGTCGTTGATGTGCCGCGGCGGGTCCTTGTAGTCGGTTCCGTCCTGGAAATTGCGTACCGCTTCGACGGAAAAGCGCTTTATGGGATCGATTTCGCTCATTGCCGGCAGTCTCGCCTCTCGGTTGAGGCCTAACAGCAATGCGCTAAGAAACTCTTTCTTGAAGAAGCGCGGGCCGGATGAGCCAAATTGTCCGAGAGCCGGCCCATTTTCTCGATACCGTGCCGCAGGAGCAGGGGGCAGGCGGATGATGCGCAGATGAAGACACCACCCGCTCAGCGCGCGAGAGCGGCGAAATAGACTTGTTCTATGGCCGCGGCCATGACGTCGGCGCCGAAGCGGGATCGGAGCGCCTCCACCGCCGGCATCGATGCCTTGAAGGCGGCGCGATCCTGGATCGCGGCAACCATGCGTCCAGCGATCTCGCCGGCATCGGGCCGCACCAGCGCGGCCGAGTCGTTGCCAAATATCTCGGGGATCCCGCCCACCTTGGTGGCAATGATCGGCTTGCCTGCCGCGAGCGCTTCCAGCACCACATAGGGCATGGCCTCGGCACGGGACGGAACCACCACAATCTCCGCCAGGGCAAAGGCCTCGCGCGCCGGCATGGCTGGCAGGAAGGTCGCCTGCGCAGAGTTGCCGAACCTTTCAGCCTGTGCCTGGTAGCGCGGCTTGTCCTCGCCGTCGCCAACCAGCACGGCGCTCATCGGCCGGCCGAGGCGCCTGCCTGCTTCGGCGAGTGCGTTGATGAAGATGTCGGGGCCTTTGAGGTCACGCATCATGCCGATATAGAGAAAGTCGCTCGCGTCCGGCCCCGTGGCGACCGGAGCGAATTCGTTTGCGTGCAGCCCGTTGTAGATGAGGCTGTTCGGAGCCTTCGGCTTGCCGATCTTGCGCAGGAAGACGCGGCGTTCGTACTCGGAGACGAACAGCAGATGGTCGGTCACGCGCTCCATCAGCCTTTCCAGCGCGAAGAAGAATCTCCCCGTGGCGGTTGTCTCGTCATAATGCAGACTGCCGCCATGAGCTGAATAAACGCGGGCCACGCGAGACCTGGAAACCCGCAACAGTGAGCCGAAGAGACGAGCATACACGCCACCCTTGGCGCCATGGCCGTGCAACACGTCCGGCTGCAATTCCTTAATGATCTTCAATGTCCGCCACGCGGATGCGATATCGCCTGGTCCGACATGGCGCTGCATGGGCGTTCGGTTGACGCCCAGCGCGAGCAGCGGCCTGAGCGTGTCGAATAGCCGTTCCTCGAAAATGCCGCCTGTGCTGGAATCGCAAACGATGCCCACAGTATGGCCGGCCGAAACCTGAGCTTCGACCAGATCGCGCACGTGCCGGAAGATTCCGCCGACAGGCGACCGGAAGCAATGGACGATGCGGAGTTTCCTCGTGGTCACGCGCGCCGGCCGGTGTCAGAACAGCCGTTCACGGACGTAGATCGTATCCCCGGGCAGCAAAGGATCGGATGTCACCACGCGGCCTGTCATCACCTTTCCGTTGATGTCGCGCGTGATGTCGACATTGGCCTGATTGGCGCGCGGCGAGAACCCGCCGGCCACGGCGACCGCCTTGTAGACCGTCATGCCTGGCACGTAGGAATATTGCCCGGCGGCACCCACTTCACCCATGACGAAGATGGGGCGGTAACGGTCGATTTCGACCGAGACGTCGGGGTCGCGCAGGTAACCTTGGCGCAGCTTGTTCGCGAGCTCGGCCTCGATCTGTTGCGTGGAGTAGCCGCGGGCAGCCACGGCGCCCACCAGCGGAAAAGCGATGTAGCCGGACTGGTCGACGCTATAGCTATTGCTGAGGTCGGGCTGCCCGAACACCGTGACGCGGATCCGATCGCCGGCGCCGAGACGATAGGGCTGGTCGATCACTTCATGGAAAGCGGCCGGGGCCGGCCGGTAGCCCGAGCAGCCGGCGACCAATGCGGCAGCGAGCATCGCTTGGAGGACGGGAAGCGTTCTTTTCATACCGAGCGCATACCTTGGAGAGCGGCCAAACGGGACGCAATTGGCGGTTGCCCCGTTATCACTCTGTTAGGGTTAATGGTCGGTAAAGCCCGGGGCGGATGGGTTGGTGACGCCGGGCTGGGTGGGCAGGCGGAGCCGGTTAACGGCTGAGTTACCATAGACGTTTACCCTGTTTCCGTGCCATGAGCGGAGTTGGGTGCATGTCCAGCGTTCACACCACCAGCGACGTCGATGTCGATCTCGGCAAGCTATTTGCGAGCCTCATCGAGAACTGGCGGCGCATCCTTGCCGTGGCATTGGCCGTGACAGCAATCGCCTTCATGCTCGCCTGGACGGCCACGCCACGCTACAAGGCCGAGACACGCATTCTGATCGAGACGAGGGAGTCCGTCTTCACGCGACCGGCCTCGGCGGGGGAGGGCAGCAATCCCGTCCTTGACGAGGAAGGTGTGACGAGCCAGGTGGAGGTCGTCGGCTCGACCGACATCCTGAAGCAGGTCGCCCAGAAGCTCCAGCTCGCCAAGCTGCCCGAATTCGACGAAGCTTCGGGAATGTCTCTCCTTGGGCGTGTGCTGGTAGTGGCAGGCCTGAAGGCCGACCCCAGCGAGATCCCGCCGGATGAGCGCGTTCTGAAAGCGTTTCGTGAGAGGCTCACCGTCTACCGGGTGGAGAGGTCACGCGTGATCGTGATCGAATTCTCCTCGCGGGATCCGAAGCTGGCGGCCGAAGTCCCCAATGCGATCGCCGATGCCTACATCGCGGTCAGCCGAGACGCCAAGCTGCAATCCAACGCCGACGCCACGGATTGGCTCGAACCGGAAATCGCAGACCTGACCGAAAGGGTGAAGCAGGCTGAAGCAAAGGTGGCGGCTTTCCGATCGCAGTCGGATCTGCTCGTCGGCCAGAACAACTCTGTCCTCGCCACACAGCAGCTTTCGGAACTGGCTAGCGAATTGTCGCGGGTGCGTGCCGCTCGCGCGGCTGCGGAAGCCAACGCGCAGAGCGTCCGCGCGGTTCTCGACAATGGCGGTTCGCTGGAAGCGCTTCCCGATGTGCTTTCCTCGGGCCTTGTTCAGCGGTTGCGCGAGAGGCAGGTGCAGTTGAAGGCCGACATTGCCGATCTTTCGACGACGCTTCTTGGCAACCACCCGCGGATCCGGGCTTTGAATTCCCAGCTTGCGGATCTCGAGCGCCAGATCCGCCAAGAGGCGGAGAAGATCCAGAAAGGCTTGCAAACCGAGGCGAAGACCGCGCAACTGCGGGAACAGCAACTCGTCGCCGACCTGAACAAGCTGAAGGCGGCTTCGGCCCGGGCCGGCGATCAGGAGGTCGAGCTCCGAGCGCTTGAGCGGGAAGCGGCGGCTCAGCGGGAACTGCTCGAATCCTATCTCACCCGCTACCGCGAAGCGTCTTCGCGGACGGAACGAAGCTATCTGCCCGCCGACGCCCGGATATTCTCCCGCGCGGTAATACCCGGCGAACCCTATTTCCCGAAAATCCTGCCGATCGTCGGCGCTGCCTTTGTAGCCTCGCTCCTGATCATGGCCATGGTGACCCTGTTGCGCGAGCTGTTCAGCGGTCGCGCCATGCGCCCGGCCGCGGGCGCGATGGTCGAGCCCGTCGGGCAAGTACCCATGCCGGAGGCCCAGTCGCCGCTCGAAGAGACCGTGGTCGAGAACCGCCCCGCGGCCCCGAAGCCGAAACCCGAGTTGCATCGCAACCTGGTGACCCCCGCGCCGCGCGTGCCGATCCTGGGCGAAGTTTCCGTCGAGCGCGCCGCGGAAAAGTTGATCGCGGGTGGGGCCACGCGGGCGATCTTCATTTCGCCGGAAGGCGACGAGGCCGCCGCAGCCGCCGTGCTGGTTGCGCGAGAAGTCGCGGATGCCGGCCTGCGTGTGCTCCTGCTCGACCTGACCACGTCGGGGGCCGCATCTCGTCCGATGCTGGAAAGCGGAGTCTACGCGGGCATCACCAACTTGCTGGCTTCGGAAGCCCAGTTCACCGATGTCATCCACGCCGACCTCTATTCGGATTGCCACGTCATCCCCCCGGGCACAGCCGACCCGGAACGCGCGATGCGGGCGATCGACCGTCTGCCGATCATCATGAACTCGCTGACGACGGCCTATGACGTGGTCGTCGTCGAATGCGGCATTACCGACGCGGAAGCCATTCGGAGGCTGGTTTCCGCGGCGACGGAAGTGATGGTGAGCGTGCTGGAACCCACCGACGAAGCGATCGTGCGGGCCACTGCGGATCTGGAGGCCGGCGGTTACGGCAAGCCGACCCTGGTGACGCCGGCCGGCTACGAGCCGCCCCTCTCACCGGTTCCCGATCGCTCCGCTGCCTGAGATCCGAAGATCAGCTCTGCTCTGAACGGATCAGGCCGCGCCTGCGAAGCGCCTTTGTGAGCCGCCAGGCGATGCTGTTCCTCTTGACGAAGGCCTTCAAACGGCTCTTGGCGCGCATTGCCCGGGCAAGGATGCTGCCGCGCATGGTCATCGGCACGAGCACGTCATAATGGGTGATTTCGACGTCGCACCAGAGGCGCTTGTACGGTTCGTCACCGACACTGAAGTCGTAAAATGCGAAGCCCTTCTCACAGGCCCGCCGAATACTGTCGAAGAAGAGGAAGTCGCCCGGGCTGAGGCGCGAGAGCTCGTCTTCACGGATCGCGCCGAATTCGCAGACCAGCCTCCCGCCACAGCGGCTTGAACCGGTGACAGCGCGCAACTGACCAGCCACTTCCAGCCCCTCGAGCACGAAGGGTGGGTTCTTCTCCGCAAGTGCCTCGCGGAACAGCCTGTGGAAGAAGCGCCTGACCTCCGGGGCCCCGAAGACATCGGGCAGCCCCATCTTGCGGAAGCGCTCCTGCTTCATCGCGAAGAAAGCCTCGAGTAAGCGGGAAGCTTCGTCCGGTGTCTTCGCTGTGACGACGCGGAAGCCCCCGGCCGCCTCGAACTTCCGGGATTGCGACCGGTTCCTCTTCCGCTTGCCGCTCATGCGCTCCAGAAGTACATCGAAGCCGCCGGACAGATCGATCGCAAGCGCCGGATTGGGGCTTTGCCGGCAACCCAGCGCCATCAACGGGTTCGTCCGATCCTGGATGCTGTCGGCGACGCGTTCCAGTGACAGGAGGTCGATGTCCGGCCGCGCCTTGCCGATGGAGGCGATCAGGTCGTGGAGGTTGGCACGGGAGAGGGGAGGAGCCGACCTTGCCAGCGGACTGAAATTGCCGTTGGCATGATGGCCGCCCATGAAGCGGGCGACACGGAAAGGTCCTCGGCGGACAATCTCTAAGGCGAGTGCGTAGGATGGAACGCCATAGTGGGACAGTGAGGCGACGACGAAGTCCGGTTTGATTTCGCCGATCCAGGCGCTCACCCATGCCGGGCTCTGGGCGGGCGAGAAGGTCGCGCAGTGCTCGAGAGTCCTGTAGGCCGCGATCGCGGCGGCGGGCGTGCAATGAACGGCCACGCTGGCGCGCGGCTCGTCCGCGGCCGTTCTCGCCACGGCGGCAATATTTCGTCCCGCCTCTTTCATGAAGCGGGAGTTTAGTCGTCAAAGGTGAAGGAAATATCGAGCGAGAACTCGTTTATCTTCTGGCTCTGGGCTCAGTCACCATCCACTTGATGATGAGCATGGCAGGCAACACCCATAGCAGGCCTGACAGAAGGAAGAACACTAGGTGTACCACCGGGCCGGATTCGGCAAGCTGCGCGACGGCGATGATCGTCGCCAGCAGTGCATAGACGATGACCAGCACGACCAGCAGGATTGTTCCGATCAGTTTCTTCAAGCGAACGGGCATCTTTCTTCCTTTGCCGCTCTGGTAGGGTTTTCCTGCGCGCGGCGCAACCGGCGCGCGGCGCGACGGCGTGTCGCGAAGCCCGCCCTTGCGATGATGGTCCCAATGGTCCACCACTCTCCCGCATGAGCCGGGATTTTTGACGATATGAGCGCCCTGACATCCGCCCATCCCCTCCAGAGCGACCGCTTGCTGCGGAACCGCAGTGCCGTACAGGCATGGCTTTATGTCGTGCTGGTGGTCCTGTTCGCGCTTGTCATGGTGGGCGGTGCCACTCGCATGACGGGCTCGGGACTTTCCATCACCGAATGGAAGCCGATCCACGGCGTCATACCTCCGCTCAACGAAGCGGAATGGCAGGAGGAATTCCAGAAATACCAGCAAATCCCGCAATACGAGCAGATCAACAAAGGCATGTCGCTCGACGAATTCAAGGGGATTTTCTGGTGGGAATGGGCGCACCGGCTGCTTGCGCGCGGCGTAGGCTTTCTCGTTGCCCTCCCGCTCGCCTTCTTCTGGCTGACCGGCCGCCTCGAGCATCGACTTAAGCTTGCTCTCGTCGGGCTGCTTTTGCTCGGCGGCGTGCAAGGCGCCATCGGATGGTGGATGGTCGCTTCGGGGCTGGCCGAGCGCGTCAGCGTCAGCCAGTATCGACTGGCGACCCATCTGACGCTGGCCTGCGTCATCATTGCCGCTGTGACCTATATCGCTCGCGGGCTCGCTACGTATTCCCAAGGGCCAGCAAGCCGGAATGTCCGGCGCGCCGCCGGAGTCATGGTGCTCCTGGTCCTGATCCAAATCTATCTCGGAGGTCTCGTGGCGGGGCTCCATGCCGGCCTCAGTTACAACACCTGGCCCCTGATGGACGGCGCCATCATCCCCGGCGATCTCTTCGCCATCGATCCCGCATGGCGCAATCTTTTCGAGAACCCGAAGACGGTCCAGTTCGTTCATCGCATGTTCGCCTACACGGTTCTGGCCGTGGCCATCTGGCACGCCTTTGCCACTGGGCGGGCCGAGCCTGCGAGCACGCATGCGCGACGAGCTTGGGTGTTGGTAGCCTTGGTTCTCGTGCAGGCGGGTGTCGGCGTGGGCACGTTGCTGATGCAGGCGCATATGCATTGGGCGTTGCTGCATCAGGGCATAGCCATGATCGTTCTGGTCTTCGCGACAGCCCATTGGCGTGGCGCCAAGGGTGCCTATCCCCTGCCAGTTGCGGTCAGAAGCTGACGTCCTTCACATCCCGGATCGCGGCGGCAATCGCCAATTCGCGGGCTTCATCCGCAGCGTTGTCATCTTCGTGATGCCACGCGGCTGAAAGGCAGCCATAGGCCAACGCATGGTCGAGTACTCTGCGTGGATCCTGCTGCAGCATCCTGGCGAAGATTACCGCCATCCCGGCGATCCGTTTGGGATCAAGGCAGAGATCGTCGCGGTCGAGGGGATTGTAGAACATGTTCGCGGCATCGAAAGCTGGATCGCCGAGAACGCCCTTGGGATCGATGGCGAGCCAGCCGCGCGGACCGTGCATGATGTTCTCGTGATGTAGATCGCCGTGGAGCGGCCGAACATCGCGGGGATCCGAAAGCAGGCGCTCGGCGACACCGGCTGCTACCACATAAAGGCTTGTGTGCCCCTCGTCCCTATCAGCCTTCGCCTTTCGGAAAAGGCTGGCGAAACGCTCGCGAAGCGGCTGCAGGCCGGAAGGAAGGGGCTGGTCGGACGGCAAGAGCAACCGCGCCAACACATCCGCCGCGATTTCGGTCGCTGCCGGATCCCCAAGTGTGTCGAGCTCGTTCTGCAGCATCGTTTCGCCGGCATGTTCGAGCAACATCCTTTGACCGTCCATACCGAGCAGTCTCACGGCACCTTGGCCGCGTCTCCACCGCAGCAGATGGGCTCCGCGCAACTCGTCCTCGACGTCGTCGAAGGGTTTGAGGTCCTTTACGATGGCGGGGTTCCCATCCTCCATGAAAACCTTCCAGATCCGGCTGGAAAACGTCTCGGTGACGAGAACGGGGCCGGAAACCTTCCAGCGGTCAGGAAAAACTGGGAACTGCTTCTGCATGATCGGTGATCCTGCGTGGCGCGACAAGAAACGGACCTGGGATGCCGGCCGATCGTGAACTTTCTCGGATATGGCGAGGCCAGATGACGCGCCCGAAGATGTTGGTCTAGAGACCGAGCATCAGGTCCATATTCTGGACTGCGGCCCCTGAGGCACCCTTGCCGAGATTGTCATATACGGCGAGAAGCAGCGCCTGCGCCCGCTTGTCGTTGGCGAACACGTAGAGCGTCATCCTGTTGGTATCGTTGTATTGCTCGGGATTGATTTCTGGAACGCGTTCCGCCGCGGCGAAAGGCGCAACGTCGACGAAGCCGTTTTCAATCCCCGCATAGTGGTCCGCGATCGCCGCGTGGAGCTCAGCTCCGGTCGGCACCCGCTCAAGCGTGCTGAGTTGCAGGGGAACCGCCGTGATCATGCCCTGAGCGAAATTGCCGACCGCCGGCTGCATCAGCGGATCGCGCTGCAGCCCCGAATAGGTTTTCAGCTCGGGGACGTGCTTGTGCTGGAAGGTAAGCCCATAGGGCAGGAATTCCGGAGCATCCTCACCTTTGCCGACATAATCCTCAACCATGGCGCGCCCGCCACCGGTATAGCCGGAGATGCCGTTCATCGTGACGGGGTAGTCGGCCGGAAGCAGACCGGCGGCGATGAGCGGCCGAAGCACGGCGATCGGCCCCTGTGGCCAGCAGCCGGGATTTGCGACGCGCTTCGCCGCCGCGATCGCGGCAGATTGCTTCCGGTCCATTTCGGGAAAGCCATATGTCCATCCTTCCGCGACGCGATGCGCGGTGGAGGCGTCGATGACTCTCGTTTCCTCGTTGGCGATCAGCGACACGCTTTCCCGCGCGGCGTCGTCCGGCAGGCAAAGTATGGCTATGTCGGACGCATTGAGGAATTCGGCGCGTGCCGCCTGATCCTTGCGTCGTTCGACGGGAATGGACAGCACGGTCAGGTCATCGCGCCCGGCCAGACGGGTCCGGATCTGCAGGCCCGTGGTTCCGTGTTCGCCGTCGATGAAGACCTTCGGTTTCATGCCCGTCTTTCCAAGATGATGATCGGATCAGCAAATAAGCGAGGCGGGGGCCGGAATCAATTCCGTGAGGGGTTTAATCTCGTCGCCATGCCGCCCCGGTTCAGCCGCGCGCCTTTCGCTCGAGGAGCAGGCCCAGATAGTGCATCGCGATGGTCGAGCCGGCGATCGCCGTGATGTCGGCATGATCATAGGCTGGCGCGACTTCGACGACATCGGCGCCGACAATGTCCACCTTGCTCATCTGGCGCAGCACCGACAGGATCTTGGCGGAGGAGGGGCCGCCGGCGACGGGGGTGCCTGTGCCCGGCGCGAATGCCGGGTCGAGGCAGTCGATATCGAAGGTGACATAGGTCTTGCGCCCGTCCGTCCGCTCGGTGATCGCGTAAGCGATGTCGGAGGCGCGCATTTCCTCCACATCGTGGCCGTAGAGGATCTTGATCCCGAAATCGTCCGGTGCGTGGGTGCGTATGCCGACCTGAATGGAACGATCAGGGTCGATGATGCCTTCGCGCACGGCGCGGCTTACGAAGGAACCATGGTCGATGCGCTTTCCATCGTCGGGCCAGGTATCCTGGTGAGCGTCGAACTGGACGAGCGCCAGAGGGCCATGGATCGCGGCGTGAGCTTTCAGGATGGGCCAAGTGACGAAGTGGTCGCCCCCCAATGATAGCAGGAACGCCCCGCTCCTCAGGATCTTCGTGGCCTCGCGCTCGATGGCAGCCGGCGTCTTCTGGTGATTGCCGCTGTCCAGCAGGCAGTCGCCATAGTCGACCACGGCAAGATTCGCGAAGAGGTCGACATTGAATGGGTATTGCGGGTCATTGTCGAAGATCGCCGAGGCGCGGCGAATCGCCTGCGGCCCGAAGCGGGCGCCGGGCCGGTTCGTCACGGCCGCGTCGAAAGGAATACCCCAGACCACAACGTCGGCGCCTTTCAAGTTCTTGGTGAAGCGCCGGCGCATGAAGGAGAGCGCCCCGGCATAGGTCGGATCGCTCGCCCGTCCCGTGTTCCTTGTCGCGGTGAAGGCGTGGTCGATCGACGATGATGGCATGCTGCAAGACCCTCTCGCTGCTTGGAAATTCTTATCCGGGATTCTCCCCACCTTGCGCCCCCTTTTGACAGGCCGGACCTTCTCGGCGCAAGTCACGACACTGTCATGGCCAGGCCCTATCCCTCCAGCGCAACAGGTCAGCAGGGAGCGATTCCGGTGCGCATGTTCCGCCTTTTCGCCGCGTTTGGACTGATGACGGCTTTGCCCTGGATGCCCGCGGCGGCTCAGTCACGAGTCGAGGCTATCCGCGAGCGGCTCGTCAATGCCAACCAGTGGCGGGATCACGTGATGGTGGTCGCCCATCGCGGCGGCGGGCTTCAGGCGGGCATGGCGCGTTTTCCGGAAAACTCGAGAGCGGCGGTCGAGGACGCCATCAGGATCGGCGCCGAGATGGTCGAACTCGATGTCCAAAAATCGAAAGACGGTATGTATGTGGTCTTCCACGATACCTGGCTCGATCGCAGCTCTAATTGCAAAGGCATCCTTGCCGAGCGGACGCTCGAGGAACTCAGGGCCTGCCGGCTGGTGATCGAAGGGACCGGCGCGGTTTCCGACGAGACCGTGCCGACGCTTGCCGAGATGCTCTCCGTCACGCGGGAGCGGATCTTCGTCAACATCGACAACAAGCTCGACATATCGGAACTCCCTTCCATCGTCGCGGTAGCGCGCGAGCTCGGTGTCGCCGACCAACTCGTCGTCAAGCAGAATCTGTGGAGCGCCGAAAGGATCGCCGAGGCGCGGCGTGTCGTCGAACGGATCGGCCCGGGCGTGGCCTTCATGCCGATCATCGCCGACGACGCCGTACGGGACGTCGATTTTCTGGAGATCGCCACACGGGCCTTCTCGGCGGATGCCGTGGAGTTGATCCATTGGCATGCTGCCGGACAACCGATGACCGGAGATGGCGGGCCGCTGTTCGGGGCGCGAGCCCGAGCGGTGGCGGCACGGGGCGATTGGCATCTATGGGTGAACACATACGGAATAGCCAACAAGGCGGGTGGCATGCTGTCAGGCGGACGTGGGGATGAGCTTGCCGTCGCGGCAGCCTTCCCGCGGGAAACCTATGGCTTTTGGGCCGAGCGCGGCGCCACGATGATCCAAACCGACGAGCCAAGCGCTGCGATCGAGTGGCTCACGCTGAACGGCTATAGAAGGCCATATGCCGACGAGCCGGCCCAGCACGCCTCGGCGCAGACGACCGCCGCCGAATGATCATCATGAAAAAGGCCGCCCGGAGGCGGCCCTGATCGGTTCTGCGTCCCGGCGGATGCCAAACCCCGATTAGCGCTTCGAGAACTGGAAGCTGCGGCGGGCCTTCGCCTTGCCATACTTCTTGCGCTCGACGGTACGGCTGTCGCGGGTGAGGAAGCCACCCTTCTTCAGCACGCCGCGCAGAGCCGGTTCGTAATAGGTGAGGGCCTTGGAGATGCCGTGACGCACGGCGCCAGCCTGACCAGACAGGCCACCACCGGCGACCGTGGCGACGATGTCGAACTGACCGGTGCGGTTCGCGGCGACGATCGGCTGTTGAAGGATCATCTGGAGGACAGGACGCGCGAAGTAGGCGCTGAAATCCTTGTCGTTGACGATGATCTTGCCGGAGCCGGGCTTGACCCAGACGCGGGCGATAGCGTCCTTGCGCTTGCCGGTGGCATAGGCGCGGCCGCTCTTGTCGAGCTTCTGGACGTGGACCGGTTCAGCCGGCTGGGCCGCGGCAGTCGCGGCGCCGAGTTCTGCGAGCGAGGAAAGCTCAGCCATGTTACTTAGCCCTCTTGTTCTTCGCGTTCAGCGCGCCGACGTCGAGCGTCTCGGGCTGCTGGGCGGTGTGCGGATGTTCGGCGCCTGCGTAGACGCGAAGGTTCTTCATCTGGCGACGGCCGAGCGGGCCGCGCGGGATCATGCGCTCGACGGCCTTCTCGACGACACGCTCGGGGAAACGTCCCTCGATGATCTGGCGCGCGGTGCGTTCCTTGATGCCACCGGGGTGGCCAGTGTGCCAGTAGTAGACCTTGTCGGTGTATTTCTTGCCGGTGAGGACGACCTTGTCGGCGTTGATGACGATGACGTTGTCGCCGTCGTCGACATGAGGCGTGAAGGTCGGCTTGTGCTTGCCGCGAAGACGGTTGGCGACGATGGTGGCGAGGCGGCCGACGACGAGACCCTCGGCGTCGATGAGCACCCACTTCTTCACCACGTCCGCAGGCTTCTGCGAAAAGGTTTTCATGGTTCTGCTTTCTTTCGGACCTTCCGGAGAAGGCGTTTCTTGTTGCTTCGATTGGCCCATCGTGAAGGCCAAAAAGAAACCGCGGCTTTGAGACCGCAGCGTCCGGCGGCTTATAGGAGAGGGCAGAACCGCCGTCAAGCCAGGATCATTTGCGGTCTACGTCAAAACGGGTTGGAAAACAAAGAGTTAGAACATAGGTATTATTTTACCACATGTCGCTTCCGCTTTGCTTCACACCGTTGCGGTTCGCCGGGGCGGAATGGAATAGGTTCCCGTGGCGTGGGCGACGGTATGCCTGTCCGGTCCGGCGACGATGTCGATGTCATAGACCATAAGGCTCTTGCCCAGCTTCAGGATGCGGCAATGGCCGTCGATCGGCCCGGCCTCGGCCTTGCGCATGAAATTGATGTTCAGATTGGTCGTCACCGACAGTGCGTCGGGGCCGGCATGCGACAGGACGCAGACATAGCCGCCAATGTCGGCCAAAGTGAACAGGGACGGCCCCGACACCGTCCCCCCTGGTCGCAGATGTCTGTGATCGGCGTCGAGCCTGACGGTGCAGCCGCCAGGGAAAATCTCGATCGCGCGATAGGCTGCGAACTCCTGGTTGAGCTGCGGGTAGACCCGCGTCAACAGATCGTTCACTTCCTCGGCGCCCATTTGCGGAGTGAGCACAGCCTGTGTCGGCATTCGTTTTCCTTCCCTGTGCGGGTATGTGCAACCTGTGACTGCGGAAAGGTCGCTTCCGTTCTCTTGGACGGCAGAAAGAAGACACATTTTAAGGCTGTTCTTCAACCCGGCCCGTGATAGGGCTACAGCCGAAAGGGCAGTCCTCGGGAGTTTACGCCCATGGCCGAAATCGTCGCGATCAATCGAAGCCACGAGCAAGCGCCGCTGCAGCGCACGCTCGAGGGAGGGATCTTGCGGCTGACGCTTTCCAGCCCGCCGGCCAACGCGCTTTCGCTCGCCCTCATGGAAGCACTGCAACGCGAGCTTGATTCTGCCCGGGACGACAAGGCCGTGGGTGTGGTCATCATCTCGGCGTCGGGCAAGGTTTTCTCGGCCGGACATGACCTCAAGGAAATGACCGCACACCGCGCCGATGCCGACCGGGGGAGGGGCTTTTTCGAGCTTACGATGGGGCGCTGCTCGACGCTCATGCAGTCGATCGTGCGCCTGCCCAAGCCGGTCATCGCCGAGGTCGATGGCGTGGCGACCGCCGCTGGCTGCCAACTGGTTGCGAGCTGTGACCTTGCCATTGCTTCCGATCAGGCGACCTTCGCCACACCCGGCGTCAATATCGGCCTTTTCTGCTCGACGCCGATGGTCGCCCTGTCCCGCAACATCTCGCGCAAGCATGCGATGGAAATGCTGCTGACCGGCGAGACGGTCGACGCGGCGACTGCTCGGGAATTCGGTCTCGTCAATCGTGTCGTGCCCCGGGAATACCTGAATCAGGTTGTGACCAAATACGCCCAAACCATTGTTTCCAAATCGCCCTTGACCTTGAAGATCGGCAAGGAAGCATTCTATGCCCAGGCCGAGATGGGCCTCTCGGATGCTTATGACTATGCCGCGCGGGTGATGGTCGAGAACATGCTTGCCCGTGACGCCGAGGAAGGGATCGGTGCGTTCATCGGCAAGCGCAAGCCGGAATGGACCGGCGAATGAGCATTCGCACGCGTTGAAGAACAGTCAGCCCCGCTCCCACATGGCTAGCATGAACCACGATCAATACGACAACGACTACATTTCCGATATCCTCAATTCCGTAAAGACGGTCGCAGTGGTTGGTGCTTCGGCCAATGACGTGCGGCCGAGCTTCTTCGTGACGAAATACTTGGTCGACAAGGGCTTCACCGTGTTCCCCATCAACCCCGGCCAGGCAGGCAAGGAGATTGCGGGGCGCCCGACCTACGCGCGGTTGTCCGACATTCCCGAAGCCATCGACATGGTCGACATCTTCCGGGCCTCGAACGCCGTTGAGCCGATCGTGGACGAGGCGCTGGCGCTCGATCCGCTGCCGAAAGTCATCTGGATGCAGCTCACCGTTCGCAACGACGAGGCTGCCGCCAAAGCCGAAGCAGCCGGCGTGAAGGTGGTGATGAACCGCTGCCCGAAAATCGAATACGGCCGCCTGTCCGGCGAGATTGGTTGGAATGGCGTCAATAGCCGCGTCATTTCCTCGAAGAAGCCTGTCATGCGGCAAGGCTTCCAGAGTTTCGGCGTCAGACGGCGGTAAGCGAAAAAAGGCTGTTCACTATCCGCCTTTTCCGAGCATTTTCTTCTTTGCATTCGCGCGCTTGCTCCGCCAAGAATGCCGCCGAACCAAAAAGACCCTTCAGGGAGAGATGAGATGTCGCAACGCGCACCAGGTTTCAACACGCTGGCCGTCCACGCCGGCGCCAAGCCGGACCCGGCGACCGGCGCCCGTGCCGTGCCGATCTATCAGACGACATCTTACGTCTTCGACGATGCCGACCATGCCGCCTCGCTTTTCGGACTGAAGGCCTTCGGCAACATCTACACGCGCATCATGAACCCGACCCAGGCGGTCCTCGAGGAGCGCGTCGCGGCGCTGGAAGGCGGCACGGCGGGCCTCGCCACCGCTTCGGGCCATTCGGCCCAGCTTCTCGTATTCCACAACCTGATGCGCCCCGGCGACAATTTCATCGCGGCAAGGAAACTCTACGGCGGATCGATCAACCAGTTCGGCACCGCATTCAAGAATTTCGGCTGGGAAGTGCGCTGGGCGGATACCCAGAACATCGACAGCTTCGAGAGCCAGATCGACGATCGTACCCGCGGCATCTTCATCGAGAGCCTGGCCAATCCGGGCGGCGAATTCGTCGATATCGAGGCGATCGGCAAAATCGCCCGCAAGCACGGGTTGCCCTTCATTGTCGACAATACGCTGGCGACGCCCTACCTTCTGCGGCCGATCGAGCACGGCGCGGACATCGTCGTGCATTCGCTGACGAAGTTCATTGGCGGCCATGGCAATTCCATTGGTGGATTGATCGTCGACGGGGGCACTTTCGACTGGTCGAAATCCGGCAACTATCCGATGCTTTCGGAGCCTCGCCCCGAATATGGTGGCATCGTACTGCACGAGACCTTCGGCAATTTCGCCTTTGCGATCGCCGCGCGCGTCCTGGGCCTGCGAGATTTCGGCCCGGCAATTTCGCCTTTCAATGCCTTTCTCATCCTGACCGGCCTGGAAACCCTGCCGCTTCGCATGCAGCGCCATTCGGACAACGCCAAGAACGTGGCCGAATATCTGTCGAAGCATCCAAAGGTCGCCTGGGTGTCCTATGCTGGCCTGCCCGGTGACAAGAACCACACGCTCCAGCAGCGCTACTCTCCGCTGGGCGGCGGCGCGGTCTTCACCTTCGGTCTGAAGGGTGGCTACGACGCCGGCGTCAAGTTCGTCGAAGGACTCGAGCTCTTCTCGCACCTCGCCAATATCGGCGACACCAAGTCCCTGGTCATCCATCCGGCGTCGACGACCCATCGCCAGCTTTCCGATGAGCAGAAGATCGCGGCAGGCGCGGGACCGGAGGTCGTGCGGTTGTCGATCGGCATCGAGGATGTCGGCGATATCATCGCCGACCTCGAACAGGCGCTGGCCAAGATCTGAACGACATGGCATGGAAAGGCCGGCCACAGGAGCCTTTCCATGCCATCGCCTCTGTTCGTTTCCGTCGATACCTCTACAGTCCAGCCGGAACATGGAGCGCCGGCGCCTGACCGGCTGATCTCAGGGGATCCTCGCTTCACCACCTGGAGTGCCGAGGAGGCGGAAGGCGGCCTTTTTGCCGGTGTCTGGGAGTCCACGCCAGGCAAATGGCGGATTGAGTATGGCGAGTGGGAGTTTTGCCATATCCTTTTCGGCGTATCGGTGATCACCGAAGCGGGTGGTGCTGCCCGCACGATCAAGGCCGGCGACAGCTTCGTGCTCAGGCCTGGCTTCAAGGGAACCTGGGAAGTCCTTGAAACGACTCGCAAGGAATATGTGATCCGACTGTAGGGGCCACGTTCCCGGCGCAAGAACAGCTGAAGAGCCTGCCTGATCGAAACGGGGCAGAAACGATGGCTGTGCACGCGAAAACCGTTTCTCTTGTCATGGACTTGGCGTAGGCAACCACGTCGGCATCGATCAGCCGACACGACAGGCGACGACAGCTTCAAGTTGAGTTATGGTTTGTCGCGGGCGAATGTTCCGCGACACATCGCCTCCGGGCGGCGCATCGAAAAGACACGGTTCGCTGGCTTTTCGAGACCGGAGGAATGCGGTGCGAAAAGGGGGGCCTTATGAAACTCAGTTTGCAAGCCAGCTTGCTCGGCGTCGTTGCAGCGGCCGGTTCGGCGCCGGCGCGTCTTGCGCGCCCGTGTTGCCGTGAACTCGCCAGGACGCTGCTCCGGGGCACCGCCTTGCCGTGTCTCGCCGCGGTCGGGCTTGCGGTCGTGCTTTCGATGCCGGGGGGACCTGCGCAGGCAGGTGGCTCAGGCGGTCAAGGCCGCGACGACTCGGGAGGCCTCAACAGCCCCGGCGGCGCTCCCGGGCAGGACGGGACCCCCTCCGCCGACGGCGGGGGCGGCGGAGGAGGAGGCAATGACGCGGCGGGCCTGTCCGGGAAGGGCGGCGACGGGGGTTCCGGAATCACCTTGGGCGGCGCTGCCGGAACACTGGGCCGCAGCATAGCCGGAGATGGCACGATCTCGACTGCCGTTTCCGGGACAAACGGGGGCCAGGGAGACTCCCACGGCGCCGGCGGTGCCGGCGGCGGCGGCGGTGGACTGGGCGTGCTGGCGACCGGCGGGGGCAGCCTCGACGTCAATGCCACGATTCTCGGCGGAAACGGCGGAGATGGCGGTAGTGGCGGCGGAGGAGCCGGCGGGGGCGGGGGAGGCGGCGACGGCATCCTGGCAACCGGGGGAGGCACAATCACGATCAATGGATCGGTAACTGCCGGCCACGGCGGCAACGGAGGGACGGGCGGCGGCGTTGCCGGCGACGGCGGCGGCGCCGGCAGCGGCGTCGTGCTTGTTGACGGCGGCTCGCTCGAGATCAACGCCGCGGTCACGGGCGGCAATGGCGGCGCAGGCGGTCTTAGGGGTGATGGCGGCGCCGGCGGGACCGGCGTGGTGATGAGCGCCGGCGGCATGCTCGTGATCAACGCCTTGGTCACCGGCGGCGCGGGCGGCGCTGCTGGCGCAGTCGGACCAACACTGCCGGGTGCGAACGGGGCAGGCGTCGTCGGATCCGACCTCGACATCACGCTCGGCAGCGCCGGCGCGATCGTCGGCGGCGGCAACGGGGCAGGCAACGCCATCACCTTCCAGGGGGGCTCGAACCGGCTGAACCTGATAAGCGCCAGCCCCAGCCTGACCGGTAACATCGCCATTGGCGGCGGGGGCAGCCTGACAATCGACCCGGCCGTCAATGCTACTCTGTCCAACGCGATCACCGGCAACGGAAGCCTGGTCAAGTCAGGCAGCGCGTGGCTGACGCTGACCGGCGTCAGCACCTACAGCGGCAGCACGACGGTCGACAGCGGCACACTTGCCCTTGCCGGCGCGGGCGCAAGATTGGGCAACTCGGGGGCCAGAATCGATGTCGGCGGCGCGGCCCCCGCCAGCCTCGTCGTCAACGACGGAGCGCAACTGACGAGCCAGGACGGCAACATCGGCCTGGGCGGTGCTGGCTCCGCGACGGTTATCGGCAACAATTCCCTGTGGACCGGGCACTATATTTCCGCAGGCCGACTCGCGTCGGGCGACCTGAAGATCCTGGGCGGCGGCGGAGTTGCGGCCGAGCGAGGCTATGTCGGTTCCTTCGCGACCGGCACGGCAACCATCAGCGGTGCGGGTTCCCGCTGGAGCAACAATGCCGGTTTTCTCGTCGGATTCGGCGTCGGTTCCAACGGCAGCGTTACGGTCGCCAACGGCGGCACGGTGCAGGCTTCGCAGATCGAGATGGGCAATGGCGGGGGCGCCGGTGCGATCTCGGTGACCGGCTCGTCGGTCAGCGGTCGTGGCATGCTGGAGACGGGACACATCCTCAGACAGGAGGGAACCGCCACCCTCGATTTCGACGGCGGCGGGATCCGGGCAACCGCGGACCATGCCAGTTTTCTCTCCGGCTTCGGTGCCGGCGACGTCACGATCGGCGCCGGCGGCTTGTTCGTCGACAGCAACGGCTTCGAGATCGGAATCCCCGTCCAGGTCGACGGGGCTGGCGGCTTGACCAAGCTCGGCTCCGGCACGATTACACTGTCGGGAACGAATAGCTATGCAGGCGGGACGACAATCCAGGGGGGCGTGCTCCAGGTCTCGTCCAACGCCAATCTCGGCGCGGACGCGGGCGCGCTGACCTTCGGCGGAGGCGTGTTGCAGACGACTGCTGCATTCGCGAGCAGTCGGGACGTGGTCCTGAGCGGCAGCGGAACGCTTCAGACCGATGCGGACCTTACCCTCACCGGCGATATCAGCGGCGGCGGGCTGTTCACCAAGTCCGGCGCCGGCATGCTCACGCTGGCGGGCAACAACAGCAATACGGGCGGTATGCGCGTTCAGCAGGGAATACTGCAGGCCATTGGCGGCAACGCCATAGGCAACCAGTCCTCGGTGGTCATGCTCGGCGGTATGATCCGTCTGCTCGACGACGAGGTGGTCGCCACGCTTTCGGGCAGTGCCGGCCGCGTGGAACTCTTCGGCACCGATTTGAGGACCAGCTCTGCCTCAGCCGCCGTCACCGCCCTGTTCGAGGGCAGCATCGCCGGCGTTGGCGATTTCATAAAGGACGGCGCGCACCGCCAGGTGCTGGCCGGCGACAACAGCTATCAGGGCGCGACCCAGATCCTGGCCGGCACACTTCATGCCGTCGGCACGGGTGTCGATGCCCTCCCGGATGATTCGGCCGTCTTCATTGCCGACGGCGCCATATTGTCGCTCGTCGAGCCGTCGATTCCGCTTCCCGGCACGGACAGCGACGATGAGACGATCGGTTCCCTGTCGGGCGCCGGCAGAGTGGAAGTCGGCAACAGGACGCTGACCGTCGCCGGCAATGCAAGCACGACTTTTTCGGGCCAAGTCTCGGGAGCCGGCGGCTCGCTTGTCAAGCTCGGTGGCGGCATGCTGACGCTTTCGGGCACGAATACATATACAGGTCCGACGGTGGTCGGCCTCGGCGAGTTGCGCGTGAACGGCTCGCTCGGGAACACGGCAGTCTCGGTCGGTCCTTCCGCGACCCTGTCGGGCGTCGGAACCATAGCGGGCCCGGTGATCGTGGACGGCCGGCTGGCACCCGGCCAAAGCCCTGGCACGCTGACCGTGGGTTCGCTGACGCTCGGTGCCGGTTCGGTCCTGGACTACGAACTCGGGCAGGCCGGCGTGGTCGGCGGCGGGATCAACGACCTGATCGAGGTGACCGGCGACCTCACGCTCGACGGCGTGTTGAACATCACGGATATCGGTGGCTTCGGGCCCGGCGTCTATCGCCTGATCAACTATGGGGGCAACCTCGTCGACAACGGGCTGGATCTCGGCACGCTGCCGAGCGCAGTCACTGCGGCCGACCTGACAATACAGACCTCGATCGACAAGCAGGTCAACCTCGTCAACACTGCGGGCCTCGTCGTCCAGTTCTGGGACGGGGACTCCGGCGGCGATGCCAATAACGGGGCGGTTGACGGCGGCGACGGCACCTGGACGGCGACGAGCTCGACCTGGACCGACGTCGATGGCACCGTCAATGCTGCGATGACCCCTCGGCCTGGCTTCGCCATTTTCCAGGGCACGTCCGGCACGGTGACGGCAAATGCCGGGGCGGGCGCGCTTGCCGTAACAGGCATGCACTTCGCAACCGACGGCTACAGAATCGAAGGCGACCGGATCGCCCTTTCCGGCGCCGGCGGCGAAAGCATCGTGCGAGTCGGCGACGGCACGGCGACCGGGGCGGGTCACACCGCAACCATCGCCGCCGAACTCACCGGGACGAGCAGCCTCGTCAAGACCGATTTCGGCAAGCTGGTGCTTACCGGTGACAACAGCTATAGCGGCGGCACGAGGATCGAGGGCGGGACGCTGTCGGTCTCCCGCGACGCCAATCTCGGCGGCGCGGCGGGGGCCTTGAACCTGAACGGCGGCACGCTGCAGAACACATCGGGCTTCTCCACGGGGCGCGCCATCATGCTGGGGGCCGGTGGCGGCACGTTCGAGACCGGCGCCCATCTCACTTTGGCCGGGCCGATCTCCGGCGCCGGCGACCTGACCAAGACGGGCGTGGCGACGCTGACGCTCACCGGCGACAACAGCTACGGAGGCGACACGCTGGTCGAAAGCGGCACGCTGGTCGGAAGCGTCGCCTCGATCCGCGGCAATATCGGCAATGCCGGAACGGTGGTGTTCGAGCAGGCGGCCGATGCCCACTTCGCGGGTGCCATCGTCGGGCTAGGGGCCGACGGAGCCATGATCAAGCGCGGCGCCGGCGCACTGACCCTCGAGGGAACGTCGACGCTCGATTGGACGGTGGAGGCCGGGAGACTCACCGCGCAGGCCGCGCGCTTCTTCGGCGACGTGACGATCGCCGGGGCCGGTGACTTGACCTTCGAGGAGAGCGCGAATGCCGCCTATGTCGGCGTCATCTCGGGCGATGGCGCCTTCATCAAGGCCGGCAGCGGCGTCCTGACGCTGTCGGACGACAGTTCCGGCTTCATTGGCCACACCGACGTGATGGCCGGCACGCTCGTCGTCGGCAGCGGCGCCGCGCTCGGCGGAACGATCGACGTGCTCTCCGGCGCTACGCTGGGCGGGTCGGGCACGGTGGGCACGACTACGGTTCGGGCAGGCGCAACCATCGCGCCCGGAAACTCGATCGGTACGCTGGCGGTAGCGGGCGATTATAGGCAGGAGACCGGTTCGACCTACCAGGTGGAGATCGATCCCGCCGGCAATTCGGACCGGATCGTAATTTCGGGAACGGCCACGATCGCGGGCGGCACCGCCTTCGTGGTCAAGGCACCGGGCGGATACGGGACAGGGCGCTACACCATCCTGACCGCCGACGGCGGGGTGACCGGCAACTATGACGCGCTCGACCAGAATGCCCCCTTCCTCGATCTTGGGCTCGCCTACGATCCGAAGGCGATCCATCTCGACATCGCGCGCAACTCGGTCTCGTTCTGCGACGTCGCCGTAACCCGCAATCAGTGCGCCGCGGCTCGCGGTGCCGAGAGCACTGGGATGGGCAACCCGGTCTATGACGCGATCGTCGGCCTACCGGACGAACAGGCCGCGCGCAACGCCTTCGATCAGCTCTCGGGCGAGATACACGCCAGCGTCAAGGCTGGGCTGTTCGAAGACAGCCATTTTGTCCGCGACGCGGTGAATGACCGTATCAGGGCGGCTTTCGGTGCCGCAGGCTCCCTGCCGGTCATGGCCTATGGGCCTGATGGCGCGCAGGCGGCTGCGGCCGACACCGACCGCTTCGCCGTGTGGAGCCGGGGCTACGGCGCCTGGGGCTCGTTCGACGGCGACGGCGATGCCGCAAGGCTGGACACCGCGAGTGGCGGCCTCTTCATCGGGGCCGACGCGCTGGTCGGCGAGAGCTGGCGGCTCGGCCTTCTGGCCGGCTACGGCCATTCCTCTTTCCAGGCCGACGGCCGGACTTCCTCGGCCGATGTCGACAGCTACACGGTCGCCCTCTATGCCGGCACCGAGCTCGGCCGGTTCGGCATGGGCGACCTTGGCCTTCGCTTCGGCGCCGCCCACGCATGGCACGAGATCGACAGCGCCAGGAACATCGCCTTCCCGGGATTTGCCGGCCGCTCCGATGCGTCCTATGAAGCGCGCAGCACGCAACTGTTTGGCGAACTGGGCTACACGGTCCAATCCGGCGGCGTCTCCTTCGAGCCCTTCGCCAATCTCGCTTATGTCGCCCTTTCCAGCGACGGCTATGGCGAGAACGGCTCTGCCGGACTGCGCGGCTTCGGCGACGACAGCGACCTGACCTACACGACCCTTGGCGTCAGGGCCGCAACTGCCCTCGACATCGCCGGCATGACTGGCTCGCTTCACGGCACGCTCGGCTGGCGCCATTCCTTCAGCGATGCCGTGCCGCTCGCCACCCATGCATTTGCCGGCGGCGACGCGTTCACGGTAGCCGGCGTGCCGATTGCCAGGAACGTAGCCGTGCTTGAGGCGGGCTTCGAGCTCGAGCTCCAGGCCGGGGCGAGGCTTGGCATGGCCTATCAGGGGCAGTTCGGGTCGGGGGCGCGGCAGAACGGGTTCAATGCCAAGTTGGCCGTGAGCTTCTGAACCGAGATGGATTGGGTTTAGCCCTGCCCGATCCGCTCGCATCGTGGGTCGCCCGACATGTGACGGCTGGCCTGCCTGCCCGCCGACGCGGGCGATCCGACATGATCTCAATCAAAGCGCACGACCAACTGATCCAGCCCGTGGAAATGGAAGCTGTCCCGGAAACGCGGTTCTTCCGACAGCCGAAGCCTAGGCAGCCGATCGAACAGTACCTTCAGGCCGGTCTGAAGCTCCAGCCGGGCTAGCGGCGCGCCGAGGCAGAAATGTATGCCGGCACCGAAGGATACGTTCTTTTGGTCATTTCGGTTGGGATCGAAGGCATTTGGCGCCGCGAAGGCCAGTGGATCGTGGTTCGCCATGCCGAGCAGCAGCCCGACCTGTTCGCCGGGCTTCAGCGCGATCGCGTCGCCGATCTCGGCTTCGCCATAGGCATAGCGCGTGAACATGTGCAGCGGCGCGTCGAAGCGCAGGCATTCCTCGACGGTTGCCTCCGCCGCCTCGCTGGAACCAAAGAAGCGGCGCGGATCGCCGCCTTGCTTCAGGATCGCGCGAACCGCATTGCCGGTCTGATGAACCGTCGCCTCATGGCCGGCGTTGAGCAGCAGGATGGTCGAGGAGACGAGTTCGTCATCCATCAGCTTCTGCCCGTCTTCCTGCGCCGAGATGAGCAGCGACAGAAGATCGTCGCCCGGTCGCCGGCGCCGCTCCGCGGCATAGGCGCGGACAAAATCGGAAAAGTCGCGCGCCGCCTGGTCAGCGGTTTCCTCGGTCTCCCGCGTGCGCCCGTGCATGTACATGGCGACCATCTTGTGGGACCAGTCGAGCAGCTGTGGTCCCATGTCCACTGGCACACCAAGCATTTCGGCAATGATGGTGATCGGCAGATGCGAGGCGAACGCCGGCAGCAAGTCCACCTCCTCGTCGAAGCCGTCGATCAGTTCGTTCGCCAATCTCTCGATGCGCGGCCTCAGTCTTTCGACCTGACGCGAGACGAAAGCGCGATTGACCAATGTCCTCAGCCTCGTATGGGCGGGAGGCTCCAATTCAAGCATCGAATTCGCTTCGATCCCGTCGAAATGAACGAGATGCGATCGATCGCCGGTGTAACGCTGGTCGTCGGCCGAGCCTGGCGGCTTCGCGCGGCCGCACCGGCGGTCGCGCAACACGCGACTTACGTCCTCATATCGGCCGAAGCACCAGAAGCCGTAATCCTCCCAGAAGAAGGTGGGGCTTGTCTCGTGCAGCCACGCATAGGCCTCATAGGGATTCTGAACGAAGCGGGGCTCGTGCGGGTCGAGACGAACGCGTTGCGACGCCGGGTCGAAGGAGACGTAAGGCAGAGACGGGGAAAGATCGACCATGGCGGCTGTGTAACCCGCCTTGCCAATGTGTTTCCAGAGCGTATGTTCACCGGCTCGAAAAGCTGGAGATCCGGCCATGAAAATAGCTGTCGTTGGGGCGGGAATTGCGGGTCTGTCCAGCGCCTGGGGACTGGTGAAGCGTGGCCATCAGGTGATCCTGGTAGAGCAGGGACCGATCCCCAACCCTCTCGCTGCGTCCGGCGATCATCACCGGATCATTCGTCGCGCCTATGGAGCTGCGGCCGGTTATGGCCGCCTGATCACACAGGCATATCAGGCATGGGACGAGATGTGGTCGGATCTTGGACGCAGCCATCTCGATCCGCGTGGATTTCTTTGCGTTTCCCGAGAGGAGGGAGACGAAGCTCAAAAACTCCGCGAAGGACTCGCAGAAGGTGGCTACCCCTTCGAGATGGTCGACCCTCGAGCCGCCGTGGAGCGCTGGCCGTTCCTGGAGCCGGGGATGTTCCGGTATGCTTTCTTTTCGCGCGAGGGTGGCGCGCTGCACTGCCGGAAGATCGCGGCTGACCTAGCGGCATGGCTGAGAAGCAAGGGTGCCGATGTCTATGAGAACAGAAAGGTTTCCGAGATCGACCGGGACGAAGCCCGCGTGACACTGGAGGACGGGACTGTGATCATGGCCGACAAGGTCGTCGTCACAGCCGGAGCCTGGGTGCTGAAGCTGTTCCCTGAGCTCGATGGGATGTTGAAGACATATCGGACGGCGCTCGCCTATGCCGAACCTCCTGCCGATCTTCGGGATGCGTGGGAAAGGGCGCCCGTCATCCTGGATGTCGGCGGCCGCGTCGACGGCTACATGATTCCACCCTCCGGCGGAGCCGGCATGAAGTTCGGTTCCGGCCTGCACAAAGTGCCGACGAGCGATGCGGACTGGAACAGGCTTCCGGTCGAAGGCGAGGGTGAGGCGATCCGCAACCTCTTCCAGCCGCCCATCGCCCGCATTGCCGAATACAGGGTGACGGACGTGGTGACCTGCGTGTACACTTTCACCGACGACGAGCGTTTCCTGGCCGTCGAGAAAGGGAAGTGCCTGATCGTATCGGCCTGCTCGGGCCACGGCTACAAGTTCGGCGCCGCGGTCGGACTAAGGGTGGCCGAAGCGATAGACGACGCCGATATGGCGGGGCTGATGGGGTGGCTCCGTGCCGAGACTGTTTAGCCGTCATCGAAACAGGCGTTCCGTCGGCCTTGCGCAGGATGGAGGCCGCGTCCTATTTATCAGGTGAGCATCGCAATACGATTCCGCAGTTTCGCGCCGGAATCCCGTCAAAGGGACTATCTATGAAGCACCCCGTCGAAACCTACATGAACCTCGTGCCGATGGTGGTCGAGCAGACCAACCGTGGCGAGAGGGCCTTCGACATCTTTTCGCGTCTTCTCAAGGAGCGGATCATCTTCATCACCGGCCCGGTCGAGGACGGCATGGCGACGTTGGTCTGCGCTCAGCTACTCTTCCTCGAGGCCGAGAATCCGAAAAAGGAAATCTCGCTCTACATCAATTCGCCGGGTGGCGTCGTTACGTCTGGCATGGCGATCTACGACACCATGCAGTTCATCAAACCGCCCGTGTCCACACTTTGCGTCGGCCAGGCCGCGTCCATGGGCTCGCTGCTTCTTTGCGCCGGCCACAAGGATATGCGCTTTGCGACGCCAAACGCGCGCATCATGGTCCATCAGCCTTCCGGCGGCTTCCAGGGGCAGGCTTCCGACATCGAGCGGCATGCCCAGGACATCATCAAGATGAAGCGCCGGCTGAACGAGGTTTACGTTAAGCACACGGGACGCGACTACGACACCATTGAAAAGACGCTCGACCGCGACCATTTCATGACGGCCGACGAGGCGAAGGATTTTGGCATTATCGACAAGGTCTACACCTCGCGGGAAGCCACGGAGGCCGGGGTCGCCGTGGCTTGATCCGCGGCGAAAAGGGATCGCTGCGGAAGAATGACGCGGTTTTGAGACGCTGTGCGTCATTTCTGTCACAATTTGCTGTTTCCTCGGCGATTGCCTCAGCCTACGTTAAGCCTATGTTGAGTTTCGACGGCTTAGCGTAATGTGGGGTAGTCGCGGATCAATTTGCAGCGATTTCTGGTATGTGCTCGGAAATGCGCAGTGTGCCAGCTTCTGGCGCCGGTGGTTTTCCGGAATTGCTATCCGCCCATCGGCTTCGGCGAACGGGTGGCAGTGAAAGGACTTGAACAAGATGAGTAAGGTCAGCAACGGCGGCGGCGATTCGAAGAATACGCTCTACTGCTCGTTCTGCGGCAAGAGCCAGCATGAGGTTCGCAAGCTGATCGCCGGTCCTACGGTGTTCATCTGCGACGAGTGCGTCGAGCTTTGCATGGACATCATCCGCGAGGAGAACAAGACCTCGATGGTGAAGTCGCGCGAGGGCGTGCCGACCCCGCAGGAGATCCTGAAGGTCCTCGACGACTATGTGATCGGCCAACCCTACGCCAAGCGCGTGCTTTCGGTTGCCGTCCACAACCATTACAAGCGGCTGGCCCACGCCAGCAAGAACAACGACGTCGAACTGGCGAAGTCGAACATCCTGCTGATCGGGCCCACCGGTTGCGGCAAGACGCTGCTCGCGCAGACGCTCGCGCGCATCATCGACGTGCCCTTCACCATGGCCGATGCGACGACGCTCACCGAAGCGGGCTATGTCGGCGAGGATGTCGAGAACATCATCCTCAAGCTGTTGCAGGCGGCTGACTACAATGTCGAGCGCGCCCAACGGGGCATCGTCTACATCGACGAGATCGACAAGATCAGCCGCAAGTCGGACAATCCCTCGATCACGCGCGACGTGTCGGGCGAGGGCGTCCAGCAGGCGTTGCTGAAGATCATGGAAGGCACCGTCGCCTCGGTGCCGCCGCAGGGTGGCAGGAAGCATCCGCAGCAAGAATTCCTGCAGGTGGACACCGCCAACATACTCTTCATCTGCGGTGGCGCTTTCGCCGGCCTGGACAAGATCATCTCGGATCGCGGCCGCAAGACCTCGATCGGTTTCGGCGCGACGGTGGCATCGCCCGAGGATCGCCGCACGGGTGAGCTTTTCCGGCAGGTCGAGCCGGAGGATCTCCTGAAATTCGGTCTCATCCCCGAGTTCGTCGGTCGGCTCCCGGTCCTGGCGACGCTCGAGGACCTCGACGAAGCCGCGCTGATCCAGATCCTGACGGAGCCGAAGAACGCTTTGGTGAAGCAGTATCAGCGGTTGTTCGAGATGGAGAATGTCGAGCTGACGTTCCACGAGAACGCGCTGTCGGCGATCGCCAAGAGAGCGATCGAACGCAAGACCGGCGCACGTGGTCTTCGGTCGATCATGGAAGCTATCCTGCTCGACACGATGTTCGAACTGCCTGCGCTGGAAGGAGTGCAGGAGGTCGTCATCTCCGAGGAGGTGGTTTCCGGCAATGCAAGGCCGCTCTACATCTACGCCGAGAAGGAAAAGGGCAGCGTCAGCGCCTGATCATCGGAGCTCTAGCGGTCCGCGGGGTGTGCAGCGCAACGCGTTGTCGCCCCGCAGTTGTGTCCGCGAAGGCGGTTGCCGCGCCGTAAACCGCCCGTTGGCGGGGTCTCTACCCCTTGAACTTCGCCACCTCAGCATCCACCTAACACCAAGAGGTTGGGGCCGACTTCCGTGCTAAATCAAGGCGTCATATTGGGCGATAGGCGGAACGGTTTGCGACCGTTATGATGAGATTCGCGGCCGGCCGAAGTGCGACCGCGAAATGAAAGGTAAAACAATGGCCAAGCTACCCCGGTCTTCCAGCGACGGTGTGTTCGCGGTCCTCCCGCTGCGCGACATTGTGGTGTTCCCGCATATGATCGTGCCGCTCTTTGTCGGCCGCGAGAAGTCCATCAAGGCGCTGGAAGAGGTGATGGGTGCGGAAAAGCAGATACTGCTTGCCACCCAGATGAATGCAGCCGACGACGATCCGGAGCCTGACGCCATCTATGACGTCGGCACGCTCGCGAACGTGCTGCAGCTGCTGAAGCTGCCCGACGGGACGGTCAAGGTCCTCGTCGAAGGAACGGCGCGCGCCAAGATTTCGAGTTTCACCGACCGAGCCGACTTCCATGAGGCCAACGCGGTGATCCTCGCCGAGCCCGAGGAAGACGAGGTCGAGATCGAGGCGCTTTCGCGCTCCGTGGTCTCGGACTTCGAAAACTATGTGAAGCTCAACAAGAAGATCTCTCCCGAGGTGGTTGGTGCGGCCAGCCAGATCGACGACTATTCCAAGCTCGCCGATACGGTGGCGTCTCATCTTGCGATCAAGATCACCGAGAAGCAGGAGATGCTGGGCACGCTCTCCGTCAAGGAGCGCCTGGAAAAGGCCATGGGCTTCATGGAGGCCGAGATCTCGGTGCTCCAGGTGGAGAAGCGCATCCGCTCCCGTGTGAAGCGGCAGATGGAGAAGACGCAGCGCGAGTACTACCTGAACGAGCAGATGAAGGCCATCCAGAAGGAGCTCGGCGAGGGAGAGGACGGCCGCGACGAGGCCGCCGAGCTCGAGGAGCGCATCAAGAAGACGAAGCTCACCAAGGAGGCCCGCGAGAAGGCGGATGCCGAGCTGAAGAAGCTCCGGACGATGTCGCCGATGTCGGCCGAGGCCACGGTCGTGCGCAACTATCTCGATTGGCTGCTGTCGATCCCGTGGGGCAGGAACTCCAAGGTTCGGCATGACCTCGATTTCGCGCAGGACGTGCTCGACAAGGATCATTACGGACTTGAGAAGGTCAAGGACCGCATCGTCGAATATCTCGCGGTGCAGAGCCGTCAGAAGAAGCTGAAGGGGCCGATCCTGTGCCTCGTCGGCCCTCCCGGCGTCGGCAAGACCTCGCTCGGCAAGTCGATCGCCAAGGCGACCGGCCGCGAGTTCATCCGTATGGCCTTGGGCGGCGTCCGTGACGAAGCGGAGATCCGCGGCCATCGCCGCACGTATATCGGCTCGATGCCGGGCAAGATCATCCAGTCGATGAAGAAGGCGAAGAAGTCCAATCCGCTCTTCCTGCTCGACGAGATCGACAAGATGGGCATGGACTTCCGTGGCGATCCGTCATCGGCCCTGCTCGAGGTGCTGGATCCGGAGCAGAACGCGACGTTCATGGACCACTACCTGGAGGTCGAATACGATCTTTCGGGGGTCATGTTCGTGACCACCGCGAATACGCTGAATATCCCGCCGGCCCTGATGGACCGGATGGAGATCATCCGTATCGCCGGCTACACTGAGGACGAGAAGGTGGAGATCGCCAAGCGGCACCTGCTGCCGAAGGCGGTCCGGGACCACGCGTTGCAGCCGAAGGAGTTCTCGGTCAGCGACGAGGCTTTGCGGGAGGTCATCAGGACCTACACCCGCGAGGCCGGCGTGCGCAGCCTTGAACGCGAGTTGATGAAGCTCGCCCGGAAGGCCGTGACGGAGATCCTGCGGACGAAGAAGAAGTCGGTCAAGATCACGCCCGCGAACCTGTCGGACTATCTTGGCGTGCCGCGCTTCCGCTTCGGTCAGGTCGAGTCGGACGATCAGGTGGGTGTGGTCACAGGTCTTGCCTGGACCGAGGTCGGCGGCGAATTGCTGACGATCGAAGGCGTCATGATGCCCGGCAAGGGCCGCATGACGGTGACCGGCAACCTGAAGGACGTGATGAAGGAATCGATCTCGGCAGCGGCGTCCTATGTCCGCTCGCGAGCCATCGATTTCGGCATCGAGCCGCCTTTCTTCGACAAGCGCGACATCCACGTGCATGTCCCCGAAGGTGCGACCCCGAAGGACGGACCGTCGGCGGGCGTGGCGATGGCCACCGCCATCGTGTCGGTGCTGACCGGTATTCCGGTGCGGGCTGACGTGGCGATGACGGGCGAGATCACGTTGCGCGGTCGGGTCCTTCCGATCGGAGGTCTCAAGGAGAAGCTGCTGGCCGCTCTTCGTGGCGGCATCAAGAAGGTGCTGATCCCCGAGGACAATGTGAAGGATCTCGCCGATATCCCGAACAACGTGAAGAGCGGGCTGGAAATCATCCCGGTCTCGCGGGTCGGTGAGGTGCTTCGCCACGCGTTGGTGCGTATGCCGGAGCCCATTGAGTGGGTCGAGCCAACGGAAGCTCCTTCCACCAAGCCGGACACCGGCGACGAGGCGGGAGCGCAAACCCTCGCCCACTAACGGCGATGTCAGCTGCCAAATTCGAAAAGCCGGGCCCTGGTGCCCGGCTTTTCTGTGAAAAAGCCCGGAAATCCGCCGTTTTTCTCGAGCCAAACACCTTTTCTGGCTTGTCGGCGGATTACTTCTTTCTAGAGTCCGTTTTCTGCCGGTTGAGTCGATTGTCCCGGTACTCTCATAGAAGGGAAGTTTTATGAACAAGAACGAACTCGTGTCCGCCGTCGCCGAAGCAGCGAACATTTCCAAGGGCGACGCACAGTCGGCGGTCGACGCGGTATTTTCTGTGATCTCCGGAGAGCTGAAGAAGGGTGGGGATGTCCGTCTTGTGGGCTTTGGGAATTTCAGCGTGACGAAGCGCGCCGCTTCCACCGGCCGCAACCCGCAGACCGGTGCCGAGGTTCAGATCCCGGCTCGCAACGTGCCGAAGTTCTCGGCCGGCAAAGGTCTGAAGGACGCCGTCAACTAAGCAGGATTGACTGTCACGTGCAGAGAAGCCGGGGCTCGCCCCGGCTTTTTCCGTTTCGCGGCCGTCAAACTACGTCCGGCGCCGCGCCGGGTGCTTGGTCGTGAGCGTGGCAGGCGGAGGAGCCCCGGGGCGATAGATCAACTGGCTCCTGTGGTTGCACGGCACGTGCCGCGGTCAGGCAGCGGCCGCAAGGACGACAGGGCGCCTTCCGGGTCCATTCCCGGCGTCTCAGTAGTTGCGTATGGGCGAGACGATTAGCATGCGGTACGACGCCACTCGTGACAGCTGAGGACTGCGGCGTTAGCTTCAACGGATCCCGTTCGGGGCATCGGTCACCAAACACAAGGCGCGGACACAGCGCATGGCGTTTGGGCTAAAGGGCGGAATTGAACTCAGTACGCCAGAATGCCAGGGCGACCGCAGGCTTTGCTGTTTCCAGAAACTGCGAGGGGTGGTCTGGTGGGCGATGAGAGACTCGAACTCCCGACATCTTCGGTGTAAACGAAGCGCTCTACCAACTGAGCTAATCGCCCGACGCGAGCCGGACGTTTAAGCGGTTCGGATTGCATGCGCAAGGACAAATCGCGTCCGCGTGCCGAGCTTCCGCAGCGGCACAAAGGGGTTTGAAAAAACCTTGCACAACAACGCTAAAAGCTGCTTCGACACGCTTGACACTCCACGGCGAACCCCTTATCCAGCCGCCAACGACGACATGAGTTTCTCTTGAAGTCGGTGCGCGGGTGTAGCTCAGTCGGTTAGAGTGCCGGCCTGTCACGCCGGAGGTCGCGGGTTCGAGCCCCGTCACTCGCGCCATTTCGAATGTCCAAGCGGACATCCTCTCCCAAGTCTCAGCTTGCCGGCGAACGGCTTAGTCTCGGTCTTCCAGCGAAGGCCGTTGATCAGCCGTGGGTGGAGCCGGATAATCGTCGCCGACGAGAACGCGTGCTTCGCGGGCGGCCTCGACAAATGCCTCACGTGCAGCCTTGCTGGACGTGTCGCCATTCATCGCTGCCAGGCATTCGCGCAACGCCACACGATGTTTGGCGCTGCCCTTTTCGCGCCAGTTCCCGTTCAGAACGGAAAGGGCCTGTCGTGCACTCGAAACGTGTTGGATTTCACCGATGATGCCGACTGCGATCGGTACCGATTTGGAGAACCAACCATCGCTCATGGCGAGTCTCCTCTGGATTGGACCTAGTCGAGTATAGCATGGGCGAGGCTGCATCTAATGCAAATCGGCGTGACATCGGCCCGCCGCAGGCAGCACTATCTTGCTTGTCCCAAAAGTGAGCCGCTCGACCTGAAATAATGCTCCCGCTCCCGCCAAAGGGCCGGGAGAGGGAGAAGCGCGATGGCCGTGAAAGCGATGGCGGTTTTCACGAATTGCGAGAATTCGGGGCCACGCTGGTCGAAATAATAGACGGCATAGACGATTGCGACGTGCCAGACATAGACGTGCAGCGAGTGGCGACCGAGGCACTGGAGAAAGCGCACGGTGAAGAGCCAGACAACCGCATTTGCCACTGCCCGCACGGCGCTGTTATGATGGCGTGGGCCGGCGATGATCAGCCAACTCAGCCCATAGGCGACGGCCGCGAAATTCACCAGATAGACCGGCCCGAAATCCGCGCGAATCTCCATCGTGGTGAATTCCTGAATTACGTAGTCGGGCAGGAGGCCCCAAGCCGTGGCGATGCGCAGCGGCAGGAAGAAGGCGCACAAGGCAAGGGCGGACTTCACCAGTGTCGTGCGTTCGGGCGAGAACACGCGTGACCAGTCGATCTTGCCCTGGGCCGACAGCGTTCCGATGATGAGGGCGGAAAAGAAGACGATCTGCCACCCCATCATATTGAAGCTGACCCTCACGCCTTGATGGTCCTTGGTGGCGAGAATGTCGTTGAGCGGTACCGTGGCAAGGCGGTGCAGGCCAAGTTGGGCAGCCATCCACACGAGGAACGAGCCGACAAGCACCTGTTCCCATCTTCCCTTGAGGCAAAGCCAAATCAAAGGTGGGGCAACAAGCATGTAGACGGTGTACTGCGGCAGAATATCCATGAATGTTGGCTGGAACGCGAATGTCGCGACTGCGATCAAACGCCTCGGCTCGCTGAAACTTGTATCGCCCAGCCAGTTCCACCATGCTTCATGGCTGCCCGGCAGCACCATGCGCACCAGAAGTGCGGCCACGATCATACCCATCGCATAGCGATAGAGCTCGAAGGCGCGCGCATAGATTTTCTTGGATCCTTCCGCGAGGCCATGCTTCAGCATCTTTCGGGCGTAGACCAGCCCGATGAGCAACCCCGACAAGAAGACGAAACCCTGGGCGTCCTCGACAAACGCGAATTGCCGATGGTTGACCTCAACCAGCCAGAAGCCTCCGGCGAAGACCAAGTGGTTGATCAGCATGAACACGAGGAAATAGCCCCGCATTCCGTCGATAATGTCTAGACGCTTCAACTGCCGCTTCACCTGTCCCATCGATTTGCCGGACCCCGACCGTTCGCCGGGGAGTCACGAGGAAGATAGGGGCGGATCCTGGCTGAGACACGTCACAAAGGGTTGCGCCCGGTAAGGATCGGGAAGCAAGGGGTGAGCAAGCGCCGGTGGGCGAGCAATGGGCGGCCCTTTCCGCCGAGCCGGTCCGATTGCCGCCTTCACGCCGAGGCAGTAACAATGACGTACGCCGTCATGGATCGGAGGTTACGATCGACGAATTCCGTGCGGCGCCTCCGGTGTGATTCCATGCGCCAGGCCTTGAACAAGAAATCTGTAGCCGTCCTGGCGGCTGATGCCGTTGGCTATAGCAATGCCGTTGGAACCGATGAGGCGCTCGCTTTGGGAGCGCTCGCCAACAGCCGTAAGCTTATCGACGGCCTGATAGACGTGCACGCCGGACGTATCTTCAACACGGCGGGAGACAGCGTGCTGGCCGAGTTCACCAATCCTCCTGCGGCCGTAAGATGCGCATTCGCCATTCAAACAGCCTTGCGCGTCGGCGAAGGCGATGGGCCATGCTTCGTCTTTCGGATCGGGGTCTCCGCGGGCGAGGTCATCGTGGAAGGCCGCGATCTTCTCGGTGGAACCGTGAACCTGGCCGCAAGGCTCGAGGCGATCGCGCCCGCTGGCGGCATCTGCGTTTCCCAGGCTGTTTACGATGCCGCTGCTCACGACCGCGCCGAGAAATGGGAGGATCTCGGTCTGCGCCATCTGAAGAACCTCATTGAGCCCGTGCGCGTATTTCGATTCGTCCCGACCGGCGCAAGTCCTTTGCCCGTCATTGCGGAAGCTCGGAAGCCTGTTGTCATGGTATTGCCTTTCGCCAATCGAGGCGGATTGGTCGAAGAGACCTATCTGAGCGAGGGCATAACGGAAGACGCTATCGCAGGCCTGTCCCGCTTTGGCAGCCTGGCGGTTCTCGGCATGACCTCCACCAATGCCTACCGGGAACACGAAGGCGATAGGCTTCGCCTCGCCGCAGAAATGGGGGTGGAATATGTGGTTCGGGGAAGTGTGAGCCGTTCCGGAGACGCCGTCCGGCTCCGGGTGCAGCTTGTCGGCGCGCGATCCGGACTGACCCTGTGGGCGGAGCGCTACGAGCGCATCATCGACAATCTTTTTTCGATGCAGGACGAAATTGTCGAAACCGTTTGTTTCCGCCCTTGCTGGACAGTTGGAAGGCGATGCCCGCGCATCTGTGGCGCGCAAGCGGACCGAGAACATGGAGGCCTACGATTTCCTGCTGCGGGGGATCCATCTCGCACGCGCACTCGACCCGCATTCGGCATCGGCCGCGCTCGCGGCCTTCAAAAAGGCGCTGGCGCTTGATCCTGAATACGCGCTTGCCCTTGCATGGTCTGCGCTGATGAAACTGCGTCTACGGGCCTGGGTATCCGACGCTTATGACAGCGAGGAGATGGTGGCTCCCGCCCGAAAGGCGCTCGCCATCGATCCGTCGGAGAGTTGGTGTCATCTCGTCTACGGCCAGATCATGATGTATCTCGGACAACTGGTGGAGGCCGAACAGCACCATCAACGCGCTTACGAATTGAATCCGTTCGATGCGCATGTCATGGCGTTGCGGGCACCGCTTTCTGTCTATCTCGGCAAGCCGGCCGAGGGGGAACGCTGGGCAAGGCGGGCCATGCAACTCAATCCGCTGCATCCCGACTGGTACGTCACCAACCTCGGCCTTGCGCTCTATTGCCTGAGGCAGTACGAGCGCGCGGTTCAGACCTATCTGAAGATTGCAGAGCCGCAGGTCGGTGTCCTGGCAGGCTTGGCCGCAAGCTATGCACAGTTGGGCGACGTCGCCGGCGCGAAAGCGACGAGAGATCGTCTTCTTGAATTGGCGCCCGGTTTTTCGACCCGTCGCTTTCTTGGCTCGAAGCCGTTCCTCCACGCAGATGACCAGGCGCACCTGCGTCACGGGTTGGAGAGGGCAGGATTGCCATCCTGAGGGTCCGCGCCTCCTTCGGGCGCGCAGCGTCTCTCGAATTTCATGGCTTTCGGAAATGCAGTCCGATTTCGGGCCGCTTCTGTAGCGGCTCCAATCGCGCTCAGAATACGGCCAAATACCTGAGCAGTGAGATTATGCCGATGATGACAACGACGATCTGGGCAACTTGCTTGGTTCGGCCGTCCAATGGCAAGCGGTTCACGAGCCATAGGACGAGGACGACCACCAGGAACGTGATCAGTATGCTAATCAGTATGCTCGCGGCCATGGCCTTTTCCCATCGCATGAAGCGAAAACGTCTGCTTCAACGTGCGGTTTAGGCGTAAGGTTCCAAGCTCAGTTCAGGAAGGCTTTTCCACGGCGCCGCCGCTATCGGCCCAATCCTTGAAAGCCCCAAGATTATACACCTTCTCGTAGCCTAGATCCTTCAGCGTCTTTCCGCTGAGGGCGGAGCGTCCGCCCGAGGCGCAATAAAGGATGACGGTTCGCTCCTTGCCGAAGGACTTGTCATGGTACGGCGACTCTGGATCCGCTCGAAACTCGAGCATGCCCCGGGGCACATGCAGCGCTCCCTGGACCTTCCCGCTGGCCTGGATTTCCGGCGTGTCTCGCACATCAACGATGAGGGCATTCTGTTCCGCAACCAGTTTCCGTGCCTCATCGGGTGTCACCTTGGGCACAGCCGCATTGGCCGCGGCCATCAACTCCTTCACGTTTGTCACCATGTCGCACCTCCGACCGATACCCCCTGGCGGAAGATAGCGCTCGCGGGAGCCAGGGAAACCTTGGCCAATAGCGTTACGGGAGGGGTTGATCGGGCGACAGCAGCTCGGAGGTCATGTGCTGCCTGAGCTCGAGCTTCGGCCGCCCGATCAACGCCAGTCCTATCCGAGCGTTGCGCCGCCGTGCAATCTCATCGATCGGACGCGGCCGGCATCCACCGAGAGTAGTACGCGCATGGATCAAAATTGCTTTCCGCGCATTTTGGCTTTGCCAGGACCACATGAGGAGATGACGATGCGAACCACCATCATAGCAGGCACGATGCTTCTCGCCGTCGCCGGGTGTACACAGACGCAGCAGGGTGCGGTCATCGGGGGCGTTGGCGGCGCGGCCATCGGATCCGCGGTGGCGGGATCGGGAAGTCGTACAGAAGGGGCGCTCGTTGGCGGTGCCATCGGCACGGTTGCCGGCGCCCTGATCGGACGCGCGAGCGAACGTGATACTTGCTATTATCGCGATCGCTACGGACGTCGATACGTGGCTCGTTGTCCACGCGGTTATTATTGAAGCGCCTCGCGCTCACGCGGTGACGACCACGCCGGTTCGACCGCCGGGCTGCGCAGGGACAGCCATTCGCTGGTCTGATCGTCAGGCATCGGGAACGCTACGCCGTAACCCTGGACACCGGGGCAGCCGAGCTTGAGCAGGCAGGAGAGCTCTTGCTCGGTTTCGGCTCCCTCCGCCACGATGGAAATGCCGAGTTCCCGCGCCAAGTCGATGATGGCCTTCACGATCTTCGCATTGTCTGGATTGGCGTGGATGTTCCTGACGAAGCGCGCGTCGATTTTGAGCCGGTCGACATTGTCGGCGCCGACATGCGCAAGGCAGGCATAGCCGGTGCCGAAATCGTCTAGTTCAAGGCGGACGCCCGCGTCGCGCAGATGGTTCAGCGTTGGCGGGATGTTGCTGGCGTCGTCGTCCAGCACTACCGATTCGACGATCTCCAGCGCGACCAGTTCGACGGGTAGGCCCTCGCGCCGGAGCACATTCAGGAGGTGCGAGGCGAAATCCGGCTGGCGCAGTTCCTCGGCGGAGGCATTGAGGGAGAGGCGGCCAAATTTCACGCCTGTCCGATGCCAGGCGGCGGCGGACTTGATGGCCTTGGCGAAGACGATACGGCCGATAGCCGGCATGAGGCCGGATTTGACGGCGACCGGCAAGAAGACCCCGGGGGCTACGTTCTTGCCGTCGACTGTCCAGCGTATGAGCGCCTCGACGCCGATGACCTTGCCTGTCTGCAGCGCCACTTGAGGCTGGAAATGGACCGAGAAGTCGTCTGTCGCGATCGCCTCGCGGAGCTTGGTTTCGAGCCTCGTGTCCTCCTCCAGCCGGTCGCGCAGGGCAGAGGCGAACAGCCGATAGGTGCCCCTTCCTTCCGCCTTGGCCCGGTAGAGGGCCAGATCTGCATTGGCGATAAGTTCGCGCGGGCTCGTGGTGTTGTCGGGAAAGAATGCGACGCCCACGCTGGCGCTTGGCTGGAGTAACGCGCCGCCGAAGCTGAAAGGCTCCTTGAGCCTCTCGGTGATGCGCGAGACGACTTCGATCGTATTGGAAACATTGCCCACGTCGTTGAGGATGACGACGAATTCGTCGCCGCCGAGGCGCACACAGACGTCGGACTCCCGCACTGTGCCTTGAAGCCGCCGAGCCGTTTCGAGCAGCACGGCGTCGCCTGCGCCGTGCCCCAGCGTGTCGTTGATCGTCTTGAAACGGTCGAGATCGAGATGGACCATGGCCACCATCTCGTCCTTGCGTCTCGCTGCGGCGAGGGCAGTCTCGAGATAGTCGTTGAGAAAGGCTCGGTTGTAGAGCCCGGTCAAGGCATCGTGATTGGCGGCGAATGCCATCTGGTCGCGCGCTTTGACGAGTTCCGAAGTGCAGGCAGCGAGTTTCCGCGTCAATGGTCGAAAGATCAGTGCCGCCTCGACAAGCAGCAGAAGCAGCGTGAGTGCAAATACCGACAGATGGATCTTCTCCACGGCCGCTTGCTCGGCGGATGCCTCCGTGGAGAGGAGCATTGTCAGATCATGGTATCCGCGCCGCGCTTTCTCGGCGACGTGCAGCTTCAGGGCGGTGAACTGGTCGGCGGCTTTCGCGGGCATGTCGTCGCCGATCGTTTCAGGCAGTGCCCACAGGAATGCCTCGACGGTGCCGGCAAGCGTCATGGTCGACGCATCGATTTGGCTCGGCCGGTCCTCGAACAGGCGCACGGCGGCCTCTGAAAGCTGCAGCCCGAAGAGCGGGGAATGCCGTTCCGTGGACCCGTTGCGGAGTAGGGCATAAGTCCCAAGGAAATCCTTCAGGGCAGCCTTCAGGCCCGCTCTTGCCTGTCTCCGTGTCCATTGCATGTCCGCCGTATAGGCTTCGGTGGCTGAAAGGAGGATCCGTTGCGTCAGCATCTGCTGTCTGGTGCTCAACTCGATCAGCGCACTTTTCTGCAGGTTGGCCGAAATGACTGAACTCAGGAGGAAGAAGCTGGCAGTGGCGAGTGCACCGATGAGGATCAGGGCGAAGGCGTAGGACATCTTGCTTTTACGCAGCAGGCTATCGGCCGACGCGTCGCCTGCCGCGCTGGCTGCCTGATCATTCATTGCCGCCCTCCCAAGCACAAGAATCCCCATGTCGAACGTAGCGGGGAATACTGAATGGCCTGTAAATGCCGTGAAGAATTGCGTCTGAAGTATTCAGCCGCATGTGCTTAGACGTGCTTGGATGGCAAAGAACTTCCATCGCTTCTTGCTGAGGCGCAGCTGCGTTGACGAGCGGCTTCTCTAACGATTGGCTCGTCTATATGGTCCGCGCCAGCGCGTGCGATTGTGGCCCGAAGGTTACGAAATTGTGAGAGGGTGAGGCCTCCGGCCCCAGTCGATTCGGCTGCCAGTCCGGAATGGCGGAGAGGTTAGCGACGCAGCCGCTCACCCATCGAAGCAGCCAGGTTTCCGCCTGGGAAGGATGCGCTCGGCTCGGGAGCGCCGTGGTCGGATTCCGATGCGTTTTGAGGTGATAACTACGAATTGGTCCATATCTGGACCACAGTTTCGCAACAGTTGGGCTTGCGCCGTCTGATGCGCTGCGCTAACCCTCGCCGCGTTGCAACATGGGGCGGTCAGGGGTGATGAAACGCCACGTTTCAATCGCCTGCCCGGTGCTATAGAAATCGTCTGTCCGAAGCCAAGCGAAAGTCAGCCAATGAACGGACTCCTGAGTACCTATCTGCCGGTCGTCATCTTTATCGGCGTAGCGCTCGTGGTCGGTATCGCCCTGATCGTGGCGCCATTCCTGGTGGCCTACCGCAGCCCGGACCCCGAAAAGCTCTCGGCCTACGAGTGCGGTTTCAACGCCTTCGATGACGCACGCATGAAATTCGATATCCGCTTCTATCTGGTGTCGATCCTTTTCATCATCTTCGATCTCGAAGTGGCGTTCCTGTTCCCGTGGGCGGTCTCGTTCAGCGATATCGGAATGCTGGGCTTCTGGTCGATGATGGTCTTTCTCGGTGTCCTCACCATCGGCTTCATCTATGAGTGGAAAAAGGGAGCGCTGGAATGGGATTGAACGACAATTCCGGCACGCTCGTCGCGCCCAAGCCGAAAGGCATCATCGATCCGCGCACCGGCAAGCCGGTGGGTTCGGACGATGCCTTCTTCGGCGATATCAACAACGAGCTTGCCGATAAGGGTTTTCTCGTGACCTCGTCCGAGGCGCTCATCACCTGGGCGCGGACGGGTTCGCTGATGTGGATGACCTTCGGTCTCGCCTGCTGTGCGGTCGAGATGATGCACATTTCGATGCCGCGCTATGATGCGGAGCGGTTCGGCATCGCGCCGCGCGCCAGCCCGCGCCAGTCGGATGTCATGATCGTCGCCGGCACCCTCACCAACAAGATGGCTCCGGCGCTGCGCAAGGTCTATGACCAGATGCCGGAGCCGCGTTACGTGATCTCCATGGGTTCCTGCGCCAATGGCGGCGGCTACTATCACTATTCATATTCGGTGGTCAGAGGCTGCGACCGGGTGGTGCCCGTAGACATTTATGTCCCTGGCTGCCCGCCGACCGCGGAAGCGTTGCTCTATGGCATCCTTCTTCTTCAAAAGAAGATCCGCCGCACTGGGACGATCGAACGGTAAGATGAGCGAAGCCTTGAAAGACCTTGCGGCCTATCTCTCCGAGAAGCTCGGTGCCCGCGTTCAGGAGAGTGTGCTCGCCTATGGCGAGCTGACAATCACGGTCGCCGCCAACGACATCGTCGAGGTGATGGATTTCCTGCGCCGTGACGTTCAGTGTCAGTTCGTTTGCATAATCGATATCTCGGGCGTGGATTATCCCTATCGCGACCAGCGCTTCGACGTCGTCTATCACCTTTTGTCGCCGCGACAGAACAATCGCATTCGCGTCAAGGTGCTGACCGACGAGAACACCCCGGTCCCGTCGGTCTCTGGCGTGTTTCCGGGCGCCGATTGGTACGAGCGTGAAGCCTACGACCTCTACGGTATCCTTTTCTCGGGTCACCCGGATCTGCGCCGTCTCCTGACCGACTACGGCTTCGAAGGGCATCCCCTGCGCAAGGACTTCCCGCTGACCGGTTTCGTGGAGGTGCGTTATGACGACGAGGCAAAGCGTGTCGTCTACGAGCCGGTCGAGTTGAAGCAGGAATTCCGCAACTTTGATTTCATGTCGCCCTGGGAAGGCACGGACTACGTGCTCCCGGGTGACGAAAAGGCGAAGCAGTAGCGGGCGAACAAGCGCGATCGCCATAGCCTTCTCGGGCTGGCGATCCGGATACCTAGGATTGGCACGGAAAGATGACCGAGCACAACGTCCGGAACTTCAATATCAATTTCGGCCCGCAGCATCCCGCGGCGCACGGCGTGCTTCGCCTCGTTCTGGAACTGGATGGCGAAGTGGTCGAACGCGTCGATCCGCATATAGGCCTGCTGCATCGCGGCACCGAAAAGCTGATCGAGCACAAGACCTATCTTCAGGCCGTGCCCTATTTCGACCGGCTCGACTACGTCGCCCCGATGAACCAGGAACATGCCTTCGCGCTCGCGGTCGAGCGGCTCCTGGAGATCGAGGTGCCGAAGCGAGGGCAACTCATCCGTGTTCTTTATTCCGAGATCGGCCGCATTCTCTCCCACTTGCTCAACGTCACGACCCAGGCAATGGACGTCGGTGCGCTCACGCCGCCCCTCTGGGGCTTCGAAGAGCGCGAGAAGCTGATGGTGTTCTACGAGCGCGCCAGCGGAGCGCGTATGCACGCTGCGTATTTCCGGCCCGGCGGCGTGCACGAGGATCTGCCCGAGAAGCTGGTCGAGGACATCGGTAAGTGGATCGATCCTTTCCTGAAAACCGTGGCCGACCTCGACGCGCTTCTTACGCCCAATCGCATTTTCAAGCAGCGCAACGTCGATATCGGCGTCGTGTCCCTCGACGATGCCTGGGCCTGGGGGTTCTCCGGCGTGATGGTGCGTGGCTCGGGCGCGGCGTGGGACCTTCGCAAATCGCAGCCCTACGAGTGCTATCCGGAACTCGAATTCGATATTCCGGTCGGCAAGAACGGCGACTGTTACGATCGCTACCTCATCCGCATGGAAGAGATGCGCCAATCGGCGCGCATCATGCGTCAGTGCGTGGAGCTTCTTCTGGGCAAGGAAAAGACCGGTCCCGTTTCCAACCTCGATGGCAAGATCGTGCCGCCGAAGCGGGCAGCCATGAAGCGCTCGATGGAGGCGCTGATTCATCACTTCAAGCTTTACACCGAAGGCTACCGAGTGCCTGCCGGCGAGGTCTATGCGGCGGTCGAGGCGCCGAAGGGCGAGTTCGGTGTGTTCCTCGTTTCCGACGGGACCAACAAGCCGTACCGCTGCAAGCTGCGGGCGCCAGGGTTCGCCCACCTTCAGGCGATGGACTTCTTGTGCCGCGGCCACATGCTGGCCGACATTTCGGCCGTGCTCGGTTCCCTCGATATCGTTTTTGGTGAGGTCGACCGCTAAAATGTCCGTTCGCCGTCTCGCAGAGCCAGCCGTCCAGCCAGCTTCCTTCGCCTTCAACGAGGCGTTTTCGGCGCAGGCGAAGACCTGGATCAAGAAATATCCCGAGGGTCGCGAGCAGTCGGCCGTCATCCCGTTGCTGATGCTCGCTCAGGAACAGGAAGGTTGGGTCACCAAGGCCGCGATCGAGCACGTCGCAGACATGCTTGGCATGCCCTACATCCGTGTCCTCGAAGTTGCGACCTTCTATACGCAGTTCCAGCTCAAGCCCGTCGGCACGCGCGCCCATGTTCAGGTCTGCGGCACGACGCCCTGCATGCTGCGCGGGTCGGAAGCGCTGATGGATGTCTGCCGGAGCAAGATCCATCACGAGCAGTTCCATACCAACGCGGACGGTACGCTTTCTTGGGAAGAGGTCGAGTGTCTCGGCGCCTGCGTGAATGCCCCGATGGTGATGATCTTCAAGGACACCTATGAAGACCTGACCCCGGAACGTCTGGCGGAGATCATCGACGAATTCGAAGCCGGCAGGGGGGATTCCGTACCCACCGGCCCCCAGAACGGTCGTCTCCTGTCGGCGCCTCTGTCCGGCCTGACGTCGCTGACGGACGAGAAGGCAGTGTTGAAGGCGCCGCCGACCGAAGGCAATGGTGCATCGGCGAGCGCCGGCGCGGCGACGGCCGAAGGTCCGGTTGCTCCGTCAAAGTCGGCAAAGCCGAAGACCGACGCGATAGAAACCAATCCCGCCGTCGAATCGCCCTCGCTGACGAAGGTAGCTCCTGGCGCCGAGAAGGCGGCGAGCGTGCGCGCACCGCGCTATTCGGCGAATGGCGCGAACAAAGCTTCCGAGGCAGTCGAACAGGTTACCAAGCAACGCAAGGGCCCGGCGCACAAGGTCGAGCCGGCCACGGCGTACAAGGCTCCCGAGCGGCTGACTGGTCAGCCAATCGGCGCCGACGCGAAGAGGCCTGCCAAGCCGGCGCTCGACGATAAGAACCGCCCGGCCGCCATCGCCAGGCCGGCCACCGTCGACGATCTCAAGCTGATCACCGGCGTTGGTCCGAAAATCGAGGCAACGCTGCATTCGCTCGGCATATTTACCTTCGCGCAAGTGGCCTCGTGGAAGAAGGCCGAGCGCGCCTGGGTCGATTCCTACCTGGACTTCAAGGGCGGAATCGAACGTGACGACTGGGTGAAGCAGGCCAAGGCTCTGGCCAAGGGCGGCGTTGCCGAATACATCCGCGTCTTCGGCAAGAAGCCGGTCTGAGGGACGACACATGCTTCAGGACAAGGACCGCATCTTCAACAATATATACGGCCGCTTCGACAAGTCGCTCGCGGGTGCCATGTCGCGTGGTCATTGGGACGGCACGGCCGGCATCCTCGCCAAGGGCCGTGACTGGATCATCAACGAGATGAAGGCTTCGGGGCTGCGCGGGCGCGGCGGAGCCGGCTTCCCGACCGGCCTGAAGTGGTCGTTCATGCCCAAGCAGAGCGATGGGCGACCGTCCTATCTCGTTGTCAACGCCGACGAATCCGAGCCCGGCACCTGCAAGGACCGCGACATTCTGCGTAATGACCCGCACACGCTGGTCGAAGGCTGCCTTATCGCGGGCTTCGCCATGGGAGCCGTGGCGGCGTACATCTATGTCCGCGGCGAGTTCATCCGTGAGCGGGAGGCGCTGCAGCGCGCCATCGACGAAGCCTATGCCGCCCGGCTCATCGGCAAGGACAACAAGAACGGCTACGATTTCGACATCTACGTCCATCATGGCGCCGGCGCATATATTTGCGGAGAAGAGACCGCGCTGCTCGAAAGTCTCGAGGGCAAGAAGGGCCAGCCGCGCCTCAAGCCGCCTTTTCCCGCGAATGTCGGCCTCTATGGTTGCCCGACTACCGTCAACAACGTCGAGTCCATCGCTGTCGCGCCGACCATTCTGCGGCGCGGCGCCGCCTGGTTCTCGTCCTTCGGCCGGCCGAACAACGTCGGCACGAAGCTGTTCTGCGTTTCGGGCCACGTGAACAACCCGTGCACAGTGGAAGAGGCGATGTCGATCCCCTTCCGCGAACTGATCGACAAGCATTGCGGCGGTATTCGTGGCGGCTGGGACAATCTGCTGGCGGTCATTCCTGGCGGCTCGTCCGTGCCGCTGGTGCCGGCCGAGCAGATCAAGGATGCGCCGATGGATTTCGACGCGCTGCGTGATCTCAAGTCGGGCCTCGGCACGGCAGCTGTGATCGTCATGGACAAATCCACCGACGTCGTGAAGGCGATCGCACGGCTGAGCTATTTCTACAAGCACGAGAGCTGCGGACAATGCACGCCATGCCGCGAAGGCACGGGATGGATGTGGCGCGTCATGGAGAGGCTCGTGCGCGGCGAGGCTCAGAAGCGCGAGATCGACATGCTGCTCGATGTCACAAAGCAGGTCGAGGGACACACGATCTGCGCGCTGGGGGATGCGGCCGCCTGGCCGATCCAGGGTCTCATGCGCCATTTCCGCCACGAGGTGGAGCGTCGCATCGACGAATTCTCAAGAAACGCCCATCGGGCCGAGCCCGTGCTTGTGGCGGCCGAGTAACCGGACAACGAGCAGGAAGGTCGCTAGAGGAAACAAGCAGGACAGGGCGCACGGAAGCCGGCGAGGGAGAACCCCGATGTCTTTCTTTTCCGTACCCGGCCACTTGATACCCGACGTGAAGCAACTGGAACGAATGAACAGGAACATCCACGCATTGCTGCCCGAGGAACTGGCCAGCGCCGTCAACATGATGGCGCATCCTGCCGCTGGCCTTGCTACTGCGTCTGCGCTCGGCTTTGGCTTGGCGGGGCATGCGTTCGGCGTTTGGATGGGCGCCGTGGCGGGCGTGGCGGAGGTCTCGCAGCGCGTGTTCGAACAGCTCGAGCGCGATGTGACGCCCAAGACGATGAAGTCCGGGGTTCGGCGATCCGCTCCCGCGCCGGCAGAGGCGCTCGTCGCGATGGCACCGGCCTCGGCCGGGCCGGAGGAATTGCGGCAACCCGAGGCGGTGGAACGGCCGGAACAGCCGGACGACCTCAAGAAGATTTCCGGCATCGGTCCGAAGCTGGAAGCGGCCCTCAACGGGCTCGGCATCTGGACATACGCCCAGGTGGCGGGCTGGACGCCGGCCGAGGCCGCCTGGATCGACGATTATTTGTCGTTCAAGGGTCGCATCGGACGTGACGGTTGGATAAAGCAGGCGCAAGCGCTGTCCGGGACAGAGACGAAGCACTGAAGGGACGAGCCGGGCGTTCGTTCGCCCGGTTGGATTTGCGGATCACCGCAGGGGTTTGAAGCGATATGGCGAAGCTGAAGGTCGACGGCAAAGAGATCGAAGTACCCGACCACTACACGCTCCTGCAGGCGGCGGAGGAGGCGGGGGCGGAAGTGCCCCGCTTCTGTTTCCACGAGCGGCTGTCGATCGCGGGCAACTGCCGCATGTGTCTGGTCGAGGTGAAGGGTGGTCCGCCGAAGCCGCAGGCGAGCTGTGCCATGGGCGTCAAGGATCTCCGACCCGGCCCGAATGGCGAGCCGCCGGAAGTCTTCACCAACACGCCGATGGTCAAGAAGGCCCGCGAAGGCGTGATGGAATTTCTGCTCATCAACCACCCGCTCGATTGTCCGATCTGCGATCAGGGCGGCGAATGTGACTTGCAGGATCAGGCGATGGCGTTCGGTGTCGACGCTTCGCGCTACCACGAGAACAAACGCGCGGTGGAAGACAAGTACATCGGCCCGCTGGTCAAGACGATCATGACGCGCTGCATTCACTGCACGCGCTGCGTCCGCTTCACGACAGAGGTCGCGGGCATTTCCGAACTCGGCCTGATCGGTCGCGGCGAGGATGCGGAGATCTCCACCTATCTCGAGCAGGCGATGACCTCGGAATTGCAGGGCAATGTGATTGACCTGTGCCCTGTCGGCGCGCTGACCTCCAGGCCCTACGCCTTCCAGGCGCGCCCTTGGGAACTGACCAAGACCGAGTCGATCGACGTGATGGACGCGGTTGGGTCCGCGATCCGCGTCGATACGCGTGGACGCGAGGTGATGCGCATCCTGCCGCGCAACAATGATGCGGTGAACGAGGAGTGGATCTCCGACAAGACACGATTCATCTGGGACGGCCTGCGCACCCAGCGCCTCGACCGTCCTTATGTGCGCAGGGGTGGGCGGCTCACGCCCGCGAGCTGGCCTGAGGCCTTCGCGGCCATCAAGGAAGCCGTCTCGCGCACCCGCGGCGATCGCATCGGCGCGATCGCCGGCGATCTGTCGGCCGTCGAGGAAATGTACGCGCTGAAGCTGCTGATGGCTTCGCTAGGCTCGCCCAATATCGACTGCCGCCAGGACGGCGCCGCGCTCGATCCTTTGCTGGGCCGCGCATCCTACATCTTCAACCCGACTATCGAGGGCATCGAGCATGCGGACGCCGTGCTCATCATCGGCTCCAATCCGCGCTTCGAGGCTTCGGTTCTCAACGCGCGTATCCGCAAGCGCTGGCGGATGGGCAACCTTCCCGTCGGCATGGTCGGCGAGGCCGGCGACACGCGCTACGACTATGAGCTCCTAGGCGCCGGCCCTGATACGCTGAAAGACCTTGCAAGCGGACAGAGCAGCTTCTTCGACGTGCTGAAGAACGCCGAACGGCCGATGATCATCGTGGGGCAGGGTGCTCTTGCCCGTGCCGACGGTCGCGCGGTCCTGGGTCTTGCCGCCAAGCTCGCGCAGGCTGTCGGAGCCGTCAAGGAAGACTGGAACGGCTTCGGCGTGCTGCACAATGCGGCCGGTCGTGTCGGCGGGCTCGACATCGGTTTCGTACCGGGCGAGGGCGGCAAGGACGTGGCCGGCATGATGGGGGCGCTCGACGTGGTGTTCCTGCTCGGTGCCGATGAGATCGACATGGCTGCCATCGGCAATGCCTTCACGGTCTATATCGGTACGCATGGCGATGCCGGCGCTCACAGGGCCGACGTCATCCTGCCAGCCTCGGCATACACCGAAAAATCGGGCACGTATGTGAACACCGAGGGCCGCGTCCAGGCGACCAATCGCGCCGGCTTCGCGCCGGGCGATGCACGCGAGGACTGGGCCATCCTGCGGGCTCTGTCCGACGTGCTCGGCCATCGGCTGCCCTTCGACTCGCTGGCGCAGCTTCGCGCGAAGCTTTATGCCGACTACCCGCATCTGGCAGCTATCGACCATATAGCGCCGGCTGCTGCCGAGGGCGTGGCCAAGGCCGCAGCGCTCGAAGGGCGGACGGAAAAGGCTCCATTCGTACCGGCCGTCAAGGACTTCTATCTCACCAATCCGATCGCCAGGGCATCGGCGGTCATGGCCGAATGCTCGGCCCTCGCGAAGGGCGGCTTCAAGCAGGCGGCCGAATAGGGACGATCATGGACACCTTTTTCTCGATATACGTCCTGCCAGCACTGATCATCCTGCTGAAATCGGTGGTGCTGATCGTCGTCCTTCTGATCCTTGTGGCATATCTTCTTTATGCCGACCGCAAGATCTGGGCTGCCGTGCAGTTGCGTCGCGGACCGAACGTGGTCGGTCCCTGGGGCCTTCTGCAGGCCTTCGCCGACCTCCTGAAGTTCGTCTTCAAGGAACCTGTCATTCCGTCCGGCGCCAACAAGGGTGTCTTCCTGCTTGCCCCGCTGGTCTCGGCGGTGCTGGCCATCGCGGCCTGGGCCGTGATTCCGGTGAGCGAAGGCTGGGCCATCGCCAATATCAATGTCGGCATCCTCTATGTCTTCGCCATCTCCTCGCTCGAGGTCTATGGCGTGATCATGGGCGGATGGGCGTCGAACTCGAAGTATCCATTCCTCGGAGCTCTGCGTTCGGCGGCACAGATGGTGTCCTACGAAGTCTCGATCGGCTTCGTCATCGTCACGGTCCTGTTGTGCGTGGGCTCGCTCAACCTCTCCGACATCGTGCTGTCGCAGCAGGACGGCCTCGGCACCCGCCTCGGCCTGCCGAACACGCTGCTGGACTGGCACTGGCTGGCCCTGTTCCCGATGTTCGTGATCTTCTTCATTTCGGCGCTTGCCGAGACGAACCGACCGCCATTCGACCTCGTTGAGGCCGAATCGGAACTGGTCGCCGGACATATGATCGAATATTCGTCGACCCCGTTCCTGCTGTTCTTCCTCGGGGAATATGTCGCGATCGTGCTGATGTGCGCGCTGACGACGATCCTGTTCCTCGGCGGATGGCTGCCACCCTTCGACTTCGCACCCTTCACCTGGGTCCCCGGCGTGATCTGGTTCGTGCTGAAGGTCTGCCTGGTGTTCTTCATGTTCGCCATGGTGAAGGCGTTCGTGCCTCGGTACCGTTATGACCAGTTGATGCGCCTTGGCTGGAAGGTGTTCCTGCCGATTTCGCTCGCCATGGTCGTCATAACCGCCGCGTTTCTCAAGCTGACGGGGATGGCGTGATGTCGGTCGCGCTCGTCGGAGCGTTCCTCGGGCTGCTCTTGGCTGCCGTCGACTTCGTGTTGCTGCGGCTATTGGCATCACGCGTCGAACTCGACGAGACCAAACGTGTTTTGAATGTTACGGGCCTCAGCCAATTCGTGCTGTTGCCGATCGTGGGCTACCTGGTAGCCCCGCTGTTCAGCGGAGAATGACAATGTCGGCGCTTGCTCAAGCCGCCAAATCGCTGCTTCTGAAGGACTTCGTCGGAGCCTTCTTCCTGTCGATGCGGCAGTTTTTCGCCCCCAAGGCAACGCTCAACTATCCCCATGAGAAGGGGCCGGTGAGCCCTCGCTTCCGTGGGGAGCACGCATTGAGGCGCTATCCCAACGGCGAGGAACGCTGCATCGCCTGCAAGCTGTGCGAGGCGATCTGCCCAGCACAGGCGATCACCATCGAAGCCGGCCCGCGACGCAACGACGGGACGCGCCGTACCGTGCGCTACGACATAGACATGGTGAAGTGCATCTATTGCGGTTTCTGCCAGGAAGCCTGCCCGGTGGACGCGATCGTGGAAGGGCCGAATTTCGAGTTCTCGACGGAAACGCGCGAGGAACTTTACTACGACAAGGAAAAGCTTCTGGCGAATGGCGACCGATGGGAGCGCGAGATCGCGCGCAACATCGCGTTGGACTCGCCCTACCGGTGACAGCCGGCAGGTCGGCCGGTCCATGCCGGTCGGCGGAGAAAGACCCGAGCTTCGTGGGGCAGAGTCTTCTCCAGAGTTTGAATTGCGCAGGTTTCTTGTGATCGGGTCTTTGAACCCGGTCCGAACATGCGCTAGGTACACGCGGCCCTGTCCGCCGGAGGCGGTGGCGGGCCAGGCAAAAGGGCAGGGCGCGTCGGCGGCCCTGCTTGAAGGAAACCCGGGGGAACCCCATGCTCAATGGCCTCGAAGCGGTCTTTTTTTACCTCTTCGCTTTCATCGCGGTCGCGGCGGCCTTCATGGTCATTTCCGCGCGCAATCCCGTTCACTCGGTGCTTTACCTGATCCTCACCTTCTTCAACGCGGCGGCCTTGTTCCTGCTTACCGGCGCGGAGTTCCTAGCATTGATCCTGCTGGTCGTTTATGTCGGCGCTGTGGCGGTGCTCTTCCTTTTCGTCGTCATGATGCTCGACGTCGATTTCGCCGAACTCAAGGAGGGAGCCCTGCAATATGCGCCGATCGGCGCGTTCGTCGGTCTGATCCTTGCGGCTGAGTTGATCGTCGTCACTGGCGGTTATGCACTGGCGCCCCAACTTGCTTCCACCGTGGCTCAGCCGACGCCCGACGTCGCGACGCGTCACAACACGGCCGCGCTTGGCGACATCCTCTATACGGACTACATCTACTTCTTCCAGATCGCCGGGCTCGTGCTGCTGGTCGCCATGATCGGCGCAATCGTGCTGACGCTTCGCCATAAGGCCGGCGTGAAGCGCCAGAGCATTCCCGAGCAGGTTGCGCGCACGCCGGCTACCGCGATCGAAGTCAAGAAAGTCGAAACGGGCAAGGGAATCTGACGATGACCGTCGGTATCGGACACTATCTCACTCTTTCGGCGGTCCTTTTTACGCTGGGTGTGTTCGGCATCTTCCTGAACAGGAAGAACGTCATCATCATCCTGATGTCGATCGAGCTTATCCTGCTTTCGGTGAATCTGAACTTCGTGGCCTTTTCCGCCGCGCTCGGCGATCTCGTCGGTCAAGTCTTCGCGCTTTTCGTGTTGACCGTTGCCGCCGCCGAAGCGGCCATCGGCCTCGCCATTCTCGTCGTCTTCTTCCGCAATCGCGGCTCGATCGCCGTTGAAGACGTCAACATGATGAAGGGTTGACGGAACCAAAAATGTACCAGGCCATCGTCTTCCTTCCGCTGCTCGGCTTCCTCATCGCCGGCTTGTTCGGCCGGTCGATCGGAGCAAAGGCGAGCGAATACATAACCTCCGGCTTCCTTGTGATCTCCGCGGTGCTGTCGTGGGTCGCCTTCATCAGCGTTGCCTTCGGCGACGCCGAGGTCTTCACGGTCCCGGTCTTGCGCTTCATCGATGCCGGCGGACTTCAAGCCGATTGGGCGTTCCGCATCGACACACTGACAGTCGTCATGCTGGTGGTGGTCAACACCGTGTCGGCGCTCGTGCACATCTATTCGATCGGCTACATGCATCACGACCCGCACCGGCCGCGCTTCTTTGCCTATCTGTCCTTGTTCACCTTCGCCATGCTGATGCTGGTGACTTCGGACAACCTCGTACAGATGTTCTTCGGATGGGAGGGCGTCGGTCTCGCATCCTATCTGCTGATCGGCTTCTGGTACAAACGGCCCTCGGCCAACGCCGCGGCGATCAAGGCCTTCGTCGTCAACCGCGTGGGCGACTTCGGGTTCCTCCTGGGACTGTTCGGCGTCTACGTCCTGTTCAATTCGGTCGAACTCGGCACGGTCTTTGCCAATGCGGCTTCGTTCCTGCCTGCGGAAGGCGCGGCCGACGCGGCGGAGCCATACTGGACGTTCCTCAATTTCGCCCTCGACAAGCAGGGCGCGCTGACGGTCGTCTGCCTGCTTCTCTTCATGGGCGCCATGGGCAAGTCCGCGCAGGTTCCGCTGCACACCTGGCTGCCCGACGCGATGGAAGGCCCGACGCCCGTCTCGGCGCTGATCCATGCCGCGACCATGGTCACCGCTGGCGTGTTCATGTTGGCCCGCCTCTCGCCGCTGTTCGAACTGACGCATACCGCCCTGACGGTCGTCACCTTCATCGGCGCCTTCACCGCGTTCTTCGCCGCCACCGTCGGCCTGGTCCAGAACGACATCAAGCGCGTGATCGCTTATTCGACCTGTTCGCAGCTCGGCTACATGTTCGTTGCGCTCGGCATGGGCTTCTACTCCGCGGCGATCTTCCACCTGTTCACCCACGCCTTCTTCAAGGCCCTGCTGTTCCTCGGTTCGGGCTCGGTGATCCACGCCGTCTCGGACGAGCAGGACATGCGTAAGATGGGCGGCCTCAGGAGGCTGATCCCGGTCACCTATTGGATGATGGTCATCGGCACCCTGGCGTTGACCGGCGTCGGCATTCCCGCGACCGTCATCGGCACGGCCGGATTCTTCTCGAAAGACGCGATCATCGAAGGCGCTTTCGTCGGGCACAATGCGATGGCCGGGTTCGCCTTCACGCTTCTGGTGGTCGCTGCCTGCTTCACCAGCTTCTATTCCTGGCGGTTGATCTTCATGACCTTCCACGGCCAGCCGCGCGCCAGCGCCGACGTCATGCACCATGTGCATGAATCGCCGCCGGTGATGCTGGTGCCGCTGGTGCTGCTGGCGATCGGCGCATTGTTCGCTGGCGTCGTCTTCCACGACTATTTCATCGGCGAGCACTACGCCGAGTTCTGGAAGGCCTCTTTGTTCACCCTGCCGGACAACCACATCCTGCACGCGATCCACGAGGTGCCGCTGTGGGTGAAGCTTGCGCCCTTCGTGGCGATGCTGCTCGGCTTCGGCGTCGCCTACCAGTTCTACATCCGTTCGCCCGAGACGCCGCGCCAACTTGCCCGGCAGCACCGTATTCTCTACGCGTTCCTGCTCAACAAGTGGTACTTCGACGAGATCTACGACTTCCTGTTCGTCAGGCCGGCGAAGCGGCTCGGTACCTTCCTCTGGAAGAAGGGGGATGGCTGGCTGATCGATGGGTTCGGGCCGGACGGCGTGTCCGCTCGCGTCATCGATGTCACCAGCCGCGTCGTCCGCCTGCAGTCGGGCTACCTTTACCACTATGCCTTTGCGATGCTGATCGGGGTTGCAGCCCTCGTCACCTGGATGATGCTCGGGAGCAGCTTCTGAAATGACCGAATGGCCAATTCTATCGACGGTCACCTTCCTGCCTTTGGTGGGGGCATTCCTGATCCTGCTGATCAGGGATGAAGGTGACAGCGCGCGGCGCAACATCCGCAACGTCGCTCTGCTGACGACGGTCTTCACCTTCCTCCTCTCCTTGTTCATCTGGGTGGGCTTCGACAGCACGAACCCGGGCTTCCAGATGGTGGAGAAAGCGGCCTGGCTGGATTCCGGCATTTCCTATCACATGGGTGTCGATGGCATCTCGGTCCTGTTCGTCATCCTGACGACGTTCCTCATGCCGCTCTGCATCCTGGCGAGCTGGGAGTCGGTGGAGAAGCGCGTCAAGGAATATATGATTGCGTTCCTCATCCTCGAGACGCTGATGATCGGCGTGTTCTGCGCGCTCGACATCGTGCTGTTCTACGTGTTCTTCGAGGGCGTGCTGATCCCGATGTTCATCATCATCGGCGTTTGGGGTGGGAAGAGGCGCGTCTATGCGAGCTTCAAGTTCTTCCTCTACACGTTGCTCGGCTCGGTTCTGATGCTGCTTGCCATCATGGCGATGTTCTGGTCGGCAGGCACGACCGACATTCCGACCATGCTGACCTTCAGCTTCCCGGCCGCCATGCAGACGTGGCTATGGTTGGCCTTCTTCGCTTCCTTCGCGGTTAAGATGCCGATGTGGCCGGTTCATACCTGGCTGCCTGACGCGCATGTCGAGGCGCCGACGGCAGGCTCGGTCATCCTCGCGGGCATTCTTTTGAAGCTGGGCGGCTACGGCTTCCTGCGCTTCTCGCTGCCGATGTTCCCGGTGGCTTCCGCCGACTTCGCACCTTTCATATTCGTGCTCTCCGTCGTGGCGATCATCTACACCTCGCTGGTCGCGCTGATGCAGGAGGACATGAAGAAGCTGATCGCCTACTCATCTGTCGCTCACATGGGTTATGTGACGATGGGCACCTTCGCGATGAACCAGGAAGGCATCCAGGGCGCCATCTTCCAGATGCTGTCGCATGGCTTGGTCTCAGGTGCGCTCTTCCTTTGCGTCGGTGTCGTCTACGACCGCATGCATACGCGCGAGATCGCGGCCTATGGCGGCCTGGTCAACAACATGCCGAAATATGCGGTGGTCTTCCTGGTCTTCACCATGGCGAATGTCGGCCTGCCCGGCACGAGCGGTTTCGTCGGCGAGTTCCTCACGCTGTTCGGCATCTATCAGGTCAATACCTGGGTCGCCCTCTTTGCGGCGACGGGGGTGATCCTGTCCGCGGGCTATGCGCTGTGGCTCTATCGCAAGGTGATCTTTGGGGCCCTCACCAAGGAGAGCCTGAAGGGATTGCTCGATCTTTCCTCGCGCGAGAAGGCGGTCATTTACCCGCTGGTGGCGCTCGTCATCTTCTTCGGCGTCTATCCGATGCCGATACTGGATGTGACGGCTGCCTCGGTGAAGGCGCTGGTCAACAACATCACTGTTTCGCTGGAAGCCGCGCAAACCGCGGCAGCGAACTGACGGGAACGGGTTATGACGCCGGAACTTTATTCGAGCCTCTCCCTGGCGACGCCGGAACTCATCCTTGCCATCGGTGCGATGGTGCTGCTGATGATCGGTGTCTATTCTGGCGAGCGTGCAAACACGGTGGTCAACGGACTGGCCGTCGCGATCCTCATCGGCGCCGGCGCTTGGCTGATCTTCCTTGGCGGGGAAGGGCAGGCCTTCGGTCGCGCCTTCGTCAGCGACCCGTTCGGCCGTGTCATGAAGGTCATAACGTTGATCGGCTCGGTGGTCACCCTCATCATGTCGGTCGGGTTCGCCAAGGCCGAGAAGTTCGACAGGTTCGAATATCCGGTGCTCATCATGCTGGCGACGCTCGGCATGATGCTGATGATCTCCGCAAACGACATGCTTTCGCTCTATCTGGGGCTGGAGCTGCAGTCCCTGTCGCTCTACGTGGTTGCCGCGATCAATCGGGACAGCGTGCGCTCGACTGAGGCAGGCCTGAAGTATTTCGTTCTCGGGGCGCTGTCTTCCGGCATGCTGCTCTACGGCATCTCCCTGGTCTACGGTTACACCGGTCATACCGGGTTTGAAGCGATCGCAACCGCGCTTGGTGGCGGCGAACGCCAACTGGGCGTTGTTTTCGGCCTCGTCTTCATCCTTGCCGGCCTTGCCTTCAAGATTTCGGCCGTGCCGTTCCACATGTGGACGCCGGATGTCTATGAGGGGGCGCCGACGCCAGTGACGGCCTTCTTCGCGGCTGCTCCGAAAATGGCGGCGATGGCCCTGGTGGTCCGCGTCACGGTGGGCGCTTTCGAGCCCGTCGCGGTCGACTGGCAGCAGATCGTCGTCTTTATCTCGATTGCTTCGATGCTGCTCGGCGCCTTTGCCGCGATCGGCCAGAGAAACATCAAGCGCCTGATGGCCTATTCCTCGATCAGTCACATGGGCTACGCTCTGGTCGGCCTCGCAGCAAACAGCGAAGCCGGCGTCCGCGGCGTGATCATCTACATGCTGATCTACATGGTCATGACGCTGGGCACCTTCGCCTTCATTCTGGCGATGCGCCGCAAGGACGGCAACGTAGAGCAGATCGAGGATCTCGCCGGCCTGTCGGCGACAAATCCGACCATGGCCACGATCATGACGATCATGATGTTCTCGCTGGCCGGCATCCCGCCGCTCGCAGGCTTCTTCGCCAAATGGTACGTGTTCCTGGCCGCGATCAATGCCGGCCTGGTCGGGCTTGCCATCGTCGGTATGCTGGCCTCGGTCGTGGGCGCCTACTATTATCTGCGCATCATCAAGATCATGTGGTTCGACCAGCCGGCGGGCGGCTTCGCCCCCATGGCCGGCGAACTCAAGCTGGTACTCGGCGTCTCCGGAGCTTTCATCCTGTTCTATGCGCTGATCGGCAGCCCGATCGTGCAGGTTGCCCAGGCCGCGGCAAGGACGTTCTTCTGACGATGGCCTTTTCGCTCGCTCCGACGGCGCGGCAGGATGGCTACCGGCTCGAGGCGCACGAGAGCGTCGGCTCCACCAATGCGCTCGCACTGGAGCGCGCTCGCGAAGGCGATGCCGGCCGGCTCTGGATCGTTTCCAAACGCCAGGAGAGCGGTCGCGGCCGGCGTGGCCGGCCTTGGGTGACGCCAGAGGGGAACCTGTCCGCGACCCTCTTGATCGTCGATCGCTACGAAATGCGACTGGCGGCAACGTTGGGCTTTGTCGCTGGACTGTCGCTTGCCGATGCGCTGGATGCGGTCTTGCCGGGCGGAGCAGTGTCGGTCGCTCCGGATGGCGGTGGCGGCCGTGATGATCGGTTTGAGCTGAAATGGCCGAACGATGTGCTCGCCCATGGGGCGAAGCTGGCGGGCATCCTGCTGGAATCGACCATCCTGGACGAGAGCCGATTTGGCTTGGCGATCGGTATTGGCGTCAACGTCGTGGCTCATCCGGAGGGCCTCCCTTATCCCGCGACCTCCCTGCAGGCGCTGGGCGGCCGGTGCGACGCTGAGACCTTGTTCCTGGCGCTCTCCGATGCCTGGAGCGAGAACTGGCGGCTGTGGGACGAAGGGAGGGGCCTTGGACGGATTCGAGAGCGCTGGCTTGCCCATGCGGCCGGGCTCGGCAGCGAGGTCGCTGTTCGGGTGGACGGCGAGGTCGTGCGGGGGGTATTCGAAACCATTGACGAGGATTGCCGCTTCGTGATCCGCGATCGGGAGGGTAGGGCGATCACCATCACCGCCGGCGATGTGCATTTCGGCGCCGTCGCCTCCGCAGGAACAGCATGAAGAATTCGGAGTTATCGACGCATGGCTACAGCGGACAGGGCTGAACTGGTTTTCGTCCCGCTTGGCGGCGTCGGAGAGATCGGTATGAACTTCGCGCTGTACGGCTACGGGCCGGAGCATGCGCGCGAGTGGATCATCATCGACTGCGGCGTGACGTTCCCCGACAGCGGATTGCCGGGTGTCGACCTGATCTTGCCCGACACACGTTTCATCGAGGAGCGCCTCGACGAGCTCAAGGGCATCGTCATCACCCATGCCCATGAAGATCACTACGGGGCCCTGCTCGACCTGTGGCCGCGCCTGAAGGTGCCGTGCTGGATGACGCCGTTCACCGCCGGTTTGCTTGAAGCCAAGCGCCAGTCGGAGAGCAATGCACCGAAAGTGCCCGTGGCGATCTATCGCGCTGGCGAAACCTTCACGGTCGGGCCGTTCCAGATCGAGGCGATCGCCGTTACCCACTCCATTCCCGAGCCTGTCTCCTTGGCGATCACCACGCCCGCCGGTACGGTGATCCATACAGGCGATTGGAAGATCGACCCGGGCCCGGAGATTGGACCGCTGACCAACGAGGCCCGTTTCCGGGATTATGGCGACAGGGGAGTTCTGGCGCTGGTCTGCGATTCCACGAACGCGGTCAGGGAGGGTGAGTCCCCGTCTGAGCAGGCGGTCGGCCAGAGCCTCAAGAAGCTGATCGAGGAAGCAAGAGGGCGGGTCGCCATCACCACCTTCTCTTCGAATGTCGGACGCATTCGCTCCATTGCAGAGGCGGCGCGGGATGCTGGCCGCAAATGCCTGCTGCTCGGGCGCTCGCTCAAACGGGTCGTTTCTGTCGCCGATGAACTCGGCTATATGGATGGCTTGCCTGAATTCATCGCCGAAGAGGAGTACGGGCTCGTCCCGCGCGACAGCCTCGTTGTCATTTGCACCGGTAGCCAGGGCGAGCCGCTGGCGGCTTTGGCGAAGCTGTCCCGCGACGAGATGAAAACGGTATCGCTGACGGCGGGAGATACGGTGATCTTCTCCTCCCGTACAATTCCGGGAAATGAGCGCGCGATTCTGGAGATCAAGAATCGTCTCGTCGATCTTGGCATGAAAATCATCGAGGACGGCGATGCGCTCGTCCATGTTTCCGGCCATCCGCGACGCGACGAGTTGCGTCGCATGTACCAGTGGACGCGGCCGCAGATCGGCGTTCCGGTCCATGGCGAGGCGGCTCATCTGGTGGCGCAGGGCTCGCTGATGGCGACCTCCGGGATTCCCCAAGTAGCCCAGGTGCGCAATGGCGACATGCTGCGGCTGTTCCCGGGCGGGGCCGAGATCATCGACCAGGTGCCCTTCGGGCGCGTCTATAAGGACGGTAAGCTGACGGGCGACGACGAGGCGATGGGCATTCGTGGTCGCCGCAAGCTTTCCTTCGCCGGCCATGTCGCCGTCAACGTGGTGCTCGACGATCGCTACGAGCTGGCTGGAGACCCGGATCTGGTGTCGATCGGGGTCGCCGCGGTTGATGCCGGGGGTGAGGCGCTGGAGGATCTGATGATCGATGCGGCAATCGGCGCTGTGGACTCCATCCCTCGTCAGCGGCGAAAAGACCTTAATCTCGTGCAGGAGGCCGTTCGTCGTGCGGTCCGCGCGGCCGCCAATGAAGCTTGGGGCAAGAAGCCTTTGGTGACAGTCTTCGTCACGCAGTAGACGATCGGGGTGGACGCCGCTCTCGGACGGCGGCTCAACGAAAGAAAGCCAGATGCTCGGACGTTTGAACCATGTTGCAATCGCCGTACCGGATCTCGCGGCAGCGAGTGCGGTCTACCGCGACACGCTCGGCGCGACGGTGACGGCGCCGCAGGCTTTGCCCGAACATGGTGTCACGGTGGTTTTCGTCGATCTCGGCAACACCAAAGTCGAACTGGTGGAGGCGCTGGGGGCGGATTCACCGATTGCGGCTTTTCTTGCCAAGAACCCGGCGGGAGGCATGCATCACGTCTGCTATGAGGTGGACGACATCCTCGTTGCCCGCGATCGGTTGAAGGCAGGCGGCGCCCGCATTCTCGGCGACGGCAATCCGAAGATCGGGGCGCATGGCAAGCCCGTCCTGTTCCTGCATCCCAAGGATTTCCAAGGCACGCTTGTGGAATTGGAGCAGGCATGACCTGGATCTCCGTCGCTGCGCTTTACTTCGTGGTCTGGTGGCTTACGCTGTTTGCCATCCTGCCCTTCAGCTTGCGGACGCAGGATGACGACCAGGAGGTCGTGCTGGGCACGGTTTCCAGCGCCCCGAAAGGGCCGCACATGCTGCGGGCGATGATCCGCACGACAATAGTTTCGGCAATCGTTCTCGGATGCTTCTATCTCGTGACCCGTGGGCTGGGCCTGTCTGTCGACGATATTCCCCGGGTTCTGCCGGAATTCCGCTGAGGTTGCACTTCCCCGCGGCAGCGCGGGGTCTGCCAAGCCGAACATCTCCCCCTGAGGGGGGAGATCGGCCGTCACGGATGGCCTCGCCAATCGTCGATGTGACAGATGAGGAGCCGGCGTCAAAGATGCCGATCTTCCCCTTGAGTGGGAATGTCCGGCAGGACAGAGGAGCGGCGGCGGGCAGGCCCGTAAGAGGCAGCCAAAACCGATCGCCCATTTCGCTGCCGAGCACGCAAAAAAAATGCAAGGCCGAAGCCTTGCAATTTTAACGCGTCCGATCCGCTTTCCGGTTTCCGGCGGCAGCGAGTAACCGCGCCTAGATCGCATCCTCCCAAGACTTTGACCGCGTAGGAGAACGAACTTATTTCCGTCCTCTCGTTTATTGGGGGCACATTAGCCTACCGAAGAACAGGATGTCACGCGGAATTTTGCGTGAAATGTCATCAGAATGTGCTGCGATGCACAATAGAGGGGCAGGCCTTGCCTGGAGTTTAGTCAGACTAAACTTGGACTACAGTAGGGGCCTTGGTTTTCGCCCATTCGCCGCACCAGATCGGGTTTCCAAGCGGCCATGAAATAGCTATGAAGCGCGTGCAAGCAATCGCCCTGCTTCGCGGCCGCGAGCTGTGGAGCGTCCCAGGTTTCAACGGAACTTTTCATGCGGCTCTCGCGCTATTTCCTGCCCATTCTGAAAGAGAATCCTCGCGAGGCTGAGATTGTCTCTCACCGCCTCATGCTGCGCGCGGGCATGATCCGCCAGCAAGCGGCCGGGAGTTTTTCCTGGCTGCCATTGGGTAAGCGCGTGCTCGACAAGGTCTGTCAGATCGTCCGCGAGGAACAGAACCGCGCCGGGGCGCTCGAAATCCTGATGCCGACAATTCAGTCGGCCGACCTTTGGCGCGAGAGTGGTCGTTACGACGATTACGGCAAGGAGATGCTGCGCATAAAGGATCGGCACGAACGAGATATGCTGTTCGGACCGACAAACGAGGAGATGGTAACGGAGATCTTCCGCGCCTACGTGAAGTCCTACAAGGATCTGCCGCTCAACCTGTATCATATTCAGTGGAAATTCCGCGATGAGGTGCGGCCCCGCTTCGGTGTCATGCGCAGCCGCGAGTTCCTGATGAAGGACGCTTACTCCTTCGACTTGGACTACGAGGGAGCCAGGGCCGCGTACAACCGCATGTTCGTCGCCTATCTCAGGACCTTCACCCGGATGGGCCTGCAGGCGATTCCAATGCGCGCCGACACCGGTCCGATCGGCGGCGATCTCTCGCACGAATTCATCATCCTCGCCGATACGGGCGAAAGCCAGGTCTTCTGCCACAAGGATTTTCTGACGCTTCCCGTGCCTGGCGCAGACACCGATTTCTCGAACGACGGCGAGATCAGCGGCATCGTCAAAGAGTGGACGACGCCCTACGCAGCCACTGACGAGATGCACGATGAAAAGGCCTGGGACGCCATCGGCGAGGCCGACAAGGTTTCGGCGCGAGGCATCGAGGTCGGCCACATCTTCCATTTCGGCGAGAAATATTCGAAGCCGATGGGCGCCAAGGTGACAGGCCCCGACGGCAAGGAGCGTCCCGTGTCGATGGGTTCCTATGGCATCGGTCCTTCGCGGTTGATCGCCGCTATCATCGAGGCGAGCCACGACGAGAACGGAATAATCTGGCCCGCATCGGTCGCGCCTTTCGACATCGCCCTCATCAATATGAAGGCGGGTGATGCCGAATGCGATCGCGCTTGCGACGAGCTTTACCAGCAGATGACGGCGGCGGGGCTCGACGTTCTCTATGACGACACCGACCAGCGCGCCGGCGGGAAATTCGCGACGGCCGACCTGATCGGTTTGCCATGGCAGGTGATCGTAGGCCCTCGGGGGGTCGCTGCCGGCGAAGCCGAGATCAAGGAGCGCAAGACGGGCGAGCGCAGCACGATCCCGCTCGGCGAGGTCGTCAATCGGTTCGGCATGACTCGATGAGCCAGACGGCGGCGACGAAGCCCGCCGGCGGCGCGGGCCCTTTTTCCGCATTCGAGCGGATGGTGGCTTGGCGCTATCTGCGGTCGCGCCGCAAGGAGGCCTTCATTTCGGTGATCGCCTCCATTTCCTTTGCCGGCATCATGCTCGGCGTGGCGACACTCATCATCGTCATGGCGGTGATGAACGGTTTCCGGGCCGAACTGCTGGTCCGGATCCTCGGCATCAACGGCCATCTCGTCATGCAGCCAGTGGATTCGCCATTGGATGACTACGCAGCGGTCGCCTCTCGCATCAATGGCGTGCCGGGCGTCAAGTTCGCTATCCCGCTGGTGGACGGTCAGACGCTGGCTTCGGGCAATATCGGCGCTGGCACGGGCGCACTCGTTCGAGGCATTCGCGGCGAGGACCTCGCCAAGCTGAGCCTCGTCGCCAACAATATCCGGCAAGGCTCGATCGTCGGCTTCGACGGCAGCGAGGGCGTTGCGATCGGCACCCGAATGGCCGAGAATCTCGGCTTGGCGCTCGGCGATTCCATCACGTTGATCTCGCCGGAAGGCGATGTCAGCCCACTTGGCTCGACGCCGCGCATGAAGACCTATCCGGTGATTGCCATCCACGAGATCGGCATGTCGGAATACGATTCCTCCATCATCTTCATGCCGCTGTCGGAGGCGCAGCTCTATTTCAACATGGAGAATCGCGTCCAGGCGATCGAGATCTTCGTCGACAATCCCGATGCCGTCGATCAACTGCGAAAACCCATCGAGGATGCCGCGCAGCGTCCCGTTTTCCTGACCGACTGGCGCCAGCGCAATCAGACCTTCTTCTCGGCGCTGCAGGTCGAACGAAACGTGATGTTCATGATCCTGACGCTGATCGTGCTTGTCGCTGCGCTCAACATCATCTCGGGCCTCGTGATGCTGGTGAAGGACAAGGGCACAGATATCGCCATATTGCGCACCATGGGGGCCACGCGTGGCGCCGTCATGCGGATCTTTCTGATGACGGGCGCAGCGATCGGTTTTGCCGGCACCCTTGCCGGCGTCGTCCTGGGGGTGATCATTTGCCTCAACGTCGAGAGCATCCGGCAGTTCTTCTCCTGGCTTTCGGGCACCGTGCTGTTCAATCCCGAGCTCTATTTCCTGAGCAAGCTGCCTGCGAAGATGGACTTCGGCGAGACAATGTCGGTCATTCTGATGGCGTTGGCCCTGTCGTTCCTGGCCACGCTGTTTCCTGCATGGCGCGCGGCCAAGCTCGACCCCGTCGAAGCCCTGAGGTACGAGTGAGCACCCCTGTCATCGAACTGAAAAGTGTCGAACGTCACTACGTTCAGGGTCCGCGCAAGCTGACCATCCTGAATGGCGCCGACTTCTCCCTGGGTCGAGGCGAGATGGTGGCGCTCGTCGCGCCATCCGGAACGGGCAAATCGACGCTGCTGCACACGGCCGGTCTTCTGGAACGGCCGGACGCAGGCGATGTTATCCTCTCTGGCAAGGCCTGCGGCCGCCTCTCGGACGAAGAGCGGACAGCCATACGCCGTAACGATATCGGCTTCGTCTATCAGTTCCACCATCTGCTGCCCGAGTTCTCCGCGCTCGAGAACATCATGATGCCGCAGCTCGTTCGTGGCCTTGGCAAGCAGGAATCGGCCGAAAGGGCGATGCAACTGCTCGACTATATGAAGATCGGCAAGCGCGCCCACCATCGTCCGGCCGAACTGTCCGGAGGCGAACAGCAGCGGGTGGCGATTGCCCGTGCCGTCGCCAATGCCCCCTTGCTCCTGCTCGCCGACGAGCCGACCGGCAATCTCGATCCGACCACTGCATCTTACGTGTTCGAGGCGCTCGAGGCATTGGTGCGCCAGTCCGGCCTCGGTGCGTTGATCGCCACGCATAATTTTGACCTTGCCCGCCGAATGGATCGGCGGGTGACGCTCGCGGAAGGCAAAGTCGTTCCCCTTTAACGCTGGTGCTCTGGCTCTCGCCAGGAGCACCGGCTGATCGCCGAGTCGGCGGAGCAGCAGTCCGTCGACGACTAACCTACAAATCTACGGCTCGCGAGCACCGGGCGGGGACCTGCCTGGGCTTAGCCTGGTGCATGTCGTCCAGCGGTGCCGCCCCGCTGTGGCAGGTGGCAAGAATCCATTAACCCTTGATCGATCCGCCTTACGTATCGTCAGAAAATAGATTGAATGGCGAACGGAAATAGAACATAAAAGGAACAGATACCAATCGGAGTGAATGCCATGACCAATCTCGTGCAGGATGTTGTTTCGCTGGTTTCGGTAAGCGCCTTCATCGTGACCATGGCAATGTGGATTGGCGCCCTTTAATCGCCGATCGCCACACCTTCCCGGCGGGGATCCGCTCCGCCGACCAACCCGCCCGGATCGAGAGTGATCCCGTGCAGTCCGGAGTTGAGGTCGCGGGGCTCTGTCTTGAAACCCAGGGCCTGGAGATCATCGGCAAAGTCCACGGCCTTGGTTCCTGCTTCGAGCTCGTATTTGCCGAAGCGATTGGAGAGATGGGGCAGGGACACCGCGGTCTGCATATCCATTTTCCAGTCGATGAGCGCGATGATCGTCTTGGCGACAAAAACGATGATCTGGCTTCCCCCGGGGGAGCCCAACACATAAGCGGGCTTTCCGTCCTTCAGCACGATGGTCGGCGCCATGGATGACCGCGGCCGCTTTCCTGGTTCGACGCGATTGGCGACGGCCCGGCCGTTTTCCGCAGGCTCGAAGGAAAAGTCGGTAAGTTGATTGTTCAGCAGGAAGCCGGCAACGAACAGGCGGGAGCCGAAGCTGTTCTCAATCGAAGTCGTCATGGCAAGCGCGTTGCCCTTCTCGTCGACGATCGAGAAGTGAGAGGTCGATGGTTGTTCGAGCGAGCGTCCGTCGATCCGTAACTCTGCCTTGTCCCATGGCGGCTCGCCTGCCTTGACCGCGTCCGCTTCCAGCGCGGTGGGGCGCCGGATCAAGGCGGAGCGCGACTTCAGGTAATCGTGGTTGAGCAGCCCCTTGGGCATGGAGACGAAATCGGTATCGGCCACGTACCGCTCGCGGTCGGCGAAAGCGAGGCGGGTCGCGTCTCCCATGATGCGCCAGCTCTCGGGGTCGTCGGCGCCGAGGGTCGCAAGGTCATAGGGCTCCACCATTCCGAGGATCTGGCCGACTGCGATGGCGCCGGAAGACGGCGGGCCCATTCCGCAGACGTCATGCCCCCGGTACGGCGCACAGACCGCGGGGCGTTCTTTCACCGTGTAGTTTGCAAGGTCTACCGGAGCGAGGCCGCCTGGATTGGTGGCGTGGCCGCGCACGGCTTCGACGATGCGCTCAGCGAGAGGCCCTCGATAGAAGGCATCGGCGCCTCCGGTCGCGATCGCCTTCAAGGTCGCGGCATAGTCAGGGTTCCGCAAATGAAAGCCGGCAGGCAAGGGCGCGCCATCGGGGCCGAAGAAATAGGCCCGGGCTGCCGGCTGCTTGTCGAGCCGACCGACATCTTCGGCGATCAGAGCGCTGAGGCGCGGGGAGACCTCGAAGCCGGCTTCCGCGAGGCGGATCGCGGGCGCGAACAGTTCCGCCCAGGGCCGCTTCCCATATCTTGCATGGATCGTCTCGAGCAGGCGTGGCACACCGGGCGTCCCGACCGATCGCCCGCCGACCACGGCGTCGAAGAATGCGAGCGGTTTGCCGTCGTTGCCGAGAAAGAGCTCTGGAGTCGCGGCGGCAGGCGCGGTCTCCCGGCCGTCAAACGTGGTGAGTGTCTTGGTCGCTGCGTCGTACCAGACCAGGAAGGCTCCCCCGCCGAGCCCGGAAGACTGCGGTTCGACAAGGCCCAGAACGGTTTGCACGGCGACGGCGGCGTCAGCCGCGGTCCCGCCCTCGCGCAGCACCTTGAGCCCGGCCTCGGCGGCAAGCGGGTTGGCTGCGACGACCATTCGGGTCCGGGCGTGAACCGGCGCCTTTGCCGCAAACCCGCTTTCGCTTTCCGGAGCGATGACGTCCGACGCCTGCTGGGCCGAGACAGGAGCGGACAAGAGGAGGAGCGCGGTCATTGCCAAGGTAGATAGCCGCGCCGCGTTCATATCAGGCACTCCTACGCAAGGTTTTGGGTGTGTTCGCGACGGGTCCAAAGACGTCGTTGAAGGCACTTTTGAGGGCGAGATCGACATCGGTCATCGTCACGGGGAGTCCGAGATCGACCAGGCTTGTGACGCCATACCCGGTTATCCCGCAGGGCACGATGCCGGAGAAATGGGACAGATCCGGTTCAACATTGATGGCGATGCCGTGAAAGCTCACCCAGCGCCGAAGGCGGATGCCAATCGCTGCGATCTTGTCCTCCGCCGCGAGGCCGCCGGGGAGAGGCGGGCGGTCCGGCCGAATTACCCAGACGCCGACCCGATCTTCGCGCCTCTCGCCCTTGACGTTGAAACGTGCGAGGGCGCCAATGATCCATTCCTCCAACGATGCAACGAAGGCACGCACGTCTTCGCGCCGGCGTTTGAGATCGAGCATCACATAGGCAACCCGCTGGCCCGGACCGTGATAGGTGTATTCACCGCCACGCCCCGCGGCAAAGACCGGAAACCGATTCGCCTCGATCAGATCCTGCGGCCTGGCGCTGGTGCCGGCCGTGTAGAGTGGGGGATGCTCCACGAGCCAGACCATTTCCCCGGCCTTGCCGTCGCGAATCGCCGCGGCGCGCGCTTCCATGAACTCCAATGCATACAGGTAGGGTGTGAGGCCTGGCTCGATGCGCCATTCGACCGGTGCCGAGCCTGGAACCGGCAGGAAGGATGAGGCTATCTTGCTGCGTTCTGTCATCTGAATTCCTTGATGCCCAACATATGGAGCCAAGCCGGGAAAAGGTCCAGTTCGCGCTGCGGAGCGGTGGTCCACGAAGCTTCCCCAGAGGCATGATCTTTCATCGGAATAATGTGCTGGGTGCACTTGTTTCGCCCAAGGCATTTTGCTACATGCCGCGAGCCGGTCCGAACCGGCCCTTTCGTGACGTGCGGTCGTGGCGGAATTGGTAGACGCGCAGCGTTGAGGTCGCTGTGGGGCAACCCGTGGAAGTTCGAGTCTTCTCGACCGCACCATCACCCTTTCCAGAATCCTTATTTTCTGCGGCGTTCAGGGGCATTGTGTCCCACGTCAACCCCGTGCGTGGGACGTATCGACTCTCTCGACCGCCGTTTGGCAGGCTTCCATTGCTCGACGCGATGGGCGTAAACCTCGCTCGTCTTGGCTTCGGAATGACCGAGGATCGCCATGATCTCATACTGGCTGCAGCCTAGCTCCGCGAGCAGCTCGGCATGCGGACGCCATCCGGCCAAGCCCGGCGACCTTGCGCCGCCGCTTGAACATCGCCGACATGCTGTCGCCGCTCAGGTGCGGCTTGCCACCGGGGGAGAGCGATTACACGCGTCTTGAACGGTACCGACAAGGCCGACATGATCGCCGGCTATGCCCATAAATTTGGGGCCACCCTGAAGGGTGCTGGCTACGGCGTTGAGCCCGCCGAGCCCGAGGTGATTGGGCCGGCGCCTGTCCCGGTCGAACCGACCCCAGAACCGATCGTGGTCGAGAAGGTGGTCGTCGCAGGTCCGGAAGAACTCGGCACGCCGCCGGCAAAGTCGAAGACGGTCTGGACATGACTGCTCACCAGTATCGGCGGCCCGATAGCGGCCTTCGGCAATCTCGTCCGGGCCCACTCGCCAATGTCGTCGTGAGCGTCGGGTTCGCGATGTACGGCATCAAATGGCGGGCCGACCTGTTCAAGGCGATGAAGGATCTGGAGGCGGAGTTGGAGTGCCCCTCATAGATCCAAGAGATGTTGTCGCTCCAGCTTCGCCAGCAATTCGCCGGGCGGACGGGTCCTTGAGAAAAAAGTCGAGATAAGGTGACGGCGGGCGTCAACCATTCCACGGTCTTCGGCTGAATGCCGTGTTTGCAGCAATGGTCTTCAGCACCGATGTCAGGTTTGCAAGTTGGCGGGGATCGGTGATTCCGCCGAACCAAGATCCAGCGATCGACGCAGCCGAACAGGAACAAAGCGATCTCAGTTGCGTTTGGCCCGCCGGAGCGAACTTGACCATTCCCCAACCGGTTCAGAGGGAGCTTCGACGGCCCGCGTCCCATTGAGCCCCCAACGGGATGCGGGCCCTATTTCGCCTTGTCGAGGCTGGCGCCGGTGACGCGACCGGCATGTCCGCCTTCCCTAAAATTCTCCACATCCCATAAACCCCGGTTTTTTACTTTCCTGCGATGCTGGTGGGGTGGTGAGGGGCAAAACTGTCGGCGGCGGCGCGCAAATTCTCACCATCGAGGCTGCGGCGCGCCGTCGTCGCCATCGTCGAGGACGGCGCGGTGGCAACGCGCAAAGCCGTGGCCATCCTATTTCAGCTTGGCCGTTGCGGTGATCTCGCTCTTGGCGCTGATCCCTTGGAAGCTGCTTCAGTCCGTTCGCATCAAACTCTATTGGGGTGCCTTCTGGCATTTGGCCGCCTCGCCGAACTGCACGTCGTTAAGGTGTCGATGGACAGCACGCTGTCCGGAACGTGGGACATCCGTCTTGTGACCGCTTGACTTCCAATGCCCTGGTTTCGCGCTCGTGGGACACATGAAGCCCGGTTCGTGCTGCGAGTCTTCTCGACCGCACCAACGAGCCCTTGTGGGTTGCAGGTTCAATGGTGCCTCAAGGCCGGCCTTCTAGGAAAGCGCTCTGCATAACGTCCTGGGGCAGGTCGCTTGACCGAAGGTCCACAGAAACCCTGGCGGCGGTGCCGCTGCGGCCGAATTCGCATGTCAGATTGGAATTTTGCTTCAAGTCGTTGGAAGGGTTACGGATTGTTAATCCGGCCATTCATCTTGGGTTCATTGTAGGGCCTCTACAAGTCTCCCATTACTGAGCTAAGGAGGCCAGCCGATGAAACGAATTGCCCTTGCTGCGATCGCATTCTCAGTCCTTGCCGCGCCAATGGCGCAGGCGCAGCCGCGTCATGATGGGCCGCGTCCGCACTACTCCCAAAAGCATCACGACAAGAGTCCCAGGCACTTCGCTCCGGGCCACCACAAGCAGCGCCACTGGTCGAGGGGCGACCGCGTGCCCGAATGGCAACGGCGCCACCACCTCCGCGATTATCACCGCTACGGGCTCAAGCGCCCAGGCCGCCATCAGCATTGGGTCAAGGTCGAGAATGACTACCTGCTTGTCAGCATTGCATCCGGCGTTATCGCTGCCGTGGTGAGCGGTCGCTAGATCCAAACATCCCAGTGAAGAGGGCGGCGATGCCGCCCTCCTTCCGTTGCTTTTTCCTCATCTTGCCGAGGCGCCCCCGGGAATCGTTCGTGGCGCAGGTCCACGATGAGCGCCCGCTCGTAGGCTCAGTGCCGTTCGCCAGTTGCTCGGTCAGCGCATGGCTGGCTCGACAAGGCAATCTTCCCGGCAAGAGCGCCAAAGATAAGAAACCTGCCTCTCTGGACCGACGCCATCAGGCCCCGGTTGCTGTCGGTCTCCTTGCGAGCGCAAACTGGGGGAGTGCCACCGTCAGGCGCAGCACGATGGTCCACCTTCACTGTGCCCGATCAATAGTGTTATCGTTGGATGGGGGGTCAGGGAGGAAGACATGGGTAAAGCAGCACTCCTGGCAGCGCTGATGACAAGTGCATGTACAGTAGCCTACGCCCAGAATAATCTCGAAAAACTCTCGCAATTCAAGACGACGGGGACAACTGATTTCACTGTTATAGAGCAGGGCGGATCGAAGGCAGAAGCGATCAAGGCGATACTGGAAAAGATCCAGCTTCCGGAAGGATTCCAGATCGAGCTCTATGCAATCGTGCCCGACGCACGACACATGGCCGTCGGCCCGCAAGGCGTTGTCACCTTTGTCGGCACGCGCAAGACCAAGATCTGGGCCGTCACCGATCGTGACAAGGACAGGGTTGCCGACGAGGTGAAGGATTTCGCGCCTTCGATCGACTTTGCGGTTCCCAATGGCCCGTGCTTCTCGCCGGAAGGGGTCCTCTACCTCGCCGAGCAGAACCGGGTGCTGTCGTTCCCGGCCGCCGAGTTCTTCTATGAAAGCCCGGATGTCGCCGCTTTCAACGTCGTGAAAAAGGGCGATCTCATTCCGCCCGACGAGGAGAGCTACAATCATACGGCGCGCGTCTGCCGGGTCGGGCCCGATGGCAAGCTCTACATCTCGCTTGGCCAACCCTTCAACGTTCCTTCCCCCGACAAGCTCGCAACTTTCGAAAAGCATGGCATCGGTGGCATCATCCGGCTCAATCAGGATGGAACAGGTCGCGAGGTCTATAGCTATGGCGTGCGCAATTCGGTCGGCCATGACTTCAATCCGAAGAATGGAGAGTTGTGGTTCACCGACAACCAGGTCGACGGACTTGGCGACGACCAGCCGCCCGGCGAGATCAATCGCCAGACTTCGGCCGGACAGAATTTCGGCTTTCCCTATTTCGGCGGCGGAACGGTGAGGACAATCGAATACAAGGACAAGGAACCACCCTCCGATGCCGTGAAGCCCGCGGTCGAAATGGAACCCCACGCGGCAGATCTCGGAATGAGTTTCTATTCGGGCAGCCAGTTCCCGCCGAAATATCGTGGCGGCATCTTTTCCGCCCAGCACGGTTCGTGGAACCGCACCAAGCCCGTCGGAGCCCGCATCATGTTCACTCCCGTAAACGAGGACGGAAGTGCCGGGACACCCGAAGTCTTCGCCGAGGGCTGGCTTGACCCGAATGGCGAGTATCTCGGCCGGCCGGTGGACATTGCCCAGCTCCGTGACGGTTCGATCCTCGTTTCGGACGACCTGGTCGGCGCCCTGTATCGCATATCCCATAAGGATTGATCTCAACGCGCCCCGTTCCGAGTGTATAAACGGAGCGGGGCTATTAGCCGCCGAGCCTCATCATGTTCAGATCCGAAATCCATCTCGCGATCGTCGCGCTGCTTGCCGCGACGACAGCATCCCAGGCGGCCGACCCGAAGGCTGGCCGGGCGCTCGCCGCCAAGTGCCAGGTCTGTCATGGCCTGGACGGCATCGCTAAGATCCCGATTGCGCCGCATCTGGCGGGCGAGAGCGAGATCTATCTGCAGACTCAGTTGAAGGCGTTTCGCTCGGGCAAGCGTGAACACGAGATGATGTCGGTCGTGGCGAAGGATCTCACGGATCAAGAGATAGCCGACCTTGCCGCCTGGTATTCCTCGATATCGATCAACGTGACAATGCCGGACTAGCCTGTCGCCGGTTCCTGGAAGGCACGCAGCTACGGCGGTGAGAAAAGCGTGTTGGCGGTTCGACCGAAAAACGTCTAGACCGCTCCAAAAGGCTGATCCCGGAATCGAGTGGCGGGAGGCGTGTTTGGAAGCCGGTCACGAACAGTATTCAGACGCGTCGGAGACGGCGCACGCCGACATCTACGGCGCGGACGGGGTCGTCCTCCCGTCCTTTCTGGCGCATCTGGGGGCGGCGATTGCGGATCGCGATACGCTGACGCTCAAGCGCGATGTCGGCGGTCTGCACCAATCCGAATTGGGCGACGTCATCGAGGCCTTGCTGCCCGAGCAGCGGCTTGCCCTGGTCGACCTGCTTGGCAAGGATTTCGACTTTTCCGCGCTCACGGAGGTCGACGAGGCCATCCGTCTCGACATTGTCGACAGCCTGCCCAACGAGCAGATCGCGGAGGCCGTCAAGGACCTCGATTCCGACGATGCCGTCTACATCCTCGAGGACCTCGACGCCGAGGACCAGGAGGACATTCTCGCAAAGCTACCTTTCACCGAGCGCGTCCGTCTGCGCCGTGCGCTCGAGTATCCCGAAGAGACGGCTGGCCGGCGCATGCAGACGGAGTTCGTTGCTGTGCCGCCGTTCTGGACGGTCGGCCAGACCATCGACTACATGCGCGAGGGTCGCAATCTCCCAGACCGCTTCAGCCAGATCTTCGTCATCGATCCAAGTTTCAAGCTGCTCGGGGCCGTCGATCTCGATCAGATCCTGCGGGCCAAACGCACGGTCAAGATCGAAGAGGTGATGCATGAGACACGCCATGCGATCCCCGCGACGATGGACCAGGAGGAGGCGGCTCGCGAGTTCGAGCAATATGACCTGTTGTCCGCAGCGGTCGTCGACGAAAATGATCGCCTGGTCGGCGTGCTCACCATCGACGACGTGGTTGACGTCATCCAGGAGGAAGCCGAGGAAGACCTTCTGCGCATGGGGGGTGTCGGCGATGAGGAACTCTCCGACACGGTCGTCGCTACGTCCCGGTCGCGCGTGCCATGGCTTCTCGTAAACCTCGTGACCGCCTTCGTCTCGGCTTCGGTGATCGGTATGTTCGCCGACACGATCGAGGAGATGGTCGCACTCGCCGCCCTGATGCCGATCGTCGCCTCCCTTGGCGGCAATGCCGGCACGCAAACCATGACCGTTACGGTGCGGGCGCTGGCGACGCGCGATCTCGACATCTACAATGCCGGACGTGTCATCCGACGCGAGATCATGGTCGGCTTCCTGAACGGCGTCACGATAGCCGCCATCATCGGCCTCATCGCGGGTGCGTGGTTCCAGAACGTGGATCTTGGGTACGTCATTGCGGCGGCGATGATCATCAACATGCTTGCTGCGGCGCTCGGGGGTATCTTGATACCATTGTTCCTGGACCGGCTCGGGGCCGACCCGGCGATCGCGTCGTCGATCTTCACGACCATGGTGACGGACGTCATCGGCTTCATTTCCTTCCTCGGCCTTGCCTCCTGGTGGATGCATCTCGGCTGAGCAGGCCACTAGGCTTTCGCGGCACGGGCTTGGAAACGTGCCGCGTGAGGACAGAACTCCTCGGCATTCCGAGCCGCGGTTCCTGCGCGAACCTCGGCGATGCACCTGTTGGCCGCCTCACAGCGGGAACATAGAAACGCCAACTCGCTGAGCTCCGCGTCCACGACGCCGGACCGAGTGCGGTTTCTCCCAAACAGACGCCAAAGGATATCCTGTGCCGCGGCCATGCAAATCCTCCCGAAGACAAGGGGGCGGTCACACAGAACCCGATCCCGGTCGTTGACCTGGCTCAAGCCGGCGAGAAACACCGCAATTGCGCTTTACGGAAAGGGCCCGATATTTGACTTTTACGTAAATGCCGTGCGAGACTTCGCCACTGGAATCGACGGGTGCACCGGATGGCGATGCGGGAATATTATTCGATCACCGAACTCACCCGCGAGTTCGATATCTCCACCAGAACCCTGCGCTTTTACGAAGACGAAGGTCTCATCCAGCCCGTCCGACGCGGCCGTACCCGGCTGTTCCGCCCGTCGGACCGTCATCTCATAAAACAGATCATGCGGGGAAAGCGCCTCGGCTTCTCGATCAGCGAAATCCGCGAGATCATCCAGATGTACAGAGAGCCGCCAGGCGAAGTCGGACAGCTCAAGCTCATGATCAAGCGCATCGAGGAAAAGCGGGAGGATCTGCGCCAGAAGCGCCGCGATCTCGAAGAGACCTTGGCCGAACTCGACCAGGCGGAAGAATCATGCGTGGAGAGGCTGGTAGAGCTGGGTGTCAGCACCTGAGCGGCGCCCTCGTCAAACTTGCCCTGGCAAACCCGCGGGTGTACCCTTTCCATAGCCCGTCTCGGAGCGGGTCCCGACGACCGCCGGCCGGCTTGGCGTGGAGCCGTTTCGGCGCGCCGAGGCTGCAGCTGCTGGTGCGCATTTCCTCGCCATCCCGTTCGCCGTGCCGGTCAGATTGGCATCGGTTTCGAAAGGAACGGTCATGAGTATTGCGCTGACGATGCAGGAATATCTCGAGGACAATCACGTACCTTACGAACTGGCGAAGCATAACAGGACCGGTTCATCGGCCATGACGGCTCAGGTCAGTCACGTCCCGGGCGCTTCGCTGGCCAAAGGCGTGGTGCTGAAATGGGACGGCAGCTATCTCCTCGCGATTGTGCCCGCCTCGCGCCATGTCGATCTCGACAAGGTCGCCAAGATCGTGGGCGAACGGGTCCAACTCGCGAGCGAGGAAGAAGCGAGCGCACTGTTCCCGGATTGTGACGTCGGTGCCGTGCCGATCTTTGGCGCGCCCTACAGGGTAGCTTGTGTGATAGACGACGGTCTGGAGCGAGGCGGCGACGTCTATTTCGAGGGCGGCGATCATCGGACGCTGGTTCATGTCAGTGGCGATGGCTTCGACCGTCTGATGTACGGCATGCCCCACGGGCATATCAGCAACTGACGCGTCAGCTCAGCCGGCGAGGCGTATTTCGCTGGAGCAAATACCGGCTGGACCAGCGCTATTGCATCTGGCCGGTATTCGCGTATTTTCCGCCACGTCAAAAGCTGAATGAGCCCGATGGCAGTTAGGCGACAACAGGCTAGCCATATCTTCGGGACCCGCGCTCGATTTCTCAATCACGCGGGAAGCCTTATCGCATTCGTATAGCCCTGGCGCGGCGACAGCCGTGACCGGGGGTCTGAAATCCCAACCCAAGCTTCAGCACTGATCTCGGATACGGCGCAAGCCGCTCCGGCATGCAGGCATGATTGATCACGGGTTGCGCCGGACCGTTGCGACATGGTCCCAGGCCCCCGCGGAACCAGGAGAACTCAATTGAAAGTCGTTGTGCTCGGCGGAGGGGTCATAGGCGTGACCACCGCTTATTATCTTTCGAGGGCGGGACACGAGGTCACGGTGCTGGACCGCCAGAAGGGACCGGCCCTCGAGACCAGTTTCGCCAATGCGGGCGAGGTCTCGCCCGGCTATTCCTCACCCTGGGCCGGCCCAGGCGTCCCCTTGAAGGCAGTGAAGTGGCTCCTGATGAAGCATGGGCCCCTTGCGATCCGGCCGAGCCTCGACCCGGCGATGTGGTCTTGGGTGATGAAAATGCTCCGCAACTGCACCTCGGCGCGTTACGCCCTCAACAAGGCGCGCATGGTGCCCATCGCGGAATACAGCCGCGACTGCTTGCGCGAGCTCAGGTCGGAGATCGGTTTGACCTATGACGAACGCAGCCAGGGCACGCTCCAGCTTTTCCGGACCCAGAGTCAGCTCGACTCGATCGGCGGCGACGTCGAGGTGTTGGAGAAATTCGGCGTGCCTTTCGAAGTGCTCGACGCGGCAGGCTGCATCGCGGCCGAGCCGGCATTGGCCCGGGTACGTGGAAAGTTCGTCGGCGGCCTGCGTCTGCCGGACGACGAGACCGGCGATTGCTATATGTTCACGAACAAGCTTGCCGAGCTTGCCGCTGAAACCGTCGTATTCCGCTACGGGACCACGATCCGCGAGATCGTGACCGATGGCCGGCGCGCCACGGCCGTGCGGACCGACGAAGGGCTCGTCGCGGCCGATGCTTTCGTCGTCGCAATGGGCAGCTATTCCCCCTTGCTGATCAAGCCATTGGGCATCAACGCGCCGGTCTATCCCATCAAGGGATATTCGCTTACGATCCCTATCCGGGATGAAGTGGGAGCACCGGTCTCCACCGTTATGGACGAAACCTTCAAGGTCGCGATCACGAGGCTTGGCAACCGCATACGCGTCGGCGGTACTGCGGAGATCGCGGGCTACGATTTGGCGCTGCGGGAAACGCGCAGGGGAGCGCTGGAATACTCCTTCAACGATCTGTTCGGGAGCGGCGGCTCGGTGAGCGAAGCCAGCTTCTGGTGCGGCTTGCGGCCGATGACTCCGGACGGCACGCCGATCATCGGCCCGACTCAGATCGCCGGCCTCTATCTCAATACCGGGCACGGTACTCTGGGCTGGACCATGTCCTGCGGTTCCGCACGCGTGCTCGCCGACCTCGTTTCGGGCCGCAAGCCTGATATTGATGCCAGCGAGCTCGCCATAGGCCGGTACCAGCCATGAGCACCGCGGTCGAACGCGCCGGTGCGATCCTCACGATTGATCTCGGTGCCGTCGTTTCGAATTACCTTCTGCTGCGGCGGATGCTCGGCACCGCCGACTGTGCGGGCGTCGTCAAGGCGAATGCCTACGGCCTGGGCGCGGTGCAAGTGGCGTCGGCGCTCCATGGCGCCGGCTGTCGGAAATTTTTCGTCGCGCACGTAGACGAGGGGATCGAGCTTCGTGAGAACCTGCCGGCCGGCAGCGAGATCTTCGTGCTGAACGGCATGCCTGCGGGAACGGAAGCCGATTTTTTCGCAGCTGGACTGGTCCCCGTTCTCAACAGCCTGCGGGAAATCAGAGCCTGGCGGGACCATGCCATGAAGAGGGAGCACCGTCTGCCGGCCGCTGTTCAGGTGGACAGCGGCATGTCGCGGCTCGGCCTTCCTCCCCGCGACGCGGAGGCAATCGCTTCCGATCCTGAAATGCTGCGCGCCTTCGACGTGAGGCTGGTGTTCAGTCACCTAGCCTGCGCGGATGAATATGAGCATGCGGCCAATGAGAAACAGCGCTGCGCCTTCGATCGGTTGCGATCGATGCTGCCCTCCGCGCCGGCGTCGCTCGCCAATTCATCCGGGATCTTCCTGGGCAGCGCCTACCATTACGATCTCGCTCGCCCGGGAGCGGCGCTCTACGGCATCAACCCGACTCCGCACAGGACCAATCCCATGCGGCAGGTCGTGCGACTGTCGGCAAGGATCATCCAACTCCGCGAAGTGTCCGAAAACGCCGGCATAGGTTATGGACATACAGCCTTGGCCACGAAGCCGACACGACTCGCGACGATCTCCCTCGGCTATGCCGATGGTTGGCGTCGGAGTGCCGATACCGCCGCTTTCATGAATGGCGTCCGGCTTCCCTTTATCGGCAGGGTTTCGATGGACAGCATCATCCTCGAGGTGACGGATTGTCCGAACGGCTCCGTCGGTGAGGGGGACTGGGTCGATCTGATCTGCAACGAGCAGACCGTCGATCAGGTTGCGGTGGCGAGTGGCACAATCGGTTACGAGGTGCTAACAAGCCTCGGCCGTCGGTTCCACCGGCGGTATCTCGGCACCGACGGGTCTTGATGGTCCGGCGGTACCAGTTGTTCTACCCGGTACCATTCCTTCACTAGGAGTCATGATGACGGAAGAAAGTCTTCTCAACCACGCGCTTGTCAGGCTGGACGAAGCCGCCGCCCATCTCAACATCGACCCAGACGTGATTGAGAAGCTGAAATACGCACGCGAGACCACCAAGGTGCGGCTGATGATCCGTATGGATGACGGCTCGCGAAAATCCTTTCTCGCATGGCGTTGCCGTTACGACGACACACGCGGCCCGACCAAGGGCGGCATCCGCTTCCATCCGGAAGCGACCGCCGACGAGGTCGAGACCCTAGCCTTCTGGATGACCTTCAAATGCGCCGTGATGAACCTGCCCTATGGCGGCGGCAAGGGTGCCGTGCAGGTCGACCCGCGCCAGCTCTCGAAAGCGGAACTCGAGCGTCTGTCGCGCGCCTACATCCAGGCCTTTGCCCGAATCATCGGGCCTGATCGCGACATCCCCGCGCCGGATGTCTACACCAACTCGATGATCATGGGTTGGATGGCGGACGAATACGCCCAGATCGTCGGCCAGGCCGAACCTGCCGTCATTACCGGCAAGCCGATCGCGCTGGGTGGTTCGCTGGGACGCGGCGATGCCACGGCGCGCGGAGGTTTCTACCTCGTGCGCCATCTGGCGGAAGATTGCGGGCTGGCGAAGTCGGCGCGTGTAGCGGTCCAGGGCTTTGGTAATGCCGGTCAGCATATCGCCGATCTTATGTCCTCGGACGGGCACCGGATCGTCGCGGTCTCTGACTCCGAAGGAGCGGTTGTCTGCCCGGACGGTCTCGATGTCGCTCTTCTCCTGGAAGCCAAGAAGGAGGGGCGCTCGGTCGTCTCGACCGCGGGGCAGGCTGGTCACCAGCTTCTGGCGGCCGATCAGCTGGTCGCCGTCGATTGCGACGTGCTGGTCCCCGCCGCTCTGGAGAATATGATCCACGAGGGCAACGCAGCGTCGGTCAAGGCCAAGCTCGTCCTCGAGCTGGCGAACGGGCCGGTGACGGCGGAGGCGGACAAGATCCTGGCGAGCAAGGGTGCGGTGGTCTTCCCTGACATCCTGGCGAATGCCGGCGGTGTGACGGTTTCTTATTTCGAATGGGTCCAGAACAGGCAGGGCTACTACTGGACCGAGGAAGAAATCCATCAGCGGCTGCGTATGGTCATGGAGCGCGAAGGGCGGGCCATCTGGTCTCTCGCGAAGGAAAAGCAGGTTCCGTTGCGCACTGCCGCTTACGTGCACGCGCTGAGCCGGCTCGCCGAGGCCATCGAGGCCCACGGCACGCAGAACTTCTTCATGAGCTGACATAGCGCCGCCGCTTTGACGAGCGGCGGCGCTTGGGGTCGTCATGAGAATGCCAGCGGGCGATCACCGTTCTCGTCCTTGATGCGCGTCGGCAGCCCGATCCTGCCGAGCAGATCGAGGAAGGGTACGGGCGGCAGTTCCTCCACATTGGCCATCCGTCTGACGTCCCAGGTCCCCTCGGCGATCAGAATTGCCGCGGCCGCGGCCGGAACGCCCGCCGTGTAGGAAATTCCCTGGCTGCCTACTTCTTCGTAGGCTTGCTTGTGGTCGGCGACATTGTAGATGAACACCTCGCGCTCCTTGCCGTCCTTCGTTCCCTTGACGACGTCGCCTATGCAGGTCTTTCCGGTATAGTCCGGGGCAAGAGACGACGGATCTGGCAGGACCGCCTTGACCACCTTGAGGGGCACGACCTGTTGGCCCTCGGCCGTCGTCACCGGCTGTTCGGAAAGCAGTCCGAGATTCTTCAGGACCGTGAACACGTTGATGTAGTGGTCTCCGAAGCCCATCCAGAAGCGGATGTTGGGAACGCCGAGATTCTGCGACAAGGAATGGATCTCGTCGTGGCCCGTCATGTAGGTCGGGCTGATGCCGACGACCGGAAGGTCCCAATCCTTGCGGATCTCGAACATCTTGTTCGGGGTCCACTTTCCGTCCTGCCACGACCAGACCTGGCCGGTAAACTCGCGAAAGTTGATCTCTGGATCGAAATTGGTGGCGAAATACCGGCCATGATTTCCGGCATTCACGTCGACGATATCGATGGAATCGATCCGGTCGAAATATTGATCGCGCGCCAGGGCGGCATAGGCGTTGACTACTCCCGGATCGAAACCAGCGCCGAGGATGGCCGTCACCCCGGCGCTCTCGCATTCGCCGCGACGCTTCCATTCGTAGTTGGCGTACCAGGGCGGGGTCTCGCAGATTTTCAGCGGATCCTCATGGATTGCCGTATCGATGTAGGCCGCGCCGGTGGCGATGCAGGCCGACAACACCGACATATTCACGAAAGCCGAGCCGACATTGATTACGATGCGGCTGCCCGTCTTCTCGATCAGAGCCTTCACGCCATCCACGTCCATTGCATCGAGCGCATGGGCCGCGATCGTGCCGTCCGCCTTCAGGCTCTTCTTCTCGATCACGGACTCCATGATAGCCTGGCATTTCTCCACGGTGCGCGAAGCAATGTGAATGTTGCCCAATATGTCGTTGTTCTCGGCGCATTTATGCGCCACGACCTGTGCAACGCCGCCGGCGCCGATGATAAGGACGTTCTTCTTCATTTCGGGGGGATGTCTCCTTCTGCTTGCGAGAGATGCGCCTCAGGAGAGGCTCTGTTCGTAGTCGGCAAAGGTGAATTCGCGAACCAGTCTGATGCCGCCGTCGAGCTCGCGCACAGCGATCGACGGCATTTTCACTCCGTTGAACCAGTTCTTCTTGACCATCGTGTAGCCGGCGGCGTCCTGGATCGAGAGCCGATCGCCGATCTTGAGGGCGTTCGGAAACCGGAACTCGCCGAAGATGTCGCCCGCCAGGCAGGATTTGCCGCACACCATGTAGCTATGCGGGCCGGCATTGGGAGCCATCTTGGCGGTCTCGCGATAGATCAGGAGGTCGAGCATATGAGCCTCGACCGAGCTGTCGACTATGGCGAGATCCTTACCGTTGAACAGCGTGTCGAGGACCGTCACCTCGAGCGTGGTGCTCCTGGTGATGGCGGCTTCGCCCGGCTCCAGATAGACCTGCACGCCGTGGCGGCCGGCGAACGCCTTGAGCCGTTCGCAGAACGCATCGATCGGATAGTTCTCGCCCGTGAAGTGGATGCCGCCGCCGAGGCTGACCCAATCGACTCGTGACAGCAGCGAGCCGAACTTTTCCTCGATGTCGCCCAGCATGCGATCGAACAGACCAAAATCGGCATTCTCGCAATTGTTGTGGATCATGAAGCCATTGATGCTGTCCAGGACCGTTTCGACCTTCGCGGCATCCCACTCGCCCAGCCGGCTGAAGGGGCGGGCGGGGTCGGCGAGGTCGAAGCTCGAGGAGCTGACGCGCGGGTTGAGACGCAACCCGCGCGGAACACCGTTTGCGCGTTCGGCAAAACGCTGAAGCTGGCCGATCGAGTTGAAGATGATCTTGTCGGCGTTGGCGATCACCTCGTCGATTTCGTGGTCCGCATAGGCCACGCTGTAGGCATGGGTCTCGCCGCCGAATTTCTCGCGTCCGAGCCTGACTTCATAGAGTGACGACGATGTCGTGCCATCCATATGTTCGCGCATGAGATCGAACACCGACCAGGCAGCAAAGCATTTCAGGGCAAGCAGCGCCTTCGCACCCGATTTCTCCCGGACATCGGCGACCTTCTCCATGTTCTGGAGCAGCTTTGCCTTGTCTATCAGGTAATAGGGCGTCTGGATCATGGGCGGTTCGTCCCGTGGTCTTGGTAGTCGGTCGGTGATTTCTTGAAATAGTGATGGCGGCATTCGCTGAGGATGCGTCCTGCCGACGAAGGTCGGTGTTCAGCCCTGTTGGAGCTGAAAACCTGGCACACCCGGACGCGAAGCCAGGGCTTCGGTCGCGCCCGGGTTATGATCCCGTTTTGCGGCGCTGTGGCTCTCGCGGGCTATGTGCCTCAAGGATAAACATGGTGCGGCATACCTAGGCATGAGCGCCACGAAGTCAAGAGAGGTGCTGCATACCTCTCCCTCCGCCATCACATGGCAGCGTTCCGATCAAATCGGAGCGTGGCCAGCAAATGGGCGAGTTGTCCCTCCGAGGCGACCTCGCTTGCCTGAGCAAGAGCATGCCATCGCCGCTTTCGTTCAGCCTGCTCAGGCCACTGGACGAGCGTCCCGCGCACATGAAGGCTGAACAACGTGACCACACAATCGTTGCTGGAACCGTCGGGGAGGACCTTCAGGTAGCGATACTCGCCGACCGGACGTGGATCGATACGGCCGACGACGCCCGCCTCTTCGAAGGCTTCCTGGGTTGCCGTCTGTGCTGGCGTCTTGCCTTTGACCGGCCAGCCCCTGGGCAGGATCCACCGGCCCGCCTGGCGTGTCGTGATCAGCATGACTTCCAGCTCCCCATGCCTACCCACCCGCCAGGGCAACGCACCATATTGCCGCAGCGACGCTCCGAAGACACTGTCCGGATCTCTTGCCGTCTCGGCCGGCCGCGCACGCATCGTCATGGCTTCGGCCCTTCGAGGAGAGGGCCGAAGCCGATGGAGCCCCAAACCGGCATCGCCGAGCGAGGGGCGGTTGGACGCCGCGGGCTTGCGCACCATACGCAGCGTGTTGCCGCACGAGGAAAAGGCCTGTGGCAGGAGTGGCAGATCTTTGTGGGTCCTGGTCCCGTCATGACATGCTCCATTGGTGCAGCGCGACGCGCCGCACGGAAAACCGCTGTTGCTGTTTGGGCGATTGTCCCGAAGCGAGTACCGTGCCGGCGCTCAGCCCGACAGGCCGCTCCGGGCAAAGACATGCGTCTTTCCGGAAAGCCTCAATGCACTCCTGAAACGTCCCCTGCACATGGTTTGCGCAGATAGCCGAACATCTCGGCGAAAGAAGGGCAGGACCCGGCGTGAAACGGATTTTCCTTTTTGCGGCAAGGATTTGTTAACCTTGGACCACCTGGCGCGTGAGCACCGCATGCCATCCATCCTGGCGGGGAGGTTGCCATGACAATCGGCTTGAAACGCATCCATGACGGGCCGGCCGCCACAATTGCCATTGCCGTTTGGTGAAGCAGTGCGATTATGATCCTGATCCGCCAGTGAGGGCCAGCGCGGTAAGTGCGATGCATCCCATTTTGCCCGAGGCGTAGGAGCGTGGATTCAAGGTGTCGAGCACCCACGATGCGCCAGCTGCGACTTTCCGCGATCGGCTTCTGAACCGCTCCTTCCGGTCGCTACTCGGCACCGCAATGGTGGCGACACTCGTGGCTGTGTCTGCGGCACTGATCGGCTTGAGTTACGTCCGCGCGCGCGATGCGGCGATTGAAGGCACGACGAAGAACATGCAGGTCTTCGCGGAGAGGGTCGTCGACCGCTTCGGCGTTCTGTCCGGCGACACAGTCACGCTGGTCGAAATCGTGGCCTCCGCTGCGAATTCGGTGCTTGATCCGCCACCCGAGAGAATGGCGGACAAAGTCGCAGTTTTTCGCGAAGGCATGTTGCGGTCGCCACATATCGACGGCGCCTATATCGGTTATCCCGACGGCTCCTTTTTCCACCTTGTCAACCTCAATCATGATGGCTGGCGTGCCGCGCTGGCCGCGCCCGGCGAGGCCAGAATGGCCGTCCGCGTCATCAAGGCCCAAGCTGGCGGTTCGGTGAACCGTGTTATCTTTCTTGATGCGGAGGGGAACACCCTCGTCGAGTTGCCCGGGAAGCCTACAAGCTACGATCCCCGAAACCGGCCTTGGTATCGAGCGGCCGTCGGCCAACCGCGGCCGGTCTCCGTCGGCCCTTACGAGATGGCGACGACCGGGTCGCTTGGAGTAACCGTTGCCGAGGCCCATAGCGGCAACCGGAACGTCGTCGTCGCCGTCGACATTATCCTCGACACGATCACCGACTTTCTTGCCTCCCAGCGCATTTCTCAGCATGCGGTCGCATTCATCGTCGACTCCTCCGGCAATCCGGTGATCCATTCCGACCGAAGCTTCATGAGGCGAATCACCGCGCCCAGGGAGGCCGCCGATTCCGACCCGTCGCCGGCGTCGGATCCTCTCGTGCGCAGTACCCGGAACATCGACGCGAGCCTGGGAGGGACGGAATTCGTGGATGTCGACGGACGAACTTTCCTGGTTGCTGTTACTCCGATTACATCCGCGCTGTTGCTGGGCGGCCATCGCGTGGTCGTGGCGGCGCCACTGGACGAGCTGATGGGGCCCGCCAATCGCGCCCTTCTGCAAGGGCTGGCTGTCTCAGCGATCATCGTGCTGCTCGCGGTTTTGGCGGCGTTGCTGTTGGCTCGGCTCGTCAGCAAGTCGCTGCTCCGGCTGACCGCCAGCGCAAACCGCCTGCAGAGCCTCGACTTCTCCACGCCGGTCGATGTGGCCTCGCGCGTGAACGAGATTTCAACGCTTGGTCAGGCGATGAACAAAGCGCGCGACGCGATCTCCACCTTCGCCATGTATGTTCCGAAGGAACTTGTGCGCAAAGGCATAGAATCCGGCCATTTCACGGGCAGGTCGGCATGGCGCCAGGATGTGACGGCGCTTTTCACGGACATCTACGACTTCACAACGATCAGCGAGGTGCACTCGCCCGAGGAGGTCGTGGCCATGCTGGCCGAATATTTCGACATCTTCAGCAGCACGGTCGATGCTCATGGCGGAACGATCATCCAGTTCCTGGGGGACTCTGTCTTTGCCATGTGGAACGCCCCGGTTGCCGACGCACACCATGCCGAGAACGCCTGTTGTTGCGCTCTGGCTATCGAGGCAAGGATTGCCGCCTATAACGAGGCCCAGCGCCAGAAGGGGCGACCCGAATTCCGCACGCGCTACGGTATCCATTCCGGCACCGCGGTTGTCGGCAGCGTCGGCGCGAAGGAGCGCCTGCAATACACCGCGATGGGCGACACCGTGAATGTTGCCTCGCGGCTGGAGAGCATGAACAAGAACTACGGAACGACGATCTTGGCCAGCGGTGCCGTCGTAGCCCTCTGCTCGGATCGGATCGTCTTCAAAGCCTTGGGATCGGCACGGGCCAAGGGCAGGGCGGGTAAGCTGGAACTCTACGAGGTCATTGCCGTGAAATCCGATTCCTCGGATGCCAATGTCGATGAGCCAGGCTCGATGGCGAAGAGCCAGGCGGAGGCGATCCGAAGGCGCGCGTCCTGACGACCGTCGGAAAGCGTCGACAGCGGGCGCGAACGAAGATCTGACCCAAGCATCGGCAGGATGCGCTTCAATACCGCGCTCGCCAGCGGGACAGCATTCCACCCGGCTGTCTGGTCGCCATCGGTATCTGGAAGTCCCTGGCATCCTGCCGTCCTGGGACGTTCATGACATCTTGGGTCCTTAGACTAGTAAAGGCCAGCACCGCTGAGCAATTTCTCGCGCAGCTCTGCGGAGAACTCGCCGTCTGTGGCCGACGGTGTGAACAAGATTTCCGCCTCGTCTCCACCAATCACCGGACAAGCGCCCTTGCACGGCGCGGTCCCCGGCTTGAAGGCTTCCATGATGGCGCCGCGAGTGCCCTCGGATGAGAGCCGCCCGCTGTGGCTGTCGACGGCCATGAATGTCAGGCCTGGAGGGATGTCGAAATCCTTGGGGGTCCCGTTCTGCAGCGCCGTCTTCATGAAGTCGATGAAGATCGGCGCGGCCAGGCCGCCGCCGGATTCGCCGGAGCCCATGGGGCGCGGGACGTCGTAGCCCATGAACACTCCCGTCACCATGTCGGGGGTGAAACCGACAAACCAGACATCCTTCTCGTCATTGGTGGTGCCGGTCTTGCCGGCGATAGGAATGCCAAGTCGACGGACAGTGCTGGCCGTGCCGCGCTCGATGACGCCGCGCATCATGGAGGTGACCTGGTAGGCGGTCATCGGGTCGAGAACGTAGTCCGGATCGGCGGCTCGCGGCCGTAGATCGTCCGATACCGTGCACGTGTCGCATGCATGCCCGTAAATCGTCTGTCCGTAGCGATCCTCGACGGAGTCCACCAGTGACGGTTTGATGGCGCGTCCGCCATTGGCGAATACGGCGTAGGCCGAGACCAGGCGCATCAATGTCGTCTCGCCGGCGCCCAGCGCCATTGGGAGATACGGCTTCAGTTGGTCGTAGACACCGAAGCGGACACCGTAGTCGGCGATGAGTCCCATGCCGAGGTGGCGTGCCAGGCGCACGGTCATCAGGTTTCGGCTTTTTTCCAGGCCAGTGCGCAGGGTGGAGGGGCCGCTGGAACGGCCATCGTAGTTCTTGGGCCGCCATATCCGTCCGGCGCCGTCCGGAATGGAAAGGGGCGCATCCATGACCAGGGTCGCGGGGGTATATCCGGCGTCGAGTGCCGCTGCGTAGACGAATGGCTTGAATGCCGACCCCGGCTGGCGATAGGCTTGCGTGGCGCGGTTGAACTTCGATTGGGAGAAGGAAAACCCGCCGACCATCGCAAGGACCTTCCCGGTTCTCGGGTCGAGGGAGACAAGCGCGCCTTGCACCGCGGGCGGCTGTCTCAGCCTGTAATGGCCACCATCCTTTTGGACATAGATGACGTCGCCGGGCCGCAGCACCTGATCGACGCGGCGCACTGTCCTAAGCCTGTTTCCTTGGATGACGCGCAGGGCCCACTTCATGTCGCCGAGCGCAATCGTCGCCGTATTTCGAGCCTGTGGTGCCGTGGTCGAAGTCCCGCGAAGTCCGATGCGAGCGCGATCCGCTTCCGCGCCGAGCACGACCGCAAGCCGCCATTCCGGCACGTCGGAAAAGGGTTCGATTGCACCCAGCGCCTCCGGCCAATTTCGGGACGGATCTATGGTCGCGACCGCACCGCGATAGCCGTGCTCTTCGTCGTAGCGAACGAGTCCGTTGCGCAAGGCGTCAAGTGCCGCCTCCTGAATCCTGGAATCGAGCGTGGTCCGGATCGTGAAGCCGCCCTCATGCAGCGCATCGGCGCCGAAACGGCGCGACAGCAGCTGGCGAACTTCCTCCGAGAAATAACCCGCTGAGCGGAACGTGTGTGTCGGCTTGCGCGGCGCAAGGTCGAGCGGCTTCGCCCTTGCGCGCGACGCCACCTCGGGCGTGATGACGCCGTTGGCCGCCATTTGTCCCAGCACCCAGTTGCGACGGGCGACCGCCACTTTCCCGTCGAGAAAGGGATTGTAGTTGTTCGGGGCTTTCGGGAGGGCCGCGAGGAGCGCGGCCTCGGCGACGCCAAGCATTTCGAGCGGCTTGCCGAAATAAGTCTGAGATGCTGCCGCCACGCCGTAGGACCCGGCGCCCAGGTAGATGCTGTTCAGATAGAGTTCGAGGATTTTGTCTTTGGAGTAGGTCCGTTCCATGCGTAGCGAAAGCACCGCCTCCCGGACCTTCCTTGCCAGGCTCCGATCCGGTGTGAGCAGCAAATTCTTGACCACCTGTTGCGTGATTGTGGAGGCGCCGACCAAGCGGCGATCCGAACCGGAGTTCATGAGGTTGATGACAACCGCTCTTAGGAGGCCGAGGGGATCGAGACCGGGATGGCTGTAGAAATTCTTGTCCTCGGCAGCAAGGAAGGCCTGCTTCACAATCGCGGGCATGGCTTCGATCGCAACCGGGAATCGGCGTTCGCGCGCATATTCCGTTATCAGTCCGCCATCGCTTGCATAGACGCGCGCGACACCGGCCGGCTCCCAGGTCGCGAGTGCCCTATGATCAGGCAAGTCCTTGACCATCGGTCCGATGTAAGCCGCCGCAAAGAATGCACCGACCAGCAGGGCGTGGCTTCCGATGCTGAAGCCGCAGGCCACGATTCTTGTCATGAATATGGGATCCCCGGATTGGCAGACGGGAAAATGCGCAGAAGAAGACGGCTGTACAAACGATCAATATTCGGGAGAGATATGAGAAAAATTTGCCCTCAGGAGTGACCGATGGACAATTCTCAATTGCCGCTCAATGCGCTGAGGGCATTCGAGGCGGCGGCGCGGCATTGCAGCCTCACCAAGGCGGGGCTCGAATTGCGCGTGACGCAGACTGCGATCAGCCACCAGGTCAAATCGCTCGAGGAAGTTCTCGGCGTGAAGCTGTTCCGACGCTTGCCGCGAGGGCTCGCCTTGACGGACGAAGGCATGTCTCTGGCACCGATCCTCACGGACGCCTTCCGTCATCTGCGCACCACACTGTCGCAGTTCGAGGACGGGCACTTTCGCGAAGTGCTTACCGTAGGCGCCGTGAACACGTTCGCAACGGGCTGGTTGCTGCCCAAATTGCAGTCCTTCCGAGACGAGCACCCCTATATCGATGTGAGACTGATGACCAACAACAATCGGGTCGATCTGGCCGGCGACGGGCTCGACGTTGCTATCCGCTTCGGCGAGGGCTCATGGCTCGGCACGGAGGCGGTCCATCTGCTCGATACACCCCTCGCGCCGATGTGCTCGCCCATGATGGCACAAGCTGTTGGAGAGCCTGCGGACCTGCGCGACTGCGAATTGCTTCGCTCCTACCGCTTGGACGAGTGGAAGCGCTGGTTCGAGATCGTGGGTGTCGCTACGCCGCCCATCCGCGGCTTGATATTCGATTCCTCCCTTGCACTCGCTCAGGCTGCCGCCCAGGGCGCAGGCGTGGCACTCCTGCCTGTGAAGATGTTCCAGCGGGAACTCGACGTCGGCCGCCTCGTCCAGCCCTTTGAAATCGAAGTGCCCGCTGGCGGTTACTGGCTCACCTGGCTGAAGTCGCGCCGCGAGACAGGTGCGATGAAGGCCTTCCGGAACTGGCTCCTCGCGCAGGCCGGCGAGGCAGACGGCGGGTCGGTGTCTCGCGACATGGATCGCGAGGTGACCGAAGGCCGCTATGATGCGGTGGATGGTTAACGATTTCTTGCATCGCCGTCCTCGATCTGATTCCCTTGTTCAAAGCGATTCGGGGAGGCAGGGCCCTTTAGGAACGGATGCGATGACCACAGTGAAGAAGCCCGAAATCTCAGAAATGAGACCCAAGATCACCGTCATCGGAATCGGTGGCGGCGGCGGCAATGCCGTGAACAACATGATAACGGAGGGGCTGGAAGGCACGGACTTTATCGTCGCCAATACCGACGCGCAGGCCCTCCATATGTCCAAGGCATCCAAGCTGATCCAACTCGGAACCTTTGTTACCGAAGGCCTGGGCGCAGGTGCCATGCCTGAGATCGGCCAGGCTGCCGCGGAAGAATCGATCCACGAGATCATGGATCACCTGTCCGGCACGCATATGTGCTTTATCACCGCGGGAATGGGTGGGGGCACCGGCACCGGTGCAGCTCCCGTCATCGCGCATGCTGCCCGAGAAGCGGGCATCCTCACCGTGGCTGTCGTGACCAAGCCATTCGGTTTCGAGGGCAATCGCCGCATGCGGATCGCCGACAGCGGAATCGAACGCCTGCGCCAGTGCGCCGACACGGTGATCGTCATTCCCAACCAGAATCTCTTCAGGGTGGCTACCGCGAGCACCACTTTCGAAGGCGCCTTCTCGATGGCCGACAAGGTGCTTTATTCCGGCGTCAGTTGCATCACCAACCTCATCGTCAAGGAAGGCCTCATCAATCTGGACTTCGCCGACGTGAAAACGGTCATGCGCGACATGGGGCGAGCGATGATGGGGACGGGCGTCGGGACCGGAGAAGGGCGCGCCCTGAAGGCGGCCGAGGCATCCATTTCCAATCCGCTGCTCGACGAAAGCTCCATGCGTGGCGCGAAAGGCGTCCTGATCTCGATCACCGGCGGCATGGATATGACGCTCTATGAAGTGGATGAAGCCGCTACCCGCGTGCGCGAGGAGGTCGGTGACGACGCCGAAATCGTCGTGGGAGCGATATTCGACCAGGAGCTTGCCGGACAATTCAAAGTGTCGGTCGTGGCGACCGGGCTGGAAGCTCCCAGGACCGTCGTCGAACCCGCCGTCCGAGACCAGCTCCTGCACGCTCAGCCACAGCAGGTCTTTTAGGCAGGCGCCAGGGGATCGGTCGCACTAGGCTCAAGCCATTCCGGCCATGGTCGCGGCGGTTACTTCCGGTTGAAATCGATCTCGGCTGTGACGACCTGCTGGCCTGTCTGTGGATGTGGCTCGCGGGTGACGAGCCGCATCCGGTCGCTGCCCAGGCTCGCGACCTGCATGCTGGCTTCCCGGGTGCCGGGCCATTTCACTTGAAGGTTGAGGGTGCGACCTGAACGAGTGCCGGAAAGCCGGGCGGTGCCGCGTCGCGAGCCGACATAAGAGCCGGTATACCTCGGCCCATTAGCCTTCAGATCGGCACCGATCTTGCGGGAGAATACCGCCAGCGCACGGCACGCGCCATCCATGTTGATGGTCGTCCCACTGGCCTGGGAGTCCAGAGTGCAGGAGACCTTCATGGGTTTCGAGCCGGGGTTTAGCCGAACCTGTCCGGAGCCCTGCCAGTTGCCGGCAAGATCCCTGAGGAAGCCGGATTCGTCGGCGGCTGCCGGAGACAGTGGGAGCGCCATTAGGAGCAGCGCTGATGCGATTGCCAGTTGCTTGCTCATTGCCTGGATCTCTCGCCGCGATCGACCTAAACGCCGGCTAAGCGATCCCGATCCCAAGAGCCTGGTTCACTTTTGCTTACGGCTCGTGAGACGGCTGCGATGAGCCGAGCGCATGCGGCGCCCATCGCTCAAGAGCTTGGCGACCGGCATCCGTCAGATCGTAGAGCCCCCTTTCGGGTCTCAGGAACCAGCCATAGACGTTCCGTTGCAGGATCTTGGAGGCGTTGGGGGCATCGGGCTTGAGATCGCGTGGCCGCTTGGGGCCGCTCGCCAAGGCTGCGGCGCAACTCAAGGCTTCCTGCCGGTATGCCGTCATGATCGGAGCCTTCGAGCCACCTCCTGCCGTGGGATCGCCCTTGCGGCGCCGGTGTTCGTCGACCAGCCGAGACCGGCGGCGCGGGTCCCGACGCGGCGCCGGTGCGGTCGGGCTAAGAAGGACCTCGACACGCCCGTCCGCGAAGACGCCGAGCAGGCCGAAGCCAAGCCGACGGCAAAGATTGCGGAAGCGCCTGTCGCTCTCCCGTCCCTTGCCCCTGGCCGACATTCTGGCGGCCAGCCAGACCTCGTCGCAGGCGGCGGTACGATCGACGCCTTGGAGAACCAGTTCGAGATTGAACTGGAGCTTCAATTCGCAGACGACCACAAGCGGCGGAGAGTCGGGACTGAGCGCGACCAGATCGCAGCCGCCAATCTCGCCCTTCACACAGAAGCCCAGGCCTTCGAGAAAACGTTTGATGGGGAGGTAGAGCGAAGTTTCGAGCACGGCCGCTTTGCTGATGGGAATCAGCGGTCCAGACTGCCTGATTTGGCCTCGACCGTCACCATCTCGCGAGCCGAATGTCGTCTGCCTTTGTTCTTCAGCGCTGTTTCGCCTCTGGGGAGCAAACTTCCTCGCTGCTCATTTCAGCGGCCAGACGAAAAGGAGAGCCGGAATCGCAACCAGGATGACGATGATGGAGAGAGGCAGGCCCAGTCTCGAGTAGTCGGAGAAACGATATCCTCCGGGACCCATGACCAGTGTGTTGCACTGGTGGCCGATAGGCGTCAGGAAGTCGCAACCGGCACCAATGGCGACAGCCATCAGGAATGCCTCCGGCCTGTAACCGAGCGAGCTTGCGAACCCTGCCGCGATCGGCGCCATGACCAGGACGGTCGCGGCATTGTTGAGGAAAGGAGTGACCGCCATGGCAGCGACGAGGATCAGGGCAAGCGCGCCGTAACCGGGCAGGGTCGCGCCGAATTCCGCCAGCGTGGAGGCGATAAGATCTGTCGCACCGGTTTGGCGCAGCGAGTCGCTGACCGGAATAAGTGCGGCCAGCATAACCAGGATAGGACCGTCGATGGAGGCATAGATCTCCCGGACGGGAATAACCTTGAACAGCACCATCATGGTCGCGGCCGCGAAGAACGCTACGGGAACCGGCACCATCCCGACGGCCGTGGCGGCCATGGCGGCGAACAGGATCACGAGAGGGACGATGCCACGCCGGGCGCTGCCGAGCAGGAGAGGGCGCTCCGCCAGCGGCAGCAACCCGAATTCTCGCAGGAACTCGGGCAGAACGTCCTGGGTACCCTGGAGCAGAACGATGTCCCCCAGCCGAAACGTGATCGTGCCAAGTCTCTGATCCAGCCTTTCGCCCTTGCGGCTGACAGCCAGAAGGTTCACGTTGAACCGGTCGTAAAGGAGAAGGCGCTGCGCCGACCAGCCGATCAGGCTGGAATTCTCGCCGACGATCGCCTCTGTTGCGGTCATTTCGCTGCTGGCTGGGTCCTTGCCGGCGCGTTGACGATCGCGCCCAATGCTGAGCTTGCCTTGCGCGACGAGACGATCGAGAGCCTGATGGTCGCCTTCCATCAGGAGCACGTCCCCGGCCCGAAGAGTGGCGTCCGGGAACGGTGTCATGCGATGCGTACCGGATCTCAGGATCGATGTGATGACGACGTCCCCCGCTGCGAACTTCAGTAGGTCCGCAAGCGGTTTGTCGGCGACGACGGAGTTCTCCGCAACAGTGGCCTCCGCGACATAGTTCTTGATGTCCAGCGCCTCTTGAAGCGAGTGGTTTTGCCGGGTGCGCTGAGGCAGGATCCAGTAGAACAGTCCCAGGAAAATCGTACCGGCGATCGTCAGCGCCAGGCCGACCGGGGTGAAGTCGAACATCGTGAAGGCGGTGCCTGTGAGTTCTGCGCGCATGCGCGAGACAACGATGTTCGGAGACGTCCCGATCTGCGTCATCAGCCCTCCGAGCAGGGACGCGAACGACATCGGCATCAGGAATGTCGACGGCGAGACCCCAGAGCGCCGTGCGAACTGAAAGGCCACAGGTATCATGATTGCCAGCGCTCCGATATTCTTGACGAAGGCGGAGAGGACGGCGACCAGTGCGACCAGCAGGATCAACTGGCCGCGGACGGAGTTCAGCCTGGGGATATAGTGCTCGATCAGGAACTCCATGATTCCGCTGCGCGCCACGCCCGCGCTCACCAGAAGAGCGCTGCCGACGATGATCACAATATCGTCGCTGAACCCGCTGAAAGCACGGTCGAGCGGCACGATGCCGACTGCGAGGGAGGCGAGCAGGGAAACGGTGGCGATCAGGTCATAACGAAACCGGCCCCAGACGAAGGCTGCCATCATCAGGCCAATCACAGCGAAAGACAGGAATTGGGGCGTGGGAATCATGGACAATTCTATGTTGGACGTTTGCCAAACGCGCGTTTCGGGCAACCGGTTGCCCGTTGTTCTTCCATGGGGCCGTGATTCGCGAAACTCTGCAAAGCATTCCTAAGGGTTCTCGGCTCCTCGTGCTAAGCTATCTCTGGGGGGTCGGAGGGACTGGTCATGGCCGACATCGCCGGCACGAATGCGACGGAAAGCTTGAACGGCACTGCTGCCGCGGACACAATTCGCGGCCTGGGCGGAGGCGACAGGATCAGCGGTTTCGCAGGGGCAGACACGATCTCGGGCGGGGACGGAGCCGACAACCTCCTGGGCGGCGATGGCAACGACGTCATCTACGGCCACAGCGTCGCCGACCTCGATCCCAATTCAGCGAACATAGCCGCCATCCCGCTCGCCAGTGTCGGCGCGGGTGCCGTGTTCGTGGCCGGCGCGCCTGGTGACGATGGTTTCGTCTACGCCCTCAGGAAGGATGTCGGAAATGTCGTTCGCCTCGACTTGGCGTCAGGGGCACAGACGACGTTCCTCGACATTCCCACTCCGGAATTCTCGAGTGGCGGGGAGCGTGGGGTGCTGGGCCTGGCCTTCCACCCAGACTATCGGACGAATGGCCGCTTCTTCGTTTATCTGACCGACACCGCCGGCAACATCGAATTGCGCGAATATGCGCGCGCAGCAGCCGGCGACCTTCCTACTGCCGATTCCGACGCTTTCAGGACGATCCTCACGATCCCGCATCCCGGCTTCACCAGTCACTATGGCGGTAGCCTTGCTTTCGGGCCGGACGGCAAGCTTTACGTGGCGGTCGGCGACGGCGGTGGCGTGAATGACCCTGATGGAAACGCGCAGAACCCTGGGGTTCTGCTGGGAAAGATTCTCAGGATCGATGTCGACCACGACGATTTTCCGACCGATCAATCCCGCAACTACGCGATTCCGGCCGATAATCCATTCGCCGGAACGGTGGCGGGGGCCGACGAGATCTGGGCTTACGGGTTACGGAATCCCTGGCGTGTCAGCTTCGACGCAGCGACGGGCGCACTCTACATCGGCGACGTCGGTCAGGATGCGCGCGAGGAAGTGAACGTCGAGGCGGCGGGTGGGCCGGGCGGACGCAACTACGGCTGGGACTATCGAGAGGGCACTTTGCCGGGGCCGGGCGCCCCGCCTGATTCCCCCATCCCTTTCATCGAGCCTGTTTTCGACTATGGCCACGATGCTGGCCAATCCATCACTGGAGGCTATGTCTATCGGGGACCGGCCGCCGGTCTGCAAGGCGCCTATGTCTTTGCGGATTTCGTCAGCGCGAGGCTCTTCAGTTTCCGGCTTGTGAACGGGGTGGCAGAAGACGCGGCCGACCGAACGGCCCAACTCACCGGCGCCACCCTACAGCAGGTCTCGTCCTTCGGCACCGACAATGCGGGCAATCTCTACACCGTGAGCCTGGGCGGCGCGATCCATCGGCTCGTGCCGGGTGTTGCGGCCGGCGACGGCGCCGATGCGATCGACGGTGGTTCCGGCAACGACATTCTTTATGGTGGGTGGGGAGCCGATCGTCTCAATGGCGGCGTCGGCACGGATCGTATGGTCGGCGGCTTGGGCAACGATACCTTTTATGTCGACAATGTCGGCGACCTGGTCGCAGAGGCGCCAGGGCAGGGCCTCGATAGCATTCAAGCGTCGGTCAACTACACACTTGCGCCCGGTCTGGCGATCGAACTGCTCGCGACCGCCGCGCAGGCCGGCACGTCGGCCATCAACTTCGCGGGCAATGAGTTCGGCCAGCGCATCAACGGCAACAACGGCGTCAACTTCCTTAATGGAGGCGGAGGCAACGATACGTTGTTTGGCTACGCCGGCAACGACCGTCTCAACGGTGCCGACGGTGCCGATCAGATGACGGGCGGGACCGGGGACGACACCTTTCTTGTCGACACCATTGGCGACAAGGTCTTCGAACTCGCTGGGCAGGGCGCCGACGCGGTGCTCGCCTCGGTCAGTCACAGCCTCATCACGGGCCAATCCGTGGAAATGCTCGCCACCACTCAGCCCAACGGGACCGCGGCCATCAACCTCACGGGTAACGAGCTTGCCAACAGGATCACCGGAAATGCCGGCAGCAACGTGCTGACCGGCGGCCTGGGTGCCGACATCCTGATCGGTGGTGCCGGTGGCGACACCTATAATCTCGACAATGAAACAGATTCGATCATCGACACGGCCGGCAACGACACCATCACGACGACGATCTCCCGGACCCTTGCCGATCATGCCGCGATCGAGAACCTGACATTGCTCGGTGTGGCGCCGATCAACGGTACCGGAAACGGGCTCGCCAATGTCTTACGCGGCAATGGCGCGGGAAATGTCCTGAATGGTGGTGCCGGCAACGATGTCCTTCTAGGAGGATCGGGCAACGATACACTGACGGGCGGCGTGGGCAATGACAGCTTCGTTTTCAACGCGGCGCCCAATGCAGTCACGAACGTTGATGCGATCACCGATTTCGACGTGCTGGCCGACATCTTCAGGTTGGACGACGCTGTCATGCCTGGCCTCGGTTCCACACTCGGTACCTTGGAGGCATCCAAATTCTGGAAAAGCATGGAAGGTGTCGCTCATGATGCGGACGACCGGGTCGTCTACGATATCGACAGCGGCAACCTCTTCTATGATTCCAACGGCAATGCTGCCGGCGGCGCGACTCTGCTCGGCCGGCTGACGCCGAACCTGGCGTTGACCAATGCCGATTTCGTGGTGATCTGACAGGAGGGGAGATTGCCATGGTTTCAGTCACGCAGCGGTACCTCGTCGCGGCATTCTCCATGTTGATTCTCGTCCAGCCGGTTTCCGCCGCAAATGCCCAGTCGAACGAGGGCGGGTGCCGACTTGAACGGGAGGCTGGCAGCAATCGTCGCATTCTTCGATGCGAGCGAGGCTTGACGATCATCGCGGAACCGGGCGCCCGCTTCGACCTTGTCGACCGCAACGGAGACGGCAAAGCAGACGGCGTCAACTTGCGTCGCAGGGCGATTCTGGTGGATGCGCCGAGGCCAGCCGTGGCCGGCGGTTTCCAGGTGATCACACCGCAGGCCATCGCCGCGGTGCGCGGCACCAGATGGGCAGTCGATGTCGGGCGGGGGCGGGCCTCTGTCCTGGTCGTGGAAGGACGCGTCGGCGTGCGCAGGCCATCTGCGAGTGCCGGCGTTACGCTAGGTCCAGGGCAGGGCGTGGACGTCGAGGCGGGTACCGGTCCGCTCACCGTGAGGCGGTGGCCTGCCGCACGAGCCGCTGCACTGCTGGCGCGCCTCGGCCAATGAACCGAGGCGGCGACACACAGGTTCCGCCGGATGCGCGCCCGACCGATACAGACGCTCATTGCCCTTGTCCTCACCGCGCTTTGGAGCGTCGGCCTGGGCTATATCCATTGGCGTGGCGATAGCTGGTTTCTCGATCGGATCGAGGCGCCGATGACCGATCTGCGCACGCTCATCCGAGGACAAAGGCAGCCACCGGACCTCGTCACCATCGTGGCGATCGACGACGAGACAGTACGTCGGGTTGGGAGCTACCCGCTGCCGCGCACCATTCTTGCGCGGATTGTCGAAGCCATCGCCGTTCACCGGCCAAAGGTGATCGCGCTGGACTTGCTGCTGTTGGATGCCGGATCGGAACAGGGGGATAAAGCCCTGGCACGTGCACTTGCCGCTTGTCCCAGCGTGGTCGCTGCTGCGGCAATTTTTTCCTCGTCGAGCCAGCGTCTCGGCCTGGATGGTGCCGATCCTCTTGCGGCTGTTCCGAGCGCCTCGGAGTTCCTTCTCCCTCAGGCCGTCTTTTCCGACGTCGCAGCGGTCGGCGTCGTCAACGTTGCCACTGACGGCAGCGGCACACCGCGCCTTGTCCCGCTGCTCTTCAGGAAGGACGAGGAACTGGTGGCATCGCTGCCTTTGCGCGTTGCCTCCCTGCTGCAAGGCCATGACCCGGTCATCGAGGGGGACCGGCTGTGGGTTGGGGATCGCTTGGTCCGCACGGATGTGGGGCACGTTCTTCCGGTCGACTTTTTCGGTCCGCGCGGAACGATACGAACCGTCAGCGCCCAAGCCCTCCTGAGCGGGCAGGCCGACGGGAGCGACTTCAGCGATCGTGTCGTCATCGTCGGAGCGACCGTTGCCGGCGGCGGTGATGTATATCCCACTCCGTTCGATCCAGTGTTGCCGGGCGTCGAGGTGCTTTCGACGGCTGTAGCCGACCTGATGACGGGGGAAGGCCTGGTGCGGAACCGCCACGTGCGTCTGACCGACGCAGCCACTGCCCTGGTTCTGCCGCTGGCACTTGTCGGACTCCTCAGCTGGCGCCGGAGCATGCCCGGTTTCGTCGCGATGCTGGCGGTCCTGTTAGTCTGGCTTGCAAGCAACTTCGCCGGCTTCGTCCACGGCATCTGGATGAGCATGGCGCTGCCGCTTGTCGCGACGCTGCCGCCGCTGCTTCTTTTCGGGGCTGCTCAGGTCCTGCTCGACCGCAAACGCGCGCTGTACTTTGCCGGGCAAAGCGCGCTCCTCCAGCAGGTCCATGCCCCGGGGCTCGAAAAATGGCTTGCCGAGCACGGCGAATTCCTTGAGCAACCGGCTCGCGAGGATGCCGCTATCGTCTTCATCGACATTTCAGGCTTTACGGGCCTCAGCGAAACGATGGGACCGCATCCCACCAGCGAGCTGCTCAACGGCTTCTATGTCCTGGTTGACGAGGAGGCGTCGCGGTGCGCGGGCGTTGTGACGGGTTTCATGGGGGACGGCGCAATGATCGTGTTCGGCCTTCCGGAGCCTGGGCCCGGTGATGCTCTTGCCGCGATCCGTTGTTGTGTCGGTCTCGATGAGCGCATGAGCGGATGGCTCGCCTCCTTGCCGGAGAGCGCCGCGGGCCGGATCGGCTTCAAGATGGGCGCCCATTTCGGGCCGATCGTTGCTTCGAGGCTGGGCGGCGACAGTCGGCAGCACGTCGCCGTGACAGGGGATACGGTCAATGTCGCGAGCCGGCTGATGGAGATCGCCGCTGGCTACGGGGCGATTGCCGCCATCAGCGACGATATCCTCCGCGCCGCCGGTCCCGACAATCCGCTCTTCGCAACGGGGCATCTCCGTGGACCCTTGAAGGAGTATGTGCGTGGCCGCGTTGGTACGCTCTCGGTCTGGCTCTGGGGGGGCAAGCCGAAAGTAGATCGCTAGCCCTCGGAAGCGGCTCGGTCCCCGCGTGAGCCGGGCGCGTTTACGATTTGATTCAGTCTTTATTCGTAATTTACTGACAGAGAATCGGCCTGCCGTATTGCACGCCGACGGCCTCCTGCCTTCGGTCTGTTTGTATCGTGTACAGGCCCAAATGCGTTCGCAAAGCGTAGTCTTTTCCATTTTCCTCGGTCTTGCTCTTGCAGGCTGTTCTTACAGCTCCGGTCTGGAAGACATGCTCCCGCCCTCGAACGAGGTGACCAACGCCATTCGGCCATCGGCCCCGGTCCCCGCGAGCGACGTCGCAGTGCGCGACGTGCCGACTGGCGTCGAGACGGCCGAGATCGAGGCTGTGCCGCAGGTCGCCTTGGCGACAGAGCCGGAAATGACGCTGCCGTCGCCGCGGCCCGAGCCCGAACTGCAGGCCATGGCTCTCGTACCGCCGGCGAAGCTGCCCGCCAAGGCGATGACAATTCCGGCGCGTCCCGCCGTCCTTTCCCGCCCCTCGGGGGTCGGGGAAATCCATCGGCGGCGGTTCCGCGACGCCAAGCCGATCAATTTCGGCCGCTCCTCGCCGCATCACCTGGCCGTCCACGGCGTGGATGTCTCGCGCTGGCAAGGGGACGTCGATTGGGAGAAGCTGCGTTCGCAGGGCGCCAACTTCGCCTATATCAAGGCCACGGACGGTGGTGACCATCTCGATCCGATGTTCAGAAAGAATTGGCGGGAAGCCAAGGAGGCGGGCCTGCAGCGCGGAGCATATCACTTCTTCTACTGGTGCCGTGCGGCAAGCGAGCAGGCCGATTGGTTCATCCGCAACGTGCCCAGAGAAGCCGGTGCGTTGCCGCCGGTCATAGATGTCGAATGGAACGGCGAGTCGAAATGCAAGCAGCGTCTCTCCCGTGCCAGAGTGCTGGAGAAAATGCAGGTCTTCATGGACAAGCTGGAGCGCCACTACGGCCAGCGCCCGATCATCTACACGGCACCGGATTTCTACGCCGACAACCTTGAAGGCGAGTTTCTCGACTATCCGTTCTGGCTGCGGTCCGTGGCGCGACACCCCTCCAAGGTCTACCCCGGTCGCAAATGGGTCTTCTGGCAATATTCCGGCTCGGGGCTTTCGCACGGGGTGAAAGGCAAGATCGACCTGAACGTTTTCCATGGGACGGAAAGCCAGTGGCGCCGGTGGGTGGCGGCACAGACGGCGGGATCCTCCTGACCCATCGGGTTCCGCTCTCGGCATTGCTGGGGCAGCAGGGTCTTCTGCCAGATCGCGCCTGCTCTGCCAGACGGTCTTCCTGCCGACGCTCATTGTTCAGAGGAAGGCCAATGATGTCCTGGCTTGTCAACCATGCTTGCGATCGGCATCCCCACCCGCCGCCGAGGTTCAGCGACCGAGGGCATTGAGGCGGTCGAGTGCAGCGGCAAAGCCGCTGAGCGATACCGAGAATGCGACAGGCTGGCTGTCCTCCGACGGGGTCGCGAGAATGTTCAGGATGGTTCCCGATCGCAGGGATCTGACGAACTGATCGCCAAGATCGAACGTGACGATGCATCCCACCGGCAGGCAAGTACGAAAACGCAGGCTCTCACCGTGATTGCTGTCATCGACTTTGATCGAAACGCCCGTATCAAGCGCCAGGCCAAACGGCAAAACCAGAGTGCCCCTCAGCTTTCCGGCCGCCGCGGTAGTGAATTCCACGGCGAGAACGCGACGACGAGCTTTCGGATCTGCCTGTTGTTGAGACATCGCACATATCTTGCGGTCGCTTCGCGTGCTGCAGGCGACCTGCCAGTCCTGGTAGTATTCCTTCAATGAGGAAGCACCGCCCGGAAGGGCTGTCGAGAGTGCGTCCGTGCGGGCAAGCCTCGCTTCGTGGAAGCGGTCGGGACGTGAAGTTTCGAAACCCTCGGTGGCCAAGGCGGAAGCTTCCGAGACGGTGAGGCCAGAGATCGGTCGGACGGCGAGGACGGAGGCGACCGCCGCTGCCGCCAATCCTGCTGCAATGATCATCCGGCGAGGGGCAAGCTTCATCGTACTCTTCATGAAATGAAATGGTTGGCTACGCTCGATCGAGCATCGGCCGTGCGCACGGACGGGCCGCCCCGCTTAGGGTCGGGGCGGCCCTGGCATCTAGAACTGGACGTTGAAGTTGGCCTTCACTGTCTGGTCCTGGGCGCCGGAAGCAAACTGGCCGGTATAGGAGACGCCAAGCTTGGCATCGCGAGCGAGCGCGAAATCAATGCCCGTCTCGATAAGAGCAGCATCCCTGCCGATAAGCACGCCAGCGACATCGAAAACATCCCCGCCTGCGAAGGCGTGGACGGCCGTCGGCGTGAGATCTCCGAAGGCATGACGCCATCCCACCATGCCCCGCGCAAAGGCATCGACTGCGCCGATTCTGAAGCTGTGCGAGGCGCGCAGGCCGAGCGTCGTGAATGTGGCGTCGGCCGTTTGGCTGTTGCTGACCAGTGCGGCAGAACCGCCCGTCTCAGTGAAGCCGCCTGTCCTGAGGCTGACATGTGCCAGATTGGCGTAAGGCTCGAAAGTCGATGCCGCCGCGACATCGAAACGATAACCGAGCTCGCCGAAAGCCTGGAAGGTTCCCGAGTTGTACGAGCCGTCTAATTTTTCAGAGAAGCTCCCAACGGAAATCGAGCGGGTCGTATCGATGTCATGCCAGGAATAGGCCAGCCCCGAACGAAAGCCGACATTTCCCCACTCAGTGCCGCCGTAGAGGCCGACATGATAGTTGTCGCTGTCGGCGGACGAGGAACGGTCCGGCGCCGAGAAGTTAGAGTTGCTGTATCCCGCGATCAGGCCAACCCGCCAGTCCGCAACATAGACATCGCCGCCAACCAGAAGACCACCGGTTTCGCGGGAGAAACGGGCGGCGTTGCCATCGCTGTCCCAATGTCCCCATGCGCCGAACCCTTGCGCCCAAAGGGCGAAGGCGCCGGTTGTGGCTGGGGCAAGTTCCACTCCCCCATCGTCAAAGGGCATAACGGGTAGGGCAGAACCGCTCTTGTCGGCGAAAGCGGCACGAATCCGGTTTGTGACCGCGTCGCGAACGTAGCTGCTATCGGAGAGGAGAGCTGTCTTGATGGAGGCATGCAGTTCGCCCGATAGCTGGTCGAAGGCTCGAACTACGCTCTCCTGGTCTCCCGCGCCCGCGATCGCATCGTAGACGGCGTTGCCCGCGCCCAGGCGTTCCGCGCTTCTTGCCGTGGCGCACTGATTGCGAGTTCGCGCGACGTCACAGAAGGCGACGGTGTTCCGGCTGACATCGAGATAGACATTGTCCGCGTCGTAGTCGAGGCCGAGCGTGAGGAACGGACTAGTATAGTTCAACGTCGCATAGGTGCCGTCCAATCCGCCATCCGCCGACAGGATCGTGTAGCGTACGCTGCCCCCATAGCTGCCACTGAGATTTCCTACCTCGACCGTTCCACCTTCGATCGTCGCTGTCCCGGAGACATCGATGAGGTCGCTCTGGCCTTCAGGGTTCACTTCCAAACGATAGGTTGAGTCAGCAGCTTGGGTGAAATCGCCGTTCACTGTCAGGGTACCGACCGAATTGCCCGGCGAGATCGTTGCACCCGAGGCGACATAGGTCGTCCCGACAGTGCCAGTGCCTCCAAGCAACGTGCCGGCTCCGATCGAAAGCGATCCGCCCAGCTTGCCATCGACAACGAGCCCCCCGCTCGTCACCGTCGTCTCGCCTTGGAAAGCCGAGCTGTCCTCCGTCAGGCGAAGGAAATTGTCGTCGCCGACGGCCACTTGGAAGGCACCGGATCCCGAAACGACGCCACGATAAGCACCGCTGCCATTCTGCTCGAACCGCAGCAAGCCATCGGCGCCAATCGCCACATTTCCTCCGAACAGGTCCGTCCTCGAAACGAGGCCTCCTTCGTCGATAGCCCAGTCGAGCGCGCTGCGCGTGGCGAGGGTCAGCGTTCCGCCGCCTGTCTTGGCCATCGTTCCGCGTCCTGAGATCTCGCCTTCGAAGATCGCATCGGCGTCCTGGTCGAAGATCACGTGGCCATTATTCGCGATGTTGTTCCTGATGCTGGATGCGCTGCCGACGAGCGTGCCGGATCTTACGATGGTATCACCGCGGTAGCTGTTGTGGCCTGTCAGAACGAGAGTCCCGAGATCGTCCTTGACCAAAGCACCGTCGCCCCGCAACTCCGAAGCGATCGTGGCGGTGTAATCAGCGCCCGCCCGAGATCCATCGCCGACGCGGATTGTCGTCTGCCTGTCGGCGAGATTTATCGCGTCGCCCCCTACGCGATAGCCGTCGACGGCGAACTGCATTCCGGTGACGGAGATGTCGCCATCGGCGCCACTTACCGTCACAACTCCAGCATCGCCCTGGAAAACCGCGAAGCGGCCGCCCCAACCGTCGTTGACGTCGCCATTCGTGCGCGTCCAGTTGGTCGAACCCAGTCTCCAGACACCGTGCCCTCCGGCGATCGAACCGTCCGCGGTGGTATTGGAACCATCCCAGAACTGGATGTTGGGTTGCGGACCCGGGCCGGGTCCAGGGCCCGGATCGCCGACGACAATGTTGACCTGCTTGTCGATTGCGGTTTGGATTTCGACGTCGTCGAGATCGAACCCGCTGTCTTCGGGTAGTCCTACGACTTCCAGGCCGTTGTCGGTCAGTTCGCCACCGTAGTTGAACAGGCGGTAGATCCCTTCGCCGAATGCAGTTCCTACATCGTCATCGATCGTGAGACGGCCATCCAGAACAAGGTCGCCCTGGACGTCGAAGAACGCGCGACCGCTCGGCGCGTCGACAAGAACGTGGATGTCCGAAGCATCGCTGAGAGTGAGGCTCTGCATGGTGAGCGTGCGGTCATAGTGCCCAAGCAGCCGTCCGCCATCTGCAATCTCGACATGGCCGTCAATTTGCCCGGAGCCGGTGACGGTCCCTCCGAATTCGGCTGTCACGGTGTTGTTGTATCGGCCGTCGAACGACAGTGCGCCCTCGCGCACGATTGCTCGCGGCTGGGTATATTGGTGGTCGGCGGCAATGCTGATTGTCCCACGACCCATTTTGGTCATGGTTAGCCCTGGATTTCCATCGAACTGACCGCTCAACGTGCTGAAATCGTTGTTCTCCAGGATCACATGGGAGCCGAACAGCATGAAGTTGGAAAGATTGACCGCGTTTCCAAGCTCGAGCACGTTGCGGCCCTGGGATGGTTGAACGAACTCGACAGTACCGGTGCCGAACGCCTGTGAAGCCCCGGCCACGACCCGCCCGCCTCGAATTTCAGTTTTGCCCGTGTAAGTGTTGTTGCGGAGCAATTCGAGCGTGCCGGTGCCCTCCTTGCGGAGTTGAACGGCGTTCGCATCTCCGGAAATGACGCCGCCGATGAATGAATCGCCATCGAGCCCACCCAGTATCAGGGAGGCATTCTCGTCGATGACGATATTGCCGCGGGCGTCCACGCGATCGATCGCCTCGGTTTGCGCAACACGCAGGGTCCCGAACGAGCCAACGGTCAACTGAGAATCGTCGGCAATCGCGCCATGCACGCTGTCGAGGACGAGCGTGCCATACTGAACTGCGGTGTCACCCGTATATGAGTTCTGGCCAGTCAGGGTGATTGTGCCGTTGCCGTACTTTATGAGGGGACCGGAGCCGGAAATGGCTCCACTCAGCGTCGCTGATCTATCCGTCTCGACGTTCAGAAATGCGCCCGCCGAGCCGGATATGACGAGATCGTTCGCGACGGCGATCTGTTCGTCAGCCAGCTGAAACTCAATCGCGGATGACGATGGGCCGCTTGAGGTGAATTCGATGGCGCCGGTGCCAAGCGAGCTGGCGTGGCGCATCAAGATTGTTCCGTATGCAATCTCGGTGCCACCGGAAAAGTCGTTGAGCCCGTCGGTTCGAAGGGCCCCGCTGCCTTGCTTCCGCAGCCTCAGCGTTCCCGCTCCATCACGCAGAACTCCGAATGCCTCCCCGTTGGTGATGCCAACTGTCACGGTGGTATCCGCGACACTGTTGGTGAGTGTTCCGGATCGTCCGTCTAATCTGTAGAAGTCCTGATCCACTCCAGCGAGATCGAGCATTCCGCCGGCGAGTTCCATCCAGGTGGCCTGGCGGCTGAAATATTCCCGTCCCACCTCATTGCCGAATTGGAATTTCGCGCCCGTAGTCAAGCGAATGCCACCCGCGACGGAGGTGCCCGTGCCCGAATATGTGATGCTCTCCGGTGAGAAAATGATGGTCCCATTTAGATCGGCCGGCACGAGGCCGACCTGCAGAGTTCCCTGCCCGCCATACGTCAGGTTCCCCGCATAGATTGCAGTCGCTCCCAGACCCGCTCCCATGCCGCGGGCGCTTCCAGCCGGGATCTCGATATCATCGTAGTAGGTGCCGCTTTCCTCATAGATAATGGCCTGTCCACTTGCCGAACTCAGCGGCAACGATGCGCTCACAAGCGCGGTCGCGCAGAGCAGTCTGCTCCTGCGCAAAGCGAAGAAGGATCGTGTTGCGTTGCGGTTTATGGCAACCATGATGCTACTCATTGTTTTGAAATGATCAGGCAAGGCCGACGAGCGCGCTCGGGCGAGCCGCGGACGACTTGCGGAGCGAAAACTTGCCGAGGCAGGAAGAACGCCTGTTCCTGGTAACTTCCCGAGGCGGAATTCCCCCGCCAGGGCGGATCTTGTGTTTGGACATGCTTGGAAAGTCTCCGTTCAAATTTTGAACGGCCTACCAGCGCCGCATCCGGATCGCCCCGTACGAACGGAGGGGAGGGACGAGAAATTCTACCGTTGCGTGTGGCGACGGAGTCAAAAAAGACGGCGATAGCATCGAGCTACCGCCGTATGAGCTGGCCCCTCACAGCTCGTTGTCCGAGCTCTTGTTATCGTTGGGGAGGAAAGCTTCAGCCCTGTCCCTGCAGCGCGATCTTCCTCAAGCGTTCGGCATAGGGAATGATGACGGCCTTATACTTGGCCCCTCGGTTGCGGATAGCGTCGAATTTTCCTCTTTCGGCGCGCAGCCCTTCAGCTGCGGTCTGCTTTTGCTCTGGCGTCATGCGCGCGATTTCTGCGATCTTGTCTATGAAGTCTTCCATCATCTGCTCGAACTCAGCGTCCGGGATGGACGCTATGAAGCCGGTCATCGTCTGGTCGAACGCTTCCTTCCAGGAGGCGCGGGTAAATCCCGCGGCTGGTATGAGCTGGGACGACTCGTCATCGATCTCAAACCACTGTTCCGCAGCCTCATCGTCGTAGTAGACCGTATCGCCGGTTTCCGACGCGAGCTTCTCCAGCACGGTTACGACTGCCTGCACCTCGCGCGCATCCAGCGCCATCGCGGGTTCGGCGGAGAAACAATAGATCAGCGATGAAAGCACCGTGCCGGTCAACGAAATCCGGCTACTGAGACGGCGAGGGGCCGATCCAGATCTTCTGTTCAGTAGCATTCCCGCATGACTCCTGCGCGCGCCTTGGCCGACTGATTGCTGGCGACCATGTTGCCGGCCGTCGATGCAACCTGGCTGGCGACCATTCCGCCGCGACCGCCGAATCCACCGAAGCTCCCAACCATGCCGAGCGCGCCGCCCAGCATGGCTGCGTTCGTCTGGGCCTGAACCGCTTCATCACAGGCGTCCTTCTTCTCGGCCGCTCTTTTCGGTGTTCCGGCTTTGGCTATGACGGATTTCCCGTTATCCGCCGCAGCTGTTTCCGGCCCCGATGCGGTTTGGCTGCAGCCCGCGACGGCAAGGCAAACCGCTCCTAGAATCGCAAGTTTCATGAACTCTTCCTGATAGCTGCGCGGATGCCTGGCTCACATGCTCGTAGAACACGCCAAGCTGTGTCGCGAAATTGAATGCAGGGGGGCAATAGAAGATGGAAACGTCCGGCACCCCCTCTGTTCAAAGGGGGTGTCGGAAAAAATCGGCTTTTACATCGCCGGAATCTTCAAGGATCGCTGACGCGAGAGGAATTCCGTCAATGAAGCCCATTGGCATCCGCCGAATTTCTGAATGGTCTCCGCTGCTGATGCTGGTCGCGGTGTCCGCTTTTCTCAGTTCCCAGAGTGCCGTGGCGAGAGAGCTCGCTCGTCCGACGGGCACAGTGCTGCTTACCGTCACCGGCAATGTCGATAAAACGAACCAGGATGGGGCAGCTCTTTTCGACAGGGAAATGCTCGCGGCATTTCCTTTGCATCGCATTGTGACGACTACGCCATGGACGGACGGGATCAAACAGTTCGAAGGAATTCTGCTGCGCGACCTGTTGCGGGAGGTCGGTGCCAAGGGACATTCACTGCACGCCAGTGCCTTGAATGACTATCGGATCGAGATCCCGGTCTCCGATGCCGAACAATTCGGAGTGCTGATCGCCATTCGAATGGACGGGCAGCCTTTGCATAGACGTGACAAAGGCCCGCTTTGGATCGTCTATCCGCGAGACAGTATTCCAACTCTCCAGGATGAGCGGTATGACTCGCGATGGGTGTGGCAACTTCATAAAATCGAGGTTCGATGAGCGTCGCGGCGAAAAGGCGAGCGATATCCGGTTTTACTCTGGCGGCCGTGACCGCATGTGCGGTGCTCTTGGCGTTTGCTTTGCACAGGCTGGTCGCCGCGGAAAAAGACTTGTCGAGTGCCTTTGGAGAGGACCTTCTGTGGGCAGTTTCCCAGGTCCATTATGAGGCGCATCGCCTCGCGCTTGAGTCCGAAGCCTGGAACCGGAGCGGCAGAACGCCTGAGGATGCCGAACGGCTGCTGCTGCAGCTCGATCTGATGTACAGCCGTCTTGCCGTTCTGTCGGAGGGTTCGCTCGGCGGCCGGTTTGCAAGAATTGCTGGAAGTGAACTCGGTGAGACGACTTCGTCACACCTGAAGGCTTTCGAAAGCGAACTGCGGGGGGCGATTGCTGCGCGCACTCCCATTCCGCCATCGTCACTGGCCGATCTGCTTATGGATGCATCCAAATTCAGGTCCACCGCCAATGAGGTCATGATAGCGGAACGCCACAGTCTTGCTTCTCAGCGAGATCAGTACGGAAGGGTACTTCTGGAGGCCATCGTTGCCGTCGCTCTCATCGTCGGATTCGGAATTTTCATCGTGGTCCGTCTCGTGGCAAGTCTGCGGTCGGCGGCCCTCGCGGAAGACGCGCTGAGGCGTGACCGCGACTTTTCGCGGCTTCTGCTGGAAGCAAGTGGAGACGGCGTACTGGCCATTGATGCCGAATTCCGGTGTACGCACTGGAATACGGCATTGGGCAAGATGTTTCCGGTGCCGGGAGGATCGGAGGTCGTGGGCCGCTTGCTTCAGGAGGCCTACCGGCTGTCTGACGATCACCTGATCACGAACATGATGCGGAAGACGATGGCAGGGGAAAGCCTGCATATGCCCGCCCATCCCATTCCGACAGGCAATCGTTATGTGGAGAAGTTTACCTATCCCATCATGTCAGGCGACAAGGTGGTAGGAGCGATCTTGTTTATCCGCGACGTGACGGAAGCACATCTCGCACAGCTCGAGCTGGTCAAGCATCGAGACGAGCTTGAGTCTATCGTGGCAGAACGGACAAAAGATCTTGAGGAGTCCCTGAAACGAGAAACCGCGCTTCGGGAGCTCTACAAAGGCTTCGTATCGATGGTGTCGCACCAGTTCCGAACGCCTCTTTCCATTGTCGATGCAAGCGCACAAAGGATGATCCGCCGCGGCAGGTCCATGGAAGAGGATGAAATTCGGGAGCGCGCCGGGAAAATTCGGGCCGCCGTGTTGCGACTGACCCGCCTCGTTTCAAGTACTCTGAATGCCGCGAAAGTGGATGCGGGGCAGATCGACGTCAATGTGCGACGTTGTGATCTCAGCAAGCTCATAGTGGAGGCTTGCGAGCGACAGAGGGAAACGGTTCCGGATCGAGAGTTCCGCCTGGACCTTGATCAATTGACTGATTGGGTTTCGTGTGATCCGCTTCTGATCGATCAGGTTATCGCCAATCTTCTATCCAATGCGGTCAAGTATTCGGCGCGGCCGAAGCCCATAGAAGTTTCGGCCGAAATGGATCGCCACTGGGTGCGCATCAGGGTCTGCGACCGTGGTGTCGGTATCCCGGACGACGAACGCTCAAGGCTTTTCGAGCGTTTTTTTCGCGCCAGCACGGCTGTCGGCGTTGAGGGGACTGGGATTGGACTGCATGTCGCGCGCACTATAGCCCGGATGCATGGCGGCGATGTAGAGGTCTTTCCGCGCGAGGGGGGTGGCTCATCCTTTGTCCTCAGCATTCCCAGGGAGCTAAGGGTGGCAGCATGATCGCTCAATCCAGCACGCCGCAAGCAGTGAGCGGTTCGAGGAAGACAGTGCTCTGTGTGGAGGACGAACCCGATCTTCGCTCCGACATTGCCGAGGAACTCGTCTCGGCAGGCTATCACGTCGTCGAGGCCAGCAACGGCCGAGAAGCGATGGCCAGACTGGAAACGCTTCGGCCGGATCTGATCTTGTGCGACATAACCATGCCCGAACTTGGCGGCTATGAGCTGATGGCAAAGGTGAGGGCTGATAGACCTGATCTTGCCGAGGTGCCGTTCATCTTCCTTACGGCCCTGGCGGATCGGGCTGAAGTGCTGAATGGAAAAAACGCCGGTGCGGACGATTATCTGATCAAACCCGTCGATTTCGACGACCTTTTGGCGACCATCAAATCGAGACTTCGCCTTGTGGATCGAGTCCGCCAATCACTGATAGACGGCATCCAGGCCCAACAACAGCGAATGATCGAACAAGCCGTCCTGGACGGTGAAGTCACGCTGGCCGCACTCGCGGCTGCTTTGGATCGTCTCTCGATCGGCATCTTCCTGCTCGAAGAGTCGGGCGATGTTCGCATGGCCAATGAAGCAGGTCGCAAATTGGCGGACAGCGCGGATGGGCTCTCACTGACATCCGCGGGCCTTCTCGGACGATCGGCTAAATCATCGCAGTCCATCAGGACCGCGCTTGGCGACGTTCTGCGTGAAATTGGCAATACTCAAACGCTTGCGCTCGAGAGGGACAGTGGCCACCCCCTGATATTGCAATTGTCCTCACTCAGTTTGCCCGGGAGCAATTCAAGATTCGCCGTTGCCCTCGTGGTCGACCCGGACAAGCAGGCCGACATATCCCCGAAGGTGTTGGCGTCGCTGTTTGGCTGCACAGCCGCTGAGGCCAGGCTTGCCGCCGCCTTGGTCGCGGGGAAAAGGCTCGAAGAAATCGGGGAAGAGTTCGGCGTCAAGCAGACGACAATCACCTTCCATCTCCAGAACCTGTTCCAAAAGACACATACCCATAGACAAGCCGATCTGGTCGCACTGCTGATCCGAGCAACTGTTCCGCTTTCGCTGCAGGGATGAGGTCAATCCGAGTGAAGGCGGCGCCCCTATGTTTGAAGGGGGCTCCGGCTGATTGGTCATGCTAGGTCCGCCTCGAGAGCATGTTCGTTTGACCATGCTCAAGGAAGCGAGGCTGCAATCATGTTTTGCGCAAGGCCTGAGCCTAAGCGACTAGTTTCGATAGTATCATCCAAAAGGGTTCAGCAGGATATCAATAGGGGTTCAGGAACCGGCGTCGGACATCTTTCTCGCATAGTGGCCGCGGCGATAACGGCCTTGCTAATCGCCGCGTGCCAGAGCCCAACAACGACCAGTTTCGACAGTCCGGTCTTCTCAGATGAAACGCGCGCTTTGGAAAAGCAACTCGAAGCAGAGGCGGCGGCGCTGGGAACTGCGCAGGCGGCAATGAGCATGCCCGCTGCTTGGGATCCTACGGGTGCTGCAAGTCTGGCGACAATTCCTGCAGGGCTGGCTGCGCGGGAGGCATGGCGTCGAAATGCGGATGCAAGAATGGAAGCCCAACTGGACAAGGATGAACGGGCTTTTTTGCGGAGGTATGGGATGAATCCCGATGGAACGCCTTCGGGGCGGCGGCCGGGTTCGTAGAGCATCATGGCCGAGCACCTCGGGGCGGAGCCGGAGCAGGGCGAAGGCGCTAAGCCTCGGCCGCGCAGGACGTCATCCAGCAGATCTGGCTGGGGCGACGGAGAGGCCGGCAAGAAGCGGGGCATGTTGGGTTTGCCTCGTCGCCTATGTGTGTGGTGCCCCGAGCCACGGCGCAATTCAAGCCTTGCGCCCGCCACGCGACACCCACGGCGTCGGATTGAGAACGGCCTCGCAACTTGCCTTCAGCAGCAGCCTACCACCAACAGCCCTGCGCAATACCGCACAGCGTCGAATTGAACACCGCGATTTCGTGATCCGACACTTCGTGGCTTCGATCGGGCAATACATCGCAACGGAGCCGTGCCCTCGCTCGCGACAGAGCCTCCACCGCATTTGCTGTTGCCTCGGCCGGAATCCAGGGGTCCTTGTCTGAGCCCGTAAGATAGACTTGCATGCCATCCAGATCGGCGAAGGGCCTGTCGCATGTGGCAGTGCCAACGCGACAGCCGGTCAGGTTGACCATCGCACCGCGCCATGGCCCGTGCCACATTGCGTATTCCAGCGCCAGGCAGGCTCCCTGGCTGAAGCCGCCGATGACGAGTGGTTTTGGATCCGCCGTGCCATGGGCGAGGCCCTCGACCAATCCCCTGATATGATCCACGGACTCTTTGAGCTGGCGCCTCGTCTCGTTGGTCAGTGCCTCGGTGGCGCGAGCGCTGTACCAGCTGTTGCCGCACGCGCGCGGCAAGACGTACGCCACGTGTGGAGCGTTGAGCTTGGAGATGACCTCCGCTTGCATATCTTCCGGCGACTGCGTTCGGCCGTGGATGAATATGCAATGGACCCGGGCCTCCTCGGGCGCAACGCCGAGGAGGAGGGGAGCAGCGTGAGCGGGCATGGCCTGGCTCAGAAATTCGCAGGTTCTAGTCCGGCAATCAGTTCCTGCTTGCGATCCTCGAACCAGGGCGGAAAGACGAGGGTGGTGCCGATCTTGTCCGCCGGCTCATCGAGCGCCCAGCCGCCTTCCACCGACCATGCGATCTCGAAAAGCGCGCCGCCGGGCGACCGGACATAGCAGGACTTGAAATAGTTGCGATCCTTCTGGTCGGACACGTCGGTGAAGCCGAGGCCTTCGAGATGCGCCTTGAGCTTGAGCTGGTTTTCCTCGCCGCCCGTATTGAGCGCAAGGTGGTGGATGGTGCCGCCAGCGAGCGTCCAGGTGCCCTGAGGCCCGTTGGCTTCATGCAGCACTTCGACCATGCTGTTGGGGCCGCCCGGATTCGGCACCGAGAACATCAGGCCTTCGTCGCTGTCGGCCTCCTTCTTCATCGACATGCCGACAGTGAGGAAGTCGTCCATCGAGGTTCGGTCGAACACGGCGATGGCTACGCCATAAATTCCTTTGATCCCGTGGGCGGCGCTGACGCCCTGCGCCTCGTTGACGATCGAGGGGCGGTTGTCGGCTGGGCTTTCCACAAGTTCATGCGGGATGCCGCAGGGATGCTTGAAGGCGACACGGGTGACGCCGAAACGTGAGTGTTTTTTCGCCTCGACGCCGTGGTTGTTGAGCCGGTCGACCCAGTAATCGGCCGTGCCGGTCGGGATGGCTTGCTGGATGATCTTGGACTGGTTCGTCCCGCGCCTGCCGTAGACGCCTGGCTTCCGGAAGGGGAAGGTCGTGATGATGGTCGAGGCGTCGCCGTTCCTTGAACCGTAGTAGAGGTGGTACACCGGGATCGTCCCGTCGAACAGCACGGTCCGCTTGACCGAGTAAAGGCCGAGCACCTTGGTGTAGAAGTCGTAATCCTCCTGCGCGCCGTCGGTGCAAAGCGTCAAATGGTGATAGCCGCTGACAAGGGCCATGTTCTCCTCCATCGAAACAATTTCAAACGCCGGATGCGGTTCCTCGGCCGTTTCTCATCCGGATCCACGGTCGCCGGCGCCCGATTGGGTGGAGGCTGCGTGATCGTCAGGACTATAGCCGATCCAATCGCCCATTGATTGACATTTTTCATAAAGGTTATAGCAGATTGCTATGAAGATCATGGAGCATCACCTCGTTCAACTCGCGGCCGTCATCGAAGCCGGCGGCGCCACCGAGGCCGCCGCCATGCTCGGCATGACGCAGTCGGCCGTCTCGAGAACGATCTCGATTCTGGAAAAGCGTGTCGGTGAGCCGCTGTTCGTTTCCGGCCGCCGGCCGATGCAGCCGACCCCGCTCGGGGAGCAACTCGGGCAGCAGGGCAAGTCTATCCTTGTCTCATCGCGAAAGGCGATGGAGATCATTCGCAGCTTCAAGTCGGGATCGGCGGGACGGGTGCGCATCGGCGGCGTGCCCTTCTTCATGGATGCGGTCGTCTCGCCGATGATCGCCTCGTTCCAGCGCGGCGAGCCGGGTATCATGGTCCACCAGTCCTATGGCAACTATCCCGATCTCGTCGCCGAGTTGGATTCCGGCCAGATCGACCTGGCCGTGACGCCGACCGGCTCGGTCGATCTGCGTGCGGACCTTCAATTCGAGTCGATCCTGTCGGCGCGCAATGTGCTCGCTTGCGGCGCCGGCCATCCTCTTATGCGAAAGCGCAGCGTCGCGACGGAGGACATGGTCAACTATCCCTGGGTCGCCCCGCTGCCGGGCTCGCCACTGGTGCTCGACATGCACAATATCCTGCTGATGCTCGGGCTCGAGGAAGTGGCCCTGCGCTATGCGGGCGGTTCGCTGCTGAGTGTCGTCAACTACCTGACGGGGACCGATGCACTGGCCATCCTGCCGCATTCGGTCGCCTATGCCTTCCGGGGCGAGAACAAGATCAGCATCATCCCGCTCGATATCCCGCAGCCGGAGAGGGCACTGGGCATCATGACGCGGAAGAAGCCGTATTCGAACCCGGCTGGCCGCAAGTTCCTCGGCCATCTTCGCCGGGAGTTCTCCGAACTCCGCCGCGCCGTCGAAAAACACGAGAAGACGATAAAATGGGCCCAGGGTCCCTTCATGGGTGAGCGCGAGCGTAAGGCCACGGCGGAATAGTCCGCGCAACAGCAAAAGACGTCGTGGCCATAGCCCCTTCCGTTCGCGTGGCCTCCGGGAGAATGGATCTCTGTCAGGCGGTCGGATGCATGGAACAAGCCCGAGCGTGACTGATCATCCTTTGTCGGCTGCCTGAAAGGGGGTGGCGACAGCAACCCCCTTCAACAGTCGTCGCGAAGGGCAGTGTTTCAGCTGTTGCGTCGCGCCAGCACGAAATCGTGCTTCACCTCCCAGAAGTCGCCTGCGAATTCGTAGCTCTTGGCGCGTTCGGGGTCGTGCACCTTGTCGAACTTGGCGAGCAAGCTTTCCTTGACCCCGAACACGGCATCGGAATGGATATAGGGATCGTCGGGATCGAAGATGTGGGTCGTCAGCGTCTCGAAACCGTCGGCGCTGATGATGTAGTGCAGATGCGCCGGCCGGTAGGGGTGGCGGCCGAGGCTTTTAAGCAACTGGCCCACCGGTCCATCGTCGGGGATCGGATAGTACTTCGGCTTCACCGCCCGGAACCAGTAATGGCCGTCGGGGCCGGTACGGAAGATACCACGCAGGTTGAAGTCGGGCTGGATGCCCTTTTGCTGCACGTCGTAGAAGCCCTCGTCATTGGCCTGCCAGACGTCGATCACCGCGTTTTCGATCGGCTTGCCCTCCGTGTCGAGGATGCGGCCTTCGATCACCATGTCTTCGCCCTTGCCGTCGAGGCAGATATTGGCGCCCATCGGCAGGGGCGGGGCGTCGGCAACATGGAACGGGCCGAGCACCGTGCTTTCGGAGGCGCCCGAAGGCTTGCGGTTGTTGATGGCGTCGACCAGCATCGATACGCCGAGCACGTCCGACAACAGGATGAATTCCTGACGCCATTCGTTGCACATCTGGCCGGTCCGGGTGAGGAAGAGGATGGCCTGCATCCACTCGTCCTGCGTCGGTTCCAGCTCCTTGACCGCCTCGTGCAGCTTGCGGGTTATGACCTCCATCACCTGCCTCAGCCGCTCATCCTTTGCGCCGGCATTGCGGCCGGCCACGACTTCGATCGAGTTCTTCTCGGTAAAATAGCCCTTTTCATGCGCTTTCATTGTCGCCTCACCGGCTCAGGATGGTTTTCAAAACGCGCCGCAACTCGGCCTCGGGATCGGCCGCCATGCCTTCCGAACGCCACGCGACGTGATGGTCGGGCCGCACCAGAACGGCGCCGGCATCGCCGACCTCCCGGGCGCGCGCCCAGTCGCCGTAATGGTCCTGCCATTGCTGCCGCGGCCCGATGACGTGGACGGTGATCGGCAGGTCGAGTTCCGCAGCCAGCGCCGTGGCGGCATCGACCCAGGCGCGGCCGCCAATGCCGGTCAGGATGGTGAACCGCCCATGCCCGCAGAGATCGAGTGTCGAAGCCTTCTTGTTGCCGTCGCCGAACAGCCAGGCATGCGGCACGCGCGCGCCGGGCCAGGTGGTCTGCTGGAAATGCAACTCCGGATCCTGCGTAAACGCTGGCTCGGACTGGCCGTCGGTCACCACGGCGCTCGACCTGTAGCGCTGGTTCATCTCCACGCCATGCGCATCGAACTCGTAGACCTTGAAGGCGATGGCTTCGCGGAGCGCGGCGCGCTGGCTCTCGGCGGCCGGCGTGTCCTCGCAGCGGCGATCCATGTTCTCCTGCATCTTTACGGGGTCGATGGAATCGAGAAGGCCGAGGGCGCCGAATATCGGGCCGAATTCCTCGATGGACTTGTTGGCGCGGGTCACGATCTGTTTGGCAATCGGCGCCCGCTCGTCGGAGTAGGTATCGAGGAGGCCGGGGCCAGCCTGACCCTTGACGACCATGGCAAGCTTCCAGGCAAGGTTGAAGCCGTCCTGGATCGACGTATTCGAACCCAACCCGTTGGACGGGGGATGGCGGTGGATCGCGTCGCCCATGCAGAACACTCGACCCTTGTGGGCGCGCGTCGCATAGCAGTTGTTGACCGTCCATGTGGAGACGGATGTGATCTCAATATCGATATCGGGGTCGCCGATCAGGTCGCGGGCCACGCCTTCGGCGAAGGCGTTGTCGACATCTGGCACGCCCTCGTTGATGTCGTAACCCCAGTTGATCAGCCATTCGTTCCAGGGACGCACCATGCGCACCAACCCCATGCCGATGCCGCCGACATTCGAGCCCGGCTGCAGCACCCAGTAGAGGACCGACGGACGATGCGCGACATAGCGGGTGAGATCGGCCTTGAAGATGATGTTCATCGAGCCCGCGACGCCCATCTTGCCCTCGAAAGGCAGGCCGATATGCTGAGCGACAAGTGAATTGCCGCCGTCCGCTCCGACCAGATATTTCGAGCGGACGGTGAATTCCCGGCCGGTCAAGCGGTCGCGGCAGGTGGTGGTCACGCCCTCGGCATCCTGCTCATGGCTTACATATTCCGTCGACATCCGGGCCTGCGTGCCGCGCGAACACGCCGTCTTGAAGAGCAGCGGTTCCATGAACGTCTGTGGCAGGTCGTTCATCTCGGCGGGCGAAGAAAGGAGATGCTCGGCCTTCGACCGGGGATGATTGCCCCAGGTCTTGAGGCGCCCGAGTTCCTCGCCTGCGAGCGAGGTGCAGAAGACATTTTCGCCTATGATCTCCTGGGGGGTGCAATGAAGATAGGCTTCGTCCTCGACCTCGCGGCCGAGATCGCGCAGCACTTCCATGGTGCGCTGGTTGGTGATGTGGGCGCGCGGCGTGTTGGCGAGCCAGCGGTAGCGGTTGATCGCCATGTTCTCGACGCCGTAGCTCGAGAGCAGGGCGGCCGTGGCGGAACCCGCCGGCCCGGTTCCAATGATCAATATGTCGGTTTCGATATCAGCCATTAGGCAGCCCCTTGTTCGTCATTGTCTTTGGTTGGCCCGCCAGGATGCGGCGGACTGGAAAGAGCTGGATTCCGGTGCGGTCGGTGAAAAGCCCCCAAAGGCCCCGCGGCGTGAAGAGCATGATGAGAATGCCGATAAGGCCGAGTATCAGCAGGTACCAGGAACCGTAGTCGGCCAGCAGATTCTGCAGGACGAAGAACACGATCACGCCGACGATGGGCCCCTCGATCGTCCCGATGCCGCCGATTACGACGATGAAGATCACGTAAGCCGTCCAATCCGGAACCGAGAAGGCTGCGTCCGGCGAGATGCGCGCCTTCTGCACGAAGATGAGCGCGCCTGTGAGCCCCGTCACCAGCGCTGCGATCAGATAGACGAAGGACTTGGTCCAGAACGGATCGACCCCGACCGAGCGCGCGGCCTCACGATTGTCGCGCACCGCGGCGAGACCGAGGCCCTGTTTGGACCGCAGGAGCTTGTAGATGAAGCCGATCGTGGCAATCGCCAGCACGAGGGCGAGCCAGTAGCAGACGTTATCGGTGGCCTGCGGCCCCCGGACGCCGAGCATATCGGCGACGAAGCGCACACCGAACATGTCGCGCGTGGCGCCTGACGGAAGCGAGGTGCCGGTGCCGCCGCCCAGCGCCTTCCATTGAGCGATCGACAGCCGGACGATTTCGGCGATCACCCAGGTGCCGATCGCGAAATAGGCGCCCTGCAGACGGAAGACGAAGAAGGCCGTCGGCACCGAAAGGGCCAGCGCCGCGAGCCCGCCTAGAACGATGGCCACGAGCGGGTCGAGCCCGAGAAGGCTCACGCCGGCGAACATCGCATAGGCGCCGAAGCCGACAAAGGCCTGCTGGCCGACCGAGACGAGCCCGGCATAGCCCGCAAGCAGGTTCCAGCACTGCGCCAGCACCAGCATGGTCAGGATGAAGAACAGATCCTGGATCACCGCCCGCGACGCGAAGAACGGCGTTGCGAAGGCGAGCACGATCACGGCGGCGATCAGCAGAGTGGACACGGCGGAACCGCGTGTGCGCGTCGAGACGGTCCAGGATGGACAAGGGTGATTTTTCATTTCAGTCCACCGCACGTGGGAAGAGCCCGCGAGGCCTGACGATCAGCACCAGCAGGAAGGCGACATGGCCGGCAAGGATCTGCCATTCCGGATTGACCGCCGCGCCCGCCGTCTGCGCCACGCCGATGATGATGCCGCCGGCAAGCGTTCCCCAGAAGGAGCCGAGGCCACCGATGATGACGGCTTCGAAGGCGTAGATCAGGCGCGCCGGCCCCATGGTCGGATCGAAATTGGCCCGGGTGCCGAGATAGAGCGCAGCGATGGTCACCACCATCATGGCTAGCCCGGTGGCGGTCGCGAAGATGCGTTCGGCGCGGATGCCCATCAGCCCGGCCGTGGCGCTGTCGTCGGAGGTGGCACGGAAAGCGCGGCCGAGCGAGGTGCGGTAGAACAAGAGGTTGAGCGCGATGATGACGGCTATCGCCGAGAGGAAGGTCAGCAGCGGCATCGTGCCGATGCTGACCGGACCGATCTGAAGCGAGGCCGTCTCCAGCGCGCCCGCCGAGATGCGGCGGCTGTCGGCGGAGAAGCCCTCGAGCAAGCCGTTCTGGATGACGACGGAGAGGCCGAAGGTCACGAGCAGCGGCGGCAGGATGTCCTCGCCGAGCGTGCGGTTAAGCACTAGGAACTGCAGCGCCCATCCGAGAGCGAACATGATCGGCAGAGCGACCGCAGTCGCGACGAACGGATTGAGGCCGAGCGCCGAGACCAGGAGCAGTACCAGGAAGGCGGCGAGCACGATCAAGTCTCCATGAGCGAGATTGACCAGCCGCATGATGCCGAAGACGAGGCTCAGTCCGGCCGCGAAGAGCGCGTAGAGCCCGCCGAGCAGGATGCCCTGGATGATCGTGTCGAGCCAGCTCATCGCTTATGCGCTCCGAAATAGGCCGCGTGAATGTCTTCGCGGCTGAGTGAAGCCGGGGTGCCGGTCAGCGTCACTCTTCCCTCCATCATGCAATAGACCCGATCGGCCACTTTCAGCGCTTGACCGATGTCCTGCTCGATGATGACGACGGAGGCGCCGCTCGCGCGGATCTTGGGAAAGGCCGAGTAGATGTCCTTCACCACCACTGGCGCGAGGCCCAGGCTCACCTCGTCGCAGAGCAGCACGCGCGGATTGGACATCAGCGCGCGGCCGATCGCCACCATCTGCTGCTGGCCGCCCGAGAGCGCCGTGCCGGGATTGTGCCGCCGTTCCTTCAACACCGGAAAGAGATCGTAGATCGCATCGAGCGCCCAGGCGCCGCTGCCGCTGCGGCCATATTTGCCGATAAGCAGGTTCTCCTCGACCGACAGGGACGGAAAGAGCCGGCGCCCCTCGGGCACCATGGCGATTCCGAGCCGCACGACGTCGGGTGCGGGCAGGGCGCCGATCTCCCGGCCGTCATAGCGGATATGTTCCGGCGCATTGCGGATCAGGCCGGAGATCGAGCGCAGCAGGGTCGACTTGCCGGCGCCGTTGGCTCCGATCACGGCGACAGTCTCACCCTCGGCGAGCGTCATGTCGACGCCGAACAACGCCTGGAAGTCGCCGTAGAACGCCGTCAGGCCATTGGTCTCTAGCAGGGCCATCAGACGTCGATCCCGAGATAGATTTCGCGCACCTCCTTCGAGGCCATGATCGTGTCGGAATCGCCGACGCCGATCACCCGACCGAAATGCAGAACGACCAGGCGGCTGACGACCGAGGTCAAAGCATGCAGAACATGCTCGACCCAGATGATCGACACACCGCGCCGGTGTATCGCGCGGATCGTCTCCACGAGTTCCTGGCATTCGCCTTCGGTCAGGCCGCCGGCAATCTCGTCGAGCAGCAGGATCTTTGGATCGGTGGCGAGCGCCCGGGCAAGCTCGAGCCGCTTGCGCTGTAGCAGACCAAGCTTCCCGGCTACGTGATTGGCCCGTGACAAAAGCCCCGTCTCGACCAGAATGTCCGCGCAGCGGTCGCCGACTTCCCGCTCGGTCTTTCGCGACCCGAAGGCGGCTGCCACCAGCAGGTTCTCGAACACCGTCAGCTTCTCGAAGGGCTGAGGGATCTGGAATGTACGGCCAATGCCGGCAAGACAGCGCGTCATCGGCGACTGCCGCGTCACGTCGGCGCCGTCGAAGTGGATGGTTCCGGCATCGACGCGGATATTGCCCGTGATCAGATTGAAAAGCGTGGACTTGCCGGCGCCGTTCGGCCCGATCACGCCGAGCGCCTCGCCCTTTTCCAGCGCAAACGAAATTTGGTCGGCCACCTTCAGAGCGCCAAAGCTCTTCGATAGCTGGTCAAGGGCGAGTATTGGCATCAGGGTCTCGGTTTTCGCGCATTTGCCGCGCGATCGGTTCGGAGGTCGTCCTCCGAACCGATCTCGCAGGGTTGGTCCTTCGCCTGGGCGAGGGCTCAGCCTATGGCTTCCATCTTGCCGCCCGTCGGGATGGTCGGCGCCGTCTGGTTGTCCACGATGACGAGGTCGTAGCCGCCACCCTCCTTGAGGCGCCATTGACCGCCGACCAGCGGCGTCTTGGCGATGTTCTTGGCCGCGAAGGGCGGAACATTGGTGCCATCCCAGGCCACGCGGCCGACGATCGTATCGAGCTTTGAGCTCGCGATCGCGGCGATCACCGCCTGGGAATCCGTTGGGTCGGCGCGCTTCATCACGTCGACCGCCAGTTCGAAGAGAGCATGGGCAAAGCCGATCGGCTGGGTCCAGGGCCGGCCCGTCGCTTCGGTGAAGCCCGCGGCCAGATCCTTCGCGCTCTGGCCCGTCAGCGACGACTTGAACGGATGGCTCGCCGACCACCAGACTTCGGAGGAAAGGTTGTGCCCGTTCTTGCCGAGCGCCTCGACCGCCTGGGGAAACAGGATCGCCTTGCCGATGGAGGCGATTTTCGGCTTGAAGCCCTGCTGCTGGGCCTGGTTCCAGAAGGTTGTGAAGTCCGGCGGGATCATCACGCCGGTGATGATCTCGCTCCCATCCGATTTGAAGGCATTGATCTGGGCCGAGAAATCGTCGGTAAGGTTCTGGTAGCGGCCGGGATCGTTGAGCGTATAGCCGAGCTTCTCCAGCACCGGCGGGAAGCCCACAGCCTTGTCGCCCCAGGCATTGCCGTCACCGTCATTGGGGAACAGGCCGCCGACCTTCTTGTTGGTCTCGAGCTGGCCCCACATGTTGGTATAGACGGCGATGACGTCTTCCAGCCCCCAGAAGAAGTGGAAGGCGCTGTTGAACGGTTTCCACGACGAAGGGTCGCCCGGATTGGCCTGCTGGCCAATGAACCAGGGCTGCCACGGTGCCGCGGTGGAGATGCAGGGCACTTCCTCCGCTTCGCAGGTCGTGGCGACCGGATTGGTTGTCTCCGGTGTCGAGGCGACCAGCACGAGGTTCACCTCGTTGTCGACGATCAGTTCCTTGGCGACCTCGGCAGCCCGGTTCGGGTTGGACTGGCTATCCTTCACCACGACTTCAAAGTTGGTCCCGGCCGCTTTGGTCGCGGCCATGAAGCCGTCGATGATGAACTTGTCGGCCTCGGCGAACGCGGCGAGCGGGCCAGTCTGCGGGCTGACATAGCCGAGCTTGATCGGGGCTCCCTGCGCGATGGCCGGCCTGGCCAGACCCGAGGTGGCCGCCAGTGCTCCCGTGGCGGCTGCGGACTTCAGCAATTCGCGTCTTGTAATCATATGGCTTCTTCCTCCCAAAAAGATTCAATATGGCGGACGATGTCCGCTCCAGGCGTCCTGCAACAGCGCACGGATCGAGCCACGATCGATCGGCCGTGGATTGGAATAGGGGTTCTTGGTCGCGATCTCCGCCGCCCGGTCGAGATCGGCTTCGCTGAGGCCGAAGTCTTTCAGCGCCATCGGCGAGCCGATGGATCTGGCGAAATCATAGAGCGCCTGTCCGGGGGAGCCGCCGAATATTTCGGAGATCGGTTTCATCAGCTCCGGTATAGCCGCGGCATTGAAGCCAATCGTGTGCGGCAGCATGATTGAATGGGTTTCGGCGTGCGGCGTGTCGAAGCTGCCGCCCAGCGTGTGGCAGATCTTGTGATGCAGGGACATCGCCACTTGGCCGAGCACGGTGCCACAGAGCCATGCTCCATAGAGCGCCGTCTCGCGCGCCGCGCCGTCGCGCGGACTGTTGACGATCGTGGGTAGCGCCTCCTTGAGCGCGCGCATGCCCTCGACCGACATCATGCTCGTAATGGGATTGCGGTCGCTGGCATAAAGCCCTTCGGCGGCATGCGCGATCGCGTTGAGCCCGCTGGTGACGCTCATGCCAACGGGCAGGCCGAGCGTGAGCTGCGGATCATAGACGACGATTTCCGGCGTGACCTTCGGGCTTCGCAGCGTGGTCTTTGCGCCGTTTTCGGTCTGGCCGAGAATCGGCGTGACCTCGGAGCCGGCATAGGTGGTGGGCACGACGATCTGCGGGATGTCGGTGCGATAGGCCATGGCTTTGCCGAGCCCCGTGGTGGAGCCGCCGCCGAGCGATACGACGCAATCGGCGCCGAGTTCGGCCGCGCGGCCGACGGCACGTTCGGTAACCTCCACCGGTGTATGCATGGTCGCGTCCGTGAAGGTACCGACCGAGAGCGCTCCCAGCCGTTGCGCCATCGCGTCAGCATCCGCCGCCTGCTGGGGCGTCGACAACACGAGCGCGCGGCGGCATTCCAGCGCCTCGACCCATTTGCCGACCGCTGCGCTCGCTCCATTGCCGAAGACGATGCGCGCCGGGCTTCCCTGATAGGTGAAGGATATTGTCACGAGCCGCGCCCTTTCTTCGCCCGGACCATCACGAAGGTGAAATCCAGCGACCAGCTGTCGCCTTTCCCTGTTGGCTTGAATTCGCCGATCAGCTCTTCCTTGACGCCGAACAGGGCGTCTCGGCCGAGATTGGGATCGCCGCCGTCATAGACATGCGTGCTGATCGTCTCGAACCCTTCGGCCTTTATCAGGAAGTGTAGATGGGCAGGGCGGCGTAGTGGAAAGCCGAGGCTGCTGAGCATCTGGCCCACAGGCCCGTCGCAAGGCACGGCATAGCCACCCGGCCGGACCGTCTTGTAGCGAAAGGAGCCCTTCGCATCGGCCGTGAACACGCCGCGCAGATTGAATTCGGGCTGCTTGTCCGGCTGCTGGTTCTCGTACCAGCCTTCGCTGTTGGCCTGCCAGGTCTCGATGGTGGCGCCCGGAATCGGATCCCCATCGAGGTCCTGAACGCGTCCGGTGACGACGAGTGCAGGACCCACGCCATCGAGCGAGATATTGGCGTCGAGCGCCAGTCGAGGGGCGTCCGCGCGATAGAAGGGCCCGCGCACCGTATTGGGCGTCGCGCCCTTCGGTCGGCGGGTGTTGATCTCCTCGATCAGTGCCGTGACGCCCAGGAGGTCTGAAAGCAGCACCCATTCCTGCCGACGGCCGTCGCTGGCGTGGCCGACCTCGGTCAGGAACTCCATGGCTCGCCGCCAGTCTGCATGGCTGGGCCGTGTCTCGCGGACCAGCATGTGCAGATGCTCGATGACGGGAACCATAAACGCTTGCAAGGGCCCCTCCGAGTGCTTGTCGAGCCGATCGGCCACAAGCTGCGCAGAGTTGCGCTCGCTCGACGAGATTTCAGGCATAACTCCTCCATGGGGGTAACGTAGCAGGCCGGATCCGAGTGCTTGATAATTTTTTTCCTGATTTATATGCATAGTTGTTATGAAGATCGATGAGAGACATCTCGTACAGCTTGCCGCTGTCGTTCAGGCAGGCGGGGTGACGGAAGGCGCGGCCTTGCTGGGCCTTAGCCAGCCGGGCGTCTCCCGGACGCTCGCCATGTTGGAAAAACGCCTCGGAGAACCTTTGTTCATCAAGGGGCGCCGGCCACTGCAACCAACGCCCCTCGGCCGTGCCCTTGCCGATCATGGCCAGGTCATGCTCACGGCGTCTCGCAAGGCGTCCGCATTGATCGAAGGTTTTCGGCACGGCCGCACCGGGCTCGTGCGCGTGGGCGGCACGCCATTCTTCATGGACGCCCTGATTGCCGGCATGGTCGCCGGCTTCCAGAACGCATTCCCCGACGTCCGCGTCGAACAGAGCTATGGCTATCTCGGGGAATTGCGCGCCGCCATCCTCGCGGATCGCATCGATCTCGCAATTTGCCCCATCGGCGTGCTCGATGAGGGTTCGGGCATGCATTTTCAGGAACTGCTTCCGGGCCGCAACGTCGTCGCCTGCCGTGTTACGCATCCGCTGCTGCTCAAGCGCAAGCTCGAGGGCCCGGAACTGCTCGAATACCCCTGGATCGCCCCGCCTCCGGGCAGTCCGCTGCTGGCGGACCTGCGAAGCCTCGTTCTTTCGCTCGGCGCGACGGAGACGAAGATCCGCTATGCCGGCGGCTCGCTGACCAGCGCCATCAATTACATGAAGGAAAGCGACGCCTTGACGATCCTTCCGCACAGCGTGGTATTCGCCTATCGCAACGACAAGACCATTACCGCGCTGCCCGTGAGTATTCCGCACCCGGAGCGGGCGCTCGGCCTGATGCGGCGGAAAGGAGACCTGAGCGCGCCCGCCATCGAGGCATTCTCGGCGCATATTCGCAAAGGTTTTGAGAATCTGAGGCATTTGATCAAGCGCCACGAGCAATCCGTGGTCTGGGGCATGTAGTGTCGCGGCCAGCGGCGGGGGACGCCGCCGAGCCTCGTCAAAAGGTTGCGGAATCGTCCGGCCAGAGCAGCACCGGCGTTGACACCGTGTCGACCATAGGACCCAGCCCGTGCCAGGCACGATTGGAATAGACAAGCGCTTCCGCCTGCCGCGCCGTATGCCTGCCGGGCGAGACCGATGTCAGCTCGGCTGTCACCAGACATGCGCCGGGCGTCTCCAGGCGACCGCGGATTTCGCCCCGGAACCAGAGGGCGACCTGTGGATAATAGGGTTCGCCGCTTTCGAGACGCGCCCATCTTACATCCGGCCCGAAGCGCTCTTTGCCGCTCGTCGCACAGAGGCGGGCAAGTTCCATATCGGCGCGGCGGACGAAATGGACGACGACCGATGCCGCACGCTCGATTTCCCGGGCACTCGTCGAGGACGCCGAGAGCGAGAAGGCGACCATGGGAGGCGCGGCGCTGATCGAGATCAGGGAGCTCACCGTCAGCGCCACCGGGCCTTCGCCAGCGTCCGCCGTGATGATCGCGACGCCCGAGGGGTGATGTCGGAACGCGGCGAGAAACGCCTCCGTCATGCCAGAGGCCGCGGCGCCAGTCTCCGGCGCCGCGACTTCGTCAGGCATGCCTTTTGCGGGCGCGCTCATTTCTTCTCGATCAAGTCGTAGAATTGCCAGACCCGATCGCTCCACACTCCGGCAATATCGCGGCCGGCTGCGGCTACGATGTTCGGGTTGATCGTGAAGTGGTTCGCCGCCGTCAGCATCTCGCGATAGATCCGCTGCATCACGCCATAACGCAGCGAAGCGCCGCCCACTGCGCGATAGACGAACTGACAGGCATCGATGCCCGCCTCGTGTACTTCCGATTTGGCAAGATGCACGAGGCTGATCTGGCGTGTGGTCATCCGGTTTCCGGCTTCGATCGAGGCCTCGACCTCGCGCCAGACCTCGAACAGAAAGGCGCGGGCGGCTCGCACGCGGGCTTCGGCGCGGCCGAAATCATACCAGAACTTGTCACTTTCACCGAGCAGGCCGGCACGGCCGGTCTTGGTCTTCGCATAGTTCGCGGCCTCGTCGAGCATCCGTCGCGAGGCGCCGATGGCCCAGCCGGAATGCCCGATGGCCGCAAGACCGACGACGCCGAGGCTGAAGAACTCCTTCATGCGCTGCGGCTCGGCGGTCAGGATCGGAAACACCATGTCGTCGGGGATGAAGACATCCTTTGCGGCATAGTCGATGCTGCCGGTGGCCTGAAGACCCAGCACATTCCAGTTGCCGAGCAGTTCGTGGTTGTCGACCGGGGCATGCGCGCAGAGCACGATCACATCGCCATTCGCGTCCTTGGCCGGCTGACCCGTGCCGTCGTCGAGCAGGGCGGCGGAATGCGTGTAGGTCGCGTGATAGATGCCGCTGGCATAGGACCACCGGCCGTTCAGGAGATAGCCGCCATCTATTTTCTTCAGCATGCCGGTGGGCGTACCCTGGCCGGAGAAGCGGTTGTCGGTCTCGCCGTCGAACAGGCGGCCGATGGCCGTATCGGGTAGAAAGGCCGCCGACATTGCGCCGATGCAGGCATGCACCATGGAAATCCAGCCGGCCGCGCCGCTGTGATAGGTGATCGCTTCGATCAGTTGCAGCCCCTGGGTCGGCGAGAGCTGCGCGCCGCCTATGTCCTCGCCGGCGAAGACATGGCTCATGCGCAGCGGCTTGAGCGCCTCGAAGGTCTCCTCGTTGAGGCGGCCGAGCTTTTCGTTCGCCTCGGAATTCTTGTCGAGGATCGGGCCGATCTTCTCCACATGGGCCATGAGGGACGCGAAGTCCGTCTTTGTACCCCAGTAGCCTTTGCCGTGCTTCACTGGTGCGTTCATGCCAATTCCTCCTTTATGGTCGTTTTCGTCGCGGCCTGGCTCGAGGGTGCCGCGCCCCTGGTTTCAGCTGGCGAGGAAGTCGCCGATGGCCGTGACGGTGCGCGGATCCTCCTGCATGGCGAAGTGCCCGACGCCCTCCACGATGTACGTCCGGGCCTTCGGAATGCGGGCCTGCCAGAGCGGCGCCTGCGAGGACGGCAGCATGCGGTCCTTGTCGCCCCAGACGATCAGCGTTTGGTTGGGGATGCGGCTCAGCCAGCGTTCGAGATTGGGGTGGCCCATGCCGTGGACCTTGAGAATGTTGCCGAGCGCCCGACCTTCCTTCTCGCGAGCCGCGACGAAGGCTTCCACCGGGGGGCACTCCGAGCCGCCGGGGAAATAGCGTGCCGCGACCTCGATGTTATGCGCGAGATAGGCCGGCAATTCCTGGGGCGGAATCGCACTCAGGTCGGCACCGCGATGATCCGGATGGTTGAGGCCGGCCGGCGCATTCAGCACCAGCTTGGCGAACCGCTCCCCTGCCACGGCGGCCATTTCGGCGGCCATCCAGCCGCCCATGGAATGCCCCACCAGATGCGGGCGATCGAGGTCGAGGGCTTCGAGGAGGCGAAGATTGTGGACCAGCATGTCCTGCATGCCGCTGATGTGCGGTGCCTCGCCGCTCTCGCCGAAACCGGGATGGAAGGGCAGGTAGACGCGGAAGCGATCCGCCAGCCCGCGCGCCCATTCATGGCCCTCGACAGTCGCCGCCCCATGCAGCGCGAGCACGGCGGGGCCGCCGCCGATCGCCTTGACCACGGTGCGAACGCCATCGATGTCGTGCGTCAGGGTTTCGAATTCCATATTGTCCTCCTCAAACAATCGATCAGGTGGCATCGGCCGCGATAAGTACTTTGCATTGCGTGGTGCGGCGCCGGAGTCCCTCGAAGACCTCGGGCACGTCTCCGAAGCCGATCCGGCCGGTTATCAGGGCCTGCGGGCGATAGCGGCCGGGTCCCAGCGCGCCGAGCGCCGTCTCGAACTCGGCCATGTTGAAGAATACGGCGAAGATCAGCTGGATTTCCTTGGAGAGTGCCGCGAAAGGGTCCCACTCGTCGCCACCGACGCAGAGGCCGACGCCGACCACCGTTCCGTGGTTCCGCACCAACCCGCAGGCGAAGTCGATGAGGCGGCGTTTGCCGACGCATTCGAAGACGATGTCGGGCTCGCCGCCGCTCTTGGTGCGGAACTCGTCAGCCAGGCCAGGGCCGGACAGCGCAAAGCCCGTAGCGCCTATGGCCGTGGCGCGTTCTTCCTGATGGCGATTGATGTCCGCGACGATCACGTCGCGGGCGCCGTGCCGCCGGGCCCAGAAGGCCACCAGCAGTCCGATCGGTCCGGCGCCGAGGATCAGCACGCGATCCCCCGGCTTGAGCCCGGACCGCATCACGCAGTGGAGCGCCACGGCGACCGGCTCGGCGAGCGCCCCCTCGGCCGTGGGGAGGTCGTCGGGGAGAATTCGGCACTGGCGGGCGGCAACGGTGGTGAACTCCGCATAGCCGCCGCCGATCAGCCGCATCTCCTCGCACCATGCGGGCTCGCCGCGCCGGCAATTGTCGCACTGGCCACAGCCGCGCATCGGTGCCACCGCCACCCGGTCGCCCGGCTTGAGCTCGGATACTGCGCTGCCGCAACGCACGACCTCGCCCGCGAATTCATGGCCGAGCACGTCATACTGCTTCAGGCCGAACGTCTTGGGGTCCTCGGTCATGTGCAGGTCGGAGCCGCAGATGCCGCAGGCGGCGATCCTGAGGAGGACCTCGTCCTGGGCCGGTTCCGGCACGGCGAGTTCGCCGACGGTGAGGGGCAGTCCGACGCTGTCGAAAAGTACGGCCTTCATGTCCGGTCCTCCATCAATTTTCGGCGCGTCGGGAACCAGGGTGCGTCGACCACCTTGCAGATCAAGCCCCACAGGCCGCCGCGGGCGAAGAGCGCCATGAACAGTGTCAGAAGGCCCAGCACCACGAGATAGGTCGCGCCGAACTGGCCGAACCAGCGTTCAGCGAAGAAGTAGACGAGTGCTCCGATCAGCACGCCTTCGAGCGAACCCAGGCCCCCCACCATGACGATGAAGATCGCGATATTGGCCCAGTTGGGATCATAGGCGGAGGGCGGGGTGATGCGCAGTTGCGCCATGAAGTAGATCGCACCCGCGAGGCCGGTGCCTACGGCCGCCGCGACCCAGATCAGGAATCTCAGCCGGCTGACGTTGACGCCTTGGCTCGCCGCGGCCACGGGGTTGTCGCGCATGGCGATCAGCGCCAGGCCGTAGCGCGATCGAAGCAGGAGATAGCTGCCGCCGACCGTGACCAGGAGCATCAGCGCGCAGAGCAGCGAAACCCCGACGGCACGCTCGGTCGGGGAGTAGGTGGTCATCACGCGCAGGCTCATGCCGGCGCCGGCATTGACATAGCCGAACACCGAGGTGGCGAGCCGCATCACCTCGGCGACGACCCAGGTGCCGATGGCGAAATAGGGTCCATCGAGCCGGTGCAGCAGGCCGTAGGTGGGAATTGCGAGCAGCGCCGGAGCGATCATCGCCAGGACCACGGCAATGAAGGGATTGATGCCCCAGAGCTGCGCCATGATGAACATGGCGTAGGCGGCAACCCCGACAAAAGCCTGCTGGCCGACGGAGACAAGGCCGGCATAGCCTGCAAGCAGGTTCCACATCTGCGCGACTGCGATGTAGCAGCAGAGTTCCACCACGTCCCGGATCAACCCTTGGCTCGCCCAGAGCGGCATAGAGGCGACTGTCAGGAGCACTGCGATCCCGAGTGCCATCGCGATGATGCCCGATATCGTCTGGCGCTGGACGCGGACCGGCGGCAGGTCTAGGGCTGCGGCTGTGGCTGCGAGCGTGTGGGTCACGATCTCAATCCTTTCCGAGGAAGCCCTGCGGACGCAGTGCGAGGATGATCAGGAAAACGAGATGACCGGCGAGGATGCCGAAGCCGGGATCGATGCGGAAACCGATGGACTGGCTGATGCCGAGCACCATGGCGCCGGTGAAGGCGCCCCAGATCGAGCCCATCCCGCCGATGATGACCGCCTCGAAGGCGTAGATCAGCTGGAAGGCGCCGTCGGCCGGAGACACTGTCGACCGCATCGACTGGAAGACCGCCGCGAATCCGAGGATCGCCACGGCAAGCGCCGTCGCGCCGGCATAGACATTCCCGGGGTTCACGCCAGCCATTGCCGCTGCCTCGACATCGGCGGACGCCGCGCGCAGGGACCGGCCGAAGCGGGAGTAGCGTATCGTGCTCGCGAGCCCGGCGGTCAGGACCGTTGCGGTGACCAGCACAATGACAGGAAGCACTCCGACGAAGAGCGGTCCGACCTGGAACGAGGCCTGGGCGATGCCCCCGCTCGGGAGCGAACGCGTATCCGCCGACCACACCTGCAACATCGCGTTCTGCAGCGCGATCGAGAGGCCGAAGGTCGCAATCAGGGAGGGCAGGGGATCGGCGCCCACCACCCGGTTCAGGATTAGCCGCTGCAGGATGACGCCGATGATCGCCCCGAGAGCCACGAGAACCACGAGCACCGACAACGGGCCGAGCGAGAAGGTGCTGGCGAGGCTGATGCCGACCAGCGCCAGAAGGATCATCAGATCGCCATGGGTGATGTTGACGATGCGCATCACCCCGAACATCAGCGCCATGCCGAGGGCATATTGCGCGTAGAGACCTCCGAGGAGGACGCCCTGGACGAGTGCGTCAAGCCACTGCATGGGATGCTCCGAAATAGGCTTCGCCAATCGCCTCGCGGGACATGTCCGCGGATCGTCCGGTCAGCGTGACGCGACCCTCCAGCATGCAATAGAGCCGGTTCGAGGCCGACTGCGCGAGGCCGACATCCTGCTCGACCAGCACAACAGCGGTGCCGTTTCGGGATATGGACGGGATGGACTGGTAGATTTCACGGACCACCTTGGGCGCAAGTCCGAGGCTGATCTCGTCGCAGAGCAGCAGCCGCGGTTGGTTGAGCAGTGCCCGGCCGATGGCGACCATCTGCTGCTGGCCACCCGAGAGAGACTGGACCAGCACGCCCTGCTTCTCCTTGAGGATCGGGAACAGCGCATAGACGCGTTCCAGCGTCCAGGCCTCGCCGCGCGAGGATGCGGCATGGTCCATGGCGACGCGCAGATTGTCGACGACCGACATGCCCGCGAAGAGCCGCCGGCCCTCCGGCACGATGGCGACGCCCTCGGCCACCATTCGGTGGGGCTGGCTGCCGCCGACCGGCCGGCCGTTCAGGCGCACCATGTCGGGCGCCACGCGCAGCAGCCCCATGATCGACTTCAAGAGCGTGGATTTGCCGGCGCCGTTCGCGCCGATCAGGGCCACGACCTCGCCTTCGGCGATCTCGAAATCGACGCCATAGAGAGCCTGGAAGTCTCCGTAGCGGGCCTGGAGCCCGTGTGTAGAGAGAAGCGCCGGACCCGTCATGCCTCGATCCCCATATAGACCCGCCGGACCTCCGGGTTCTTGATGACCTCGTCGGGCATGCCTTCGGCGATCTTCTCGCCGAAGTTCAGCACGATGATCCGGTCGGCGACCGCCAGCAGGGCATGCAGGACATGCTCGATCCAGATGATCGTCACGCCGCGATTGCGAATGCGGCGGATCAGCTGGACGAGAGCCTTGCCCTCCTCGTCGGTCAGCCCGCCGGCAATCTCGTCGAGAAGGAGAAGGCTGGGGCTCGAGGCGAGCGCTCGAGCCAGTTCCAGCCGCTTGCGATCCAGCAGCGTCAGCGATCCCGCCGAGCGGTTCGCCTTGTCCGACAGCTCGCAGTCACGCAGAATCTGCGCGCAAAGAGCATAGCTCGCAGCCTCGGAGCGCCCGCCGCCGAATGTCGCGGCGACGAGCAGGTTCTCGAATGTCGACATACCGACATAGGGACGCGGGATCTGGTAGGTGCGGCCGATGCCGATCTTGCACCGGGAATAGGGCGGCTGCCCAACGAGACGTTGGCCGGCGAAGACCAATTCGCCGGCGTCGTTCCTCAGATCGCCGCTGATGAGGTTGAAGAGCGTGGTCTTTCCCGCCCCGTTGGGGCCGAGAACACCGAGCACCTCACCGCTCCGGACATCAAAGCTGATGTCGTGCAGAACGCGCAGGGCGCCGAAGGACTTGCTCAATCCTCTCGCTTCAAGCAATACGCCGTCCAATATGCTCCTCCGCTCCGAACCGAGGCAGGCGGGAACTCCTGCCTGCCGGTCCGGTTCTCCTACCCTCGGGATACTTCCGGATGTTCCGGCGGCCGAAGCCGCTCAGCTCGCCCAAGGGAGCAGCTTCATCTTCTGCTCGGGTTCGAAGAGCTTGTTGACGGTATTGTCGACGATCTTCAGGTCATAGGGCCATTTCTCGCCCTTCTCCCACTGGCCGCCGAAAATCGGAGTGGTGGACACGTTCTTGTGCGGACCGCTCGAAAAATCGACCTTGCCGATGAGCGTGTCGAGCTTGGTGGCCACGATCGCATCGCGGTTCGCCTCGCGGTCGAGCGGATTGGCGGAGCGCTTGAGGACGTCGAGCGCCACTTCCCAGATCGCATGGCTGTAGCCGAGCGGCTGGGTCCACTGCTTCTTGGTCTCGCTTTCCCACTGGTCGGCAATATCGCGGCTCACCTGTCCGGTCAGCGTGGACTTGAAGGGGAAGGCCGGAGTCCACCAGACTTCCGACGACATGCCATCGCCGAGCGGTCCGAGCGCCTGGACGCCTCCGGCGAAGAGTAGCGCCGCGGCGACCGTCACCGCCTTGGGCTTGTAGCCCTGCTGGGCGCATTGGTTGATGAAGGTCTTCAGGTCGTCCGGATAGGTGATGCCGCCGACGATCTCGCAGCCGGCTGACTTGAAGGCGTTGATCTGCGCGGAATAGTCGTTGGTACGTGGCTGGAAAAAGCCGGGGACGACGATCTCGAAACCGGCCTTCTGCGTCGGCGCCGGCAGGCCATAGTCGTTGTTGCCCCAGGTCTCGCCGTCGGCATTCTGCGGGAACAGCATGCCGACCTTGCGGTTGGTGTCGATGGTGTTCCACAGGCCCACGAAGGTGTTGAGCGCCTCATCGAGGCCCCAGAAGAAATGGTACGTCCAAGTGAACGGCTTGTCCTGGCCGCCCCGCGGAAAGATGATCGCCTGCCAGGGGGCCCCGGTAGAGACGCAGGGGCACTCGTAGAGCTCCGCCTGATCGGCCGAGGGGCTCACCGTGTCGGTCGTCGAGGCCGGCAGGATGAGATGAACACCGTCGTTCAGGATGAGGTCACCGGCCACTTCCGCGGCTCGGTTGGGATCGGACTGGCTGTCGCGAACCAGGATTTCAACGTCGTACTTGCCCGCGGGTGTTTCGAAGCCGTCCTTGAGCAAAGTCTTGATCTTGTCCGCAGCCCATCCGTCCGTCTCGCCGAAGAGCGCGAGCGGGCCTGTCGCCGGCGTCACGAAACCGATCTTGATCGTGCCGGCTGTCTGTGCCCGGGCAACCAGCGGAGCGCCGAGCGCCGATGCGGCAAGTCCTGCACCCACGCCTTTGAGCAGCGTCCGGCGTGAGGGTCGTGCGATTTTCGTGTTCAGGTCCACCTTGGTCTCCTCCCTCTGGTGTCTTGTGGTCTACACGCGTTTTGAGCGATGGCCGGCCGTTCCTCCCTGCCGGCCACCACATCACTTGATGCGGTTCATCGAACCCCCGTCGATGACGATCCGGCTTCCTGTCACGTAGGACGAGCAGGGCGAGGCCAGGTAGAGCGCGAGGCCCTTGATGTCCTCCGGGTCGCCGATCCGGCCGATCAGCGACTGTTCCTCGAAGGCCTTGCGGTCCGCCGGGATCCTGAGGCGGCCGCCGGCTATGTTTGTCATGAACGGGCCGGGCGAGATGCAGTTGATGAGGATGCCGAACATGCCCAGTTCCATCGCCATTTGGCGCACGAAATGGTCGACGCCGGCTTTTGCGGGCATGTAGGGCGTGCCCACGATCGCCTCGTTGATCTGGGCGGCGATTGACGACGTGACGATGATCCGGCCGCCGCCCGACGCCTTCATGTGCCGCGCGGCATGCTTCACGGTCGTGTAGACGGATGTCAGGTTGACCTCGATCACCCGATCCCAGTGATCGTCGTCGAGAACGTCGATCGCGCCTTCGGGGATGCGCTCGCCGGTTGTCGACAAGAAGCCGGGACCGGCATCGATGCCGGCATTGGCGAAGACCACGTCGATCCGGCCGTGGCGCTCGGCCACCGCGTCGAAGGCTTCCTTCATGCGGGGGCGATCGGAGACGTCTATCGCCTGGCCCCAGACATCGCCGCCATTTTCCTTGAGCGCGTCGACCACGGCGTCAAGTTGTTCGGCATTCAGGTCGAAAATGCAGACGCGCGCGCCGTTGTCCGCCATGACCTCCGCATAAGCGCGCCCAATCCCGCTCGCACCACCGGTCACGATGACCGACTTGCCTCGAACGTCAAACATCTCCTCCAATGTTGGCATTTCCGTCCTCCCTAATATGAGCACGCTAACGGCGCCGGCTTCGGTCTTCGATAATTTCTTTCAAAGTTAGTATAATGGTTTGGTATGTATGGCCCGGGCGGGTGCTTGCTCCGTGGCTTCGGTCGGCCTCGCGGCCGCATGCCAAGGCTCAGAGGGCGTACGGCGTGCCGCGCGAATAGCGGACAGGCGAAGGCGTGAATCCCTTGGGAACTGACAACGTCACTCCCGGGAGCCCGTCGAGTGTTCTCCCCCATTCTCACACGCGCTGGCTGATCGCTTCGTGCAGAACTTCGCCAGGAACGTGCAGGGCATGCTCTCCGGAGGCGGCTAATGTGAGCACCGTCGCGTAGTCCGCACCAGTTCGGTGGATCGTCACGACGGGTTTGCAGAGGGAGGGAAGCATGGGTCCAGCTTGCAGGAGTCTGGTGAATACGGTCTCCGCGATGGTCTTGACAGTCGCAAGCTTGTCGATGGCCGCAGCGCAGCAGGGAGGCGTGGCGGCCGGCGGCGCACCGGCAGCCAAAGAGGAGCCGAGATGTGGCCAGCCCGGCTACGCCGGTCCGACCGACGGCAAGATCAACAACGAGAGCAATGACGGCAGGGGCCCCGGCGCGACGACCGACATCGGAGGCCCCGGCCAGACTGCGGGCCGCGGTGCGCCCGTTCTGGCCTATGCCGAACCGGTCGGCGCCGGTGGACCGGGCGCCGATGGGGCCGCGGTGCGCCCCCCGCAGCCGGAATCGGCCACGCGAGACCGCAGCCCGGGGGCGCCCTGTGTCATCGCTGCCCAGAACGGCAAGGTGCCGGAAGACATCAAGCCGCTGCCGCTCGATCTCTTCACCTCGAAGGATTTCTACGAGGATCGGGAGCTCTGGTCGAACCCGCTCTACTTCCGCTGCAACAGCCCGATGGCGCTGGAGTCTCAGTGGGGTGCCTATGGCACGGCCATCATCGGCGACAACCCGCCCGGCTCCGGCGCATGGGGGTTCTGCGATCGCGACTACCCCCGCGAAGCCATCGTCAGCCCCTATGCCTTCAAGACCGCCAAGGAGCACTACGAGGCGCTTCTCACTGAAGCCAAGGCCAAGGGCGGGCCGAGCCAGCACAGTTGGGAGACCATGCCGGACTGGAGCGGCCGATATCAGGAAAACAATGCGGGCTTGCCGCAGTGGTTTCATATGAATATCAACCAGACGTCCACCATCCTCTCGCTTCTGACGCCGGAGTATCAGAAGCGGGCGGTGCAGGACCACTACCACCAGGCCAATACGAACGCCGCGCAGTGGCCGTCCCAATATTGCTGGCCGGAGGGCCTCTTGCGCTGGTGGTCGCAGCCGGCCGTCCGCACCTACGATCTGATCATGCATCCGGCCCGTGTCCAGTGGCACGCCGGCGTGGCCGACAACTTCATGCGGCAGATCCAGATTGGCGCGACGATGAAGGAAGACGGCGCGATTCCCCGGCTCGGCCAGGATGTGCCGCGCTGGTACGGTGAGACTGTCGGCTTCTGGGACGGAGACGCCCTCATCTCCTGGACGTCCAATGTCCAGGGGTGGAGAACGCATTCTGCATTCGAGCACTCGAACCAGCTGCAGGTCGTGGAGATCTATACCCCGCGTAACGATGCCCAAGGAAAATTCCTCGGCGTCGAGCATGAGTCGATCTTCTATGATCCGGAAGCCTTGGTTCAGCCGGTTCGCATGGTTCGCTTCTACGAGAAGATGGGCGATCTGAACAAAGTCGATCCGTATGTCTTCATCGAGTGCGTCCAAACCATCTATCCCGTCGCGGGCAGGGCAACGCCGCTGACTCCTGGTGCGACATACGAGGCCGAAGTCCTCGACATGTTCGGACGCCCTTGGGCTCATATCTGGGAGAAGTACTGGGAGACCGGCATGAAGCGGCCGGAGGAAGGTGAAGGACTGTTCGGCTTCGACTGAGTTGGACGAGTTGAAGGCAAGGGGCCGCGGGTGATCTCGTCCCCTGCCGACGGGCGCCGCAGTCGTGCAGTAGGGGACTGCCATCGGATTTGTGGGATGGCGCAACGAGGAGGAAATTCATGAAAAAACTTGTGGCCTTGCCGGCCGTCGGACTTGCGGTCTTGATGTCTGCGGGCGCTGCCGTGACGCCCGCCCGCTCGCACCATTCCTTTGCGATGTTCGACGATTCGAAGACCTATGTCTTCACGGGCGTAGTGGTGCGCATCAACCCGGATGCCAATCATCTGCAGATCTACTTTGCGCCGCTCAACGAGGAGCGCAAAAGCGTGCTCAGAGACGAGGCCGGCAAGCCGGTCATCTGGGCCGTGGAGATGGCAGGGTCCGCGGAAGTGGCGCGGGAGGGCGTCACCGTCAACGACTTCAAGCCGGGTACGATCGTCAGCGTGGGGCTGCATCCCTTGCGCAGCGGCGAGCGCGCCGGCGACCGCCAGGGCGGTCTCTTCCGCTGCCCCGAGAAGACGCCGCCGCAGCCCGGAAAGCACTGCGATTCCGTCGCGGACCACACGACGCATGGCGAGGGCGCGCTGCCGGCACCGACCGGACCTGCGCCGGACCAGGACATCTGACGAGTGCGTGCGGCCGGGCCGCGTACCCGATCGAGCGTAGCCCGGCAGCATGGTTTGCGCGGCGCGACGGGAGCGAGCCGTGCTTGAAGGCAAGGGAGGTATTATGCGCAGTTTCGCGGAATGGATCGGGGGAACGGGACTGAGCGTCCTCCTCCGAGAGACCGAATGGGTCGTACCGACATTGCAGTCGATCCACCTCATGGGGGTCGGAGTCGTGCTGGCCTCGCTCTTCATGATCACGCTGCGCATCTTCACGCTGACGGGCCAAGACCAAAGTCTTTCGGCGACCACGAGGCGCTTCATTCCCTGGCTGTGGGGGGCACTTGGCGTGCTCTTTGCAACCGGTACCGGCCTCATCATCACCGAGCCGACGCGCGAACTTCTGAGCGTGTCCTTCTGGCTGAAGATGCTCCTTCTCGTCGTCGGCAGCGGCTTCGTGCTTGCCTTCCAGACCGGTCTGCGCCGCCACGAGGGGGGCTGGGAGGAGGGGGCGAGGCGGGGCCGCTCGGTCAAGGCGATGGCCGCCACGACCTTCGCGGTCTGGTGCGGAATCCTTCTGATGGGGCGTCTTATAGCCTTCGACGCCCAGTTCTGGGGTGGGCTGTCGCAGCAGGCTGCTTCACACGTGGCGAATTGACGGGATTTGGGGAACACGCGATGCTCCTGCTTCAATTCTTCCAAGCACTCGAGGCCAGCGCGGTCGCCAACTGGATAAGGACGTCATTCTACGCGCAGCCGCTGATCTCGGCCCTGCATCTCTTCGGTCTCACCATGGTTTTCGGCACCATCTCGATCGTCGACCTGCGGCTGCTCGGTATCCCCAACGCAGGCCGGCCGTTCACCGTGATCGCCGGCGAGCTCCTGAGGTGGACGTGGCTGGCTTTCGCACTCACCTTCGTAACGGGGCTGCTCATGTTCACGACCAGCGCTGCCGCCTACTACCAGAACACGCCCTTCCGCCTGAAAATGTTGGTCCTGCTGCTTGCCGGCGTGAACATGTTGATCTTCGAGCTGCTCACGGTGCGGTCGGTCGAGAGGTGGAACAAGGACGCACCTGCACCAGCCACCGCCAAAGTGGCCGGCGCACTATCCCTTCTGTTCTGGATAGGCGTCATCTGCTTCGGGCGCTGGATCGGCTATACCGAGCGATATGATTTCGGCGTGCCCGCCGACATGAACCTCGATTTCCTGCCTTGAACAGGCTCAGAACTTGCCTGACGCCCCGCAAACAAGGAGACCAAAATGAAGCTTTCCCGACGCAGTGTGATGAAGACTGGGATAGCCGGACTGGTAGCGTTCGGAGCCGCACCCCTCGTTGCTTCCACGGCCTCGGCGCAGGATGCGCCGGCGAATACCATTCCCGTCCAGGGCGGGCAGTTGGTCATTCACCCGGTCAGCCACGCCTCGCTCGTGCTGGTGGCGGGCGACACTGTGATTTATGCCGACCCCGTCGGCGAGGCTTCGGCTTACCAGAGCTTCCCGCCCCCGGACCTCATTGTGATAACCCATGAGCATAGCGACCACTTCAATGCAGATACGCTCAGCGCGCTGGTAGGCGAGAAGACGAAGCTGATCACCAATCCGGCCGTCTTCGAGAAGCTCCCCGAGAAGCTGCGCGGTATCGCATCTCCTCTTGCCAACGGCGAAAAGACGGAGGCGGCGGGGATAGCAATCGAGGCCATTCCGGCCCACAACACCACACCGGAACGCCTGCAGTATCATCCCAAGGGACGCGACAACGGTTATATACTCACGCTCGCCGGAGCGCGCGTTTACCTTGCCGGGGACACCGAAGATATCCCGGAGATGCGAGCGCTGAAGAACATCGCTCTCGCCTTCGTGCCGATGAACCTGCCTTATACGATGACCGTCGAGCAGGCGGCCAGCGCGGTGAACGAGTTCAAGCCCAAGGTGGTTTATCCCTACCACTACAATGGCAGCGACGTGGAGCAGTTCAAGCGCCTCGTGGAACAGGGCGGCGGAGAGATCGAGGTGCGCCTGGCGAAGTGGTATTGAGCCTGGGCACAAACGAGGCTCGATTACCTCTGTCTGGCGGCCGGTGGTGCCGAGCGCCTTGCGACCTTGGGATTCGTCGATAGCGAGGCATGGCGTGGGAGAAGCGGCGGATCGCGTGCTGGCGCGGAGCGTGACGGTCGAGCGACGTCACGCCGTCGCGGCATGGAGACCCGTGCACGGTCCGCATCTCTAATTCGATGCCTTCGTCTCCGATACCAACACTGGGTCAGCGCGATAGAGGCTCGGGAACAGCCGCTTGAGCCGCTCGAGTTTCGGCAGGTCGTTGTAGACGATGTAAAGCTGGGTGGGATGCCGTGTCAGATAATCCTGATGGTAGTCTTCCGCCGGATAGAAGAGATGGTCGGGCTCGATCGTCGTCACGATGGGCGACCTGAACGCATGAGCCTGGTTCAGCTGGGCGATATAGGCTTTGGCTATCTTCGTTTGCTCGTCGGACTGGGGAAAGATCGCAGTGCGGTACTGCGTGCCTTTGTCCGGGCCCTGGCGGTTGAGCTGGGTCGGATCGTGCGCAACCGAGAAGAAGACGTGCAACAGCTCTGCGTAATTGATCTTCCGTAGATCATAGGTGATGCGAACCGCTTCCGCGTGACCTGTCGTCCCTGAGCTGACGGTCTCGTAATTCGCTGTGCCTGCCTCACCGCCCGCATAGCCGGAGACGGCGTTGGTCACGCCCTCTACCCTCTGGAACACGCCTTGCACGCCCCAGAAACAGCCACCGGCCAGCACCGCGACTTCGCTCGTGCTCCGCGCGACTGTCGCATCGAAGGCAGGAGCAGGGATGACAATACCCTCCTCGGCCAGCGCCGGTAGGGCGGACGCGACGCACATGAGCGCGGAAGCGATCAGCGCGGCATACGCCCAGCCCACACCGTGTACAGTATTGTGAAAGATAGCCTGTCGACGCGCCATGTCGCGGACTCCAAGTGTCAGCCGGCGATGAAATGATAAGCATCGAAGCAGCCGCGAGGAAGCGCTTTTCGAAATCGTGATCGCGCGGGGTCTTTGTGACGCAAGCCAGAATGACGTCACGTGTCACAAGCTCAACGCTTGCTCCTCGACGGAAGGCATCCCACCGTCCATACGATCCTGGACCGCGATGACGGCCACGATGTCAGCGAACCATAAAACGCGAACTGAACGGCAGGCTCGCCGCCCCCACCGCCTTTGGTGAACGTTCGATGTTTCCCGCTACCGCGTGAACCCCTGGCAAGCTGCTTTCAAGATCGCTGCAGATCGCCTGGCACAAACTTCGGGGTGCATAGGAGGACAGGACCACGGTTGGGACCGGTACGAACTGAGCGAGCGCTTCGACGGATTTTTTCATCTGGGCGACGAGTTCCTCGCGCCAAGCTGTCTCAACTGCCCCATGACCCGGCCAAACGGAGCCACGTTCCCACAACTGGGCCGTGAGCGTTCCCGCTTTCCGCACCTCTCTTTCAAGACGCAATATGCCAACGTCAAAGCTGACCGCCGCATGCGCATTATAGATCTGGTGATTAAGGATCAGGCGCGAGTGAAGACGTGCTCCGAGGTAAAAAAAGAGATAGTCGGACAGGCTCTTGGCCATCCCGAACATGCTCTCGCCGCCAGCAGCGGCTGTTATGTCGTTCTGAACGTAAACCGGATATCCGATTTCCTTCTCGATCTCGTCCTGGAGGGCCTCGAAACGCTCCTGAGCGCCTTTGGGCGCCAACTCCAGTTCAGCCTTGTCCTCCGGCAGGGCCAGACCGATGCCTGCAATTCGGCCATGGAGGTCGGCCGGCAGTATGCGAATGGCTGCCTCGATCGATCTCATGAACTGCGGGTGATTGCTGTCATGGCTGTGCGCCGGCATTGGAAGCATCGTGTGGAATCGGATCGAGCCGACGAAGTCGACAAGAACCACTTCGACTCGTTGGTGACCGATACTGATGCCCACCGAATATGCGCCTTCGGGATTTAGCGAGATCGGCACGGTCGGCGGGCCGACCCGGCCACGCTGTGCTTCCCCCTTTGCGATCAACCCCTCCTGTTCGAGCGAACGTACGATTACGGAAACCGTCTGTGCCGACAGCCCTGTCCGCTCCCCTATCTCGAGCCGCGTGATGTCCTTGCTCTGAAGGAGCAGAGACAACACAAGGCGCTCATTGTAGCTGCGCACGCTGACCGCATTCAGACCGCTCGCGCGATCGGCAATCCGCAATGGGTTGGGTGGCGCGAACCGCATGTCAGGCATGGGGTGTTCCCCCCTGATGGTTGGAGGAAGGCATGCCGTCGGCCGGGCAGGGCGGGATCGGCTGGCCGAGGTCACTTCTCATCAGGCCACCCGATTGCTTCGACTTCGCGTGCGAGGGCAGCACCCAGGATTGCATGGGCCTCCCCATTGATATGAAAGCCGTCGAGCGGGTCGCAACTGACGACGGAGCCCGCATCGAAGAAGTGAACCTCCAGCGAGTCGGCAATGATCTCGAACTCCAATGCGAGCCGACGCGATTTCTCCGGGGCGCCGGCGAAGATCGGTTGCCATTCCTTGATGTCGTCGAGCATAGGAGGAGGTGCGACGATCATGATCTCCGGAATGGTGCCGCGCGGTCCTGGCATGAGTTCCTTGATGTCATGCACGAGACAGCCGATGCCCATCGCAACTTCGGAGGGCGGCTGATTGAACCTGACCTTCAAGTCGTTGGTGCCCAGCATGATGATGACGAGGTCGAGCATCATGTGGCTCTGCAGACAAGGCTTAAGATAAGTGCGGCCGTTCTTGTGCGCTCCCTCGATTGGATCGTCCCGGACCGTCGTGCGGCCGCTCAACCCTTCTTCGATGACATGCCAGCGATCCCCCAGCGCTCGTGCCATTACGCCGGGCCAACGCTCGGTCGGGCCGTACCGATCGAGTGGTGTCCCTCCGGGGATTTGGCCATGAGTATTGGAGTCGCCGAAGCAAAGTACCGATCGCATGTTTCCATTTCCAGGAGAAAAAGCTTTTTTTACAAAGGCTTATGATGCTGTTCTGACGCCCGTTCTCGCTAGCCTGCCATCCGGCTTAACCGAAGGCAAGATGCATAAGAGATAATCATTCAATCTGACTAACTATTGACAATAGTCCGTGTTGATGCTTGATCTGGTATGGGAGGAGGAAGCCCTGACAATCTGAACACGCTTTCGCGATGGGCTCGCGAGGTGGGAAGGCTTGCGAGCAGGGCGGAATACCCGACCAAAATGCTGATTTGCGTTGCCGGTGCGCGCCGGCAATGCACCGGAGCTCGACCATGCCGAGCACGGGAGGACCAGTCGTGCGCTGTGACGATCCCGACGGGATCGAGGGAGCTCGAAAAGGAGGATGGCTCTGATGGGAATGTTGACGAAGACACTTTTGGCCGCGGCACTGGCGACGACCATGCTCGGTGTGCCGTCCTATGCCAATGACGTCAATCTGTTGGATGGAGTTACCGCTCGAGCCGGCGACAATCCGTCGGTGGAGGCCGGCAAGTTCAAAAAGGATGCGCCCTGGGTAATCGGCATGAGTCATTTCGGCGTGAACGCCAATACCTGGACCGTGCAAGTCGCGCATGAGTCCGAAGCGGCGGCCGCAAAAGACAGCCGTATCAGCAAGTTCATCCTGCTCGATGCCGGCTTCGATCAGAAGAAGCAGGTCGGCGATATCGAGGACCTCATCGCCCAAAAAGTGGACGCGATAATTGTTCAGCCAGTCACTTCGACTTCCGCCAATGCCAGCATTGCCAAGGCAGTCGCTGCCGGCATTCCGGTGATTGTGCATACCGGCCGGATCGAATCGGACGCCTTCACGACGGAAATCCAGGGTGGCGCAGAGCATTTCGGCAAAGTTATGGGCGACTTCCTGGTGAAGGAAGTGGGCGGCAAGGGTAACATCTGGGTTCTGCGCGGGCTGGCCGGCCATCCCGAAGACACCAACCGGTACAACGGCTTGCGTCAAGCGCTCGAGGGCACGGACGTCAAGATCATAGCCGAGGAGCACGGCGACTGGCAGTACGACAAGTCCAAGAAGCTGTGCGAAACCCTCTATCTGAACAATCCTGAAGTCGATGGCATTTGGTCGTCCGGCGCCGACATGACTCGAGCCTGCGTCGACGTGTTCAAGCAATTCGGCGCGGAAATCCCGCCGATCTCGGGCGAAGGCAACAATGGTTACTTCGGCCAGTGGATCAAGGACGGATTCAAATCCATCGCCGCCGAATATAGCCCTTCGCAGGGCGCAGCCGGCATCAGGGCCGCGGTGGCGCTGCTCGAAGGCAAGGAACTGAAGAAGCACTACGACTACAACCCCGAGGGATGGGGCATCGAAAAGGCGAAGCAATATTATCGCGACGACCTTTCCGCCAATGTCTGGTGGCCATCGGAACTGTCCGAGGAAAAGCTGAAGGCCCTCTACGGCAAGAATTGATATCTCCGGCGAATGCGCGCGGGCGTCGCCGTCGCCCGCGCCGACGCATGGTGCCGAGTTCCCCTCAAGGATCTGCCTGTCGTGGAAAACCTCGTTGAGATGTCCGACATTTCTAAGGCATTCGGCGGGAATGCCGTGCTGAAAGGCGTCTCCCTGGCGTTGAAGCCGGGTTCCGTGCATGCCCTCATGGGCGAGAATGGCGCAGGCAAATCGACGCTCATGAAAATCCTGGCCGGGGTTCACCAGCCGGACGGTGGCGAAATCCTGAGCAATGGCAAAAGGTTGATTTTCGGCAATCCGAAGGATGCTCTCGGCTTCGGCATCTCGACCGTGTTCCAGGAGCTCTCGCTTCTCCCCAACATGACGATCGCCGAGAACATGTTTCTTGGACGCGAACCGATCACTGCATTCGGGACCGTCAATCATGCACGCATGAACAATGAGGCGCGCAAGGCACTTGCCGAACTGGGGCTCGACCTTGATCCCACGACGCTCGTTTCCGAGCTCAGCATTGCCGAACGACAGTTCGTCGAGATTGCGCACGGCATCAAGGCCGATGCGAATATCTTCATTCTCGACGAACCGACCGCCGCGCTCAACGCTGCCGACGTGGAGACGCTCAACAAACACATCCGTCGGCTGCGCGCTGCGGGGAAAGCGGTCGTGTACATCTCGCATCGGATGGACGAGATCTTCGAGATCTGCGACACGGTCACCGTTCTCAAGGACGGAGAACTGGTCGCAACGCGGCTGCTGTCCGAAATGACACCAGCCTCGCTGATCGCGATGATGGTGGGGAGGGAACTGAAGGACCTCTTCCCCGAGCGAGGCGGCGAGCCGGGTCCGATCGTCTTGGCGGTCGACGATTTCCGGATCAGCGACCGTTCACGGCCATTCGCGTTGACCTTGAGGCGCGGCGAAATCGTCGGCCTTGCCGGCCTTGAGGGGCAAGGTCAGCAGAAGTTCCTGCGCGCGCTTGTCGGCCAGTTCGAGCCCGCCGGCGGCAAGGCGACGGTCAAGGGAGAGGACCTGCCGCTTCCGCTTTCAGCCTCGGCTGGCATTCGGCGATTGCAGCGGATGGGTGTCGCTTTCGTCCCGGAGGATCGGAAGGAGGATGGGCTCTTTCTGGGGCTGTCCATCGGCCACAACATCGCCGCGGCTCTTCATTCGTCGCGACCGGCGCTGGCCATTGCGCGCGGATACCGGGCACTCGTCGAAAAGACCATGGCCAGCTTGGACGTCAAGGCGACAGGGCCTGCCGCGCCCGTCAGCATCCTTTCGGGCGGCAACCAGCAGAAGGTCCTGCTCGGACGATATCTCGCCGCGGACATGGACATCCTCCTGATCGAAGAACCGACGCGCGGCGTGGATGTCGGGGCGAAGTCCGAAATCTACGGGCTGCTTCGCGCCTTTGTCCAGCGGGGCGGCGCGATCCTCGTTCTGTCGCGCGAGACGATCGAGCTCATAGGCCTGAGCGACCGCATCTATGTCGTCCACAACGACACCATCGTCCGAGAGATGCCGGCCAGCCAAGCCACTGAGCACAATATTCTCGATGCCGCGCTGAGTGCCTGACGTCACGGATGGGGAACCGAGCACAAAGATGCGACAGATTGCGACACGCTTCCTGAATCCAAAGGGATCACGCCAGGGGATCTGGATTCTTCCCCTATTGATAGCCGGAGTGATCGGCATCTGGCTCAGCCTACAGACGGCGCAGTTCCTGAATGCGGCCAATCTGGTCAACCTGGTCGGGCAGGCGATGCCGCTGGTCATCACCGCCATCGGCCAGATGTTCGTGATCCTGCTCGGCGGGCTCGATCTTTCAGTCGGTTCCGTGATCAGCTTCACCACAGCGGTTCTGGCGCTGGATGCGCCAGGCTATCTGCTGGTTCCGGCCGTTTTCCTCCTGGCGGGTCTGATCGGCTTCGTCAACGGGTTCATCATCACCCGGCTCAACGTCCACCCGATCATCGCCACGCTTTCCATGCAATATATCGTCCTGGGAGTGACGCGGGTACTGCGGCCGGTGTCGGGCGGAACGGTGCCGGAACTCGTGATCGCCTCCGTATCGGGCTCCTTCCTGGGCGTCCCGCTACCCGTGCTCTGGGGCCTCTTCGCGATCGGAGTCGCTTGGAAGCTGCTATACGGGTCGCGGTTTGGCTTGCATCTCTTCGCGATCGGCGGAGGCGTATCGTCGGGGGCGGAGGATGCTGCGCATAATTTCGGCATCTCCGACAAGCGCAACATCCTTCTTGCCTACGTGATCTGCTCCTGTTTTGCGGCGCTCGCGGGCGTCTTTCTGGCAGGCCGCATCGTATCTGGCGACCCGAATGTCGGCCTGCTTTTCGAACTCGATGCGGTCACTGCGGTTGCCATCGGCGGCACGCAACTTTCCGGCGGCATTGGCAGTCTGCAAGGTACTGTCCTCGGTGCGCTCGTCATGGCGCTGCTCGCCAATGGCATGAACCTGGCGAACGTCTCGCCCTTCATCCAAACCACGGTCAAGGGCGCGATCCTGCTGCTCGTCGTGTCACTGCAATCGCGCAAGAAGATGGGGCTGTAAGATGACGGCAGCGCTCGACAGCCTCCTCGTGCGCAGGCTCCTGCGCATCCCACCGTCCTATTACGTATTCGTAGTGCTGCTGATCATCCTCTGGATCGCGCGGCCCCACATGCTGAACCTCAATGTGATGGGGATCTTCATCCGTCAGACCGTGCCGCTCGGCATCCTCGTTCTGGGGCAGTTGCTGGTGATGCGAATAAAAAGCATCGACCTGTCGGGCGGCGGCGTCATCCTGCTTACCAACTATTACATCTCGTCCGGGCTCTTTCATGAAGCCTCGATGACCTTCTTCGTCTTGCTCGCGCTCGCCACAGGTCTAACGGTCGGTCTGTTCAACGGGCTTATGATCGGAAAGAGACGGGTCTCGGCTGTGATCGTCACGCTGGCGGTCAGCATCGTTCTCGTCGGGATCGTGCAATTCCTCTCGAGCGGCAAGCCGCCGGGTGACGTGCCTTCCAACTTCGCTGACCTTTACAACACAAAGCTCGGCCCGGTCCCGACCCCGGTTGTATTCTGGATCATTCTTTCGTTCGCCATGTCGCTGTTCCTGTCGAAAAGCGTGTTCGGTCGCCACGTCGCTTCAGTTGGCGAGAACGCGCAGGCGGCTCATTTCTCAGGTGTCCCGGTCGAGCGGACCGTTGTTCTAGCCCATGTTCTCGCCGGTCTGATCGCCGCTATTGCCGCGCTCGTTCAAACGGCTTCGATCGCTGTCGGGAGCGTACGAGTGGGCCTGGACTTGCCTATCCTGGCCGTGGCCGCCACCATCCTTGGCGGCGTGGTTTTCGGGCGCGGGGAGGGCGGAGTTTGGGGGCCGTTCTTCGGCGTCCTGTCTTTCGCACTGCTCTTCGTCGTGATGACGACCTTCGGGATCGACGAACCCGGCAAACTCGTCGCCCAGGGCCTTATCATCCTGCTTGCTGCAATCTTCTACGGACTACGCTCGACCAAGTCGTGAACTGCCATCCAATCCTGCCTGCTCAACCAATACCACCTGCTCAAGAGGAGAAACCATGACCAGATCGATTTTGTGCTTTGGCGACTCGCTGACCTGGGGCTGGATTCCGGTGATTGAAGGCTCTCCCACCTATCGTTACGCATATGAGGAGCGCTGGACGGGCGTCATGGCTTCACATCTGGGCGATGGCTACGATGTTATCGAGGAGGGGCTGAGTGCACGCACGACCAGTCTCGATGATCCCAACGATCCCCGGCTGAACGGCAGCGCCTATCTGCCGTCGGCAATCGCGAGCCATCTCCCGCTCGACCTGGTGATCGTGATGCTCGGTACGAATGACACCAAATCCTTCTTTCGCCGTACACCATATGAGATCGCTAACGGAATGGCTAAGCTGGTTGGACAGATTCTCACGGGGGGAGGCGGCATCGGCACATGTTATCCTGCGCCGAAGGCCCTTGTCGTCGCGCCTCCGCCACTAACGCCAATGCCGCATCCCTTCTTCCAGGGAATGTTCGGCGGCGGGCATGAGAAATCCGCTGCGCTTGCCGAGCAATACCGGGCGATGGCCGACTTCATGAAAGTGGACTTCCTCAATGCCGGCGACTTCATCACAACAGATGGTTGCGATGGTATTCACTTTACGGCTGAGAATAACCGCGACCTCGGCAAGGCGATCGCAAGTAAGGTCACCGAGATCTTTGCGCGCGCACCGGCGAAAAAGGTGGCCTGACGAGCACGGCGAAGCGCCGGCGATCGCTTAAGTGCCGGGAAACGCGAAGCCACAAGCGGCCTTTTCTTCCGCGCCCGACCAGGAGACCATCGAGCCTTGCGAGCATCGCGAAGCTGTGATGCCTCGCGATCGCTACGACTTCTTTTGATTTGACGAGCAGGGATCGGTCGCCCCTTGACGTCCCATCCCGAAGCCGGAAGCGCCGCTTCTCCGTCTCTCTCGCCTGAAGTTCTAGCGGCCGCTACGCCGGCAAATAGGGCGGCGCTTCCGATACAATATCATGTCTGAAGCGATCGTAGTGATTGATCACGTCTGCGATCACTTGCTCCACTTCATATCCGAAGATGTCGTAGCCGAAGCCATCCCGCGCCAGGGAAACTTCGGCTCGATAATATCGTCGCCGTTCACCTTCACGCCTTGCGGCATCGGTAAGGGCGAAAGCCGGGATCGGATAGCCCACGGATCGAACGCGGTACACGAAATCGGCGGCGTTTGCTCCGTGCCCGACGGACAGCTGCATGCCGTCCTCGAGCTTTTCGACCCGGGCCGTCAGTCCGCGTTTTGCGAACTCCGCCTCGACGGAGACAAGAGCCTCGCTCACGGTCGTTTCGATATACGCCATGACCTGCTGTTTCGAGGGATGGCTGACGATGGCGCTTAGCCGCCGACGCCACGAAATGCTGCCATCCGCGTGAACAAGCGGGATCGGCGGCAGGGGCCTTCGCGCCATCTCGGTGGCGTCCTCGCTGAGTGCCCGCCATACGCCGTAGCACATGACGAGGATGATCACGGAAAGCGGCAACGCTGCCACCACCGCGGCCATCTGGACAGCCTCGAGGCCGCCCGCGAGCAAAAGACACGCCGCCACGCCGCCACAGGTAAGTGCCCAGAAAACGCGAAGCCACAAAGCGGGCTCTTCTTCACCGCGCGAGGTGATCATGGCGATGACCAGAGCCCCGGCATCCGAAGCCGTTACGAAATATACGGCGACCAGCAACCCGGCGATCCATGACAGCAGGACCGACCACGGGAGATAGTCGAAGACCGTGAACAGCGCGATAGGCATGTTCTCGGCGACCGTGGTGGAGATCGCGCCGTTGGCTTTGTTGAGGTCAAGCCAGATCGCGACGTCACCAAACACCGTGAACCAGATGAAGCTGAAGCCCGCCGGCGCGAACAGGACCCCTATGAGAAATTGCCGGACCGTTCGACCGCGAGATATGCGGGCGATGAACATGCCGACGAATGGCGACCAGGACATCCACCACGCCCAATAGAAAAGGGTCCAGGTGCCGACCCATTCGGTCGGCTCGTATGCGTAGATGTGAAAAGTACGCGCGACGAACGCGTTGATGTAGAGGCCGATATTCTCGACGAAGGCCTGAAGCAGGAACCTGGTCGGCCCGAGCGCCAGGATCAGCCCCATCAACACGAACGACACGATCAGGATCATCTCGCTGAGGCGGCGGATACCATTGTCGAGCCCCGTCGCCACGGTGATCGTCGCGAGGATCGTGACGATTCCGATGAGGACGAGCTGCGTCGTCAGGTTTTGAGGCAGGCCGAAGAGATAGTTCATGCTCGCATCGAGCTGGGCGACGCCGAGACCGAGGGATGTGGCCAATCCGGCAAGGGTGCCGACGACGGCGAAGATGTCGATCACGTCGCCGATCGGCCCATGAACCCGATCCCCCAGGACCGGATGGAATGCAGATCGCACAAGCAGGGGCTGGTTCTTGCGGAAACCAAAATAGGCGAGCGACAGCCCGAGTACCCCATAGATCGCCCAGGCGTGGACGCCCCAGTGAAAGAACGTGATCTCCATGGCATCCCGCGCAGCCTGGGCACTTCTGGGTTCGGCATCGGGCGGGATGGAGAAATGGGTTATCGGTTCGGCGACCCCGTAGAACACGATCCCGATACCCATGCCCGCGCTGAACAGCATGGCCACCCAGGTGCCATAGCTGTAGTCCGGCGCCGAGTCGTCCGGCCCGAGCCTGATCCTGCCCAGGGGGCTGACGATAAGCGCGAGCAGAAACACCACGAAGATCCCGACGGCGAGCATGTAGAACCAGCCCGCCTCCGCCAGGACCCATTCGTTCAAATATTCGAAAAGTGCCTTTGCGGATTGAGGCGCGATGCTGGCGTACAGGATCAGACCGACCGCGATGATAGCGGAACCGAAGAAGGTGACAGGCGAAATGCTCGTCAGCTTGTTCAACAGCCGGATTCCCAGACTGGCAGCGACCTGTCGGAAAATAGATCCCCGGCGGAAATTTCCAGCGCAGAACACTCGACAGGAAGTGCCGGCCGGGCTTTCTCCACGAATTCAGGTCGCCTTCACCCATGGAGCATGGCAAGAAAATGCACGCGGTTCAGCTTCGAACGGCGCGCTCCAACTCGCTTTTCGACATTTTCGAGCGCCCGGGAATTCCTTGGCGCTTGGCTTGCTCGTAAAGCTCGGATTTTGTTCCCTCGGCCCGTGCCTGGGCAGTTTCGCCTTTGCGTTCCCGAGCTTTTGTCTTTTTCAGGGTTTCGCGATTCTCCCTTGGCGATTCGTACTTCGATGTGCCGGCTTCGCGCAGCGCTATGGCAATCGCCTGCTTTAGGTCCTTGACCTTCGGACCCTTGCCCCGAATGCGTAGCTCACCATGCTTGTATTCGTGCATGACACGCTCGACCGTGTCCTTCTGCGCTTTGGATTGTTTGGCCATCGTTTTTGCTCCGATGCAGCTTCGTTCGGAACGCTGCAGGTAAGGGGAGGTTCCGGAGCCGGCCGCTGGGCGCTGGTACGGTCTGACCGAAAATGGCGGCGCGGCAGATCGGAACGGAAATTGCTGCCCAAGAAATCAGGCCAAGCGGGGCTGCCGTCCCGGAACTTTCAACGAGGCGCACGGTTTTCCTGATGACACCGGGACAGCTTGCATGGCCAAAGACGGTTCGAAACAGCCGACCTATGATGCCGAAAAGGTGCGCCAAGGCGAGATTATCCTCAGGACCCGGACGCGCCGTGTGATTTTCATATCCGGACTCGTCGGTATTGTCGTCCTCGCCCTGCTGATAGCGCTGCTGGGGTAATCGGGCAGCTCATCGTTCCCACTCGGATGCGCGGGCGTCGCGGTCACGCCCTGCATCGCTCGACAAAGGTTCGAGGCACGGCCATAGCTCGGATTGGCGACGCTGATGTCTTGTTGCCCGGCTCATGATACCTGGTGTCCAAGGTGTCATTGCCGCAGTGCGGGCATTTTGGAACCCGGTCTCCTTTCGTGACGTGCGTCTGTCGATGACATCGCTCGCAACGAAAATCGCCCGTGTCGCGCGCCCTTTCACCTGCATGAGCTGCCATTTCAGCTCTCTTCCCACTTCCCCCGGTGAGAACCCCGTAGCCCTCTGCCATGGCCCGAATTCCAGCATTGTCAACTCACACGCGGTGCTGACGAAATGCCGCGGATGGCCGCGGCACAAGGTCTCAAGTGCTGCGCGCGTGTATTCGAGCAAGTGGAGGCGAGCTGCGTCCTTTGCCCAGCCGTGGGGATTGGGATATCTCAAGCGCCGGGACCAGGGCGCCCTGGAGCACGTCCAGCGATCGATGAATCGGTGGTGAGGTGGCGCTGGCGAGTTTATCCGGACTTGCGTAGCCACTAGTCGCGCTCGGCGGGACAGTGGCGTACTGCAGATCAGCTCCCCAGCGCTCCTTCGCGCTGAAGCGTCGCGACTTTTCAGATTCGCTCCTTACGCTTCAAGCTATTGCTTTTGCAGGGCTTTCCCGAAACCGGTACACTCTTCGGGAAACATCCTGAAAGGTTCATCAGATTACCGGGTCATATGGGCTTGGGCTGTGCCGTCGCCTTTCCAGACCGCGCTTGCCGAATTGGCACCGGTCTTGGTCATCGTTACGCTGTATCCCGATCCGAACCGGATCGTATTGCCGGACACGTTGGTGCCGCCGACCTTCTGGGGGCGACCTTGGAAGTAGTAGGAGGTCACCTTGTTATTCTTGATCGTGACTTTGCCAGGCGCTTTGCCGCCCCACTTTCCCGACCATGTTCCGTCCCAAGATGCCGTCTGAGCGGTCACCTTCTTTGATGCGGCGAGGCCCTGGGTTGGCTGGGTGATCATCATCGTAGAAGCTGCGAGTGCCATCGTCAGCATTACTGCAAAAATGCGCATAGTTGTCTCCCCCTTGGGTTGCATGACCAGACAAGGGCTATGGCAGGGACAATATCGTGTCATCACCCGGATTGGTGAGATCAACCGCGCCGAACCTTGAAGCACTCCTACGGGCAAAGGCCGGGAGCAGGTCTTGTGGAACGCGGTCAGCTCGCGGCTTGACCGGTTCACGCCAGTCGGTTGTGGCTGCCGATCTTTCTACCGTTCGATTGTCCGAATGCTGGCAATTGCGGCGATGAAGTCGGTCTGACGTGACATGCCTGATTTTGCGAGAATGGCTTTGACGTGAGATCGTATCGTCTCCGTGCTGACCGAGAGATGGGTCGCTACGGAAATGACATCGCTGCCCGCCGCGAGTTGCCGTGCCACCTTCGCCTCCGTCGGCGTGAGGTCGAACAGTCCCTGTATCGTTTCTGCCGCTGGGACCCGCTGGCGGTCTATTGGCGTCACAATCAGAAATGCCGTGGCGTCACTAAAGATGTCACGGGCTCTCCCTTCGACCGGGATGATGTGCACAATCGCCGGAGGAAGATTTTCATGCATTGGTAGAGGAAATGATTTGCTGGCATGGCTGCCCAAGTTGCGGTGCTGTTCGAGAGTTCTGTACAGAAGAGCGTTCGCTTGGGTGTGATGGAAACGAATACGTCCGTATGCGCCCATCGTAATTTGCGGAGCCATGTGCTCCAAAAGTCTGTTCGCGGCCATGACGCGCCCCTCGTTTCGGAGCGTGGCCGATGGCAGGCCGCTGATTTGCAGGGCTTCCATCGCGGCGTTTATTCTTTCGAATTCAAGCCTGCTCGACATCATCGCGGCGCGGGCAAGGTGAGGACGAAGCTGGTCCAGATAGGAAATCGAGGCAGCGGTAAAGGGACCCATCGCCCTCTTCTTCTCGACGGCGACGACGATGCGCTCGCTGCTCGGGGGGGAGATCAGCGTCGCGGTTCCAAACCCGTAGCCAAGAGGCTTCATTACTTCCGTGTAAATAGGCAGCGTGTCGTACTCTTCCTGGGTAAAAACCTCCGCCTCGTTGACGAAGCCGTCGTGTTCGAGGGTCATCATCCTTGCGGCACGGATGTTCCGGTTGAGCCAGCCTTCGTCCAGCATTTTTACGCTGAGGTCATCGAGCGAAGCGGAATGAATGGCACGCGGCGCTGTGCTGCTTGCGTTGAATAGCGCAGCTCCGTGCGCGTCCGCGCCGTGCGCCATCACATCGAGAACCTTATCCCACTGTTCAGGTACGAAGGCCGCCTCGTATATCAGGTCCAGGACCTCAACGATCTCGTTCATGATGCCCCCAGCGCGAATATTCCCCTTTAACAAGGAATATCGTGCAACCGGCGATAGCGCATCTTACCGGATCTCCCCAATTCGGGTGATGGGCAGTCCCTAACGAGTAGTGGTTGCGCGACCAGGGGGCATCAGGCTGCAGGAGGGCAAACCTTGCAGTGCTGCCCTCCAACTTTGACTGCCTCCGACCCTTCAGAGGCTGTCTTTGGTAATTCTGACAATCTATGCTTCCGCTGACGTTCACCGGCGGCTTCTGCGTTCACGAACACCCGCTCGTTGCGCCGCAAGTGTCGCACTTTTCGCAGGTGCCGTTGCGCACCATCGTGAAGTTCTGGCACTCCGAGCACATGTTGCCGGTGTAACCCTGCATGATCGCCCGGCTGCGCCGCTCGGCGGCCAGCGCCTTGGCCTCCGAAGCCTCCTTGCCGGCGGTATCGGTAAAGAGAGCGTCGGCTGCAGTTGCGTCCTCGGCTTCCACGCCGACGTCCTTCGCCAGTTCCTTCGCGCGCTCCTCATAATCGCGCTTGAAGGCGGTAGCTTCCTCCTGCAGCCCGGCATAGGCGGGCTTCAACGCCGTCACCGTCGCGCCGGACGAGATCGCGCGGACGTTGGAGCCGGAATAGGCCGTCGTCGCCGCGCGGACGGGTGTGGTAGCGGGGGAGGGATTCGCCCCCCCGACCATACCCTTCGGATCCGATCCCTCGAGATCGCCGCCGCTCACGACCTTGAGCGGCGAGGCGCCGCGGGTCAGGCCCTTCGAGAAGGGAATCGCGCGGCCTTCGTTGATGCCGCGGCCAAGCGCGGTGTTGGAGAAATCCGACGTATCGACATGGGCGAGGTCGTGGCGTCCGAGATAGGAGATTGCGAGCTCGCGGAACACATAGTCGAGGATCGACGTCGCGTTCTTGATGGCGTCGTTGCCCTGCACCATGCCCGCAGGCTCGAACTTGGTGAAGGTGAAGGCTTCCACATATTCTTCCAGCGGCACGCCATATTGCAGGCCAAGCGAGATCGCGATGGCGAAATTGTTCATCATGGCGCGGAAGGCTGCGCCTTCCTTGTGCATGTCGATGAAGATCTCGCCGAGGCGGCCGTCGTCGAACTCGCCGGTGCGCAGATAGACCTTGTGGCCGCCGACAACGGCCTTCTGTGTATAGCCTTTGCGGCGGTTCGGCAGCTTCTCGCGGGCGCGCACCACCTTCTCGACGATGCGCTCGACGATCTTCTCCGTCACCGTCACGGCCTTGGCGGCGGTCGGGGCCGACACCAGCTCCTCGATCAGATCATCCTCATCGTCCTCGTCGGCGATCAGCGATGCATTGAGCGGCTGGCTGAGCTTGGAGCCGTCGCGATAGAGGGCGTTCGCCTTGAGCGCCAGCTTCCAGGACAGCATGTAGGCTTCCTTGCAATCCTCGACCGTCGCCTCGTTGGGCATGTTGATGGTCTTGGAGATGGCGCCCGAGATGAAGGGCTGAGCGGCGGCCATCATGCGGATATGCGATTCGACCGAGAGGTAGCGCTTGCCGATCTTGCCGCAGGGATTGGCGCAGTCGAACACAGGCAGGTGCTCGGCCTTCAGGAAAGGCGCGCCTTCCAACGTCATCGCTCCGCAAACATGGATATTCGCCGCCTCGATGTCCTTCTTGCTGAAGCCGAGAGCCGGCAGCATCTCGAAAGAGAAGTCGTTGAGCTGCTCGTCAGTGAAGCCGAGGACGTCCTTCGCGAAATCTTCGCCAAGCGTCCACTTGTTGAAGACGAACTTGATGTCGAAGGCCTGCTTCAACGCCGCGTTCAGAGCTTCGATCTTCTCGTCGGTGAAGCCCTTCGCCTTGAGCGATCCGGGATTGATGCCGGGCGCCTGGTTGAGATTGCCATGGCCGACGGCGTAGGCCTCGATCTCGGCGATCTGGCTTTCCGAATAGCCGAGCGTGCGCAGCGCCTCCGGCACGGCCCGGTTGATGATCTTGAAATAGCCGCCGCCGGCGAGCTTCTTGAACTTAACCAGCGCGAAGTCCGGTTCGATACCCGTCGTGTCGCAGTCCATGACGAGACCGATCGTGCCGGTCGGCGCGATCACCGTCGCCTGCGCGTTGCGGTAGCCGTGCTTCTCGCCGAGCTCGATGGCGCGGTCCCACGCGGCGCGAGCATGCGCGACGAGTTCGGGCTGCGGGCAGTCGGTCTCGACCAAAGCCACAGGGTTGACGGACAATGCCTCGTAGCCGTCCTTGGCGCCATAGGCGGCGCGGCGATGGTTACGCATGACGCGCAGCATGTGGCTGGCGTTGCGTTCATAGTCGGGGAAGGCACCGAGCTGGGACGCCATTTCCGCCGACGTCGCATAAGCGACGCCCGTCATGATCGCGGTCAGCGCGCCGCAGAGCGCGCGGCCTTCCCTGGAATCGTAGGGGATTCCCGAAGTCATCAGCAGGCCGCCGATGTTGGCATAGCCGAGGCCAAGCGTGCGGTACTCGTAAGAGAGCTTCGCAATCTCTTTTGACGGGAACTGAGCCATCATCACGGAGATCTCGAGCACGACGGTCCACAGCCGCACGGTATGCTCATAGCGTTCGATGTCGATCGAACCGTCGGCATTGCGATAGGTGAGCAGGTTGATCGACGCCAGATTGCATGCCGTGTCGTCGAGGAACATGTATTCCGAGCACGGATTGGAGGCGCGGATCGGACCGGCGGCCGGCGAGGTATGCCAGTCGTTCATGGTCGTGTTGAAGTGCAGGCCGGGATCCGCCGACGCCCAGGCCGCATAGCCGATCTTTTCCCAGAGGTCGCGCGCCTTGACGGTCTTGTGCACCTTGCCGTCGATGCGGCGGATGAGGCTCCAATCCTGGTCCTTCTCGACCGCCCGCAGGAAATCGTCCTTCAGCGATACCGAGTTGTTGGAGTTCTGGCCGGAGACGGTGAGATAGGCCTCCGAATCCCAATCGGTGTCGTAGGTGCTGAATTCGATCTGGGTGTAGCCCTGTCTGGCGAACTGGATGACGCGCTTGATGTAGTTCTCAGGAACTGCGTTCTTCTTCGCCGCCTTGATCTCACGCTTCAGCGCCGTGTTGATTGCCGGGTCGAAGCAGTCGTCAGCCTCCCCCTCGCAATTGACACAGGCTTTCATGATGGCCGCGAGGTGGCGGCGAACGATCTTGGAGCCGGTCACGAGCGAGGCGACCTTCTGCTCTTCCTTCACCTTCCAGTCGATATAGGCTTCGATGTCGGGGTGGTCGGCATCGACCACGACCATTTTGGCGGCGCGGCGCGTGGTCCCGCCCGACTTGATGGCGCCTGCGGCGCGGTCGCCGATCTTCAGGAAGCTCATCAGGCCCGACGAGCGGCCGCCGCCCGACAGCTTCTCGCCCTCGCCACGCAAATGGGAAAAGTTGGAGCCGGTGCCGGAGCCATATTTGAAGAGGCGCGCCTCACGCACCCACAGGTCCATGATGCCACCCTCGTTGACGAGGTCGTCGGCGACCGACTGGATGAAGCAGGCATGCGGCTGCGGGTGCTCGTAGGCCGACTTGGATTTGGTGAGCTTGCCGGTAAACGGGTCGACGTAGAAATGGCCCTGGCCCGGACCGTCGATGCCATAGGCCCAGTGCAGGCCGGTATTGAACCATTGCGGCGAATTGGGCGCCACGCGCTGCGTGGCGAGCATGTAAGCGAGTTCGTCGCGGAAGGCGCGCGCGTCATCCTCGCTGTCGAAATAGCCGCCCTTCCAGCCCCAGTAGGTCCAGGTGCCGGCGAGGCGGTCGAAGACCTGGCGCGCATCCGTCTCGGAACCGTAGCGCTCGTTCTCCGGCAGCGCGGCAAGCGCGGCCTCGTCGGGCACGGAGCGCCACAGGAAGGAGGGCACGTCGTTTTCCTCGACCTTCTTCAGGCGGGCGGGAACCCCGGCCTTGCGGAAATACTTCTGGGCGAGGATGTCGGCGGCGACCTGAGAAAACTGCGCCGGCACGTCGATGTCGTCGAGGCGGAAGACGACCGAACCATCCGGATTCTTGATCTCGGAGAGCGCCTTGCGGAATTCGATGTCCGCGTAAGCGCTCTGTCCATCCTTGGTGAAACGCCGTTCGATGCGCATTCTCGTGGTTCCTTTGCCTCTATATATAGCGTCTTTTCCACAGACCTTCACGACTAATTGGAAAGGACGCGATCCGCCGCTGCCGGGTTGCCCTGGGGCTACCCGAATCCTCGTCCGCGATCATCCATCCAAGTGCCATCGGCTCTCCCTCGGGAGCGTATTGCCTGGCTCTTCGACAGACCCTTGCGGGTCAACTCAACTCTCTGATTTGCGATTCCCCGACATGGGGGAGACTTCACGATATCTAGTGCCAAGCATGTCCGCAAACACTAAATATAGTGTTAACAGGAGATTTATTCCAGCCCGGCAATTCTCCCCTTCGTCCTTCGAAACCCATAAAAATACCCCGCCCGCCGAGCTTGGGTGCCGGCGGCTACGGTGATCGAAAACGCACCAAAATCTGGAAAAAAGACCGGTCTACGAACTTTCCGGCCGCGCCCTCAACGCGAGCACATGCCCCATAAAAAGCGACTCGTCCGGAGGCGTCAAGCATTCGTTTTGTGACCAATCCATGACGCAACATGTTGTGGGCGTCACATGTGGATAATGGGGACGGGCAAAACCAGAGCTTGGCTCAGCCGACCGCGTCGAGCGCGAGGAAAACGGCCGCCGCCAGAAGCGCCGAAGCCGGGACCGTGGTGATCCAGGCGGCGACGATCGTAGTCACGTGGGCACGGCGCACCAGCTTGCGCCGCCGTGCCTCCTCGCTTGAAGGTGGGCCGGCCGTTTCGACCATTTCGGCGGGGACGTCTTCAACCGTCTCGGGGTAAGTCGCATTACCGCTGCTCCGCTCGGCCCGCCGCAATTCCTTCTTGCGCTCGATGTAAAGCCGGCGGCGTTTCGAATGAGCCGTGTACCATTCGCGATAGAAGCCGACGCCGAAGACGGCGCCGACCGCAATGTGCGTGGAACTCACCGGTAATCCGAACCACGACGCAACGATGACGGTGATCGCGGCCGAAAGCGCGACGCAAAAGGCGCGGATCGGATTGAGCTTGGTGATCTGCTCGCCGACCATGCGAATGAGGCGCGAGCCGAACAGCATGAGCCCAGCGGAAATACCGATGGCGCCGATCACCATGACCCAGAACGGGATGCCGACCTCCGCGGTTACATCGTTCGCGGTGGCGGTGTGGACGATCGCGGCCAGCGGGCCGACGGCGTTGGCGACATCGTTCGCACCATGGGCGAAGGAAAGCAGGGCCGCCGAGATGATGAGGGGGAGGTTGAAGAGCTTGCGCAGCGACTGGTTACGGTTCTCCAGCCCATTGGAGATCCGGCGCACATGGCCCCGCGCGAGCCACCACGTGAACAGGAATGCACCGAGGCCGATCATCGCCACGTCCCGGGCGCCGAGTTCGATCAGATGGTTCAGTCCCTTGGTGGCGAGATAGGCGGCAAAGGAGCCCGCCATGATCGCGATGAGTAGCGGCACCCATCTGCGGGCCGCCGCGATCTTGTCGCTGCGGTAAACGACGCGGTCCTTGACGAAGGCCAGGAAAAGCGCGGCGACAAGGCCGCCTAGGAGTGGTGAGATGACCCAGCTTGCGGCGATGCGGCTCATCTCTGTCCAGTCCACAGCCAGAGGACCGACGGCTGCGATCCCCGCGCCAACGACGCCGCCCACGACGGCATGCGTCGTGGAGACCGGCGCACCGATCCAGGTCGCGACGTTGACCCAGAGCGCCGACGACACCAAGGCCGCCAACATCAGCCGTATGAAGACCGATGGGTCGCTTACGGCCGACGGGGCGATGATTCCCTTGGCGATCGTGTCCACCACGTCGCCGCCCGCGATCAGCGCGCCGGCACTTTCAAAGATCGCGGCGATGACCAGCGCGCCGCCGATCGTGAGAGCCTTGGCTCCCACAGCCGGACCGACATTGTTGGCGACGTCGTTGGCACCGATGTTGAGCGCCATGTAGCCACCGATCGCGGCCGCCGCGATGATGATCAGGGAGCGAGGCTCGCCGCCTGTGAGGATTGCCGAGAAGACCGCGACCAGCGCCAGGAACAGCAGCGCGATCCCCGGCGCGACGAGGCGGCGGGAAAGGAGGATCGTGGCTTCCTCGACATGGACCAGCTTGTCCAGGTCCTTGTCGAGCGTGTCCTTGCGTGTGCTGAACGTGGTCTCGGCCATGAATTCCCGTACCGAATCGCGAAGCGCCGGCTAGACCGACAGGGGGGGGCGCCTGAAGCATTTCGCAGCCGCCCGGATTCGGTTGGCGTCGCGAGAATGCGGCGAAAACGAATTATCTAAAGCGTGTCGCCCGAATCCGATTGCGAGCGACACGCTTTAGCGTATCGGATGAAAAAACTGAAATCGAAATCCCGACCTGTGGATTGCCGGGGGAATGGCCTTGTTCATGCTGACGCATAGCCGGGCAGTCGAGAAGGCAGCTGCGAAAGCAGATCCGATCGGCCAGCGAGTGGTTCAGGCGGCGAAGGTTCAGGCGGCCGATTTGTGCAGGCTTTTCCCGAACCGGGTGATCAGTTCGCCAAGATCGGGCTCCTGCACGCGCACGGCCGCCTCGGCGGGAGAGAGCCAGGCGCGGCGACGGCGCTTCTTTTCGGGCCACTTTTCGGCCACGCTCCGCACCTCGAGCGGAAAGACTCGCACCTCACAGCGAAGTTCCATGCCGGATGATCTCCGCTTCCCATAGTAATAGCGGCCGGCCTCCAGTTGAGATACCACGCCGTCTATGCCTGCTTCTTCGGCCGCTTCGCGGGCGGCGGCTTCGCAAAGCTGCTCTTTGCCCTCCGGCCAGCCCTTCGGCAGGACCCAGCGCCCGGTCTCGCGGCTTGTGACGAGAAGGACCTCAATCCCGTCGGCCTTCCTCCGCCAGGGCAGAGCCGCGACCTGCATATGGCAGGGCATCCCGCCGAAGAGCCGGCGGAGTCGCTCCATCAGGTGATTGTAGGTCGCATGCCGCATCAGCGTCTGGGAAAGTTATTTTGCCGACTCACGATATGTAAGGTTAATCCTAGGTAAAAATGGTGAAAATACGATGAACAAGAGCATCCCGCCGCCGACGGGAGGCGGGAGCGCTGGGCCTTGGGAAGGGGTGTGCCTTACCCCCCCCCCGGCGAGGTCAGCCGGCGTGGCCTTCCGAGATCGGCTTCTGATAGGTGAAGCCCAAATCCCAGGGGAAGTAGATCCAGGTATCCTGAGAAACCTCGGTGACGAAAGTATCGACCAGTGGCCGCCCCTTCGGCTTGGCATAGACCGTGGCGAAGTGCGCCTTCGGCATCATGGCGCGCACGACCGCGGCGGTCTTCCCGGTATCCGTGAGATCGTCGACGATCAGCACGTCCGCCCCCTCGTTTTGGAGAAGCGCTGAAGAGACTTCCTTCAGGACCTTCAATTGCCCTTGCTCCGCATAGTCATGATAGGAGGCGACGCTTACGGTCTCGATGACGCGGATACCGAGTTCGCGGGAGATGATGGCAGCCGGCACCAGGCCGCCCCGCGTGATGCAGACGATGGCCTTCCACTGTCCGGCGCCCGCCAATCTCCAGGCAAGCGCCCGGGCATCGCGATGAAACTGATCCCAGGAGACGGGAAAGGCTTTTTCGGGAAGGGACATCGAGCGCACTCCGATGGCGCGTGTCGACGCGCCGACGTTTTGGGGAATGCAGCCGGAATTAGCGGGAATAGCTGGGACTTGGCAAGTCCTGCGCTGCTTCAACGCGACATGAAAGTCGCCACGGGCATCGATTTCAACACGTCGCTGGTGACGCCCCCGAACAGGAACTCTCGCAGTCGCGAGTGGCCGTAAGCGCCCATGACCAGAAGGTCGGCATTGATCTCCATCGCACGGTTCTCGATGACCCCGCTCACGCCGACGCCCTTGGAACTTTCGTTGGCGACGGTGACATGGGCGCCGTGGCGGGCCAGCGCGGCGGCGATGCCCGCGCCGGAGCTTTCCAGCAGGTCGCCGCCGTCCGGAGCGTCGATGGTGAGGATCTCCGTTTCGTCCGCTTCCATGATAAAGGGCAGCGCGTCGAACGCCGCCCGGGAGGATTCGCGCGTGCCGTTCCAGGCCACCAGGACCTTGCTGAAGGTGGTCGTCACCGGCCCTGTATAGGGAACGAAAAGAGCGGGCCGGCCTGTCTCGAAGAGGAGATGGTCGACATTGGCCGTCTGGGCGGAGCTTTCAGCCGGATCCGTCTGGGCTGCAATCACGAGATCCGTGGCGCGCGCACTGGCAAGCGCGCAAAGGGCGCTGTCGCCCGAGAGGCTTTCCATGGTACGCCATTCCGCGGAGACGCCGGCCGAACCAGTGCGAGCGACGAAGATCTTCTCGAGTTCCGCGGCTCGATCCTTGGCGACCTCGGCGGTGACCTGCAGGAAGTCGGCGTCGGGAAAACCAATGGCCGTCGTGTAGGGCAGAGCCATGGGCTCGGCATGGATGCCGATGATATGGCTTTGCAGACGCGATGCGAGCGGGAGCGCGTGATCAAGGACGCGTTCTATGTCGTTCTTGTTCTGGATGATGGCAAGCAGCGTCTTGTAGCTCACGGCAGGACCTCCCTTAGGCGACAGCATCAAAAAAACGCCTGTCACCGCGACGGAGTTCCCGGTCGCGGTGTCCCTCCCGCGCCGCGGATCATCGTCCATCAGCCGGATTTCTTCAACCCGTCCACCATGGCCTGCACGGCCGAACGTCCGGCTTCCAAAGCCTCGGGCGAACGCGCGCGCACCACGAGTTCGGTCCAGAAGGAGCCGTCCTGATATTTCGGGTAGGAGCCCATGATGGTGTCGGGATGAGCTTTCTGGATCTCGGCGAGCAGGGTTCCGATCGTGCCCTCGCCAAAAGGACAATGGACGGTTGCCGAGAGGAGCTTCGCTCCGGTCTTCAACGTCGGCACGACATTGTCGAGCATGGCCTGGAAGATCGCCGGCACACCTGCCATGACATGCACATTGCCGATCCTGAAACCGGGCGCGCCGGAGATCGGATTGTCTATATGCGTCGCGCCGCGCGGCATCCGGGCCATGCGCTTGCGCGCTTCGGTAAATTCCATGCCACGTGCGGCGTAGTGGGCTTCGAGGAAAGCGTAGGCCTTCGCATCGTATTCGCAGGGGACGCCGAAAGCCTTCGCGACCGCGTCGGCCGTGATGTCGTCATGGGTGGGACCGATGCCGCCGCTGGTGAAGACGTAAGTGTAGCGTGCCCGCAACGCATTGATCGCCGCGACGATCTCTTCTTCGTCATCCGGCACGATACGAACTTCCTTCAGATCGATGCCGATGGCCGTCATGATATCGGCAAGGTGCCCGCTATTGCGGTCCTTGGTGCGCCCGGAGAGGATTTCGTCCCCGATTACAAGCATCGCGGCGGTGATGATCTCGGTCATGACGTGAAGCCTCAGGAAACAGACCACCGTCCATACGCTTCCGGTCGCGGACCGGCAATGGTCCTCGAACGGTGAACGAACTGTCGACGATGGACAGATTACGGGAACGCGCGCCGGCCGATACAGTTTCGGCTGTGACGGCCGGAGCGTCGTCAATTCTGAGCATTTCAAAGGAGAAAATCATGGCCAAGGTGCTGGTGCTTTACTATTCGAGCTGGGGGCACACGGAAGCGATGGCGCGGTCTGCGGCTGAAGGCGCGAAGGAAGCGGGTGCCCAGGTCACGATCAAGCGTGTCCCCGAACTGGTTCCCGAAGCGGTCGCGAAGGCCGCCCACTACAAGCTCGATCAGGATGCTCCTTTTGCCGAGCCCGGCGAACTCGGCGACTATGACGGCCTGATCCTGGCGTTCTCGACCCGCTACGGAGCGATGGCCGCGCAAATGAAGAACTTTCTCGACCAGACCGGTCCTCTCTGGATGAAGGGCGCGCTGGTCAACAAGGTGGCGACTGTCATGTCCTCCACCTCCACGCAGCACGGTGGCGCGGAAATCTCCATCCTTGCCGCGCAGGCGTCGCTTCAGCATCACGGCATGATCATTGTGCCGCTCTCCTACGCCTACCAGGGGCAGATGGGCAATGACGTGGTACGCGGTGGTTCGCCCTATGGTATGACGACGACGTCGGATTCCGACGGTTCGCGCCAGCCGTCTGCGCAGGAGCTGGAAGGGGCGAGATTCCAAGGCAAGCGCCTGGCCGAGATCGCCCTCAAACTGCACGGCTGAGCTCGATCGTTGTCGCGGCAGGACGCCCCGTGCTCGGGTCGTCCTATTGGCGCGGCAATTCAGGGGACGACGCGTTGCCTTCTGCCCAAACGGTCTGACCGGGCTCTTATGTTCGAGCCTGTTCGCTGCTCATCTTCCTGCAGCTCTAACGGAAAACTCGGGACACTCCTCCGAAAAGCTGCATAGATGGCGGCGCGCTCCGGGCCTCGAGGGGAATCATGTCTTTCGCGTCGATCTTGCTGAGCATTTTCGTTGCGGCGATTCTTATCGCCGCGCTGCTGCTGGCGCTTGCGGTGCTCCGCACGCGCCGGATTGCATCGCTGGCGGAGAAGCTTGTCCCTCCATCCGGAAAGTTCATCGCGATCGACGGCAATCGCATCCACTACGTGGAGACGGGCGAGGGCAGGCCGATCGTGTTCGTCCATGGTCTGGGCGCGCAACTGCATCAGTTCCGCTCGACGCTCTTCGGCAGGCTTGACGGCTATCGCCTCATCGCCATCGATCGGCCTGGTTCCGGCTATTCCGAGCGCGGGGCGGCTGCGACCGGCGGCCTATCCGAACAGGCCCTCGTCCTGCGCCGTTTCATCGACGCGCTTGGTCTGGAAAAGCCCCTGGTCGTAGGGCACTCGCTCGGTGGCGCCGTGGCACTGACGCTGGCGATCGAGCATTCGGAAGTCATTTCCGGCCTCGCTCTGCTCGCCCCCTATACCTACCACTCCGGCGCGATCGCTCCCGAATTCGCGGCCCTCTACATTCCTTCGCCCGTGAAACGCCGTCTGATCGCCGAGACCGTCGCCGTCCCCGCGGCACGCAAACATGCCGATCAGACGCTTGCCTTCGTCTTTGGGCCGCAGCCGGCGCCGGCGGACTACATGACGGAGGGCGGCGGTTGGGCAGGGCTCCGGCCCAGCCATTTCTACGCCACCTCCACCGATATCGTTGCGATCGGGAACGACTATCCTCGACTGCAGAAAAGGTTCGGGGAGATCAAGGTGCCGGTCGGCATTCTGTTCGGGACCGCCGACCGCGTGCTGGATTATCAGAAGCACGGTGTCGAGATGGTCGGCCGGATTCCCGATCTCGATCTCGAGCTCGCGGAAGGCATCGGCCACATGCCTCAGTTCAGCGCGACGGAACAGACCGTCGCTTTCATCAAGCGAATGGCCGAGCGTGCGTTTGGAGATCAGGCCTGATGCGCGTGACGAAACTTCTGCCGGCCGTGAGGCGTGCGGAAGGTGGCGGTGCCGGCAGAAGCGGGGAGTGACGGTCAGAACTTCCAGTAAAGCGGAACGACTACCAAGTGACGATCAGTGCCCAAACCATGACAATCAAGCCAAGCTTCCAAAAATCTCCGAACGGTCTCCTCCCGGCCCGTACACCATCAGGCTCACCCACCCCATTGGCGAATGGCGTGACGAAGGATGCGCGAGCCCCAATGGCAACGCCAGGCATCATGGGAAGCACCACCCGCGCGTGACTGCTCAGTGGAACGGCCAATAGAGCGGGGTGACGATGACCGTCACGATGAGCGTCCATATCAGCACGACTATGCCAAGGGGCCAGAAGTCGCCGAACTTGTAGCCGCCCGGACCATAGACCATCAGGCTCACGCCGTTGGCGAACGGGGTCAGGAAGGACGCACTGGCTCCCATCGCCACGCTCATCACCATCGGCAACGCCGACACGTGCATGTCGCTGGCCGCCGCGAACGCGATCGGCATTGTTACCAGGGCCGTCGAGGTGTTGGAGATGAACTGCGTGATCAGTGCCGCCGCGAAGAAGAGGCCGACGAGCACGGCAACGGGACCGTAGTCGCCGAGCATGTTGACGATCTGGTAGCCGATCATCTCGGCGGCGCCGCTCTTCTCCATGGCGCGCGCCGGCGCTATCATGGCGCCGATCAGCAGCACGGTGTTCCAGTCGAGACCGCGATAGATCTGCGGCAGGCGCACGACGCCCGTGATCACCACGAGGCATGCGCAAAGCAGACATGCGATCGGCGCCGGCATGATGTTGAAGACCAGAAGCACGACCAGCAACGCCATGATCGCGAAGACGCGCTTGGCGCCTCGGCCGAGCGCCACTGCCTGGGTGCGGACCTCATCGGGCGAGTCGATGACCAGCAACTGGGCGCTGGACAGGTAGCGCTCCAGCGCCGGCCAGCTGCCCTGCAGCAACAAGTGATCGCCCGAGCGGAGGGCAAGCCGCGGACGGACCAGCTCGGCTCCGCCGCGCTGCACCGCCAGCACCACCACGCCATGGTCCTCGCTGGTCATGCCGGGAAAGACAGTGCTCCCGATCAACCCCGAGCGCTCGGGGACGACGACCTCGGCCAAGCCGGAGTCCCTGGAGAGGAGTACGTCACCCAAGGCGGCTTTCTCGCCGTGCTCGCGCACCTCCACCTTGAGGTCGGCGGCCAGCCGGTCCACCTCATGGCCGTCGCCGCGGACCAGAATCAGGTCGCCCGCCTCGAGCTGGTCGCGCTCAAGTGGTCGGCCATCCCGATGATCGAGAAAGGCGACGGCGCGCACCCCGGCGTACGCGCTGAGGTCAACGGCCTTGCGTGACGTGCCGACCAGGGGCGAAGTGGCGGGCACCGCCAGCTGATGCAGCCCATGCTCGAGGTTGTAGTGCTGCACGAGCGTTTGGGCATGGCCGCTGAAGTCGGCAGGGATCGCCTCGCTCTTCCGCTCGGGCAGCAGCCGCTTGCCGAGCCAGAGGACGATGAAGATCGACCCGATGAGCTGCGGCAGGCCGAGCACGGACCACTCGAAGAAGCCGATGTGGCCCGCGCCCATCACCTCGGCCTGCGCGGCGGCAATGACGTTGACCGGTGAGCCGAGCAGGGTGAGCTTGGCGCCCTTCAGGCATGCCAGCGCGAGCGGGATCATTAGGTAGGACGACACGATCCCTGTCCGGATCGCGATGATGATGGTCACCGGTAGCAGCGCGGCGACGGCCCCGTTCATGCCGATCAGCCCGCTGAAGATGGCGGCGACGGTCATGAGGGCGACCATCAGCATGGTTTCGTTGCTGCCGCTGAGGCGCAGCAGGAGCTGGCCCGCCCAGGCGCCGACCCCGGTCGTTTCGACCGCCACCGCGATGGCGAGCAGCGCGGCAATCAGGATCACCACCGGGTCTCCGAAGCCGGTCAGCGCCTCCGGCATGGTGAGGACGCCGGTGAAGAAGAGCGCGAGGGAGGCGCCGATCGCGACGACGACCGCGGGCACCGGGTTCCAGGCGAACAGCACCAGCGCCAGGCCGATGATTGACAGCGTGGTCGTGATGTCGTTCACGGCATCCTCCGGACTAGCCAGCGCGGCGCCTCGAGCGCTTGCTGGATATCATAGCCAAAGTTCAACGAATTCAGTGCGCCCGCTACAACCTAACCCGTGGTGCGCTCCGTTCTGTTCCCGTATCGTCTTTCGGCGTCTCAATAGCCAAGCGCTGCACCATCGCCGCGCGGGTCGGCGCCACCTTCGAAAAATCCCTGTTCCCTGTCGACGCGGATCGCCTGAGCGTGCCCCAAATTGTCGTTCCAATCCGTGACCATCTGGACCGGCTGTCCTCGCCGTTTCAGCTCCCGGGCGACCTCATCGGAGATGCGGCCTTCAAGCGTCATATTGCGCGAGCGCGTGCCCCAAGTACGGCCCATCAACCAGCGGGGCGCTTCGATCGCCTGCTGAACGTCGTAGCCGAAGTCGACGAGGCGGGTCACCATCGCGGCCTGCGATTGCGGCTGCCCTTCGCCGCCCATGGATCCAAATGCGAGATAGGGCTGCCCGTCCCGTGTTAGCAGCGCGGGAATCAGCGTGTGGAACGTACGTTTGCCCGGCTGAAGATGATTGGGATGCTTCTCGTCGAGCGAAAAGAAGGCACCCCGGTTCTGGAGGATGATGCCGGTGTCGCCGCCGACCACGGCACTCCCAAAGTCGTGATAGATGGACGAAATCAGCGACACCACCATTCCGTCCTGGTCGGCGGCACAGAAATAGCATGTATCGCCTTCGGGCGCTCGCCGTTCGTGTGGATAAACGTATGCTATGCCGGCCGGCACGGTGGCGATATCGAGCGCCCGGTCGGGGTCGATCAAACGACGGCGCTCATCGATATATGCTTGGCTGATCAGCTGTTGCACCGGAATGTCAACGAAGTTCGGATCGGTCAGCCATTCCTCGCGATCGGCAAATGCGATCTTAACCGCCTCCGCCATGTGATGATAATAGTCGGCCGTGCCGTCCCCCCAAGCGGCGACGTCGTAGCCTTCGATCAGCTTGAGGATTTGGAGCGCGGCAAATCCCTGAGTGTTGGGCGGCAGTTGATACACGTCATAGCCGCGATAGTTGGCAGAGATCGGCTCCACCCATTCTGCGTGGAAGCCGGCAAAATCGTCGGCCGCGAGCGGAGAGCCCTCGGACTGCAGCGCCGCGCAAATGCGTTCTGCGAGGTCCCCCTCGTAGAAGCCTTTGCGCGCACCCAGGCTGGCGATTTGCTGGAGGGAACGTGCAAGTTCGCCTTGCACCAGCCGTTGACCTTCACGAGGAACGCGGTTGTCGGGCAGGAAGATGGCCGCGGTCTGGGGATAAGCCGCCAGGATGGGTTCATCCTGCGCCATCCAATCGGCGAGCGAGCGGGTGACCGCCACCCCGCCGCCTGCATATTCGATGGCAGCGTCGAACAGCTTGTGCCAGGAAAGGCGGCCAAACCGTTCATGTGCCAAACGCCAGCCGTCGATTGCTCCGGGCACGGTCAACGCACTCAACGGGCCGCGTGCGGGAATCTCGTTATCCTTGCTACGCGGGCGATAATAGTCGAGCGTCGCCGTTCGCGCGGACGGTCCGCCGGCATTGATGCCGACCACGCCCCCGGTTGTCGGCTCTGCGATCAACCAGAATCCGTCGCCGCCCAATCCTGCCATGTGAGGGTAGACGACGCACAGCACGGCATTGGCGGCAATGGCGGCATCGACGGCACTACCCCCCTGCTGGAGCGTGTTCAGCCCCGCGGCGCTGGCGAGATAATGCGGCGTTGAGACCACGCCGTGCGGCGCGAATGTAGGGGGGCGGCCTGTGCGGGGACCATTCGGATGACTCATTATCGCCTCCTGACTCTTTGTACCCGGGTTAAACCGCTGCGGAGGGCATCGCCCATCCGCAAGATACAAGGTCCGTAGCCCTGCAGGAGCTACGATGTCCGATCGTCGAACTCCATGCCGACGTCCCTGACCGCGTCACGGGAGTGATCCATGAAGCGGGTCCAAACGGGCAGAACACCGCCCAGGACGAGGATCACGAGACCTATCCACCACACCAGGTTGCTTGCACTGGTCGTTCCAAAGCTGATGATCGGGAATGCCGCGAAAAGCAGCAGCAGGGCGAAAGTCTCTGCTCTTAGCTTCTTGTCCATGATGCCCACCGCTTATCGAGCAAAAACAACCAGTGCGATCGTTGCCGCGCCGGTCAACACGGCCACGAGGACCGTCCAAGGCATGGTAATACGCAGAACTGCGCCTTCTTGGCCGCTTGCACCGGCGACGCTCGTGCCCAGCACGATGTTGGCTGGCGCGATTGCGTTCCCGTAGGCGCTGCCGGCGGCTTGCGCGGCAATGATGGTCTCGCGGGGCATGCCGTGAAGTTGAGCCACACTGCTCTGCACGCCGCCGAACAGCACGCAGGAAGCCGTGCTGCTGGATGTCATGAACGCGCCAAGAGCACCGATGACGCTGGCGACGCCGGCATAGACCAAAGGCGGTGAGACAGCGGCGATGCCGTAGGCGAGAGTAAGGATCTGGCCGCTGTGATCCAGAATACGGCTCGTCACCAGGAACGCGATCACCGGGACCGACGCGGGCACCGCATCGATGAGCAGGCCAGACCAGATGCTTTCGGGTGTATGACGCTCCGCCCAAGCGCGATAGTAACCACCCGCCCGATACACGATCCAGACGATTATCGCGGTGATCAGCACCATCATCCCGGGGTGGGTAAAGACCGTAATGGGCGCATAGCGTGCGACCGCTTCGTTCCGGACGCCAAAGCCGGTTTCCACGGCGGGGAACGGCAGTCCGACCTGAAGCTGCCGCATCACTTCGTTGATCGCAGGAATGAGCAGGACACCCAGGGTCACCGCCGTCAGTACAAAATAGGGCAGGAACGACATTGGGAGGCCCATCACCGGTGCCGCCTCTCTTTGTTCACCCACCTGCCTTTCCATCATGGCCGGCCGGTCCGCGATGCCCTGGACCGGATCGCCGTATCGTCTCCAACGGGACAACGGATAGAGCGCCAGGAGCGCCACGGCTCCAGCCAGGAAGGTCGACAGCTCCGGGCTGAAGAGTGCAACGAGGAGCTGTCCGACGCCAAGGATGGTGCCGAGGATCAGCACAAGGGGCCAAGCGTGGCGCACCGCCGGCCCCCTGCCATAGAGCCACACGACGAGGAAGCCGCCCAGGTAAGTCGGTATGAGGATCAACAATGCCGACTCATAGGCGGCCCTGACCACGTCTTCGACATTGGAAACCCGAAGCAATGCCAGCCATCCGACCCCCAGCGTGCCGAAGAACCTCGCCCAGGCATGGGCGAGAACGCCCATGGCCACGGCATAGACCGGCTTCACGCCGACCGTGATCAGCAGCGGCACTACCACGGCCACGGGAGCGCCGAAGCCAACAATGCCCTGCAGGAAGGATGCAAACACCCAAGCCAGCGCCAGGATGATGAACAGATCGTTGCGGCTGAATCTTGCGATGCCCTGCCGCAGCGCGTCATAGGCGCCAGCCTGTTTGGTGATCTGGTAGAGGAACAGCGCCGGCCAGATCACATACAGGATGAAGATGGCGTCCCAGACGCCCTTGGCGCTGGCAACCGCGAGCGTGTCCCACGGCGTCCGAAAAGCTAGCAGCGCCACAATACCCGCGGTGAACATAGCCATCGGCCCGGCTTCGGGTGCGCGCCAACGCAGTGGAACAAGAAATACAAGCAGTGCGACGATCGATAATATCGCCAGCACCCAGTGCAGAAGGTCGACAGGAACCTGAGCCGTCTCCATGCTTCCTCCCCGCGACTACGCTCTCGCCAACTCGCCGAATATTTCGGGAGCCCCGAGGCGCTACTCAAACGAGAAAAACGTGAACAGCCTCAACGCTATTTTGTACTTTGAGTGCACAAATTGCAAGAGTCGAACTGTATTGCTCCGAATCCTAAATTATTGCGTAAGCAAACGATTGTGGGGCAACGCGGCTTCGTCGCCCGCTGTCTTGAGCCTCATGAGGCTGCGGCGGCGAATTCGGTTTTGCACAACGCAAGATGCGATTTGCACAACGCCGATTGACTGCCGGCAGCAGGTGCATGATTAGAAAGGCGTGCGGACGTGGCGGAATTGGTAGACGCAAGGGACTTAAAATCCCTCGATCCTCGATCGTGCGGGTTCGATCCCCGCCGTCCGCACCATGCTGGAAAACCGGCGCTCCATCACAACGACATCCGTATTTCGGCACTCGTGGCGGTCTGGACATCGAGCAGGTTTGCTCTGCCGGTGAGGTCTTCAGCGATGGAAACCCGTCGCTGGAAAAAATCGCCTTCGTTACGGTGCTGTATGCGTTCCAGTGGTTACCGTTTGTTAATTTGCGTTATCTCGGCAGATGCCATAATTATAAAATTGAAATTCATAAAGTCTGGCGAAATATAGTTATTATTTGGAATTATTTCATCCGCCCGGAAAGTATTTTTTATGCTTAATCGTCGAGCGCAAGCATTTTACTTTTCTCAGTATAATAGAAAGAGTTTATTTTCTGGATGTGAGTGCTTCCGTGCGCGCATCCACGTGGCCGACGTGTGGGAGTACGTGAATTGCCGAGGCAGACGACAAAGGACGGTAAATCCAAACGCGATCAATCTGTTGCCGAGGATATGGATGAAGCTTCATATCTGGCGCAAAAGTATGGAATTCGAGACGGTGAAGTGAAGTCGAGAAACGATTCGGCTGAAGCTGACAAGAATAAAGAGCCGTCCAAGAAATGAGCAAGCGCCGTTATCTGGTGCGGGCCATCGCATACTCCCCCGTTCCTACGGCATCTTGTGGGCCTATGCCTGCAGCAAGCTCGCTTCCGCCGAGCGTCTGTTTGAGCGAAAGCGTGTTTCAGGCGAGTTTGATGTTCTGGAACTGCTCGACCGGCAGGACTGCGACGAGCGTACGGGAGAATATCGCGTCCTGCGGAGCGCAGCTGTCAAGAACTTGCCCCCGAGCGGAACCCTGCACTGACCTGATGTCAAAGGGGGGGGCGCGCACCGAGCCCTGCGCGTTGCGAATGCGGGGCGCCATGCTCAACTGCGCATGACACTTCTACGCAGCCCGGGATGATCGGCTTTCGATTTGGCATTCCTGAAGTGGTTGAGCCAGAATGGGCGTTGAGCGGAGGTGGGCACACGGAAGACCTCGAATCGCAGTAATCTGGCTAGACCAAACTCGCTCGGCTGTTGCAGAATAGCGAAGCGACGCCGGCCGCCTGGGCCGCGACGGACTTCGGGAGGAGCATACAGATATGGACACCGCCAAGAGCGGCATCTCAGCCGTGCCTTTCGACCATGCGCGTCTGGACACTTTGATGGACGAGGCGGGCGTCGACGTGCTCCTCGCCACCGCGAAGCACGACACCCAGTATCTTCTCGGCGGCTACAAGTTCATCTTCTTTTCGGCCATGGATGCCATCGGCCACAGCCGCTACCTGCCGATCGTGATCTACGAGAGGGGCGGTCTGGACCATGCCGCCTATGTCGGCAATCGAATGGAGGGCGGCGAGCACCAGAACCATCCTTTCTGGACGCCGACGCTGCATCTGTCGAACTGGGGCACGCTCGATTCGATCGCTCTTGCGATCGAGCATCTGCGCCTGATCGGCGCGGGTGCGGCACGCCTGGGCATCGAGCCGGCCTTCCTCCCCGCCGACGCCTATCTTGCGATCCGCGACGCCTTCCCGGACGCGAAACTGGTCGATGCTACCGAATTGATGGAGCGGATGCGTGCGATCAAGACGCCGGACGAGCTCGCCAAGCTCAAGAAGGCTTCGGAACTGATTACAGACGCTATGCTCGCCACGATCGCCACCGCAAGGGAGGGTTCCACCAAGGCCGAGATCATCGAATGCCTGCGGCGCGAGGAAACCAATCGCGGCGCGCATTTCGAGTATTGCCTGCTGACGCTGGGATCGAGCCACAATCGGGCCGCTTCCGACCAAGCCTGGAAAAAGGGCGAGGTACTGTCAATCGATTCAGGCGGCAACTATCAAGGCTATATCGGCGATCTCTGCCGCATGGGCGTGCTGGGCGAACCCGATGCCGAACTGGAGGATCTGCTGGCGGAGATCGAGCAAGTGCAGCAGGCTGCCTTTTCAAAGGTCAGGGCGGGAGTGCTGGGCGGCGAGATGATCGCCCACGCCGAAAGCGTGCTGAAATCCTCAAAGGTGGCCGCTTATACGGACTTCTTCGCCCATGGCATGGGGCTCATCACCCACGAGGCGCCATTCTTGATGACCAATCATCCGGTGACATACGAAGGCACTTACGCCGCGAAGCCGCTGGAAGCGAACATGGTGCTTTCCGTCGAAACCACGATGCTGCATCCCACGCGCGGCTTCATCAAGCTCGAGGACACCGTGGCGGTCGCTGACAACGGCTACGAGATGTTCGGTGAGCGGGGCAGGGGCTGGAACCGGGGTGGGACGAGATAGCTTGCCCCGGGGGCGCGCGCCTGTTCAGCCCCACGGAAGCGGTCCGGCCGCGCTATCCCTGCTTGCCTCGTGCCGGGATCAGCCGGAAGTCGGGCAGGTCACGCAATGCCAGTTCCGGCCCTGCCGGCGAATAGACGACGAAAAGCTGCATGGGCCCATCGCCTGTATTCAGCGTGGAATGGAAGCGGCTTTCCGGAATGAAGATGGTGCAGCCCGGTCCGACCGGCTGCCTGACGGGGTTGCCGGCCTCGTCCTCCACCATCTGCTCGCCTTGTCCGGAAATCACGAAGATGATCTCCTCGGCACCCGGATGGTTGTGGCGAGCATGTCCTTGACCGGACGGCAAGTCGACCACGCCGCCAGAAAAGTGCTTGGCGCCATTCACCTCCGGAGCCACCGTCAAGGCCAGCTTGCCCCAGTCGAAGCCGAAAGCATCGACATCCCCGGGGTTGACGAACACCATTCCCTTGTCTGCCATGATCCTTCTCCTAGTTCCTGGCGTTCTCGCCCAGTTCGATTGCCTTGAACTCGGCCGTCTGCCTGGCTATCGCCGTTTCGGCCGGCAGCCGCTCCATCGATGAGGCGCCGTAAAAGCCATGAAGCCCTTTGCAGCGCGCCAGCACGTAGCGCGCGTCGTCCGGCATCGAAATCGGTCCCCCGTGGCAGAGCAGGATGACGTCCTTGCGCACGGAGCGGGCGGCATCCGCGATGGCGTGGATCTCGCTCACGCAATCGTCCAACGATTTGGCGGACGTGGCGCCGATCGAGCCGCCGGTGGTGACGCCCATATGGGCGACAACGATATCCGCGCCGGCGGAGGTCATGGCGCGTGCCTCTTCGGGGTTGAAGACATAGGGCGTGGTCAGGAGGTCTTGCCGATGCGCCTCGGCGATCATGTCGACCTCCAGCCCGAAGCTCATGCCGGTCTCCTCGAAGCTCTGTCGCATGGCGCCGTCGAAAAGCCCGATTGTCGGGAAGTTCTGCACGCCGGAGAAGCCCATTTCCTTCAACTCGTTGAGGAAGCGCGGCATGATCACAAATGGATCGGTGCCGTTGACGCCGGCCAGGACGGGGGTCCGCTTCACGACCGGCAGTACCTCGAAGGCCATCTCCTTCACGATGTCGTTCGCGTTGCCATAGGCCAGAAGGCCGGCCGCGGAGCCGCGTCCTGCCATGCGATAACGGCCGGAATTGTAGATGATGATGAGGTCGATACCGCCCGCCTCCTCGGCCTTGGCGGATAGGCCGGTGCCGGCGCCCCCGCCGACGATCGGCCGGCCGGCCTCGATCATGGCACGGAACTTCTCGATGATTTTTGCACGGGGGATGGCGGACATGTGATTCCTTTGCGTTAGGGCCGAGGTGAGCGCCCTGCTGTCAGGCGGCGATCTCCCGGAACGTCTTCACGACCGCCTCCGCGAAGGCGGGATCGTTGATGTGGAGCGGCAGACGCTCGACGCGGCGGTTTCTGGTCGGCGAGATCGTTCGCTCGATCGCCTTGAAAAGCTGAAGATCGGCCTCCGGGTCCCAGAAGGGACCGCCCTCGATGTCGAGGGCCGAAATGCCTTTTTCCGGAATGAGGAAGCGCACAGGCCCCTCGCAACGCGAAAGCCGTTCGCCGATCCATTCTCCGACGAGACGGCATTCGTCGGCGGTCGTCCGCATCAGCGTAACGTTCGGATTGTGCTCGTAGAAGCGCCGGCCGCGATATCTTTCCGGAACCGTTGGAGGCGCCCAGAAATTGACCATGTCGATCGCCCCGACCGATCCAACATAGGGCAGCCCGGTGCGCGCAACGGCGCCGAAGCGATCGTCAGACGCGGGAAGCACACCGCCTAGGAGATGATCGCAAACTTCGGTGGTGGTTATGTCGAGGATGCCCGCGAGAAGTCCGCTGTCGGCGAGTTTCTCCATGGTGCGGCCGCCGATGCCCGTCGCATGGAACACCATGCAGTCGTGGTCGGCGCGCAGCTTTTCGACGATCGCCGACACGCATGGCGTCGTGACACCGAACATGGTCATCCCCAGCGCCGGCTTGCCTGCCGCCGCCGATGCTGGGTGCGCGACCATGCCCGCGATCGCCTGTGCCGCATTGTGCAGGATGACGCGGGACACGCCGTTGAGGCCGGCCAGATCGGTCACGGACGGCATCATGACGATGTCCGACACGTCGACATAGGGAGCGGTATCTCCCGACGCCAACGTTGAAACCATCAGCTTCGGGATACCGAGGGGCAGGGTGCGCATGCCCGCCGTCACGATCGACGTGCCCCCGCCACCGCCGATGCCGATCATCCCGGCGATGTCGTTCCTTGTCCGCACGAAGCGGGCAAACGCCTCTCCCATGGCGGCGACCGCCGTGCCCCGGTCATTGGTGCCGAGCACCTTGAATGAACCCTCCGGATGATGCGCAGCCACTTCCTTGGCAGGCACGTCCACCGGAACGAGGGCACCGCGCGTGCCGATGTCGACGCGCAGGACAGTCGCGCCGCGCGCGGCGATCGCATCGGCCAGATAGGCCATCTCCTCGCTTTTCGTATCGGCGGTGCCGACCACGTAGATGCGCTTCATGATGTCTCCCCCGGCGGCTTGCCCTGGCACGCTATGCCATCGGGTGGCTCTCCTCCGCCGCAGGGCATTGCCATATTAATGAGACGACCGTATCATATTGACATGGATGTCTTACGTCAATCGAAGCCCGAAACCAGGGGGCCGCGTGCCCGGACCCGGCGTCTCATGCTGGATACTGCGACGCGCCTCATGCAGGCGGGCGCCATCCCTTCGGTGAGCGAGGTAGCGGAGGCGGCCGAGGTGTCGCGCGCGACTGCCTACCGCTATTTCCCCAGCCAAGCGGCGCTCGTGCAGGCCGTGGTCGACGAGGCGCTCGGACCCATCCTCAGCTGGCGCTCGCGCTCGACGGACGCGGAGCGCAGGTTGGCCAGCCTGCTGGACACGGGCATGCCTCGCATCGAGAAATTCGAGGCGACGTTCAAGGCGGCGCTCAAATTGTCCCTCGAACAATGGGCGCAACGTCACGCCGGCACGCTCGGCGAAGAGCCTGCCTTCGCCCGAGGGCATCGCAAGGAATTGCTTGCGGACGCGCTCGCACCGCTAGAAGATCGGCTCGAGCCGCAAGCCTTTGCGCGGCTCAAGCAGTCGCTCTCGCTCCTATTCGGCGTCGAGGCGCTGGTCGTGTTGAAGGACATATGGGGTTTGGACGGCGACGAGACGCTGGCGGTCGCGCAGTGGGCGTCTCGTGCGCTTGTCCGTTCCGCAGTTGTGGAGTCCACGTCGGGCAGGGGAGGTCAGGCGGGGAAACGGGCGCAATCTGCCCGTAGAATTGGTTAGACCAGATTGGCTGGTTTTGTCAGGCGCACATATCGAAAATGGTGTCTCGGAAGTGGTTGCCAGCAAAAACCATCAGGCAGAACAGTGAGATACGGTGGGGATGGCAATTTTGGTGGAGACCGTGACGCAAGAAACCGCTTGACGACGAGGAGGAATTGGTAATACCAGATCAGCAGGGGCAATGTCGCTCAAATGGAGGTTTTGCGGCAACCGTTCCGAGCAAAGTCGGGAGGGCCTTTGCTAGGGATGCGGCGTAGGGAAGGACTGCCTGTGGTCGGCTGTGGGCCGGCCACTTAGCGGGTTGAATGCGCACAAGGGAGGAGAACTATGCGCAAGAGAAGAGTCGGCATTCTTGCCGGCATCGGCCTGGCACTCGCCTGCAGCACATCGGCATACGCGCAGGATAAACAGCTCACAATTTTCTGGGCCGAGTGGGACCCGGCCAACTATCTGCAGGAACTCGCCAACGAGTACGAGAAGGAAACCGGCGTGAAGGTCGTCGTTGAGACGACGCCATGGGCCGACTTCCAGACCAAGGCCTTCACCGAATTCAATGCCAAGGGCAGCGCTTACGATCTAGTCGTGGGTGACTCGCAGTGGCTCGGATCGGCGTCCGAAGGAGGCCACTATGTCGAGCTGACGGACTTCATCAAGGAGAACAACGTCCTTGAGAAGATGGCGCCCGCCACGGTTAAGTACTACTCGGAATATCCGGGCAACAGCGGCCGCTACTGGTCCATTCCGACAGAGGGCGATGCCGTCGGCTGGTCCTACCGCAAGGACTGGTTCGAGGATCCGAAGGAGAAGGAGGCATTCAAGGCCAAATACGGCTACGAGCTTGACGTGCCCAAGACCTGGAAGGAACTCACCGACATCGCGGAGTTCTTCAATCGGCCGAGCGAAAATCGCTACGGCATCGCCATCTACACGCAGAACCAGTATGACGGCCTTGCCATGGGCGTGGAGAATGCACTGTTCTCCTATGGTGGCGAGCTGGGCGACTACAGCACCTACAAGGTCGAGGGCATCCTCAACTCGGACAAGTCGGTTGCCGCGCTCGAGAACTACCGGAAGCTGTTCGGCTTCACGCCGCCGGGATGGACGAACGCGTTCTTCGTCGAGAACAACCAGGCCATCACCGAGAACCTGGCGGCGATGAGCATGAACTACTTCGCCTTCTTCCCGTCCTTGCTCAACGAGGCGTCGAATCCGAACGCCAAGAACACGGGCTTCTTCGCCAACCCCGCCGGTCCTGGCGGCGACCAGTATGCCGCTCTCGGCGGGCAGGGAATTTCGATCGTCTCATATTCCAACAACAAGGACGAGGCGATGAAATTCCTGCAGTGGTTCATTCAGGACGATACGCAGAAGAAGTGGGCGGAACTCGGCGGCTACACCTGCAACAAGGCCGTGCTGGAGTCCGAGGCATTCCAGAATGCCACCCCCTACAACAAGGCCTTCTACGAGACCATGTTCAAGGTGAAGGACTTCTGGGCCGTGCCGGAATATGCCGAGCTTCTCCAGCAGCTCAATCAGCGTGTCTATCCTTATGTCGTGAACGGCGAGGGCACGGCGAAGGGCGTGCTGGATTCGCTGGCCGCCGACTGGACCGAAACGTTCAAGAAGTATGGCCGCGTGAACTAGGCAAGGGGCCGAGCGGAGGGGGTAAATCAACGCCCCCTCCGTTCGTTTTTCACTGTGGGAAAGGACGTTCAAGTGGCGACAGCGGTGATGACCACGCTGGATCGGGGTTCGCGCGCAGCTTCGCGGGGGTGGAGCGACATCACGATCAGGAATCTCTTCATCATCCCGACCATCCTGTTCCTGATCGTGTTCAATATATTTCCCCTGATCTATTCGCTGGGTTACTCCTTCACGGATTTCCGGGCATCGACGAACGCCGCCGCGAATTTCGTCGGGCTGCGCAACTATCGCGAATTGCTCAACGATCCCTACATATGGAACAATTTCGCGGTGACGGCGAAGTATGTGATCGTGTCGGTGGTCGGCCAGGTGGTGGTGGGCTTCGGCACGGCGATGCTGCTCAATAGGGCCATTCCCTTCAAGGGGCTCATCACGACGCTCCTGTTGCTGCCGATGATGTTGTCCATGGCGGTCGTCGGCCTTTTCTGGAAACTTCTCTACGACCCGTCATGGGGCGTCATCAATTGGGTTCTCGGGCTCGGCAAGTTCCAATGGCTGGGCGATCCGAAAATGGCGCTTTACGCGGTCGCCATCACGGATATCTGGATGTGGTCGCCCTTCGTCATGCTGCTTTCGCTGGCCGGGCTGTCTGCCGTGCCGAAGCATCTCTATGAAGCCGCGGCGATCGACCGGGCCGGGCCGCTATACACTTTCTTCCGGATTACGCTGCCGCTGGTCGCGCCGATCCTGATGATCGCGATCATCTTCCGCACAATGGAGGCCTTCAAGACCTTCGATCTCGCTTACGTGCTGTCGACGCAGCCCACGACGGAGGTGATCTCCATCCGGCTCTACAAGATGGCCTTCCAGGAATGGCAGACCGGGCGCTCCTGCGCCCTCGCCTACATTGTGCTCATCATGGTGATCGCCATCACCAATCTCTATGTCAAATACCTAAATAAAGTGAAGGCGCGCTGACATGGCTGCGGTTCAGACCTCCGGCGAGCGAGCGCTCAACAGGATAGCGATCGCTGCCGTCGTCATCATCACGCTGATCTTCCTCGCGCCGATCTATTGGATCGTGGCCACCTCTTTCAAACCGCGCAATCTCGCCACCACCATCCCTCCGACGATCGTCTTCCAACCGGAACTGTCGCCCTTCGTGAAGCTCTTCACCAAGCGCTCGCAATTGAGGGAACCGCCGACGCCGGAGGAATATGCGGCCGCGCCCTGGTGGGAACGGCTGGTGTTCGACGGTGGCGAGAAGGTGGTCCGTGACGGCAAGGGCGCCGTGCAATGGTCGGCCTACCCCAGCCGTTTCATGAATTCTCTGATCATCGCGGTCGCCTCGACGGTGCTGGCGGTCAGCATGGGAACCCTCACGGCCTACGGATTTTCCCGGTTCAAGGTGAAGGGGGAGCAGGACCTGCTGTTCTTCATCCTGTCGACGCGCATGCTTCCGCCCGTCGTGGTCGCGATCCCGATGTTCCTGATGTATCGCGCCGTCGGCCTCAACGACACCCATTGGGGCCTCATCATCCTCTACACCGCCTTCAACCTCTCTTTCTCGGTCTGGCTGATGAAAGGCTTCATCGACGAGATCCCGAGGGAATACGAGGAGGCGGCGCTGGTGGACGGCTATACGCGCATGGAGGCCTTCTTCAAGATCGTGTTGCCGGAGGCGGCCACCGGCATCGCGGCGACAGCCGTGTTCTGTTTCATCACGGCCTGGAACGAATATGCCTTCGCGCTGATCATGACCAATCGCCGCGCGCAGACCGCGCCGCCTTTCATCCCGAGCCAGGTTGGCTCGGGTCTGCCCGACTGGACCGTGATCGCGGCGGGCACCTTCCTGTTCCTGCTTCCCGTGGCGATCTTCACGTTCCTCCTGCGCAATCATCTGCTGCGCGGAATGTCGTTCGGAGCGATCCGCAAATGAGCTTTCGTGCCTTCAATCAGAGATTCTTGGAGCCTGGCGCGCAAATAGTGATGGTGCTGGGCATTGTCTTCCTCTGTCAGCCTTGGAACCATTTTCTGCACCGCTATGGCCTGACCGTGATCCTGATCGGCCTGATCGGCTTCATGGTCTCCGGCAAGATTCCGCCGGAAGAGGAACCGCTGAGCGGCCAGGGCGGAGATCGGGGAGCACAGCATTGACGCAGATCGAGCTACGCGGCGTGCAAAAGTGGTTCGGCGCCGTCCAGGTCATCAAGAATCTCGATCTGGCGATCGAGGACAACGAATTCATCGTTCTGCTCGGCCAGTCCGGCTGTGGCAAGACGACGACGTTGCGCGCCATCGCCGGGCTGGAGACAATCGACGAGGGCGACATACTGATCGACGGCAAGCCGGTGCAACACATGAAAGCGGCTGCACGCGACATCGCGATGGTCTTCCAGTCGTTCTCGCTCTATCCGCACATGAACGCGTTCGAAAACATCGCCTTTCCGCTGCGCGCCACGCGCATGAACAAGGTCGAGGTCGACAAGGCCGTTCGCGAGATCGCAAGAGTGCTGCGCATCAGTGATCTCCTCGACAAGCGGCCCTCTGCGCTTTCGGGCGGCGACATGCAGCGCGTGGCGATTGGGCGCGCGCTGGTCCGGCGACCGAAGGCCATGCTCATGGACGAGCCGATCGGCGCACTGGATGCCAAGCTGCGGGAGGAGATGCGCGCCGAGATCAAGCGGCTCCACATCAAGCAGGGCTCCACCACAATCTATGTGACGCACGATCAGATCGAAGCGATGAGCCTCGCCGACCGCATCGTCATCATGCATGAGGGCGTTCTGCAGCAGGTCGGTACGCCCGAGGAAGTCTACCGCCAGCCGGCCAACCTTTTCGTCGCTCAGTTCGTCGGCAGTCCGGTGATGAACGTGGCCGATATTGCGGTGATGGAGGAGCAAAACGCGGCCCGGGTTCAAGTGGGGGGTGCCGCCGGCGGCTTCGAGTTCCCGCGCGAGCTTCTCGGCAAGCTCAACGGGCACGCCGCCGGCGGCGGACTCGCTTTGGGCATTCGGCCAGAGGGTGTGCTGGTGCGCCGCGATGCGGCCGAGGGATTTCTGCCGGTGGAGGCGCAGATCGTGGAGCCGCTCGGCTCCTTCGACATCGTCGATCTCAAAGTGGGCGAGCAGGTGCTGCGGGCGCGCACAAAGGCCGGTTACGTCATTCGCCCGGGCGAGAGGATCTATGCGCGCATCGATCCATCGCAGGCCCACTTTTTCGACGGGGCCAGCGGCAAGTCGCTCGAGATACGGTTGTAGTGCGAAATGGCCCATATCCAACTCAAGAACATAACGAAGACGTTCGGCAGCCACACAGCGCTGGCCGACCTCGATCTCGACATTGCCGACGGCGAGTTCTTCGTCCTTCTCGGCGAAACCGGTGCCGGCAAGACAACGACGCTCAGATTGATTGCCGGTCTCGAGAAGCCGACCGGGGGCCAGGTCTTCATCGACGGCATCGACGTCGCCAGCTGGGGCGCGGCGGAACGTGACGTGGCGCTGGTCCTCCAGCAATACTCGCTCTACCCGCGCTACACGGTGCGCGAGAACCTCGAATTTCCGTTGAAGCCGAAAATTCGTCGCTTGCCTGATGCCGAGATCAAGGAGCGCGTGGCACGAGCGGCGCGGACCCTTCGTATCGAGCATCTGCTCGACCGCAAGGTGGACCGCCTGTCCGGAGGCGAGATGCAGCGCGTCTCGATCGGACGGGCCATCGTGCGCAAGCCACGCGTTTTCCTGATGGACGAGCCGCTGTCGGCCCTCGACGCCAAGCTGCGCGAAGCATTGCGGACCGAACTGAAGAACCTGCAGATGCAACTCGGCGCGACCTTCCTGTTCGTCACGCACGATCAGATCGAGGCCATGTCGATGGGCGACAAGGTGGGGGTGCTTCACAACGGACGCATCGTGCAGACGGGAACGCCGCAGGAAATCTACGCGAATCCGCGCGACACCTATGTGGCGCGTTTCGTCGGCTCACCGCCGATGAACCTGATGGAAGGCCGTCTCGTGGGCGATCGAGCGATCGTGGCGCCGAAGGATTTCGAGTTGCCCTACGCCGGATCGGCGACGATCTCGAATGTCGAGGGGCAGCCGCTCGTTTTCGGAATCAGACCCGAGGACGTCCATCTGGAGCCTGGCGCTCCCGTAGAGGCGGTGGTGCACGACGTGGAAAACCACGGGGTCGAAAAGATCGTCACGCTCGCCATCGATGAGCTGCACCTGCGCGCGACAGTGTCGGGACAGATGCGGTTGGAAATCGAACAGCCCGTGCGCTTCGGCTGGAATGCGGAGAAGGTTGCATTATTCGACAGGTCGAGCGGGGTGAACCTAAGGCATGTCGCCTAAAAGCGCGCAGCGATTTTGGGATAACGTCATGCGCACAAGCAAATGCTGGAGCGTGTCGCGGTGCGACACGCCTTAGAGCAGGATCATTTTAGGTTGCCGCGTATCCAGCGTTGACGAGATAGTTCGCGCATTCGTTGGGGGTGAACTGATCGAGCAGGGCACCGATGCGCTTGCGCACGGATCGCACACTTCGC